>OFHK01000489.1_pt1 | contig 11565 bp, 16 predicted proteins | sample 1521951 | NCBI WGS metagenome assembly OFHK01 (sample SAMEA2468436, study PRJEB22500) | soil metagenome | biome: Glassland; feature: Farmland; material: Clay | place: Australia | collected 2013-01-31 | depth 0.55 m
GTTCACGCCTTCGCACCTGCGTCTGCTGGCCCTGATCGATGATCCTCCTGCGTGGTTCAGGGCCAGGGGCCTGCCGATGCCGCAGCCTGCACCGGCCGGCAATAGGTTTCAGACGGTGGAGGCTGGGCTGCCCGAACTGGCCGGGCGGCGGGACTTCGCGGCCCTGCTAGTGGGTGATCTCAGCGCGGCGGGGCTCCTCAAGGTGGACACATTGGGGAGCATGGTCTCGCCTCACGCGATCATGGACTCGCTCACGACCGCTCTCGGACGGCAGTTCCTGCGATTCGTTACTTCCCCCAAGCCACACGGCTGAGGCCGGGCTGCCAAGTGGCCGGTCACATCATGGAGTGCGAGTATCCAGGTTGCGATCGTCATGGTCGGCTGGCCGTTCCCGGCCCGGGGCGGCTGCCGGCCCACGCCGTCCAGGCTTTGACCTGCTCTGGTGTCGCCTCCACCCATTCATCGACGCGAAGAAGCCGCAACTGCTCTTCGACCCGATCGGGTGTAGCCCATTCCCGCAACTGCTGCAGCAGCTTTTCAACCGATTCAAGGGGCATCTGTTCTCGCATCATCCGCACCATGCTCTCTGCCCATCCGGGCACATCTGCTGCGGGGTCTGCGACCCACGAGAAATGCACGAGTTCCCGGAACTCATGGGTGCCCCCGCGGGTCTTGGGGATCGTTGCGGTGACGTACCAGCGCCGCTCGCATCGCAGCGTGCCCCTGGCGTCGTATTCCAGGTTGCCGGCAGGGTCGCGGGTCGGCAGCCAGATCGCTGTCACCTTCCGGGGGCTGCCGGCTGCCCGCCAGGCGGCGGTGCCAGCCCTGGAGCGTGACACCGCTTTCTCATATTCCGGCCCGGAGCGGTTGCGCATCTGCTGTTGCTGGTGTAGCTGCCGGCGAAAGCTGCAGACGCAGGGCGCGCTGCCGCATTGCGGGCAAATGCTCCTCTGGCTCACGCCCGGCATCGTCTCACCCGCTGACAGCCGGAAGCATGCATGCCGCGTAAGGTTACGCAAGACGGCGCAAGATCCCACCGCATTGGCCCCTCGCGGGCCGCGGCCAACGACAACTACGTGATGTGCGACCGGGAAGCCAGCCCAGCTTCCGTACCGCGCCCCCAGCGCAAGGCTCACCCCCATACGCTCCCAGGAACCGCATCCGAGACGCGTTGTTCCTGGCAGTTGGTGCGGGCAGGATTGCCCTCCGGAGCCGTGAGCGCAGCTCGGCGGATTGCGCATTCCCCCTCGGCCGACTGCATCAGGGCCGTTCTCCCGGATGCGCACGGGTCAGCAACCAGCGGAAACGCAGGCGCGGAAGCTAGATCATGCCCTATCTGTGTCCCAGGCGGCGCGACTGCGCGGAAGCGTTCAGGTAGGGGCGGAATGGCTAGAGGCTCGTAGAACCGTCGGCCCGGGAACGGCATCATCGAGGATCGCCTGTCCCTGTCCCTGTGCGTGCCTGTGCTGTGCCTGTGCTGTGCCGCACTGCCGAATCCAGCCGTTCTTAGATCAAGACGGCGCGTTGCGCGCGCCGTGGGCCGGCCCTTGCGCCGGCCTCCGGCCCTTGGGAGGCCCCGACCGGCACGCATCGGCCCTCACGCCACGCTGCCGCTGACCACGGAAGGCTCATCCGGCAAGGCATCCGTGCCGCACGGTGCCGCCATCCTCGGCGGTCAAGTGTCCCGCTCCCGGCCGCCGCGTCGAGGTCGCTCCCTGCGGTCGCGTCGCATGCGATCGGCTACGCCGAACCTCGATCCGGCACCCACTCGCCAGGATTCGGCGCCTACGAGGACGACGGAGAGGTCCAGGACGACATGAACACCGCTTCGATTTAGCGTGGTTGCCCGGCGTGGGTTGATCGCGTTCACCCGCCGAGAAACCGGTGCGCCTGGTCGGTGCGGCACGGCAAGATCGCCGATGTGGCGGCAAAGCCTGTTCTTGGGCTTCGCCTGGCGGGCGAGTTCTACTCCGAGTCGGTTCCCAGAAGACGCACCAACCCCGGCTCGGCGGGCCTGTCGGTGTCGACGCGTACGTAGACAACAAACCGCCTGCCGTCCGCGTTGTCCCGAGCCCAGTTCAGCACCTCGTCAACGTCAGCGTCAGCGATCTCCCACTCTTCAGAAGTCCACATTGCGCGACTCGGTCAGCAAACTGGCCGCCCGATAGAGGACCTTCGCGGTTGAGGGTGAATTCGGTGCGGTCAGGCTAAACATCGCCGACCGCGTCACCTACCCGCAGTCGAAACCGGGTCCAGGAAGAAAAGACACTGGGTGTCATTGTAATGGTCCACCCGAGCAGTGATGTGAAGTTTGGTTCCCACGGTTACGGTACCTGGAGAGTTTGATCCCGTCCAGTGCAGATCATAAGTAGTGTTGACATTCTGGAACTCAAATTCCGGTCCAACTGTCGCATTGGCGGCGTTGTTTCCGGGTGAAATCAAAATATCGTAGCGTGTCTTGTAACTACCCGAGTGGGCGAGATGCGTGACAACTCCGTTGAACTCGATCGTCCCATCCCGGTATTTGGCGGCAAATTTTCCAATGCTGCTATCGCAATAATCCCCCACAGCAAGGATCGCTGCGAAATCCTTATTGTTTTTTGCAGTCAGAATCTCGTCACCACCCGAGGATGACGTCTCAGTCGGTGACGCGGTAGGCGCGGGAGTTTCGTCGCCACAAGAGCGTGCAACCGTCAACTGCGGAGCGGCTGTCAGCGCCTGCCCTGCAGCTGGCGACTGGTCGCAGACCTCCCAGTTCGACTCGTCGACGACTCCAAATATGCCGCCCCCGACGACGTCAACTTTGTCCTCAAAGCCCGCGCGCTTGATATCGCTCAATGCGACATCAAGCTTCTTACCCTTGACGTCGGGCATGACCTTGACCTGGCTCGATCCACAAGCGGCGAGACCAAGCACGAGCACGAACGGAACTGCCAGGCGAAGCGCACGCATCTCCACACCCCAGGTGTTGATCAGGCCCAGCGTAGCGGTGGGAGCCATTGGCGCGAACGGCTTCTCACATCAGGTGAACGAGTACGGACAGACGGGTGGGTATCATGCCAGGTCGGGGACCGATCCGGACGGCGCTGAACGGCTGACAGGTATCTACGGATCAGATGCTCAGCCGATGCAGCCATGAGCCCGGCCCGTGCCCGCCACATGCCCGTAAGGAGGGTCACCCACGGCGATTCACGGTCATTCACAGAGCAACCGGCAGCGCGCTTGACCTGTGCGACCGCAGGTCCGCCGGTCGCGGCCACTTCTCACTCACTGCAGCCAAGACGAACGCGGGCGCTGCCCTTCTACCTCCTGCACGAGCCGGTCATCGTCGTGGCCGCCTGGTTCATCGTCCGGTGGAACGCGCCCATCCTCGGCAAATACGCCGTGCTGGTAGTGCTGTCCTTCGCCACCACGCTCGCCCTCTATGAGGTACTGATCCGCCGGTTCCGCATTCCCCGGCTGCTGTCTGGCATGAAGGACAGCCGCAGGACGCCAGGCGATCACCGCCCTCGCCACAGGCCAGCGGTACGCAGCGGAGTTTCATCCCGGCCGGCCCGGCCCTGTGACCGGTTCACCGTGTGGAGCACGGACTACACTGCGCACGCCGGGGGGAGGTGCACGCCGGCTGCGAAAGCGCCCTGCTGGCAGGACCTTGGACATGACCTCTGATGCATGCCACGAATCGGTGACGTCCGGGACCTACGACGGAACCACCGGATGCCGTCCATAACGGCCATTCGTGCGCGTCACGGATGTGCAGTTAGCCGACCGGACCGGGCGCCTCAGCACCTGGAGTGCCCGGGCACTGCGGGCCGGGGCATGGGCGACCAACGGCCCTGTGCGTGCACCGGTGCGGCGCGGGAGGCTAGGAACCAGGGGGTGTTGGACGTGGACGACGACACCGGGTCAGGTGACAGCTTCTCCGCTCGCTATACCGGGGCTGATGAGGCCCGGCGGCGGGAGTTCGATCGTCGGCTCGCCGGATATTTCCGTGGCCATCACGAGCGGTGGGATCTTACCGCGATCGTGGAACCACTCGATCTTCTGGGGCGGAAGGTTGCCGAGGTTGGCGTGCGGCTGCACCGCAGCGCCACGGGGCGGCTGTCGGTGACGATTGACTTCGAACTGGCACCTGCCCGGACTGGCCCTGGCCAGGTGGCAGGCCGCCGGTAGCAGGCTGGATAGGGGGAATGCTGGAGATGGAACTCGTCGAGGAGACCCCGTACCGGTTCCGGATCCCGCAACGGGGGCAGATGCGGGTGCCGGGGATCGTGTACGCGTCCCGGGAACTCATCCCGGATCTGGCCGCGGACCGGTCGCTGCAGCAGGTAGCCAATGTGGCGACGTTGCCGGGCATTGTGACGGCGTCCTTTGCCATGCCAGATGTGCACCTGGGGTATGGGTTCCCGATCGGCGGGGTGGCGGCCACCGATCCGGCGGTGGGCGGGGTGGTCTCCCCGGGTGGGGTGGGGTTCGACATTTCCTGCGGGGTCCGCCTGCTTGCCGCCAGCCTGGACCGTGATGAGGTCAGGCCGGTCCTGGGCGCTTTGATGGACCAGTTCGCGGCTGCTGTGCCGCGTGGGGCGGGCCGGGGAGGCATCTGGCATCTCACCGGTGCCAGCCAGATGGCGGGCGTGCTGGCTGATGGCGCCCGCTATGCGGTGAAGCAGGGCTACGGCAACGAGCGGGACTTGCTGCGCTGTGAGGATGAGGGCGCTGTCGCCGACGCCGATCCGGGGCAGGTCAGCACCCGGGCCATCGACCGGGGGCTGCACCAGGTGGGAAGCCTCGGCTCGGGCAACCACTTCCTGGAGGTGCAGGCGGTCGACGAGGTCTACGACGCCGCCACGGCACAGCGGTTCGGGCTCCACCACGGCCAGGTGTGCGTCATGATCCACTGTGGCTCACGTGGGCTGGGCCACCAGATCTGCGGCGACCACGTGCGGATCATGGACAAGGCCATGCCACGCTATGGCATCAGCGTGCCCGACCGCCAGCTCGCCTGCACGCCGGTCACCTCCCCCGAAGGCCGCGACTACCTGGGGGCAATGGCCGCAGCCGCCAACTACGGCCGCGCCAACCGCCACGTCCTCGCCCATATAGCCCGCGAGATTTTCCGCCGGACGGCCGGTGCGCGGCTAGACCTGGTCTACGACGTGTCCCACAACCTGGCGAAGATGGAAACCCACGACGTGGACGGACAGCGCACACTGCTATGCGTGCACCGCAAGGGCGCCACCCGGGCACTGCCGCCCGGCCACCCCGATCTGCCGCAGGACCTGCGTGAAGCCGGCCAGCCGGTGCTGATCCCCGGCTCCATGGGCACCTACTCCTACGTGCTGGCCGGCATCCCCGGCGGCGGCGCGTTCGCCTCCACCTGCCATGGCGCGGGCCGGGTGATGAGCCGCCACCAGGCGCTGCGGACCGTCAGCGGGGCAGAGCTGCGGCGCCGGCTGGAGACGGCCGGCATCGCAGTGCGCGGCGCATCCGCCCGGGGGCTAGCCGAGGAAACCCCCGAGGCCTACAAGGACGTAAACGCCGTGGTGGAAGCCGCCGAAGGCGGCGGGCTATGCCGCAAGGCCGCCCGGCTGGTACCACTCGGCGTGGTCAAAGGCTGACAGGGGCACTTGCGCGGGCGCCGCTTCGGGCTAAGCGGCGGCTGGTGGGCCATCCCCGGCCCGCAGGATGCCGGGCACCTCTCAGTCAGGTTGCGGGCAGCCATGACCATCCGGCAGCCCCCACCCAGCGGGCATTGCCGGCCCGGCCGAGGCCATAGGCAGCTCAGCTGCGGAAGAGCAGCCCGCTATGGCGATGTCAGCTGCCCTTTGTGATCTCGATCCGGCGGCCTGCTGGCTTGGCCTGCGGCAGGGGGATGCTGACCTTGAGGATGCCCTTGTCATAGGTGGCGGCGATGTGCTCGGTGTCGGCCCGGGCTGGGAGCAGGACGGAGCGGGTGAAGGAGCCGTAATGGAACTCTGAGCGGTGGGGCTCCTTGTGCTCCTCACGGCGTTCGGCGTGGATCGTCAGCATCCGGTCATCCACGGTGATCTCCACATCCTTGTCCGGATCCATGCCGGGCAGCTCGGCGCGGACGATGTAGTGGTCGTTTTCGACGTAAGCCTCGACCCGGAACGTATGGGCGGCCGTGAACGGCAGCAGCGGCATCCACGGGGCACTCAGCCAGTCCAGCAGGTCTGGAAGAAGAGCAGGTTGCCTGCGCGCGGGATCGGCCATGAGAACCCCTCCTCAGTCTTGTCAGCCTCTGAGCCCATCCCACGCTTCCAGACGCGGCCGGCCCAGGGGACTAACGGCCCTCCCGGCCGAGGCCTTCGGCCCTGCAGGCACAATGCGCCGCAAGGTGATCCTGCGACTAGGCCTGCGGGGTGAGCGGGGGAGCCGGATCGGGAACCCAGTAAGGAACTCGAGCAAGGCCGAGAGGCTGAAAGGCGACCCCCATGACCTGATCCGGGTAATACCGGCGAAGGGAAATTGCCCCGCAGGTCTGCTGCATGCCCTAGCGCGCCCGGCAAATGCAGCCGCTCGCCAGCCTGCCAGCCGGTCTATTCGCTGACCCCAACGGGAAGGAGCGTGCGGGGGGGCGGCTCGCCGTTGGCGTCGAATATGGTGCCCCGCCGTCATGAGGGTTTGCCCGCAGACGTGGTAGCAGTGGTGGCACAGCAGCAGGTTGACCGGGTGAGGCCTGTCCGGGACCGCTCGCTTGATGGCGGCGACTGCTCATCTCCCTGCCGACGTGGGCCAGGCACATCCGGCGGGTTGTTATGGTTTTCGCTGATCGCGTAGATGCGGGGCGGCGGCTGGCTGCGAAACTGGAGTACCTGCGCGGCGAGCGGGTCGTTGTCCTTGGCCTGCCACGCGGGGGGGTCCCGGTGGCCCTGCAAGTCGCCCAGGCACTTGACGCGCCGCTGGATGTGATTATCGTCCGCAAGCTCGGGGTCCCGTTCCAGCCCGAGCTGGGGATGGGCGCGGTCGGCGAGGATGGGGTGCTGGTCATCAACTGGGAAGTCGTCCTGGTAGCGGGGGTGTCTGAGGACGAGTTGGCCGCGGTCCAGGCCCGGGAGCAGGCGTAGGTGGACGCCCGCGCCGCACGCTACCGGGCCTATCGGGCGCGCCTGCCACTGGAGGGGCGGGTCGCGGTGGTGGTCGATGATGGCATCGCCACCGGATCCACCGCCCGGTCCGCCTGCCAGGTCGCCCGGGCTCACGGCGCGGCCCGGGTGGTGCTTGCGGTGCCCGTCGCGCCGCCGGGCTGGGAAGCGGGGTTCGCCGGTGAGGCCGACGAACTGATCTGCGTGGACACCCCGGCATGGTTTGGCGCGATCGGCCAGTTCTATGCCGACTTCTCCCAGGTGTCCGAGGACGAGGTGATCGCCTGCCTGGAGCACGCGGCCATCCCGCCTTCCCCCGCGCGAGCGAGCACAGCGCCCGGGGCTGACCCGCCTGCCGGCGGCGGGGAAGTTGAGGCCACCGCTGGGCTGGTCCAGCTGGCCGGGTACCTGACCGTGCCGCAGAAAGGCGCCCGGGATCGTGGTGTTCGCCCACGGCAGCGGCAGCAGCCGGCACAGCCCCCGCAACCGGTACGCCGCCAGCATCCTGAATGAGGCTGGCCTGGGCACTTTGCTGTTCGACCTGCTCACCCCGGAGGAGGAATCCGGCCGGGCCAACGTGTTCGACATTGAGCTGCTCGGCGGCCGCCTCGCCCGGGTAACCAGGTGGCTGCCCACCCAGCCACGCGCGGCAGGAGCCGCTATCGGTTACTTCGGTGCCAGCACCGGCGCGGCGGCGGCGCTGTGGGCTGCTGCCGAGCCCGGATCTGGCATCGCGGCTGTGGTGTCCCGCGGTGGCCGTCCCGATCTCGCCTGGCCCCGGCTAGCCGCCGTGACCGCGCCCACCCTGCTCATCACCGGCGGGCACGACGAGGTGGTCCTCGACCTCAACCGCCGGGCCCAGGCCGAACTGCGCTGCGAGAACCAGCTGGCGATCGTTCCCGGCGCCACCCACCTGTTCGAGGAACCCGGCACTCTGGCGGCCGCCGCCACACTGGCGCGGGACTGGTTCATCACCCACCTCACGCGCAACTCCCACCTGGTCACCTGACCACGGCCGCCGCACAGCCCCGGCTTCGGCGCAGCTGCCGCTACCGGGACCTGCTCACCTTCGCGGAGAACGCTGGCTTTGCTGGCGAAGCCGGCCGACTCACCGCGCAACTGCTGCACATCGAGCAGGGGTCCGGCGAGCGCCTGACCTGCAGCGTGACCAACGGCCCTATCGTGCCCCTGGGCTGCTGAACGAAGCTGGCTCCCTGTCGCATCAGCGCACGACGATGGCCGTCAGAGCGGGGTGCCACACCGGAACGGGGAAGATCAAGATGACGCAGGGCACAGTGAAGTGGTTCAACAGCGATAAGGGCTACGGCTTCATCGCAGTCGAGGGCAGCCCAGACGTGTTCGTTCACTTCAGCGCGATCACGGCTGGTGGCTACCGCACCCTGGAGGAAGGGCAGAAGGTCGAGTTCGACATTACGCAAAGTCCGAAAGGACCGCAGGCGGAGAACGTCAGAGTGATCGGCTGAGACACCGGCAGGCATCATCCGAACTGCCTGAGCACCACCCGTCACATCCCAGGTTCCAGGAGACCGGGCCGGGCTGGCCCAGAGGCCAAAACGTCCTGCCTACCAGATGACCAGGGGGTCATGCGGCTGGCCGAGGCTGGTGATCATGGTGATGGGACGACGGCTTCAGCGGGACCGAGATCTCATCGCTCTGGGTGAACCTGTAGACCGCCCCAGGTCAGTGACCGGGGACACTGCCGTGCCGACCAGGTACGGGTGCACCCGCTGGTCAAACGGCTGTCAAAGCCCGAGCGCCAGCCCCGCTCGCGCGGGTCCACTACCGTGGACCGTGGATACCTACGGCGTGACCGTGGCGCCAGTCTCCCGCGTGATCAGGCCATCGCCCCCCAGACTCACGCCACCGCGTCCCCGGGAAAGCCGTCCACCCGTTGCCCCACCGCCGGGCACCAAGCCGAGTTAGGGCCATTCCGCTGGCGGTTCGCCGCTCATAACACTGCCTTCGCTGACATCGTCTCGACGAGGTCACGGTGGGCCGACCAGATGACATCCCGTGCCTGGTCACGCAGCCCGGCAATGTCGTGATGGGTCAGGCCGCTGGTCTGCAGGGGACGTCCTACGACGATACGCACCTCGCCGCTGTGGATTGCGCGTCGCCCCGGTTGCCAGATCCGGCAGGTGCCCTGGATGGCAACCGGCAGGACCGGCACCTGATTGGTGACCGCGACGATGAAGGCACCATCCTTGAACTCACCAATCGTGCCATCCGGTGAGGCCCTGCCCTCCGGATAGACCAGCAGCGAGTGCCCGGCCGCCAAAGACCGGGCGGCAGCATCGTCGATCTGGCGGAAGTCCGGGGACTCCCGGTCCACCTCGATCATCCCGGCAGTGCGCATCGCGCGGCCGAACAGCCAGATCTGGAACAGCTCACGCATGGCCAGGACACGCAGCGACAACGGCAGCGCCTGCAGATGCGCCATCGGGTCGAGGTTGGACTGGTGATTAGACACAACGACGTAGGTGGCGGCCGGCTCGGCATGCTCAAGGCCATGCACAACCACCCGCGCCCCCGCCGCGCGCAACCACACCGCCGCACACCACCGCACCACCCGGTCGGTGACAGCCGAGTCAGCCCGGGCTGGTCCGCGGCACCACACCACCAGGGCACCCGCCAGCGTCGCCAGCCCGCCCGCGACCAACGCCGGCACCGTCCGCCAAGCCACCCATTCACCCTTTCATGCCCACCCGCGTATGGCGGCGGGGTGCCCGTCCACAAGCTGCACCCGCCGCCTGCCTGCCACCCCCCGGCCAGTGTTCCCGCATGCCCAAGCTGCGGCAAGTGACATCCGGGCTCGTTGCTGCCTCGCTGTGCCGGGCCGCTGTCCCGGTCTGGACTGACGACGACGCGATCCTGGCTGACGGGCACGTCCTTTGCGCCGGCCGGTAGGTGCACGCAGATCACCCAGATCTGCGACCATCACGGGCGATGCCGTCACGCACAGTCGGCGGGGGTAAGGCGGTTCTACGCGCGTGCCATCCCCATGGATCGGCCACGCTCCGTGACCACATCGCGATCTCCGACCGCACCGTTCGGCAAGGTCGCCCGAGCTCGCGCGTCCGGATACCGCTGACTCGGCTTAACCGGCTGAGCCAGGGACCAGAGGTCACTAGGGTGATCTGGTGAAACCGTTCCTGCTGCTGGCCACCCGTGCTGAGGATGCCGCCGCGGATAACGAGTACGAGTCGTTTCTGGCCTTCGCTGGGCTGGACGAGCGTGACCTGCGCCGGTCCCGGCTGGAGTAGCGGGCGCTGGGCAACGTCGATCTGCGGGACTGGTCGGGGATCCTTCTTGGCGGCGGGCCGTTCAACTGCAGCGACCCCGAGGGATCGAAATCGCCAGTGCAGCGGCGGGTCGAGACAGACCTGCGCGGACTGCTCGACACGGTGATCAACGCGGACTTCCCGCTCCTGGGAGCCTGCTACGGCATTGGGACGCTCGGCAGCCACCAAGGGGCGGTGGCCGACCGGCGGTACGCCGAACCGGTCGGTTCGGTCCCGGTCACCCTCACCCGCCAAGGCCGGCAAGACCCGCTGCTGCGCGCGGTGCCCACCACCTTCGACGCGTTCACCGGCCACAAGGAGGCGATCAGCCGGCTGCCGCACCACGCGGTCCTGCTCGCCAGTTCCCCCACCTGCCCGGTGCAGGCGTTCAGGATCGGCTCGGCCGTCTACGCCACCCAGTTCCATCCCGAACTGGACGCGGCCGGCCTGTGTACCCGGATCGAGGTCTACAAGCACGCCGGCTACTTCGAACCCGGACAGGCCAGCGAACTCAAGGCGCTAGTCCACCGCAGCAACGTCACCCACCCGCCCGCCATCGTGCGCCGGTTCGTCCAGCGCTACGCTCACAGCGCGCCGTCCGGGGCGCAGGCCAAGCCGCGGCCCGCCGGCCGCCGTTTCCCCGGCAGGCCAGTAGCCGTTAGCTCCACCTACGCATTGAGGGCGGGCCTGCGGATGGCCATCACCAGCGCATGCAAGCGGAGCCCGCAGGCCAGCGCTGCAATCGCCCACTATGGCGTGCGACTGGCTGGTTTGCTGCCACTGGGATGGTGCTCGACCGTCGTGTCGGAGGAGGGGAAGAACACGCTCTCGTGGCCATCGCGCCAGCGGACGAGATAAGGTGGCGCGCCTTCCTCGCCATGAACCTCGATGATCACGCCTTCGCGGTTCTCATCACCAACGTGATGTCCCCTGACCACCAGCTCATCGCCAACATTTGCTCGCATTATCCCTCCCTGCCCCCACCACAAGATCATCATCTTGCGGCCGGCGGCTCATCGTCGCGGCGCGGCATCGGCGGGCCCGGCGCGGGCGGGCTGTCGTCCCCCCCCCCCCGCCTTTTCAAACCCCCCCGCTCTCCCCACCACAGAGCGCCCCCCTCCGCCGTCCACGCGCACCCGCCCCCCCCCTGAACTGCC
>OFHK01000491.1_pt1 | contig 11558 bp, 9 predicted proteins | sample 1521951 | NCBI WGS metagenome assembly OFHK01 (sample SAMEA2468436, study PRJEB22500) | soil metagenome | biome: Glassland; feature: Farmland; material: Clay | place: Australia | collected 2013-01-31 | depth 0.55 m
CGGTGGGCGGGCTGGTGGTGGGGGTCGGGGGGGGTGGCGCGGACCCGGTGCGCGGGGGGGGGTTCCTTGTTCGGGGCGCTCCTTCCCTACGGGGCCGCGGGGACGCCGCCCAGCCGGGGCCCGGGGGGGGAGGCGGGCAGCGGGGGTGCGGGGGGGAGCGCGCGCCGGTTCCTGCCGGTCGCGCCGCGGGGTGACGGCGCCCGCCTGACCACGCGGGTACGGGGACGCTGGCACGCCACCCCGTTGCTGGTGCTTGTCGTCGCGATCGGGGTCACCGATGTGCTGTTCGCACTGGACTCCATACCAGCGATCTTCGGCCTGACCAGGGATCCGTTCCTGGTGTTCTCGGCGAACTTGTTCGCCCTGCTGGGCCTGCGCCACCTCTACTTCCTCGTTGGCGGGCTGCTCAGGCGGCTCGTCCATCTGGCCGCCGGCCTGTCCGCCATCCTCGCGTTCATCGGGGTCAAGCTCATCTGCGAGGCGCTGCGCGGATCGGGGCTGGACTACCTCGGGCCGGTGCCGGTGCCGCAGATCGGGGCGGGCGTCTCACTGACGGGCATCGCCGGGGTGCTCGCCATTACCGCCGTGACCAGCCTGGCCGCCGGCCGGCGCCGCGCCGCCCGGGGTGATCACGCGCAGCAGGACCGCCTGTGCACGGGCGAGCCGGCCGACGGCACGTTATGCGCGGGTCAGCGCCGCCACGGGACCGGGTCAGACGGTGGCAAGAGCCTCACGGACGTGGGGCACGACATCGCCGAGACCGACCTTGACCGTCTCCCCGCTGGCGCGCTTGGTGACCTCGACCACCCCCTCGGCCAGGCCCCGCTTGCCCACGGTGACCCGCAGCGGGATACCAGTGAGTTCGGCGTCACGGAACTTCACCCCGGCCCGCTCGGCCCGGTCGTCGATGATCACCTCGATGCCGGCCGCAGTGAGCTGCTCATATACCGACTCTCCCACCTTGGCCGACTCGGTGTCCTCTGACTGGGCGACCACCACCACGACGCTGAACGGGGCCACCGAAACCGGCCAGACGATGCCGCGCTCGTCGTGGTGGCACTCGACGATGGCCGCCATGGCCCGTTCGACCCCGATCCCGTAGCTGCCCATGATCGGGTGCACCCGTTCCCCGGCTGCGTCGAGCACGGTGACGCCGAACGCCTTGGTGTACTTGTAGCCCAGCTTGAAAATGTGCCCGACCTCGATCGCGGGCAGCAGTTCCAGCGGCCGGCCGCAGCGGACGCACTCCTCCCCGGCGGCGACCTCGCGCAGGTCCGCCCAGTCGCCGACGGTGATGTCGCGGCCGACGTCCACCCCGCGCAGGTGGACATCGTCGATGTTGGCCCCGGTGACCATGTCCCGGCGGCCGCGCAGCGCCTCGTCGGCGATCACGGGCAGGTGGCGCACGCCGACCGCGCCGAGGCTGCCGGGCAGCGCGCCGAGCGCTTCGGAGATCTCGTCGGCCTGGGCGGGGCGGATCGCGACCGCCCCGGTGGCGTCGGTGAGCTTCTGCTCATGGAGTGCGTGGTCACCGCGCATCAGCACCAGCGTGAGCTTGCCGTCCAGTACGTAGACGAGGGTCTTGACCTGCCGGTCCGCGGGCGCGTCATAGCCGGTCGCCAGGTCCTCGATGGTCCGGACCCCGGGAGTGTCGAACCGCTGCGGCTCCGCCAGCCCCGGACCGTCGGTCACTTCCGCCAGCACGGACGTGGCTTTCTCCAGGTTGGCGGCATAGTCGCCGGCCGGGCAGTGAGCGATCAGGTCTTCACCCGCGTCGGAGGGGCACATGAACTCGGTCGAGTCGGTGCCGCCCATGTTGCCACTGGACGCCTCCACCGGGATCGCCGGAATGCCGAGCCGGTCGAAGATGCGCAAATAGGCTTCGTGGTGGCGGTCGAAGGCCGTGTCGAGGCCCGCCGGGTCGAGGTCGAACGTGTAGGAGTCCTTCATGGTGAACTCCCGCACCCGCAGCAGGCCGGCCCGCGGCCGGGGCTCGTCACGCAGCTTGGTCTGGAACTGGTACCAGGCCTGCGGCAGCTGCTTGTGGGAGCTCAGTTCCAGCGCGAGGACCGCGAAGATCTCCTCGTGGGTCATGCCCAGCGCGAGGTCAGCGCCCTTGCGGTCCTTGAGCCGGAACATCTCCTCTCCCATGACCTCCCAGCGGCCACTGCGCTGCCAGATCTCCGCCGGGTGCATGGTCGGCAGCAGCACTTCCTGGGCCCCGATCCGGTCCATCTCCTGCCGGATGATCTCGATGACCTTGGCGCGCACCCGGATGGCCAGTGGCAGCAGCGAGTAGTGCCCCGCCATCAGCTGCCGGATGTACCCGGCGCGGAGCAGCAGCCGGTGGCTCGGCGCCCCGGCGTCCGCCGGGTCTTCCCGCAGGGTCGGGATATGCATCTGTGACCAGCGCATGAATGCCGGCTTCCTCGTCGTGGTTATGGGTCTTTCCCGCGCGTGCTGCCTGCCCGGCACGCAGCAGGTGGGAGACACCGAGCTTAGTCGCGGTTACCCGGTGCCTGCTTGAGTGCTGGGTCCAACGTGAGTGCTGGGTCCAGGCGGCCAGGATCCAGCGGCGGCGCGCTGACCGGGCAGCAGGTGAGGCATTCCGGCTCCGGCACCGGGTGGTCGTCCTCCGGGCGCAGCACCGAGTTGTCAATCGTCACCGCGGACGCCGCGGCCGCGGCCACGAGCAGGCCCGCGCAGATCACCATGGCGGCCCGGAACCCGCTCTCCAGCAGGGCAGGTTTCCGGTAGGCGGCACCGGTCAGCCCGACCGCGAGCGGAAGCCCGGCCACGGCCAGCAGGCCCGCTGCCCGCGCCACCGCGTTGTTGACCCCGCTGGCGACCCCTGCGTGACGGACATCCGCGCTGGCGAGCACGGTGGCGGTCAGCGGAGCGACCGTCGCCGACATCCCCAGCCCGAACAGCACAACGGCTGGCAGCACGTCAGCCACGTAGGAGGCGTCCGGCCCTATCCGGGTGGCCAGGAGCAGGCCGGTGCCGGTGACCAGCGGGCCGGCGGTCATCAGCCAGCGTGGGCCGATCCGCTGCGCGAGCGCACCGGCGCGCGAGGACAGCACCAGCATCAGCAACGTCGCGGGCAGCAGCGACACCCCCGCTGCCAGCGGCGAGAACCCGGCGACCACCTGGAGGCTGAGCACGAGCAGGAAGAGCATGCCGCCGAGCGCGCCGTAGACGAGGAAGGTCACCACGTTGACGGCGGTGAACTGGCGCGAGGCGAACACGTCCAGCGGCAGCATCGGTGCCACCGGTGACCCGGGACGGCCACGGCGGCGTTCCAGGAGCACGAAACCGGCTCCCGCGGCCACGCCCACCGCGCCGCTCACCGCCGCCCTGGCCGCGCCGTGGGCGGGGGCTTCGATAAGCGCGTCGGTGAGGCCGGCCAGGGCAAGCGCGGCCAGTGCCGCGCCGGCCATGTCGAACTTGCCACTGGCCAGGGGGTCGCTCGACTCCGGTACATGCCGTGCCGTCACCGCCACCACCGCCGCTGCCAGCGGAAGGTTGAGCAGGAAGATCCACCGCCAGCCGGCGGAGCCGACGATCCAGCCGCCCAGGAACGGGCCGATCGCGGCGGCGACCCCGCCCAGGCCCGACCACGCGCCGATGGCCCGCGGCCGGTCGTTCGCGAAGAACGTGGCCTGGATGATGGCCAGCGACCCGGGCGTGAGCAGCGCGCCACCGATCCCCTGCAGGGCGCGGGCGGCGATGAGCATGCCGATGTCCAGGGACAGCCCGCACAGCGCGGAGGCAAGCGCGAACCACACCACCCCGATGAGGAAGATCCGGCGCCGCCCGAGCCGGTCACCGAGCGAGCCGCCGATGAGGATCAGCCCGGCCAGGGTGAGCGTGTAAGCGGTGACGGTCCACTGCAGGCCCGCCAGCGAGGTCCCCAGATCCCTGCCGATGGTCGGCAGCGCGACGTTCACCACGGTGCCGTCGAGCAACGCCATGCTCGATCCCAGCACCGCGGCGGCCAGCACCCAGCGTCCCCGGGGCTCTGCCAGCCGGACGCTGCCCGGTGCCTGCGCGATCACGGACGCCACCGTCCGATCGTCTCACCGCCGCACGCAGCAGGCCACCACCCGGCGGGGCGGCCCGCCCGGCCATGATCGCGGGCGATTCCCGGCGAATTGCACACCGGATCGTCCGTGATCATGGATACGGTGCCATCGGGTGGCATCGCGGCACCGGCCCGGCGCCCAGGACGCGGAGGGACTTCCCGTGCGGTACCAGGTGCGGCAGAAGATGTTCTCGATCGGCAATGACTTCTGGATCACCGATGAGCAGGGCGGTCGCGCATTCCTCGTCGACGGCAAGCGGCAATCTCATCGACATGGAGTTCACCATCAGTGACGGCAGCCGGACGGTGGCCCGGATCTCGCGGGCATGGTTCCGGCTGCGCGACACCTACGGCGTGGAGACCGCTCCCGGCGAGGACGATGCCCTGCTGCTGGCCGCGGCGGTCTGCCTCGACCGCATCCATCATGACGAGCAGCAGCGCCACTGACCGGCGCCGCCGCCGCCGGCATTCACCCGGAAAGCACGGCCACCACCAGCGCCGACATCTTCGAGCCGGTCAGCGAGCCGAGCACGGCGACCCTTGCCCCGCGGGTGACCGCGCTCGCTGCCACCGGGCTGCCTGCTTTCCGGTAGGCAGTCGAGGACTGCTCGGCGACGGTCACCGTCTGGCCACCGGGACCGGTCAGCGTGAAGCTCGACGAGGACACGCTGCCGACGGTTCCGGCGACCACACTGCCGAACGGGGACATGATCCGCCCGGCCCCCGGCCCGGGGCCGAAGCCGGGTGGCATCGAAATGGCCCATGACCAGCCAGGGGCAGCCACCTGCACCCCGCCTGGACCGAACACCTGAGCCGGAGTCACCACCCGCAGCCCGCCTGGAACTGCCTGGATAACCCCCATCCGCGCATGGATCTGGCGGGGCGGCCCGCCCGGGCCGACCACGACAGGCCCCATCGCACCGAACGGGGCCCGCACGGCGACGACGGATGGCGAAGATCCCGTGGCCAGGACAACCGACAGCGCGACGACCGCACCCGCCAGGACGGCCGCCACCACCCAGCCGGCCGCCCGGCTGGTGAGTGCCGTCCGGACGGCCGCGCCGCGGTGATGCTGTTCCGGCTGCCCGGCCACCGGCGTCGTGACCGGCGAGGTCGTGCCGGGCTCCTGGGGCGCGGCGGGCTCCTGGCTGACCGGGTGCTCCTGCTCGTCCACGTCAGCACCCCTCACTGTCGGTCGTGCGGCTGCCGCTGGTGTGGTGGTTCACGTTGTCGTTCCTTATGGTCAGGGTTGATGACTGTCTGGACACCATCATCGGCGGCGCATGTCAGGGCACCGCGCGGATTGTGTGTGAGTTCAGTGTGAATATCCCGGCCCCCGCCGTCAGCACGGCCGGGTACCCGCGTCCGGGCTGAACCGGCTCCCGGGTAGCCCGGCCCGGATCGCCCGTGGCAACCTGGGACCGGACAGAGGCGGGCGACGATCGGTGAGGGAGCGGGCATGGAGCCGATGCCGGAGGACTGGGAGCGGGCCGTCGCTGTGGTCGCCCATCCCGATGACCTGGAATACGGGGCTGCCGCCGCGGTCGCCCGCTGGACCGGCCAGGGCAAGCATGTCGCCTATGTGCTCGCCACCAGGGGCGAGACCGGGATCGAGGGCATGGCCCCGGGCGTGGTCGGCCCGTTGCGCGTGGATGAGGAGCGGCGTAGCGCCGCCGTCGTCGGGGTGAGCGAGGTGGACTTCCTCGACCATCCTGACGGGCTGGTGGAGTACGGCGTGCCGCTCCGCCATGACCTGGCCGCCGCGCTCCGCCGTCACCGGCCGGAGGTGGTCATCACCATGAACTTCGACCTCACCTGGGGTGAGGAGGGGCCGGTCAACCACGCCGATCACCGGGCGGTTGGCCTGGCCACGCTGGACGCATGCCGGGACGCGGCGAACTCGTGGCTGTTCCCCGACGCGGGCCCGGCCTGGAACGGGATCAAGGCGATCTACGTCGCCGCCTCCGGTGACCCCACTCATTTCGTGGACACCACCGCCACGATCGAGGCCGGCATCGCCTCACTCCGCGAGCACAAGGCCTACCTCGACGGCCTGGGCGGCGACTTCGACCCCGGCGAATTCCTGCGCGACATGGCCGGCTTCGTCGGCCTCGGTGCCGGCTGCGAGTACGCGGTGGGACTGCGGCGCTACAGCGCCTGAACGCAGCCGCCCGCCCCGGGCACCGTGACCTGCTATCACGCCGCCGGGGCGCGGCGGCCCGGCAGCGGGCCCCGGCCCTACCTGGCGGCGAGGACCACCCAGACCTGGCCGGAAGCGAAGGTCATCGGCTGGCCGGAAGCCGTCGTGAAGGTGGTGCCGCCGTTGGCGTCCGGCCGCGACCAGTGCGCCGTCCACGCCTTGCCATCGCGCAGGACCAGCGCTGTGCCCGATCCGGTGCTCTCGGCGTAGGGGGGCCGGCTGCCGTACTCGATGAACCGCGAGGTGCGCACCGTCGTGTACTGGATCACCACGGTGGCGGCGGACAGCCGCCCGCCATCGGTGGTGACAGCCGGGGCCCCGTCCATGCTCACCAGCCAGCGCCCCTTCGCCGGCGACCAGCTGAAGCGGAACGAAGTCATGGGGTAGGACACCGACGCCGACCGGGTGGCCTTGCCGCCAGCGGGCGCCGGCCCGAACCGGAAGCCGATGTCGTGCGCGATGCTCGCCTTGGGGGCCTGCGCCAGCAACTGCTTGGGGTAGGCGTAGAGGTTGTAAGGGGCGATGCGGTTGGTGCCACGGAAGTACCCGCCGGCGATGCCGGCGTACAGATCCACGATCCGGGCGGTCCGGTGGATGTAGGGGAGCAGCGTGTTCGTCGCGCCTGAGTAGGCGAACGCGGGCCGCCCGAACTGGCGCAGCAGTTCTATGTCGTCTTCCCGTGCGCTGCGCACAGGTCCGACCACCCGTGGCAGATGAGTCGAGAAGATCGCCATCAGCCGGCTCAGCCCACCCTCGACCGGCAGGGCGTAGATGATGTCCGCCCGGGTCAGTCCGGTCTGCGGCCGCGCGTACACGATGTTGTCGATCTTCACCGCAAGCACCGGCTTCAGCCTGGACACGGGCTCGCCGGTGAACGGAGACACTAATGGCAGGCTAGGGGAGGGTGTGGCGGTGGATGCGGTCTGATTAGCAGGCGTGGTTCTCCCGGTCAGCGCGAAAATCGCCCCGACCACCAGGCCGGCCACCACCACGACCACCGCCGCGACCACGAGGGCGGTCTTCTGCCTGTGCCGGGTCCACTCCATGGTGCCACTCCCACCGTTAAGCGGCATTAGATGCCCATCCGGGCACCCTGACTCCTGCTGCCAGTGTGCATCGCGGTGCCCTGCCCTGACCTGTGACAAATGGCCGCAGACCGATTGCCATTGGTCACCGGCGCTCGCGCTGCCCGCCCAGGCGAGCAGGTCTGGCCGGCCGGCAGGAAGACGCTGCGCAGGTACCCGACCCGGGATACCTGTGGAAACCACATGTTTGCCGGGCGTTTCCCCAGCGGGCTGCCCGATCTAGCGGGCGGCGGCACGAGGGCGGGTCATGCCGTCTCGTCCTCCGGTTCGATGCCGTGCTGGCGGAGCAGTGCACGGAGACGCTCGATCTCCTCGCTCAGCTGCTGGCACTTTTCTGCCAGGGACGGCAGGCCCGGGTGCGCGGCTTCCCACTCCTGCCGGCGAGCGGCCTTCTCGGCGAGCAGTTCCTTTTCCCGGTCGCGCAGCGATGCGGCCTGTTCGTACTCCTGGGCGCCGACGGCGGTCTCTCTCTCGCCACGGACCCGCTCGATCTGCTGATCGAGGCCGCCCGTGTCCGGCCCCGTGCCCACACGCTGCTCGATGGCCGACAGACGCGAACCGATCATGTTGACATCGGCCTCCAACCGGGACAGCAGCCGACGTTCCCCCGGACCGGGCGGCCCGGTGTGGGCTGTCACCGGCTCCTCGCCCCGGTATCCGTGCAGGAGCTGGATCACCTGCTGGCGCACCCGGTTCAGGTCCGCGCCCAGCTTGACCAGCACCTGGGCGGCCACCCCCTCGCCCTCACGGATGAGGCCGAGCAGGACGTGCTCGGTGCCGATGTAGTTGTGCCCCAGCTGCAGGGCCTCACGCAAGGAGAGTTCGAGCACCTTCTTGGCCCGGGGGGTGAACGGGATGTGGCCCGACGGTGCCTGCTGGCCCTGGCCGATGATCTCCTCAATCTGCTGCCGGACAGCGCCCAGGCTGATCCCCAGCGATTCCAGGGCCTTGGCGGCTACGCCCTCCCCCTCGTGGATCAGGCCGAGCAGGATGTGCTCGGTCCCGATGTAATTGTGATTGAGCATCCTGGCTTCTTCCTGCGCCAGGACCACAACCCTGCGGGCCCGGTCGGTAAACCTCTCGAACACCTCGTCACTCCCCTTTGCTCAGCAGGCACCGGCGGCCCCACGCAGAAACCGACCGGAACCAGGCCCAGCCCCCGCCGGGAAACCAGCGAATGACGGGTAAACAATAAGCGCCGGATGAGGGTGGCAAAGCCACCAGATCTGCTTGGCAAGGGCGCCCCGAAGGCCGTGTGAAAGGCTTCGGCCATACGCACCGCCGTGCAGTGCGTGCGGCAGACAGCGCGCTGGTCCAGATCGGTCCCGGAGCGCGAACCCACTCAGGGGCAGCCTCACTCCACCGGCCAGGCATGCACCGGCCCGCCGGCGTGCATGAGGGCCAGGTAACGCCGGGTCATCTCGCGCAACGCTGCCGCCCGGTCCAGCCCACGTGCTTCCAGCGCATGCACGGCATCGGTTTGCCAGGTCGCCCCGGTCCGGCCGGTCAGGCAGCGCTGCTCGATCACGGCCAGCATGCGTTCTGCGTGCGGGGTGTCGACCTGCCAGCGCCGCAGGCCCTCCCTGGCCAGTGGCAGCAGGCGGCGCAACGTTAGCTCGGTCACCGGCACCTCGCCCAGCCCGGGCCAGTAGAGGCTGGCATCGATCCCGTACCGGGCGGCCTCCATGAGGTTGTCGCGGGCGACCGCGAACGACATCTGGGTCCAGATCGGCCGCTCCGACTCGGCCAGCATGTGGACCAGCCCGTAGTAGAAGGCTGCGTTGGCGACGATGTCGGTGACAGTCGGCCCGGACGGCAGCACCCGGTTCTCCACCCGCAGGTGCGGCTCACCGTCCTCGACCGCGTAGACCGGGCGGTTCCACCGGTAGACGGTGCCGTTGTGCAGGGTCAGTTCGGCCAGTTCCGGGATGCCGCCGCTGACCAGGACCGCCGCCGGATCGTCGTCCTCGCACAGCGGGAGCAACGCCGGGAAATAACGCAGGTTCTCCTCGAACAGGTCGAACACCGAGGTGATCCACCGCTCGCCGAACCAGACCCGGGGCCGGACCCCCTGCACCTGCAACTCCTCCGGACGGGTGTCGGTAGCCTGCTGGAACAGCGGGATCCTGGTCTCGTGCCACAACTCCCGGCCGAACAGGAACGGTGAGTTCGCGGCGATCGCCACCTGCACCCCGGCCAGAGCCTGCGCGGCGTTCCAGTAGCTGCCGAAGGACTCCGGGCTGACCTGCAGGTGCAACTGGACGCTCGTGCAGGCCGCCTCGGGCATGATGCAGTCGACGTGGGTGAGCAGCCGTTCCGGCCCCTCGATGCAGATGCGCATCTCCTCGCCGCGCGCCGCGCACATCTGCTCGTTGAGCAGGCGGTAGCGGGGGTTGGGCGACATCGCGCCCTCACTGGTCTCGCGCTCACCCAGGGTGGGCAGGATGCCGATCATCGCCAGCCGGGCGTCCTCGGTCCGCGCCCGGGCGTCGGCGTGCGCAAACCGGTCCTCCAGGTCGCGTTCCAGAACGGCCAGCGCGTCATCGACCAGCGGGCGGGGCGCAAGGTTGACCTCGAGGTTGAATTTCCCTAATTCGGGCGCCCAGTCCTCGCGATCGATCACGGCCAGCACCTGGGCGTTGCGCATGGACGCGCTGCCTGCCTCGTCTACCAGGTAGAACTCAACCTCCAGCCCGACCTGCTGCGGCGCTTCCTTGAACCGTGACTCCTGCAGCATCCTGGCGAAGACGTCCAGGCACCGGCGCACCTTCTCCCGGTACCGGCGCCGGTCCTGAAGACTGACGGTGATCGCCGGAACGTCCCTGCCCATGCGGCCCTCCGCGTCCTGACCTTGGGAGATGGCCTCCTCCCACAGCCTTTCACGCGGCCCGCGCCATGAACAGATAGGACATTTACTGCATAACGGAAAATTCTTCCCAACTCCGGCACCCACCCCGGCTCCAGGCCGGCTCCAAGCCGGGCTCCAAGTCGGCTCCAGCCTCCCCAGCCCAGCCGACGCCGGTCCCCCCCGCCCGGCCGCCATCATGATCTGGGCGGGGCATTAGGCGGCCCGGGGCAGGATTGGTGGGGTGGGTGGGGTTTGAGAGCTAGGTAGGGCGAATCTGGTGCTGGGGGGGCAGGCCTTCGACGAGGACACGGTGGATGTTTGCCCAGGCCTGCGTGTACAGGGAGCGCGCTGCCTCGTAGGCGACACCAGCGATGTGCGGGGTGAACAGGATCCGCTCCGCCGCCGGCGGCGGCAGCGTGAACAGCGGGGAGTCCGCGGCCGGGGGTTCTTCGCGGTAGACGTCGACCGCGGCGCCGCCAAGGTGCCCGTCGGCCAGTGCGCGGGCCAGGGCGCCCTCGTCCACCACGCCGCCCCGGGAGGCGTTGATCAGCAAGGCACCGCGCTGCATCGCCCGCAGCCGGTCCTCCCCGAGCAGTCCCCGCGTCGCGGGCAGCAGCGGCACATGCACCGTGACCACGTCGCAGCGGGCCAGCAGGTCGTCAAGGCCAAGCCGCTCCAGGCCGAGTTCGGCCGCCGCCAGCGGATCGGGTGGGGCCGGGTCGGCGTAGACGACGGCCGCGCCGGCCGCCCGCAGCAGGCGGGCCACCGCCAGCCCGATCTGGCCCAGGCCGATCACCCCGACGGTGCGTGAATGGATGCTGCGCACGGACGCCGGGGTCAGCCGGGCCCGGGCCTCGCCATAACGGCCTGCCCGGATCTCCCGGTCGGCCAGCGCGAGGCCGCGCAGCAGGGTGCCGATCGCCAGCAGCACATACTCGGCCACCTCGCGCACGTTGGCGGCGGGTACGTTCGCCACCGCCACCTCCGGCCGGTGCGCGCCGGCGTCACCCACCCGGGCCCCCCCCGCCGGGTCTTTGCGTCATGAACCATTCCACGACGAACATCAAAACAATGGCTGCGGCCAGCATGGAGGTTGCGCTGGTGGGGGTGGGGATAATGCCCATGACCCGGCCGGGAGTTCCCGTGCCGCCCCGCGCGCGCTGGGGTCCCATTCTTGCACCGCAATGCGGACAGACCTTGGTGCCACGCGGATTCAGCGCCCGGCACTCCGGACACATCTGGTGGGAAGTGTCATACTTCTGTTCCGCACCGCCAAACGATGATTCCCACCAGTTCTTAAGCTGCTGGATCTTGAACCAACTGTTTCGTGGAAGTTGCATA
>OFHK01000492.1_pt1 | contig 11543 bp, 7 predicted proteins | sample 1521951 | NCBI WGS metagenome assembly OFHK01 (sample SAMEA2468436, study PRJEB22500) | soil metagenome | biome: Glassland; feature: Farmland; material: Clay | place: Australia | collected 2013-01-31 | depth 0.55 m
AAGCTGACGCGATCCGGGCTCGCGGCACCATCTCGGCCACGGCAGCGGCCATGATCGACTCGTGGACCCCCATGCCGATCCCCCAGAGCACCCCGCCGACCAAGGCGAGGGACGCGTCGCCCAGGAAGGCGAGGTGGTCGACCGCCACGTCGTCGTTGGCGGTGGCGGTCAGGCTCACCGTGCTGCGGCTGACGGTGTCCCTCGCGTTCGGGGCGGTAAGGGTCACCGTGGGGGGCGTGGTGTCGGCGATGGCGTGGGGGGGGGATCGCGCCCGGGCCGGCATCCGGATCGGCCGGATGGGGCGCCGGGCGCGCACCGGGTCCCCGGCGCGGCGGCGCGCCGTCATCGGGGCCAGGCTCGGAACCAGCGACTGGCCCAGCGGCCACCTGCTGATCGCCGCCGCGGACGCCGAAACGGGTGAGTTCGCCACGTTCCACTCCCGCAGCGGGGTGGACCTGGTCGACGCGGTCGGGGCCAGTTGCGCCGTGCCCGGGGTCTGGCCCCCGGTGACCATCCACGGGCGCCGCTGGATGGACGGCGGCATGCGCTCGCCTGCCAATGCAGACCTGGCCGCCGGGTGCGAGCGCATCGTCGTGATAGCACCGATCGTCCGCGGGCTGGGGCCCATGCCGGCAGTCCCCGGTCAGGTCGCGGAACTGGCCCGCGGCGGCCGGTCGGTAGCCCTGGTGGCGCCCGACGCGGCTGCGGTTGCCGCGTTCGGGCGCAACCTGCTCGATCCCCACCGCCGGGCACCCTCGGCCCGGGCCGGATACGCCCAGGCCGCCGCGGTCCTGCCGCACGTGGCGGCGGTCTGGGGGGAACCCGGCGAACGACCTTAGCTGGCGTAGTCCAGCAGCGGCTGTGCCCGGCTTGGGTGGCGGAGCTTGGACAGCGACTGCTTCTCCAGCTGCCGGATCCGCTCCCGGGTCAGGCCGAGCGCGCGGCCGATCTCATCCAGGGTGTGCGGGTTGCCGTCGTACAGCCCGAACCGCATCGCCATGATGGTCGCCTCGCGCGGCGTGAGCGCATCCAGCGCGTGCCGCAACTGGTCGGCCATCAGCTGCCGGTCGACCAGTTCGGAGGCCTCCGGGGCATCGGTGTCCTCGATGAGATCGCCGATGCTGGTCTCGCCGTCCTCGCCGATGGTGGAGTCCAGGCTGATCGGCTGGCGGCTGGTCCGCAGCAGTTCCTCGATCTGGTCGGGGGTGCGGTCCAGCTCCACCGCCAGCTCTTCCGGAGTCGGTTCCCGGCCCAGCCGCTGGTGCATGTCCCGCTCGACCCGGCTCAGCTTGCTGAGCATCTCCAGCACATGCACCGGCAGCCGGATGGTGCGGGCGGAGTCGGCGAAGCCGCGCTGGATGGCCTGCCGGATCCACCACATCGCGTAGGTGGAGAACTTGTACCCCTTGGTGTAGTCGAACTTCTCCACCGCCCGGATCAGGCCCAGGTTGCCTTCCTGCACCACGTCGAGCAGGGAAAGGCCGCGGTCGCTGTACTTCTTGGCCACCGACACCACCAGCCGCAGGTTGGCCTCCAGCATGTGGGCCTTGGCGCGGCGGCCGTCTTCGGCGACCAGTCCCAGGTCCCGGCGGTAATCGGCGGGCAGGTCCGGTTCTGTGCCGAGCTTGTGCTCGGCGAACAGCCCGGCCTCGATCCGCTTGGCGAGGTTCACCTCCTGCTCGGCCGTGAGCAGGCTGGTGCGGCCGATGGACTTGAGGTACGTGTGGACGGAGTCCCCCATGGTCGAGGTCTGATCGTCCAGGTCAACTTCCACGCCAACTACCGGGAGGGCCTCGCTCAGGGCGACAGCCTCCGCCTCGGCAGCATCCAGGCTGTCGAGTCCGGTGACCTCGGTGACCTCATCGGGGGTGGACTCGGCGGTCTGCGCAGTCTGCATATCTTCCTTGCCCGTTCGTGCCCCGGTTCCGGCGGGGGTCTGTGCTGGCTCGTTCCCCAGGTGAATCCCGTCCTCGGCCAGCTCCTGCAGGATCTGCCTGCCCTGCGCCGGGGACAGGCCGGCCGTGGTGAAAGCCACCCGAAGCTCAGGTAGGGACAGATGCCCCCGCTTGCGGCCGAGCAGGATCAGCTCGTCCAGGCCGGCCGGAGCTGGGGCAGTGGTACGTCGCGCTGGCTTTGCGGTCGCGGTCCTCGGCACGAGGCACCTCCCTCCCTGGGCGCGCGCCAACGGGCGCGCATCGCTTGCGGCGATTGCCGCGCCTGGCGGGCATCGCGTCGGCGGCGATCTCCTGGATCGCTTGATACTGTGAGGCGCGGGCACTATTAACTAACGCTGAACGTGCGTGATTGTTCCCGCGTCGGTGGCCCATGCCCAGGCTTGATCCTCGTTTCGCCCGGCCCGGCACGGTTCGCTCATTGCGCCGGCCCCTGGCTGAGCCGGCGCAGCGCGCCGAGGTCCGGCTTCCCCGAGGCCAGCAGTGGCACCTCCGCCACCAGCACCAGTGCCCGGGGAGCGGCGAAATGGGGCATCCGCCGGGTCACCGCGGCCCGCAGCGCCCCAAGGTCCGGCGGGGCGGCGGGGTCAGCCGGCACCACGATGGCGGTCACCCGTTCCCCCCACTCCTCGTCCGGCTCGCCGATGACCACGGCTTCCCGGACCGCCGGGCAGGTTTCCAGCGCCGCCGCGACTTCGGCGGGGGCCACCTTCTCCCCCCCAGTGTTGATCATCTCATCCGCGCGGCCGTGCACGGTCAGCCGGCCAGCGTCATCCAGCGAGCCGAGATCGGAGGTGACGAACCAGCCCCCGGCCATGGCCCGCCCGGTGAGGCCGGGCCGGCCCCGGTAGCCGCTGAACAGCGTCGGGCCGGCGATCTCGATGCGGCCGCCGGTGCCGGTGCGCACCGACACGCCGGCCAGCGGGACGCCGTCATAGACGCAGCCGCCGCAGGTCTCCGACATGCCGTAGGTCGTGACCACCCGGGCACCCGCCGCCCGCGCCGACGCCAGCAGCCAGGCCGGGATGGCCGCCCCGCCCAGCAGGATGGTGCGCAGCGCCGCCACATCGGCCCCGGCGGCCAGCAGCCGGCGCAACTGGGTCGGCACCAGCGAGACATGGGCGCAGCCGAGGGCCGCCAGGTCGGTCCCCGCCGGGTCCAGCCGCTCGGTCACCACGGGCGTGGTCCCGGCGACCAGGGAGCGGACCAGCACGCCCAGGCCGGCGATGTGGCTGACCGGCAGCGGGCACAGCCAGCGCTCCCCGGCGCCGGCGCCGATCGCCGCCAGGCTGGCCCGGGCCGAGTGCAGCAGGGCACTGGCGGGCAGCTGAACGCCCTTGGGTTCCCCGGTCGAGCCGGAGGTGGCGATCACGACCGCCACGTCGGCTGGCACCTTCCCGTCACCGCCGGCCGGCCCGGGCGGTGGGCCATGGCCAGCGCTATGCCACCGTTCGGTCCCTGCTGGGGTTTCCACGGCGGCGGGCGTGAAAGCTTCGAGTAGTGCGCCGAGGTGAGCGGCCGGGAGCCTGGGGTCCAGCGGCAGGATCGCCGGGCCGCTGCCGTCCAGCGCCGCGGCCAGCGCGTCCAGCAGCCGCCCGGCCGCGGTGGCGGGGGGGAGCAGGAGTGCGTGCAGGGGCCGGTCGCTCACCGTCGTAAGGTTAACGGGCGCAACAGGCATGGACTGGGAGGGTCTGACGTGATCGAGTGGCAGCGGTCCGGGGAGTACACCGACATCGTGTACGAGACGGCTGAGGGGATCGCGAAGATAACCATCAACCGGCCCGAGGTGCGCAACGCGTTCCGGCCGACCACGCTCTTCGAGCTCTCGGACGCGTTCGGCATCGCACGCGATGATCCGGGCATCGGGGTGATCATCCTGACCGGGGCGGGCAGGCAGGCGTTCTGCTCCGGCGGGGACCAGAAGATCCGCGGCGATGACGGGTACATCGACCCCCACGGCGTCGGCCGGCTCAACGTGCTCGACCTGCAGGTGCAGATCCGGCGGACCCCCAAGCCGGTAATCGCCATGGTGGCTGGCTACGCGGTGGGCGGCGGCCAGGTGCTGCACGTGTGCTGTGACCTGACCATCGCCGCCGACAACGCGATCTTCGGCCAGACCGGCCCCAAGGTCGGGTCGTTCGACGGCGGGTACGGCTCCTGGCTGCTCGCCGGGACGGTGGGGCTGAAGAAGGCCAGGGAGATCTGGTACCTGTGCCGGCAGTACACCGCGCAGCAGGCGCTGGAGATGGGCCTGGTCAACACCGTGGTGCCGCTGGACAAGCTGGAGGAGGAAACCGTCGCCTGGGCGCGTGAGCTGCTGGAGCGCTCGCCGCTCGCGCTGCGCATGCTCAAGGGTGCGCTGAACGCGGTCACCGACGGTGCGGCCGGGATGCAGCAGTTCGCCGGGGACGCGACGCTGCTGTTCTACATGAGCGAGGAGGCCCAGGAGGGGCGGGACGCCTTCAAGGAGAAGCGCCACCCCGACTTCGCCAGGTTCCCCCGCCGCCCGTGACCGGGGGGCCGCCCGGGAGCCTGATCGCGGAGCTGCTGCCCGGGCTCCGGGCGTTCGCGATCCCGATGAAGACCCGCTTCCGTGGCATCACGGTGCGGGAGGGCGCGCTGATCGAAGGACCGGCCGGCTGGGGCGAGTTCTCGCCGTTCGCCGAGTACGGCCCGCGCGAGTGCGCCCGCTGGCTCGGCTGCGCGCTGGAGGCAGCCACGGTGGGCTGGCCGGCGCCGGCGCGCAGCCAGATCCCGGTGAATGTGACGGTGCCGGCGGTCGGGCCCGAGCAGGCGCACGCGCTGGTGGCAGCGTCCGGCTGCGGCACCGCCAAGGTGAAGGTCGCCGAGCGTGGCCAGCCGGCCGGTGCGGACGCGGCCAGGGTGGAGGCGGTGCGTGACGCCATCGGGCCTGGCGGGCGGATCCGGGTGGACGCCAACGGTGCCTGGGACGTGGATCAGGCCGAGCGCGCCCTGCGTGAGCTGAGCAGGTTCGGCCTGGAATACGCCGAGCAGCCGTGCGCGACCCTGGAGGAACTGGCGCAACTGCGGCGGCGGGTGGACGTGCCGGTGGCGGCGGACGAGTCGATCCGGCGGGCTGAGGATCCGCTGGCGGTACGGGCAGCCGGAGCGGCCGACATCGTCGTGCTCAAGGCTCAGCCACTGGGCGGGGTGCGGGCGGCACTGGCCGTCGCGGCGGCCTGCGGGCTGCCGGTGGTGGTCTCCAGCGCGGTCGAGACCTCGGTGGGGCTGGCCGCCGGGGTGGCGCTCGCCGCGGCGCTGCCCAGCCTGCCCTACGCCTGCGGGCTGGCCACGATGAGCCTGCTGACCGGGGACGTGACCGCCGGGCCGCTGGTGGAGTCCGGCGGCGTCCTGCCGGTCCGCCGGCCCGCCATCGATGCGCAGCGGCTGGCGTCATACGAGATCGATCCCGCCCCGTGGCGCGCCCGGGTGATGGCGGCTGCCCAGTACCTGGACCCGGCGTGAACCCCGCCACCGCGTTTGCCAGCACGGTCGTGGATGAACTGGTCAGGTGCGGGCTGGCCGAAGCGGTGATCGCGCCCGGGTCGCGCAGCGCGCCGCTGGCGATGGCGCTGTGGCAGCGCGCCGCCGGCGGGCCGGCGCTGCGGCTGCATGTGCGGATCGACGAGCGGTCCGCGGGGTTCCTCGCGCTCGGCCTGGCCAAGGCGAGCCAGCGCCCGGTGGCTGTCGTCTGCACGTCGGGCACCGCAGCGGCGCACCTGCACGCGGCGGTGATCGAGGCGGACGAGGCCGGCGTGCCGCTGCTGGTACTGACTGCCGACCGGCCGCCCGAACTGCGCGGGACCGGCGCGAACCAGACGATCGACCAGCTCAAGCTGTACGGGGGAGCGGTGCGCTGGTTCTGCGAGGCCGGCGTGCCGGAGGCGCGGCCGGGGATGAACGCCTACTGGCGGTCCCTGGCCTGCCGGGCCTGGGCGGCCGCCTCCGGGCAGGCGGGGGGCAGCCCCGGCCCGGTCCATCTCAACGCGGCGCTGCGTGAGCCGCTGGTGCCCGGCACGCCGGACCCGGCCGTGCCCGGGCAGGAGTGGCCCGAGCCGCTGGCCGGCCGGCCGGGCACGGCGCCATGGACGGGTTACGCCGCCATCGCCGGAGCGGCCCCCCGCCAGACCGGAATGGCGCTGGAACTGCCGTGGACCGAGCGGGGGGTGGTCGTCTGCGGGGACGGGTGCGGCGACCCGGCGGCGCTGGCCGTGCTGGCGGAAGAGGCGGGCTGGCCGTTGCTGGCCGAGCCGTCATCCGGTGCCAGGTCCGGGCCGAACGCGCTGGCGGCCTACCAGTACCTGCTCGACTCGCCTGAGTTTGCCGCGGCGCACCGGCCGGATGTGATCGTGTCGGCCGGCCGTCCCGGCCTGTCCCGTGGCCAGCTTGCCTACCTGAAGTCGCCGTCACCGGCGGGAAGCGCCCCCCGGCATGTGGTGATCGACCAGGGACCAGGACGCTGGGCCGACCCGGCCCGGACCGCCACCGACGTGGCGGCCGCGGTCTGTCTGGTCGGCATGGGGCGAAGACCCGATCCGGGCTGGCTCGCGTCCTGGCGGGCGGCCGACGGGGCGGCCCGCGCGGCCGCGGCCGCCGTTCTCGACGCTGATGACGCCATCAGCGAGCCGCGGCTCGCCCGTGACCTGGCGGCGGCGCTGCCGGATGGGGCGCTGCTGTGGGCCGCGTCGAGCCTGCCGATCCGGGACCTCGACCGGCAGATGGCACCGCGCGCGGGTATCCGGGTGCTGGCCAGCCGCGGGGCCAGTGGCATCGACGGGCTGGTGTCCTCGGCCATCGGGGCCGCGCTCGCCCATCAGCGGGCCGGGGGCGGCCCGGCTGCCGCGCTGCTGGGCGACCTGGCCTTCCTGCACGACGCGCCGGGGCTGTTCCTGGCTGCGGCCGAGCCGCGCCCCGATCTTGCCATCGTGGTGGTCAACAACGATGGCGGCGGGATCTTCTCCACCCTTGAGCAGGCCGCCTACCGCGAGCCGTTCGAGCGGGTGTTCGGCACCCCGCACGGTGCGGCGCTGGGCAGCCTCGCGGCCGCGGCCGGGGTGCCCGCCACGGTGCTGGCCGGTCCCGGCGACCTGCCCGCCGCGCTGCGGGGCCAGGGGATACGGGTCGTCGAAGTGCGGACCGGGCGGGTGGGCGGCGCGGCGCTGCGCGAGCGCATCCGGGCGGCGTGCACGTCCGCCATCGCGGCTCACGGGCGGCCGGGCTGACCGGCTGAGACCGGCCAGGCCGCTGGTCAGGCCTCCAGCGCGAACTGCATCGGGCGGAACTTGGCCTGTGCCTCGGCCAGTTCGGCGGCCGGGTCGGAGCCGGCGACGATGCCACCGCCGGCGAACAGCCGTGCCCGCGCGCCGTCCACCTCGGCACAGCGCAGCGCGATGCCCCATTCCCCGTTGCCCTGGGCGTCCACCCAGCCGACCGGCCCGGCGTAGCGGCCCCGGTCCATCCCCTCCAGATCCCGGATCAGCTCCATGGCCACCTCGGCCGGGGTCCCGCAGACGGCCGCGGTCGGGTGCAGAGCGGCTACCAGCGACAGCACCGAATGGTCGCCGCCGGGTGCCGGGCCGGCCAGCCTGCCGGTGATGCCGGTGGCCAGATGCTGCACATTCGCCAGGCGCAGCAGCGACGGCCTGGCGTCCACCACCAGCCGGTCGCAGAGCGGGGCAAGGGCGGCCCGCACGTCGGCGACCGCGTACTGGTGCTCCTCGGTGTCCTTCTCCGATGACAGCAGGCCTGCTCCCAGCGAGGCGTCCTCGGCGGCGTCCCGGCCCCGCGGGGTGGTGCCCGCGAGCACCAGCGAGCTGATGTCGGCGTCCTGGCGCCGGATGAGCAGTTCGGGGGTCGCTCCGACCAGGCCAGCGACGGCGAAGGTGTAGCAGCCGGGGTACCGGCCGGCCAGCCGGTGCAGCAGCACCCGCACGTCGATGTCGTCGGAAGCGGTCGCGAACAGGTCGCGGGCGAGAACCACCTTGCCGAGATCGCCGGCCCGGATCCGGCTCACCGCCGTGGAGACAGCCTGCTCCCAGTCGGGTGCGGGCAGGCTGCCGTCATGCCAGCGCACCTCCGCCGGCACGGTCCACGGGCGGGCCGGCCCGGCCGGAGGGGCAGGGCCGCCGATGGTGGTGAGCCAGGCCTGCCCGGCGCGGCGGCCGAGCACCGCCCTGGGCACTACCAGCACCGAGCCGTCGCAGGCGGAGTCGAAGGTGAAGCTGCCGAAGGCGACAGCCCCGGAGCCGGGCAGCTTGACCTGATCGTCGATCGTGGCCCCGTCGAAAAGTTCCCTGAGCCATTTCTCGCCGGCGGTGAAGCGGTCCTCACCCGCCGGGAGCGTGACCCGGGCCGCTTCTCCCCACCCGGCCAGTCCCTCACCCTGGCGGATCCAGGCCAGCGCCGCCGGCTGAGGGAGCCGGCTGACAAGATCGCCCGGGTCGGTGACCGGGACGGTGTGCACAGCCAGCCTGTCCGGCGTCCGCTGGCCTGCGTTCCCCTGGCCGGCTTCCACGGCAGACAACTTTACGTGGCCGGCCGGGGAACAGTTGCCGCGGGGCGGGACCTTGCACGTCAATCAGGGCTGAAAGCACCCGGCCCGCGCGGCCGTCCGCGTGGCCGTCCGGGCGGGTGGCCGGCGGTGGTCAGAGCAGGGATGGTCAGAGCAGGGATGGTCAGAGCAGGGATGGTCAGAGCAGGGATGGTCAGAGCAGGGACAGTTGCACCGCGTCCGGCGCCGGCTGGGCTGGCCGGGGCCGGGTCGGCCGCGTGCCGCCACGGTGCGGCGCCCGGCCGATGCCTTCCCGCCGCGCGAGTTCCCTGACCTGCTCGCTCACCTGCTGCTGGTAGGCCTCCGGGGCATAGGCGCCCCGCCCGTACAGCCCGCGGTAGCGGGGGATCAGGTCCGGGTGATGCTCGCCCAGCCAGCCGAGGAACCATTCCCGGGCCCCGGGGCGCAGGTGCAGCACGATCGGGGTGACCGAGCGGGCGCCGGCCTGCGCGATCTGCCGTACGGTGGTGGCGAGTTGCGCGGGGGAATCGGACAGGAACGGCACGACCGGGCCCATCAGCACCCCGCACGGCAGCCCGCGGCCGGTGAGCGTGGCGCACACCTCCAGCCGGCGCTGCGGGCTGGGCGTGCCCGGTTCCAGTGTCCGCCACAGGTCCTGGCTGGTGCAGCCGACCGAGACCGCGAGGCCGACGTCGGTGACCTCGGACGCCTCTTCCAGCAGGCCAATGTCGCGCAGGATCAGGGTGCCCTTGGTGAGGATCGAGAACGGGTTGGCGGCGTCACGCAACGCCGCCAGGACGCCCGGCATGAGCTGGTACCGGCCCTCGGCACGCTGGTAGCAGTCCACGTTGGTGCCCATCGCGATGTGCTCACCGCGCCAGCGGGGCGCGGCCAGTTCGGCCCGGACCCGCTGCGGGGCGTTGACCTTGACCACGATCTTGGAGTCGAAGTCGTGCCCGGCGTCCAGGTCGAGGTAGGTGTGCGTCTGCCGGGCGAAGCAGTTGTGGCTCACCACGCCGTCGGCGATGAAGTCGCCGGTCCCGGTGGTGATGTCGAACATGGGCAGGTCCAGCCCGAGCGGTTCCACCGACACCACACCGAGCCGCGCGCCGCTCTTGATCGCGGTGCCCTCGATGCTGCGCTTGCGGGTGATCGCCGGGTCGGTGGTGTGGAAGAACCGGAGCGCCTCTTTCAGCCCGCCCCGCAGCCGGATGACCCGCAGGCCGTCCGCGTGCCGGGCGGGCTCGGCCACCGCGGCGAATCCCAGTGCGTACAGGCAGGCGATGGTCCAGCCGATGATCGCCGGGTCGGTGTCGCTGATCCGCAGGGCGCCGCTGCAGCTGCCCTCGGCGTCGAAGATCCCGGCAAGAAAGCCCTTCCGCCAGTCCAGGCCTGGTGAGCCGGGCCAGCGTGTCAGCCACTTGATGACGCGCACCTGATCGCGGGTGCTGGTGCGGATGGCTGTCATCATGCGGCGGGTTTCGCTGGCCTCGGAGAAGGCGAACATGGTCGTTGCGAGCCCGGCGCTGGCGAGATAGCCGCGCGCCCGCCCGAGCGCGTCTGTGCCAGCGAGCGCCAGCCGGAACTGGGGTATACCGCCGTAAGTGCCGAGGCCCGCGTCGCCGCGGACCATCCCGCACAGGTAACCCCGCCGGTACTCGGCGGAGTCCTTGGGCTGTTCCGCGAAGCGGCCGGTCCCGATCAGTTTGTTACCAGCCGTCAGATGCGGTCGCCGCTCCGCCCCTTGCTCCCGGCCGGTGACGTATTTCCAGCCCCGGTCGCTCAGGAAGCGGTGATCGCCGCTGCTGACCAGGCTGGTGCCGTCCTCCAGGGTAGTCCGGTACGCGGGTTTCACCGTCTGCCAGTGCGCCAGCACCGTGGTCGGCACGTAGCGGCGGCAGCGCCCCCGCCGGGCGGTGCCGTAGACGGCGTCGCCGGCCCGGACGTCTGCCAGCGGCTTGGTGCGGCCATCGGCCATCAGGATGGGCGTCTCCCCCCACGCGCAATAGGTACAAGCATGGGAGCAGCCCCGGTACGGGTTGATCGTCCAGCGGAACGGCATGCGGGAGGCCTCGGGTACCCGGTTGATGATGGACCTGGCGTGCACTTCGAAGAAGGTCATGCCAGCGAAACCGGGGGTGCCGGACGAGCGGGCCACCGCCTCCCGTTCGAACAGGGCGGGCGCCGCTGGCCCGCCGCCGCCGATCCGGATGGCATCCCAGCGCACACACGGAAAACTAGAACAGCAGTTCCCCTCGTGTCAAACACCTGTTCGAGTAGATCACCGGCCGGGAATCCGTGCCGTTCTGGTCATCGGTTCAGGGCTAAAAATCTTGCCGCGTGGGGATAGTAGAGGCATTCAGCTCCGGCGCTCACTGGGCGGAGGTGGCGCCATGGCCCTTTCCATGGAGGAACAGCGCATCCTCGCGGAAATCGAGCAGCATCTCGCACGGGCCGAGCCGGCACTGGCCGCCCAGCTGGCCGCGTTCGGGCATCCGGTCGATGAGAGCGGCCTGCACTCTCCCCGGATACGGATCCTGGCCTCCTTCGCGGTGCTGATCGTCATTGCGGTCGTCTCGGTGGTCGTGTGCGCGCTGGTGCCGCTGCGGGCCCCCGCGGCGGCGGCGGAGACGCCGGGGGCAACATCATGCTGGAGTATTCCGCAACCAGCGGGTCCAGCGACTCCGGGTCAAGCGACAGCGGATCCAACGACAGCGACTCCAGCGAGCGGGGAGGCGTCTCGGACGAGGAGCTTCCCGAGGACCTGCAGGCGACCGAGGACAACCCGCTGGCGCGCCACCCCCTGCCACGATCCGGAGGGGGCGGACTCGACTCGGATGCATTGGGAAAGTATAAAGAACAAAGCAGGAACGCATGGGGCCTGGGATGGTCGAGGGAATGCAGCGGCGCATCGTCTCGATGTGGTTTCCCCGGTTGCCGAGCGACCGGGCCCTGCGGATGCGTCCGATTGACGGGCCCTTTGCCCTCACCCTCCGGCAGAACAATACCGAGCGGCTCCATGGACTGAACGCGCCGGCCGAGCGGCAGGGGCTTTATCG
>OFHK01000494.1_pt1 | contig 11523 bp, 9 predicted proteins | sample 1521951 | NCBI WGS metagenome assembly OFHK01 (sample SAMEA2468436, study PRJEB22500) | soil metagenome | biome: Glassland; feature: Farmland; material: Clay | place: Australia | collected 2013-01-31 | depth 0.55 m
ATTTTCCACCTGCCGGATGAGATCTTCCAGGTAAGGGGCAATCTTTTCACCCTGCCAGGTCTCACCCAGCCTCCGGGCGTTGCCGCCCAAGGTGTCTCCCCGCTCGACCAGATAGGCGTCACATCCCTGCAGCGCTATGCCCAGGGCGGCCTCCATGCCGGCGACACCGCCGCCCACAACCAGGGCGGAGGGTTTTACCGGCAGGCTCACCTGGTGCAACGGTTCAATATAGACGGCCTTGGCTACAGCCATCCGCACCAGATCCTTGGCCTTTTCGGTCGCTCCCTTCGGGTCGTTCATATGGATCCAGGTATCCTGGTCCCGGATGTTGGCCATCTCAAAGAGATACTTGTTCAGACCTGCCTCCCGGATGGTCTCCTGGAACAGCGCTTCATGGGTCCGGGGTGAACAGGAGGCCACCACGACCCGGTTGATGCCCGTTTCTAGAATCACGGCCTTCATCTTGTCCTGGGTGTCCTGTGAACAGGTAAAGAGATTGTCCTCCACATGAACGACATGGGGCAGAGACCGCGCATATTCCCGAATCGCCGGCACATCGGCGACACCGCCGATATTGATGCCGCAGTTGCAGACAAAGACGCCGATACGGGGTTGGTCTTGCGGTGAAATCTCCTTTTGTTCAGGGACTTCCTTAGACCGGGTTTGGGTCCACCGAACATCCCCAAGGGAGGCGCTCACCGCCGCGGCGGCGGCGGCAGTCGCAAACCTCCACCGCCGGGCTGCGGTGGCCTACACGACAACGCACCTGTGGCAGGCCGCGAGTGCGCTCGGGGCAACCATCGACTTCATGCAGGCCTCCGGTTCGCGCGCCTACCTCAGCGATCTGAGCAGCACCTACCTGGCGCACCAAATCACCGGCCATTTCACCGACTACTACTACGATGACGAGGGCTGGTGGGTCCTGACCTGGATCAAGGCCTACGAGCTGACCGGTAATTCGGCGTATCTCGGGCAGGCCAAGTCGATCTTCGCGGCCATGACCCGGGGCTGGACCCGGACGTGCGGCGGAGGGATCCGGTGGGGAAGGCACCGGCCCTACAAGAACGCCATCACCAACGAAGAGTTCCTGCGCGACGCGATCCTGCTGCACGAACTGACCCCGGGCGACACCGCATACGCCACGTGGGCCATCCGGGAGTGGAACTGGTTCTCCGCCAGCGGCATGCTCACCAGCTCCCACCTGGTCATCGACGGCCTGGCGCAGTGCCAGCCCAACCTGAGCTCGCCGACCTGGACCTATAACCAGGGCATGCTCATCGGCGCCCTGGTATCCCTGGCCGGGATGACCGGCCAGACATCCCTGCTGACCACCGCCGGGCAGGTGGCCCACGCGGTCATGGACAGTCCCGCGCTGAGCCCGCGGGGCATCCTCCGCGAGCCGTGCAACCCGCTGTCCTGCGGCCGGGACGCGCCGATGTTCAAAGGCATCTTCATGGAGAACCTCAAGCTGCTGTACGACCGGGTGGGAGGCGCCGGCTACCAGGCATATCTGCGCCGCAACGCCATCGCGGTGTGGGCGCGGGACCGCAGCGGCAACACGGTCGGGGTCAGCTGGAACGGGCCGTTCGAGAGCCCGAGCATCACGGCACAGGCATCCGCGCTGGACGTTCTCACCACACAGATCGATCCGGGCCCCCCTGCGCCGTAGGCGGCACCCCCCGGCCCGCAGGCACCCCGCTGACGAGCCTCCTTACCAGGACCGGTACCCGCGCTGAGCGGATGACCGGTGCGGTGACGCCCGGGTGATCGATGGAACGCCGCCCCGGGGGGCGGCGTCCGGAGGTCAGTGAGGCTTGTCAGCGGGTGGCGGGGGCTGGCTCCTGGACGATGGCGCCATACTCCACGTAGTCAGCCAGCCGCTTGCCGAACATGACCGAGACGCGGTAGTCGCTGTGCTCGATCACCAGGCCTTGCAGGTCAGGCGAGGGGCTCACGTGCCAGCCGTGCAGGTCAACGTCGCGGGTGGCCAGTTGCTCCACGCGGCCGGCCCGCTCCTTCGCACTGTGGTACCAGGCGCTGTCGTCGTTCAGCACGAGCGCGAGCGCGTACTCGAGGTCTTCGCTGTCGCGCACCGCGGCCAGGTTGCGCTCGATGTTGATGAGGACCGGGGCCAGCGCCAGGTCGGCCGGCGAGTGCGGGTGCAGGTGGGGGGACGACATCGGAACCACCGCTTTCGGCTTGCGGAATCAGGCAGTCTGATCATGCCTAACGTGTGACCACGGCCCCAGGGGCCATCGTCGGGCAAGCAGAGTCCAAAGTCCCGAGGTGGCTTACGGCGCTGGCGTGCCGCGGTCGCGGATGGCGGAGACCAGGGCCGGGATCACCTCGTGCAGGTCGCCGATGACCGCGTACTCGGCGTGGGCGAGGATCGGTGCGCCCGCGTCCTTGTTGACGGCCACGATGTGCTTGGCGCTGGCGCAGCCCGCGATGTGCTGGATCGCCCCGCTGATCCCGCAGGCCAGGTAGAGCTCCGGGGTGATCTTGGTACCGGTCTGGCCGACCTGCTGGGAGTGCGGGCGCCAGCCCTCGCTGGTGACCACCCGCGAGACCCCGACCACGCCGCCCAGCAGCCCGGCGAGTTCCTCCAGCGGCGCGAACCCCTCAGCACTGCCGACCCCCCGGCCTCCGCCGACCACGACCCGGGCGCTGGCGAGGGATATCCCGCCGCTCTGACCGGCGGACTCGCTGGCGCGCACCAGCAGATCGCCCTCGGCCAGTTCCGGCTCGTACACGTGTACGGCCAGCGTGGCCGGCCCGGCCGCCGGGGTGGCCGGCACCGCGTCGGTGGCCACTGTCAGCAGCGCCACCGGCGCCTCCAGCACCGCGTCCTCCAGCAGCAGTCCCGCCCAGCGCTGCCGGACGATCCGGTAGCTGCCAGCGCCGGCCCGCCCGGCGGACACGCAGTTGGCGGCCATCGGCTGCCCGGCCAGCGCGCCGAGGTGGGCCATCACCTCGTTGCCCCGGTCGGTGGCGGCCGCCACCACCGCGCTCGCGCCGGTCTGCGCGATCAGCCCGGCAAGGACGCGTGCCCACGCCAGCGGCGCGTACCCGCTCAGCCGGCCGGGCTCGACCACATAGGCATCGGTGACGCCATAGCCGGCCAGCACCTCCCGTGGCAGCTGGGCAGCCTCCCCGAACAGCACCGCCGCCAGCCCGTCCCCGGCTGGGCTGGCGGGTGGGGCGGGCTGAACGTCCCCGGCTGGGCTGGCGGATGGGGCGGAGCGGCTGGCGGGTGGGGCGGAGCGGCTGGCGGGTGGGGCGGAGCGGCTGGCGGGTGGGGCGGGCTGACCGTCCCCGGCTGGGCCTGCCAGGGGCAGGGCGAAGGACAGGGCCCGCAACGAGGCATCGGTGACGGCAGCCCCGTCCTGCTCGACCAGGCACAGCGCGGTCAGGACAGCACCCCGAACTCCTCCAGCACGCGCACCAGCGCGGGCACCGCCTCCAGGCCGTGCCCGAGGACGGTGGCCTGCTTGCGCTCGGTCCCGGGTACCCGCAGCGCCTCCTTGCGCAGGCCCTCGGGCTCCCAGTGCGGCCGATGCTCTTCAATGACCGCCCGTTTGGCCCGCAGCCGGCCCGGCAGGGACGGGTAACGCGGCAGGTTGATGCCCTCCTTGACGGTGATCACCGCGGGCAGGGGCAGCTCGAACACCTCCTCGCGGCCGGCGTACTCGCGCCGGGCCCGCACCCCGGGCGCGGGGCCATCGGTGATCTCGATGTGCTTGATGCCGGTCACGCACGGCCAGCCGAGCTCATGCGCCACCCGGATGCCCACCTGGTAGTCGCCGGTGTCGGCTGCCTCATTACCCAGCAGGAGCAGGTCGTAGCCCTGCCCGGCCTCCGCCCGGCGGCGCGCTTCGGCAGCGATCGCGGTGGCGGTGGCGACCGGGCCCCACTCCCGGCCATCGGTCTCCAGCAGCACCGCCCGCCCCGCGCCCAGCGCGAGCGCGTCGCGCAACTGACCGGCAGCGGCGGGCGGGCCGAGCGTCAGCACCGACACGCTGCCGCCCAGGCGCTCGGTGATCTGGATCGCCTCCTCCACCGCGCACTCCTCGTGCGGGCTCATGGCGAACCCCGACATCCGGGTGTCCACCTCCTGCCCGTCGGCGGTGACCACGATCTTGCCGCCGACCATGGGGACGCGCTTGACGCAGACTCCGATCTCCATCCCGGTCAGCTCCGGATCCGCTCGTTCTCCGGGTCGAACAGCGGGGTCGCGCCGGCCACCGCGACCGTGACGGGGTAACGCTCACCGAGATATTCGACGGAAAGGCGTGCCCCCTGCCGGGCATGGGCGGCCGGGAGGTAGGCCATGAGCAGGTGCTTGCCGACCGACGGGCCCGACCCGGCGCTGGTCACGTAGGACGGGCGCCCGGCATCGTCCACGAGCCGCTCACCGTCGGCGGACAGGATGGGCTCGCCGCCGAGCATGTAGCGCAGCTGGCCACTGGCTGACCGGTGGTCATCCACCGTCAGCGTGCACAGCACCGCCACCGCGGGGGCGCCGCGCTGCGCCAGGTAGGCGTCCTTGCCGATGAACGGGTGGGCCTTCACCTTCGGGCGGGCCATCCCGGCCTCGACCAGGGTGTAGTCGGGCGTCAGCTCGTTGCCGTACGCGCGGTACCCCTTCTCCAGCCGGCCGGTGGTCCCGTAGACGCCGATGCCGACCGGGACCAGCCCACGGGAGTTCCCCGCCTCCCAGAGTGTGTCCCAGAGCCTGGCCCCCTGCTCCATCGGCACGTACAGTTCCCAGCCGAGCTCGCCCACATAGGAGATGCGCGAGGCGAGAACGGTGAGCCCGCCGGCCTCCACCTCACGGCAGGTGCCGAACGCGAAGCCGGGGTGGCTGTAGTCATCCCCGGAGACCGCCTGCATGACATCCCTGGCGCGGGGGCCCCACAGCCCGAGCGTGGTCCAGGCCGAGGTCAGATCGGCCAGGGCCGCGGTGCCGTCGGCGGGCAGGTGGCCCGCGAACCACTTCTTCTCGGTCATGCCGGTGGCGCCGCCGGTCACCACCCGGAAGTGATCAGCCCCGAGCCGCATGATCGTGAGGTCGGCTTTGAACCCCCCGCGCTCGTCGAGCAGCGGGGTGTAGACGACCCGGCCGGGCGGCACGTCCATCTGCGCGACAGCGAGCGACTGCACAGTCTCCAGTGCGGCCGGGCCGGTGATGTCGAAGACCGCGAAGGCTGACAGGTCCACCAGGCCGCAGGCATCGCGCATTCCCAGGTGCTCGGCGTTGATGATCGGCGACCACCAGCGGGACTCCCATTCGGCCTCGCGCGGCATCAGCCGCCCGGCGTAGCGCTCCAGCAGGCCCTCGTTCGAGGCGTACCAGTGCGGGCGCTCCCAGCCCGCCGTCTCGAAGAAGACCGCGCCCAGTTCACGTTCCCGGTGGTACATGGGGCTGACCCGGACCGGGCGGCCCGACTCCCACTGCTCGGCCGGGTGGATGATCCCGTACATCTTGTTGAAGCCTTCCCGTGCCCGCGCGGTGACGTGGGCGACGGTGCGCTGGCACGGGTAGAAGCGGGCGATGTCGGCCTCATGGATATCGATCCCGGGCACCTGGCCGCTCATCCACTCCGCCACCGCGCGGCCGACTCCCGGCCCCTCCTTGATCCAGCTGGCCGCGGCCGACCACAGCCCTTTCACCTCCGGCGTTTCCCCGAGCACCGGGTGCCCGTCCGGGGTCATCGAGATCAAACCATTGATGGCATAACGGATGCCGACCTTCTCGTCGCCGAGCAGGTCCGGCATGAGTTCCAGGGCCTGGGCGAGCTGGGGGTCGAAGTCGTCCTGCGTGAACGGCAGTTCGGTGGGTGAGCGGGGCGATTCCTCGATGGCGGGAATCTCGCCGGGACCGACGATGATCGGCCGGTGGGCGTAGGAGCCGACTTCCATGTCGCCACCGTGCTGCCGCTCGTACATGTTGGTGTCCACGTCACGCACGATCGGGTAGGCGATCTCCCCGATGGTGCCGGCGAACAGCGGGACCGGCCCGACACTGATCATCTGGTGCACGATCGGGGTGAGCGGGATCCGCGCACCGGCCATCGCGGCGATGCGGGGGCTCCAGACCCCGCAGCAGATCACGCAGGTACCGGTCTCGATCTCTCCCTGGCTGGTGCGCACCGCCTTGACCGCGCCCGCGGGGGTCTTCTCGATGCCGAGCACCTCGGCGCCCGCGATCACCGTCAGCGCGCCGGACCGCTGGGCCTGCTCCCGCATCAAGGTGCCGGCCCGCAGCGAGTCCACCACGCCCACGGTCGGGAAGTGCGCGCCGCCCAGGATCACCGACTCGTCCAGGTACGGCACGAGCTTGCGCACCTCGGCGGGCGAGAGGATCTGCCCGGGGATGCCCCAGGCCTTGGCCGCGGAGCAGCGCCGGCGCAGTTCCTGCATGCGCGCCTCGGTGCGGGCGACCTCGATCCCGCCGCTCTGGGTGAACACCCCGAGCGCCTGGTACTGCTCGGTGCTGTCGCGGGTCAGTTCCATCATCATCTTGGAGTACTCGATCGGGAAGATGAAGTTGGATGCGTGCCCGGTCGACCCGCCCGGGTTGGGCATCGGCCCCTTGTCCACCAGGACGAGGTCACGCCAGCCCAGCCGCACCAGGTGGTGGGCGAGGCTGTTGCCGACGATGCCGGCGCCGATGATGACGGCGCTTGCCCGGTCCGGGGTGTCACTCATGCCGCTGAATACCGCCAATCTCTGATTCCGCGTTACTGCCGACCTCGGCCCCGCCGCCGGGACTGCGGGCGGCGGGGCCGGTGCCGTCTGCTCCGACGATGCCGTTGCCTACTCGACCGGGATCTCCTTGTTGATCAGGCCCAGGTCGATCCCCTGCCGCCTGCGCACGATCCTGGCGGCCACGTAGACCACGATCGCCAGCACGTACATCGCGCCCATGAAGATCAGCGACTTCGGGTCGTTCACGAAGTAGTTGTCGTTGATGAGCCACTCGACCAGGTTGAACACCAGCAGGCCGATGGTGATCACCCCGGCGGCCGGGACGACCGGCACGCCCAGGAGCTTGACCTTGCTGGCCGGTGACGCATTCCACAGGTCGCGCTTGAGCCAGGGCAGCAGGACTACCGCGATCGCGCTGAACAGATAGGTCACCGCGATGACCAGCGTCGCGTCCAGCGTCCAGGTGCGGAAGGTCGACCAGTACGCGTAGACGGCACCCAGGCCCACCGCCGGCAGCAGCATCAAGATCAGCGAGTAGAGCGGGACCTTCCGCCTCTCCGAGACCTCCGCCGCCCGGTCCGGCAGGATCCGGTCGAACGCCGCCGCGAAGATGACCCTGGTGGAAGAGAGGAAGAGCGTCCCCACCCAGCCGAAGAACCACAGGCTCATCAGCAGGATGAGGATCACCTGGAAGGCTGCGTTGTGGACCAGCCAGCCCGCGAACATGACCGGGTAGGGCCAGATCGGGATGGGGGATACCGCGTTGTACGTCGCCGCGTTCGCGTTCTGGTAGAAGTCCCAGCCGAAGGTCTTGGCCGCCAGCAGGAAGAAGATCACCACGAGCGCGACCGTGATCCACAGCCCGAAGAACATGCCGCGGAAGACGCGCCTGAAGTCACTGGCGCCGCGGATCTCGCCGTACAGAGTGGCACCCCAGTTCGGCCACAGGATGAAGAACATCATCGCCGGCACCAGCAGCATGGTCGGGCCGAGGGGGCCGAAGCTCATCGCGGGCGGCGTGTACCCGGCCTTGTGGGCAGCCGCATTAATGGCCGTGTAGGCGTGGTTGATGCCGAACAGCTTGTGCGCCTCAAGGTTGAAGGAGGACACGAAGCTGGCGTGGCTGTTGAACAGCAGCAGCACCACGATGACCGCGAACCCGGCCAGGCCGCCGTAGAAGGCCCACTTCTGGATCCGGGCGTACCCGGCCATCCCGATCGAGACCAGGATGCCCGCCAGGACGATCGTGATCAGGGTGACGACGAAGATCCCGTTCTTCGTGCCGAACCAGGCGGCGCCGGACGGGCTGCCGAGCGTCGCCCACAGCGGCTCGAACAACTGGACCGCGAGGATGTTGCCGTAGATGGGCGCCCACAGCCACAGGATGAACCACCAGCCGGTGGCCGCCATCACGAAGCCGAGGCCACTGCCCAGGATCCGGGTCTGCCAGACGTAGTCGCCGCCGGCCCGCGGGATCGTGACGATGAGCCCGGTGTACGCGATGACCAGGAACGACACGAGGATGGCCGAGATGATCACCGCGGTCAGCATCTGGCCCTGGGGGAACGCCGGGCCGGCGAAGGTGAACTCGTACATACCCAGGGTGACGAAGTTGGTGGCCAGCACGGCATAGATCAGCGAGTCCCGGACTGACCAGCCACGGACCAGGCCGGTGGCCTTCCGCAGGAAGAGCGCCGGTCTCTCGTCGCCGAGAGCTTCTGTCGCCATACGTACCTCCAAGAGTGGAGCCAATCGGGGGGCAGTAATCCGACTTACATCCGGCGGGCAGGCCAGGTGTCACTCTCAGCCGTTCACGAGAAGATATTTACTGACCTTGCCCTTCTTCGCGTCGAGTTCGAGGAGTGCGCCCTGCAGGACGCCATCACCATAGACGCTGCCTGGATTGATGGCGAGCGTCCGGCCCATCTTCTTTATGCCCCTGCTTTCGTGAATGTGCCCGTGCACAGAAAGCATGGGCTGATAGCGAACGATTGCATCCCGGACCGCAATCGAGCCCACCGGTTTCATCACCGCTCCGCCGTGGATCGGGCGCAGCGTCGCGTCGAGCGCGGGCGCCTCGTCCAGCCCTGTCCCGTAGGGGGGCGCGTGGAAGTTGAAGATCGCCCGCTCCATGTCCGGCACCAGGTTCGCCACCGCGTCGATCCTGACCGCCAGTTCGGATTCCGGGGCTTCCCGGAAGGTGTCCCACGGCGTCGGGTTCGTCCAGCCCATCGAAACCAGCTGGAAGCCATCGAGATCGAGCAGTTTGCCCTCGCCGAATGTCACGCATGGCGACGACTCGATGACGGCATCGATTTCCCAGATATCGTCGTTCCCCCCGTTGAGGATGCACGGGATCTCGCCGCCTTTGAGCTTGCCGTCCGCCATATCCAGCCAGCGGTCCAGCGAGGCGATCATCTCCACGCTGAAGCGCCGGTCGACGGCGCCCTCTTCCTTGCTCAGCTCGGTGAGCTCATCGGGGGACATGATGGCCGGGTACGATCCGCGGTTGCGGATCTTGCGCTCGACCTCGGCGAGTTCCTCCCTGGTGTCCAGGCGCACCGTCTCCCCGCCGAGGCTCACCTGCCAGTACCCGTTGTGCTCGGTGATCGGCACCATCACCTTCCCGGTGACGTCACCGCCCAGCACAACGAGATCCGCCTTGTAGAAACTGGCCGCGTTGAGGAACTTGCGCCAGCAGATCTCGGACCCATGGATGTCGGTGGCGAAGAAGACTTTCACTGGCCCACCCCACGCCTTCCCCGGGCACCGGGCGCTACCGCTGCGCGTGATGCGCAACGGTCACGCGTTCTGTGCAACGTTTAGCACTCGCCGAAACCAGCGTCAAGGTGCGCAGACCGGTCAGTGCGCCACTTCTTCCGGCAGTTCGTACCAGCGCACGCGATCACCGACGTTCGCCCGCAGCCGCCACTTGACCGACTTCGGGGTCTCCTCCGCCAGTTCGAGCAGCCGCTGTGCCTGCGCACCGGGATGCTTGATCTCGTCACCCGGCGGGACCAGCTCCGGACGCTCCTCGATCAGGGCCGGCAGTTTGGTGAGGTTGCCGGTGACGGTCCGCCACCACCCCCAGTCGGAGCCAACCAGCCGGCAGAACCGGCCGGTGTCGAGTGAGACCGGCTCGCTGCCCCCCAGCGGCAAGGCGGCGAGCAGGTGGACGATGTCCCGCGCATCCTTCTCGTTCAGCTCAATGATCTGGAGCTTGGACAGCAGCACGTCCATGGCGTCGATGGTGAGCGGCATCCGGGAGAACGAGGGCCGCAGGTCCAGCGTGTGGCACATGGTCAGCCGGTCGACCATCAGGTCGATCGGCCGCCCGGAGGGGGCGGCGAAATACATCTGCCGGTCGCCGTTGAGGTTGTTGAAGCGGCGGTCCGGCTCGCAGCCACTGCTCTCCAGGTAGGCCGCGACCTTTTTGCGCTCTTTGGACAGGCAGGCATAGTCGATGTCCTGGTCACGGCGCAGCCGCGGCGGGAAATCGGGGCACAGGACCCGCACCGCCAGGCCGCCCAGGAGCTTGAGCCCGAGCCCGGCGCCCGCGGCGCCGCGGGCCAGTTCCAGCGCCTCGGGCAGCGGGTCGTGCGCGGACGCGGAGGTGGCGGCGTCAGCCGCGCCGGGTGTGGACATACCCAGCCCCGCTCTCTTTCCATCGCGGGCACCCGCCGGCAAGCTGATGCCCGGCACAATACTCTCCAGCGAGTATGCCACGGCACAACGAGGATGCCGCAGTTGACGTGTACCTGCCCAGGTCGTCATCCTGGTTGCATGAGCGAGACCGAGGTTGCGCCGAACGCAACCTATCAGTCGGCCGAACGCGTGCTGACACTGCTCAAGAGTTTCGATGACAGCCGGGTGGAACTCGGTGTCGCCGACATCGCCCGCGCCCTGGCCGTGCACAAGTCGACCGCTTCCCGGCTCGCCGCCGCACTGGAGCGGACCGGTTTCCTCACCCGCGTCGGCAAGCGCTACCGGCTGGGGGTGGAGATCATCCGGCTGGGCACGCTGGCGCTGCGCAGCTTCGACCTGGTGGCCACCATGCAGCCGGCGATGGAGAAGCTGTCCCAGCGGACCGGGGAGACGGTGAACCTCGCGGTCCCCGACGGTGCGGACGTGCTCAACGTGGCTGAGGTCCCGAGCACCTACATCCTGTCCAGCTCGGGCGGCTGGATAGGCCGGCGGACCAGGCCGCATGCGGTGGCCAACGGCAAGGTGCTGCTCGCCTACGGCGCGCTCGCCCAGCCTGCCGTGCTGGAGCGGTACACCCCGCAGACGATCACCAGCCTCGACGCGCTCGCCGCCGAACTGGCCACCGTCCGCCGCGACGGTTACGCCAAGGCGGTCGCCGAACTGGAGGAGGGGCTGGTCGCCGTGGCCGCGCCGGTCTTCGACCCGGCCGGCACCTGCGTCGCGGCCCTGTCCGTCTCCGGGCCGGAATACCGGATGCTCCCCGAGACCCTGGACTCGCTCGGCCGCCTGTGCGCCAGCGCGTGAGGGCGGGCCAGAAAGTGAGCACGCCACATGCGTGAGCATCTGCTGTACATCGGCGGGTCCCTGCCCCCGTGCCCGCGGCGCCCGCGGTCTCCCCGGGGTGGCTCAGCGGCGGGTGTGGCCGGGGGGGGGCTCTGCGGCGAGGGGGCGGGGGCCCTCCTGCGCGTCCGCGGTCGCGAAGAGCGGCCAGCCGATCTCCAACTCCCGCTGCAGGCCGTCCTCCTCGCTCATCGGCGCAGTCTCGTGGACGGAGCGCTTGACCGCCTCGACGGCGAGCTGTTCCTTGCTCGGCGCCAGCGCGTACAG
>OFHK01000495.1_pt1 | contig 11502 bp, 10 predicted proteins | sample 1521951 | NCBI WGS metagenome assembly OFHK01 (sample SAMEA2468436, study PRJEB22500) | soil metagenome | biome: Glassland; feature: Farmland; material: Clay | place: Australia | collected 2013-01-31 | depth 0.55 m
GGTGCCACCCGGGCACACCGGGCAGCAGCACACACCCGCCCGCCGAAGTCAAACAGACACCACACCCGAAATCGGGCAGCGGCACTATCAGTAACCGGACCCCAGGACCCCTGAACGATTGAGGCCAGTGTCGAAGGTCTGGTGCTCGCCCTCGCCGCCAGGAACCGGAGCGCCGCCGGTCACTGACGCTTTCTCGCTCGTCACTGGGGGCCTTTCTGACTGAGCACCGGAACCCGCGGCGCCATTTCAGAACAACCCAGTCATAGCACGGCGCCACCAGGACCGCCAGCCGGGGTGCGTCTGACGCTCGTCAGCGCAAGCACGCCGCCCGGCCGAGCGGGAGAAGAGGGAGGCGGTTCGAATCTCCTTAGCTCCACCCAGGTCATGTATATATTTCGAACGTGGTACCGGTGAGATGTCCGCCTCTGAGGGGCATTTGAGGGGCACGCTGGTCGGCTGCCGGATTGCTGACCTGCACAAACGCGAACTTAACCCCTCTGTCTGTGCGGGCGCGGCTTTGACGATGTGCAAGAGGTCATGAGTCCGGGATCACGAGTTCTGTGATCGCCTGGCGGCGCGCGGCGCGCGCCGCCAGGACCTGGGGTAGTCCGGACACCGTCACTGCGGGTGCCGTGGGGCTGTTGGTCATGGTTACGCCAGGGACTTTTCAAAGTCAGTGTGACTGTGGGTGATCGGGTGGCGGTCCTGTATCGCGATGGCTGGCCGGCCTGAGGCGGCGGCCCGGGCGCCGATGACCGGTCACGGTGCGTGAGGGGTGCGGGCGCGGCGGGCGGTGACCGCCCGCGGCACGCCGGCCGCGTGCGGCCGGATGTGCTTGATCATGGGGCACGGCCCCTGCTGGTCATTTGGGTGTCTACGTCCGAATGATCATCAGGAAGGCCGTGCCCGTGTACGCATCATCGCTGATGGAGCTTGCCCGCCACTACCTGGGGACGGCCGGCGCGCCGGCGTCGCTGCGGGAGGTGCTGGCGGAGCGGCTGACCGATCCGCGCAGGCCGCGCAGGCCGCGCAGGATCCGGCATTCGCTGGGCTCGCTGGTCTCGGTGCTGGTGGCGGGGGTGGCGTGCGGGCATTCCGGCCCGCTGGCGATCGCGCAGGCGGCGGCGGGCTGGGACCAGGAGGTGCTGGCCGCGCGCGGCTGCCGGGTGAGCCCGGCGACCGGGCAGCGGATACCGCCGCCGGCCGCGACGGTGGGCCGGCTGCCGGCGCTGCTGGATGCGGATGAGGTGGAGGCGGCGCTGCCGGCCTGGGCGGCGTCTGCGGCGCTGGACCCGCAGGTGGCGGCGGCGGCCGCGGAGCGCCGCCGGCGGGAAAGGCAGGACAAGCAGAAAGGGGGCCGGCGGCGGCGCAGGCCGCCGGCGGCGGAGGCGCTGCGCGAGGCCAGGGCCGGCGGGCAGGTGCGGGCCGCGCCCGGGCACCCGTGGCTGGCGGCGGCCGTGGCCGGCGGCCCCGGGCATGTCCCGGCCCGCCCGGCATTCGCCGTGGACGGCAAGGAGCGCAAGCTGGCCAAGGCCGGCGGCCGGAAGAAGGTGCACCTGCCCGCCGCGGTCACCCACGTCCCGGGGATCGCGATCGGCCAGGACAAGGCCGCCAAGTCCGGCAAGGCGAACGAGGTCACCCACTTCCGGCCGCTGCTGGAACCGCTGCCCCTGCAGGACGTCCTGGTCACCGCGGACGCCATGCAGACGACCAGGGACAACGCCCGCTGGCTGACCGGGCACAAGCACGCGCGCTACCTGGCGCCGGTGCTGGGCAACCAGCCCGGACTGTATGCCGCCCTGGATGCGCTGCCCTGGGAGGACACCCCGGTGGCTGCCGCCACCGTCGATACCGCCCGCGGCCCGATCGAGACCCGCACCGTCCGCGTCCTGCCCGTCCCCGAAGGCCTGGACTACCCGTACGCGCAGCAGGCCATGCTCATCGAGCGGTACGTCACCGCCAGGAAGAACGGCTGCTGGGTGATGCGCAACTGCGAGGCCGTGCTGTACCTCACCAGCCCCGCCGCCGAAGACGCCAGCCCCGGGGACCTGCTGGCCCACGTCCGCGGCCACTGGAGGGTGGAGCACCTGCACTGGCTGCGTTCTCCGGGGGTTCCGAGCGTGTACCGCGATGTTGCATCGGGCGCTTCGCGGAGAGCTTTTGCAACACGTCTTCGCGGGTGCGGTGCTCGTTGTCGCTGCTGCTCTGACGCCCGCTGTCGGCGGACAGGCTGCTTCGTACAACAGCTGTGGCGTGACTACCCGATTTTGATCAATCGCTGACCTGCTGGAACCGTCAAGACGTCCAGTTCATCCTGGTCTGGATCCCCGGAGAACATCCGCGACCTGGTCTGGCGGGAAGACCAATCCCTCCTCCGCACCGGCAAACGCCCCGCAGGTGATATCCGCCATCACCAACCTCGTCATCAGCCTCTTCCGGATACAAGGAGTAACCAGGTACACGGAAGAAACCCGCCGCAACGCCCAGAACCCCCGCCGCCCCTCCAGCTCCTGGACCTCTCACCAGGCTAAACACACCCGACGACTTTGAAGAATCCCTGATGGTGACGCGGCGCCTCTGCCGCGCCGGGAAACTGCGGGACCACCGCGCGGACGGCGAGCACTCAATGGTGGATCCGGGCCGGTCCAGTTACCGCTCATGCCGATGAGCGGATGCCGCGTGGAGATGGCGGTTTGGCTGCCGGACCGATCACGCAGGGGCGGAGGGGCGGTAGCCGAGACCTAGCTGGTCGAAGAGGAAGGCGTGCCAGTCTGTTGTCTCGTCGATGGCCTGGTTGAGCGACCCGGCCAGGTGGCCTGTGGACTCCAGTCTCAGCAGCACCGGCCGGTCCGAGGACGTTGCCTCCTGGAGCCGGGCCGTCATCTTCTTGGCATGCCAGGCATCGACCCGGGTGTCGTTCTGCCCGGCGGTCAGCAACACGGCTGGGTAGGCCGTCCCGTCCACGACGTTGTGGTAGGGCGAGTAGGCGAGCAGCACCGTGAACAACTCCGGATCCTCCACGGTGCCGTACTCGGGCGTGTTGAACCTCCCGTTGGTGGTGGTCTCGGCTCGCAACGAGTCCATCACCGGCACCGCTGCTACCACCGCACGGGCGATGTCCGGCCGCTGGGTGAGGACGGCACCCATCAGCAATCCGCCGTTGGACCCGCCCATGATCGCCAGCCGCTCGCGGCTGGTGATCCCGCTGGTGTGAAGATGGTCCGCGCAGGCGATGAAGTCGTCGAAGCAGTTCTGCTTGGTGGCGAGCCGGCCGGCGTGGTGCCACTCCTCGCCGAACTCGCCGCCGCCGCGGATGTTGGCCACCGCGTAGACCCCGCCCTGCTCCAGCCACAGCAGCATCCCGGGATCGAATCGCGGCACCAGCGAGATGCTGTAACCGCCGTACGCGGTCAGCAGCGCCGGCGCGGTTCCGTCACGTGGCGTGCCGGGTGCGGCGATCACGTTGAGGGGGATACGGGTACCGTCCTTCGACGTCGCGAACTCGCGGGTCACCTCATACCCGGACAGGTCGACGGGGGTGGTCGTCCTCAGTTCGGTTGGCCGGGGCGCTTCGCCGTGGCCTGCTACCCACCAGGCCGCCGGCTCGGTGAAGGACTCGCACGACCAGGCGACCCGGTCCTGCCCCAGCGTCGAGAGACGAGCGAAGTAGGACGACACCGAGCTCATCGGCGGGATCTCCACCAGGGGAAGAGGCCCACCCGTGGTGTCGAAGGCACGCACCTGCTGCGGCCCGCCGTCCATGTCCACTACCCAGACGGTGTCGCGGGTCACCGCGAGGTCTTCGATGACCGTGTCACCTGCCGGCACGATCTCGTCCGCGCTGGCGACCGTGGTGCCACTGGTCAGCAGCAGGCGAAGCACCTTGCCGTGCGGGGCGTCCCGGAGGGAAAGCAGGTACAGGGCGTCCGTGCCAAACCCGGCGTGCACGCACTTGTCGGGGATGCCTGCCACCTGCCACCACGAGCCGCCGGCACCTTGGCTACGGAGGAAGACCTGCCACTCACCCCCATCCCCCTTCTGCACCCGGTCCATCACCCAGCGACCGTCGGGAGAGGCGGACAGGTAGTTCTCCGCGATCCGCTCGTCGGCGAAGGGACCCGCGAGGTCAACGCGGTCAGGTGTGTCACCGAGCTCGCGGAACCACACCTGCTGCCGAAAGCCTGCGATGTCAGCGCAGCGGGTGTACCAGAACCCTGAGCCATCGAGACGCCAGGCCACCGATCCGCCCATCAAATTCACATGCGGGATCGGCTCGCCGACGGCCTTCCCGCTCTCCACGTCGTAGACGTGCAGCGACCCGTCCTCGGTGCCATGCTCCGACAGCGAGACCGCGACCTGCTTGCCGTCCGGGGACGGAACGAAGAAGTCGATGCTGGTCTCGCCCGACGGGTCGATGACATCCGGATCCACGACGACACGCTCGGCCGCAGGGTCGTCAAGGCCGGTCAGCGCCACCAGGAACGGCCTCTGCCGTGGCGTCTGCACCTTCAGCGCGAAGAAGGTGCTTCCGCCAGACAGGAGCCGCTTGTACGTCGTCATCTCGGACTTCAGCAACTGCTCGACACGGGCCCGCAGCGCGTCCCGCCACGCGATCCCGCCGAAATAGATACGGCTGCGGTGCTGCTGGGCCTTCGTCCAGGCGATGGTTTCCTCCGAGGAGGCGTCCTCCAGCCATCGGTAGTCCTCGGTGACATCGACTCCGTGAAAGGTGTCTGTCACCGGGACCCGCAGAGCACGCACCAGGGGGAGCTCAGACATGTGATCAGTCAACAACCGAGGCGCGCGACGCACAACCGGACACGTGTCGTGGGTTCGTTCACGACCACATCGCCGCAAGCCGCTCATAGATCACGCAGGAAAGCCGCCCGCTCATGCCGCCGACCGGGGGTTCACCAGAGCCTCCGGCTCCGGTGCTTCGGCCGGGCGGCTTGCCGGCATCCATCAGTTCTTCCCGGGCGCACCGCCACAATCATCGCAGCCTCGGCGCCGAAGGATCGTCGCCGAACGTAGCCAGAGACCCGCGCGCAGTGCCGCCTGGCGCGCCTTTGAGTCGCGGGGGGAGTCCTCTGGGAGTGCGCAGAATTGGTGATCTTGTGCCAGGTCGGGTCGGCGCGTGGCACTGGTCCGTTCCCTGATGCAGTGGGCGGACTTGGGGGCTGCTTTGCCGGGGCATTCCAGTTAGCCTGCGACACGCTATATCGGCTTGCGGTATAGCGTGAGACGGTATACCGTGGGCCGCGTCAATGTGATGGAGCGGGCGCGGGGCGCAGGCGGGAGGGTGATATGAGGGGCCGATTGGATCGCTGGGCTGATCCGCCGCTGCTGGTGCTGGCCAGCCTGGCCGAGGCGCCGAAGCATGGATATGCCATCACGCAGGACGTGGCGAAGACGATGGGGGTGCGGCTCAGCGCCGGCACCCTGTACGCGGTGATCTCCAGGCTGGAGTCCCGGGGCCTGATCGAGCCGCTTGACTCGGACGACAGGCGTCGGCCATACCGGCTCACGGCGGACGGGGCCCGCACGCTGGCGGAGCAGTCCGAGCGGATGCAGCAGGTCGCCTCGGTCGCGCGGAAACGGCTGCGCGCTCAGTTCGGCTGGGCCGGCACGTGAGGGCCGCGCAGGCGCCGCGGGCCGGGGGGTTGCGGGCTGGCGTGCTGGCCCGCGCGGCGCTGGGCTTGTACCCGGCCGCCTGGCGGGCCCGCTATGGCGACGAGGTCCGTGCCCTGCTGGACGATTCCGGCGCTGGACTGCGCGCCGCTGCGAGCCTGGTGTGGCGGGCGGTACCCGCGTGGATATGGCCGGCCCGGCATCTGTTCGACCGGCCCGCGCGGATGCGGGCCAGCCTGGCGACGGTCTTGGTGGCGTGGGCGGTGCTGGCCGGACTGGCGGCTGTTTTCCTGCAGCTCACCCAGGCCCAGCCCACGCTGCAGGACAGCGTCACCGGGCCTGGCCATCTGGTCATCCAGTGGTCGTACTGGGTCTTCGACGGGGCCATCACTATCTCGTTGCTCGCCGTCGCCGTCGGCGGCCTGCCCCTGTGGTGGCTGATGATGGGCAGGGCACGCAGCGAGCACCGCACGCGCGAGATGGCATACCTGCTTGCGCCGGTCGTCGTGCCCGCTGTGTATCTCGCCGCGGGTGTCGTTACCGTCAGCCTCGTCCGCCGGCCCGGCTCGGTCGTCGGGCTGCCGGGGCTGAAGCCATCGGCGCCCTCGGTCGTCGACGTGGCGAACGGCATGGTCGGCGCCTGGTGGTTCCTGGCGCTGATTGTCCTGGGATTCGCCGCTGGCGGGATTTCCGCGGCAGGGCCCGGGCTGGCTCTGCGCAGGCTCCGGCCCGCCGGGCCGCCCGTCACCCGGGCCGCCCGTGCGGCGGGCCTCGCGGTGGCGGCCATGGTCCTGGCCGGTGCTGCCAGCATCGTCGCCGCGGTCGGCCTCTACCAGTGGGCACCCGCATACCACCAGGGCTGGGAGCTCGGGGTCTACCTCCCGATCGTCCTGCTGGCCGCCGCTGTCGCGATTGTCAGCGCCGGGCGGGGGATCCGGGCCGCCCGGTCACCTGCCGCTGCATAACGTCCCTGGCCAGTGCCGTCTCTGGAGCGGGAGAACTGCCAGGAATGCGAGCTGATGACGCGGACCGGCCACAGACTAGGAAGCCTGCCGTGCCGGATGCTTGAGGGCGGCTGGCCAGCGGGCGGTCCCGGGGAAGGGCTGATCCGGCACGGCCAGGACGGTCCGCCCGCCGCGGCTGTAGCCGCGGGCCACTGGCTGGCGACCGTGCCGCAGCCGTGAGCTGCTGCACCCGGGCAGCCCGGTTCGCAGCTGCCCCGCGCTGTGTGCCGCCGGCCGGGAAGTCCGGGCGAAACACCCACCGACGGAGGCCAGATGAGTGACGTAACCATCGAAGTCAGCGGGCTGTGCAAGCGCTTCGGGCCGGTGCTGGCGCTGGACGGGATGACGTTCACCGTCACGCCGGGACAGCCACTTTGCCCGAAGGGTTCTTCCCGGAACCGGGATCACTCAGCTGCGGGCCGTCCAGCCTGAGCACAGCGCTGAGGGCTGTATCCGCCCGGCAATGGCGGTGATTACGGTGGGGAAGAACGCAAGCTGGGCGGCAACCAGCGCCTACCAGTCGCTGAAAGTATCTGTCATCCCTTGCATCCGTGAGGCAACTGCACAGGGAAGTCGCGGCCCGCGCCGGGCCGTGCGTCGACGGTGTCGAGCAACCGGTCCCAGCGGCTGCGCAGCCAGAACGCGAGGTGGCACAGCGGCCCGGAGCGGGGGCACCATGGGTGCGGGCGGGTGGGCGCACGCCTGAGCGCGTGCCCGTATTCCCGGGCCAGCTTTTCGCGGCCATCGATGGCCAGCTGGTCTTCTACGGCGGTGACGAGTGCCTGTTCTGCTGACCGGTAACTGGCGAGTTGCTGCGCCAGCAACGTGGGCACGGAAGTCACCGGGCGGCCGACAGCAAATGCTGCGCCGGACAACTGGCATTCGAGCAGCCGTAGTGTCCGCTCAACCTCGCGGGCGCGGCTGAGGCACACGGCACGAAGAGGCCCGTCCGCACCAGACTGGCCGTCTGCGCTGGGGTACACCGCCCGCCACATCGCGGCAAGATGCCCGCTCAGACGCGCAATTGCCAAGTAACCTGCCTGCGGCTCAGCGACGTCCAGCACCTCTTGTACCGCGTGCTGGGTGGCGTCGATGAACGCCGCGAGCGGTCGGCTGGCGGTGCTGCCCGGTACCAGCTCGTTTGCTGTCACGGCCCACCTCCGCCGGCGCGGGGCCAGACGGTCAGCTCCCGGCGCTGTGGGCCCCGCCGTGATGGCGACAATAGGTATCGGCGCCCGGTCCCGCGTCCCCTCGCCGGGGGAACACGCGGGTGAGATCCCGCAGGATCGAGGAGGCACCGGCTATCAGGTCTTGATCTCGCTGAGCTGACATCCCGCCGGCCGTCATCATTGAGGCGGCCGTCGCCCGCCGACGTCATTCCGTCCTCTTGGCGCTGGCTGAGCCTGGCTCGTTCTCGGTGGCGAGCCGTTCGATCAGCGTGGCGATCTCGGTGCTGACCGGCGGTCGGCCCGTCCGGTGTGGATAGGTCCATTTCCGGGTGACCAGGCGGCGGTGCCACCGCAGGATGGTGCCGGGGTGACGAGCCGGTGCAGGCGCGGCTTTCCGGGCAGGAGCCGGATCAGTGCGGCGAGGACGGCGCGGTCGGCCCAGTCCAGCCGGGGCCGGGGATTGGCGCGGCGCAGCACGGCGACCTCGTGGCGCAGCACCAGCAGTTCGGCGTTCTTGGACGCGGACGAACGACTGAGCAGGACCAGCCAGCCAGAGCCGGAGGAAGATCAGGTAGAGCAGCCGTAGGGACGGCTGATCATGATGCCCTACGCCCGCCCTCGACCGTCGCCGCAGGTCACAGGCCGGGCCGACTTCTGGCACCCCGCAGGGCGGCAGACCGGCAGCATGCCCCAGGGACATCAAAAGGGCGTCTGCATGTGCATTTGCAAGCAATCCATTGCACGTGCACGAGGGTTAATCGGTGCATTCGTTTGCACTTTCAGCCGTTCTGCAACTTGCATCGAAATCGACACAGAACCAGCTACTGAGGATCATCGGGGTTGCTGCAAATCTGGGCGGCTCGTGCGTCTCTTGGCTATATAGGGACGCATCAGGCGATACTGACGTTTCCGCTGGGCACAGCCCTGGACACAGTCGCAGGGAACCTGAATACCCGGGAAGGGTGGGGACCCAGAGTAATTATGCCGCTACTTTCTACGAAGCCGCTTAATAAAATTTGGGCTTTTTGTGGCGAACAAGTCGCCGTAACGCCAGTATGGCCCTGACGGCCGGCCCACCTTACCTCCGGGCCAGATGCCGTTGCCTGCAAATGGCAACGGCCCCTGTTGCTGCAGGGGCCGTCACCTCTTCACATGCGGCCGCACCTCACAGAAGGGAACGACCTCGTATGACTCTAGGACCTACCGGCGGGGGCTGTGAACCCCCTGATGACGTCCAGTCGAATACCCACACAGTAACGACCGGGCCGGCGTGGCCCCCTGCTCACGCTCCGGGCGGCGGTCATCTTTGCCTTCGCACTGCTGGTCGGCACCGGTGCAGGAATCCTGGCCTACTTCGCATCCAGGCGGCCCGCCGGGGCCGTCCTAGCAGGCGCCGCTGCCTGCGCGGCAGCCGTCACGTTCCTGAACACAACTATCGGCTGATGACCAAGGGCGTGCCCGCTCCGCTCAGGCTGCGCGGGCACGCCCTTGACCCCCGCCGCCCTCACCAGTCATTTTCAGGGGACTCTCATGACGTGCCTACTGGCGTGCACGCGGTCCGGTATCTGCCAGGCCGACCAGGCATGCCGCCGCCCATCCCGTTTCCAAGCCCGGTTAGACGCAGGTCACGGCACACAAGGCCGGCTCTGCAAAGACGCCGAAGCCTGTGCCAGCCATCTCGCCGACATCGTCCAGGCCCTCACCACCTGGGCACGGGAGAACAACTTCCGCGAGGGAAACGTCATCGTGCTCGCCATCGAACCACCGCCCTACAACGCTCCAACCGAGGACCTCTCTAAGCCACACCAGTCGCGAACGCCAGGCTTCGTCTTCAGCACCATCCGGCTCTCCGGATGAACAGGAACCACCTTCTTCGCATCGAGGGGGCCAGGGGTTCAAATCCCCTCAGCTCCACCCAGAACCGCAGGTCAGAGCCGTGATCTGCAGGCTTGGCGATCATGGCCAAGATCGTTTGACCGTGGCTCGACCGTCGTCTTGAGCGACTGGATCCGGCGAGGACGGGCACCGGCCGCCACGCGATGGCAGTTACTTCCGTGCTCACCGCCTATGCTGCCTTCTCGGTGGGTGAGTATCACCTGCCTGTCACCTCGCCGGCATGAGGTTCTTGCTGGATGAGAATGTCTCCTGCCAGGTCTGCGCTCACCTGAAGGCGGCTGGGCACGATGCCGTCCACGTGGGTGAGATAGGGCTGGCGGGCACTGATGACCCGGTGATCCTGGAACGGTCCGTGATGAGGACCGGGTACTGGTCTCCGCGATCACGATTTCGTGCAGATCCTGTTCGCGTCCGGGGATACCCGGCCCTCGGTTGTCTTGGGGCGCGAGGTGGACGCTCTGCCGTCGGCCGGGCTGGCCGCGTTGCTGCTCGCCGCCTTGCCCGGCAGCTAACCGCCGTCCGGGACTCCGCGGTGGCCATCGGGACAGCCCTCGCCTGCTGTACCCTTCCCCATCGTCGTTAGCGCGGTCAGCGACCCAACCTGGCAGCGCTACCTCCAGAAGATCGGGCCGATGACCGCCGGGCTCGCCATCCAGGCCACCAACGGTCTTTCCAGCCTGCCCATCAGCCCGTGGGCCGGTTTCGGCGTCCTGGCCGCCTGGGCCGCAGCGGCGCTGCTGGTCGGCGGGCTCGTGCTCCGGCTGCGCGACGCGTGAGCAGGTCCCGCCGGTGACCTCCTCCAATCACCACGCTGCCACTGCCGGTCTCTGGCGGCGACGGGCCGGTCATGAGGTGCGGCTGCTCGCCGGGCTGGGTGCCCGGCGGGGGCGCAGCGATTTGATGACATGGCGTAAAAGCATCCCGTCGCCTGCGCTGTGGGCGGTATGGCTCGCGACGCGGACGGTCCTTTACCTGCTCGTCACGGCGCCGGGCACGAGCGGCGACGTCGGTATCTACCAGCGGTGGTATGCGTGCTGTTTGTCCCACGGCAGTTTTCCGGTGGCCGACCCGATGTGGCAGTATCCGCCGGGCGCAGCCCTGGTCTTCTGGCTGCCCGGCCGCCTGCCAGGCAGCTACGTGGACAGCTTCGTGTTCCTAGCCATCGGCTGCGACCTGGCCATCACCCTCATGCTGTGCTCGCCGGCCCGGCGCGGCGGGTCACTGGCCGGAGCCTGGTACTGGGTGTGCGGGGTGCCGCTGCTCGGCGTGGTCACCGTCACCAGGTTCGATATGGTCCCGGTCGCGCTGTCGGTCGCTGCCTTGTGCCTGACCAGCCGTGGCGGCGCCCGCGGCGCCCTGATCGGGGCCAGGGCGGCGGTCAAGGTATGGCCGGTGACGCTGCTGGCCGGGATGGCCCCCGGCCAGTGGCGCCGCGGGCTGGCCGCCACGGCGGTGGTGCTTGCCGCGGTCTGCGTCGCCTTCCCCAGCGCAACGGCAGGCTCCTCGAGCACCAGAACGCCCGCGGCGTGGAGATCGAATCGGTCGCGGCCACGCCGTTCATGATCTGGCGGCAAGCTGGCTGGCCCGGGACGGTGGTGTACCGGTTAGGCGCGTGGCAGCTCAGCGGCGGGCATGCCGCGCTCGCCCAGGACACCTCCCGCCTCGGCCTGGTCCTGGGGGGGGGGCGGGTCTCGGCGGGCCGGCGCTCCCCCGCCCCCGCCCCCGCCGCGGGCACGCCGGCGGCCCCCCCGCCCGCCCGCCCGGCCCCGCCGGTCCTGTCCCCCTCCCCCGCCACGCGCCCCCAC
>OFHK01000496.1_pt1 | contig 11483 bp, 8 predicted proteins | sample 1521951 | NCBI WGS metagenome assembly OFHK01 (sample SAMEA2468436, study PRJEB22500) | soil metagenome | biome: Glassland; feature: Farmland; material: Clay | place: Australia | collected 2013-01-31 | depth 0.55 m
GTCCATGACCACGTCGTGGCGATGCTGCCGGCCGCCATCGTCCTTGCGGGTGACCACCGGATTCACGCGCAGGCTGAACGCCAAGTTCATACCATCTGCCAGTGTCGGTGCATAGGGCTTGGTCTCGATGGTCCACAACCCGTCGTGATCCGTTGGCTCCCGGGATGAGACCGTGTAGTAGCGCGGCCAATTACCGGCATCCTCCCGACGATAGAGGAAATCGCGTTCTTCGACGCCTTTGAACAACTGCCAAACGAATTGGTGGTGGCGATAATCGTCGGCTGACATCATCTTCAACAACCGCGCCACGCCAGCTCCCGATCGATTGAGTTCGATTCGACTGAAAAACATCAGGCATCCCTCCCTGTGGCCGAGTGACGCGACTCGCTGCGATAGTATTCGTCGCGCTCCCCGAACTGCCAGCGCTTGCGGCTAGTCGGCTCGTCCCGTCGCGGTCCGACATGCAGCGCTTCCATCCCGCTTCGCGGCGTATCTTCCCAGACAAAGACCCGCTCGTCGGCCAACCGCAAACCCGCCAGCAAGGTTCCGTCAGGAAACGTCACCTGGGCGAATGCATCGCGGAGACTTTCCGCCTGGACGAGTTGCGGCGCCAATGGCAGGGCAACCGGGCACGACTTGCGGCCGAGGTAGAGCGCAAAGATCGGACGCGTAAGTGCGTCCGCCAGCTGCTGCAAGGTTTCGGTCGCGCCATCGCTCCTGCGCCAAAGCGCGACCGTATACAGTGCATCGCTGCGGTAGTCACGCTGCGAGAGAATGGTATTCAGGCTGTCAGCGTTGAGTTCGTCGCGACGCGTATGGTGACGCACACCGCGCCGCTCCGGCGGCACCTGTGTGGTGTGGTAGTCCCGCAGCAGTTCCCCTGCATTTTCGACGCAAACCGCCACGCCATAACTCGAAGCCAACGATCTCAGCCTCTCCTCTTCATCACGACGCACACCCAATGCCGCCGCCAACAGCCCCAAGACGGCGGAACGACCGGGCCAGGCCGCGCTCGGCCGCATCTCACCGACTGCCGTCTCACCCCATGAGGCGAGAGGCCCATAGAGACGGAACAAAAGATATTCGTCCATCGCTCTACTCCGTGATGCCGTCGATGATTTCCTTCAGGCTCCCCGTACCATCGGCCAGATTCATTGTGAAACGTTTGTCGGCACAGCTACCGTAAGCCTGATCCATGCTCTTCACTCCATGTTCAATGGCACCAACGGCTTTAACCAGCATATCGTCACCGGATACCGGCTTGAGAAACGCAACGGAGAGTGAGCGCGGTTGCTGCGCCCCCACTTCGGCCATGACGTAGGACGCACGGGCCCGGGAGGCAAAGCTGTTCTGCTTGCCCGTCGGGGCTATCGTAGCCGCCGCCTCGGTCAGGGCGGTCAGCGCCTTGTTGGCCAAAGCGACATCCCCGCTGAGGTTTCCTTTCAGTAATTCGCGGTCAATGCAGATGTATTGGTAGAAAAGCCCGGCGGCGAATTCGGTTTCGCCCATGTGGCCGGCACCGACGTCCTCCTCGCCTGTATTGAGATCATCTACTGCGGTGAAGAAGTCGTCTTCCACCGTCACCTTGTGAACCGTAATGGCGTGGGCGACCTGGGCCGCCGCCTCTGTATTGTAGGCGGGACTATTGGCCAGCATGCGGCCGAACAACGCGATATCCGCCGCGGTATGCTGCTTGCGCAATAGGGCCAGTTCTTCCTTCTCCGGCCCGTTGCCGCGCTGGGCCAGCGTATCGCACAGGCTGTCGATGGCATGACGCTCTTCGGGGCTGAAATGGGCCAACTGCTCGATGTCAAGTACGTGCAATGGATCGCTGTTCTTTTTGTCTTCGGATTTGACCTTGCCGAACACACCGGCAATCTCGATGGACCAGGCCTTGGCATCCTTTTCCTTGGCACCTTGTTCGAGCAAGCGCTTGTATACCTGGCGTCCCATCTCCTTGGTACGTACCCCTACGTGTCCCGCCAATGCCTCCTGGAACAACTCAGAGGTGCGCCACGCGCGCTTGAGACTTTGAGAGGAAATGCGCAGGCGCTGCGCTCCGCCCATGGTCGCCGTCTTCGGACGACCCAGGTCGTCTCGATTGAGGTTGGCGGGCGGGTAAGAGGTCAACAGGTGAAGTTGAACGAAACGGGTCATGACATGCTCCTTGTGTCGATAAATGACTTGCGGGTTATTCCACTACGTTGGGGAAATAGGCGAGCGCCCAGTCTTTGCGCACCTTGTCGCCCCAATAGAAAACCGAGTTTGCCAGGTCGCTGAGGCTAGCCGTCTTGTCGAGCTGGCGAATGACACGGATCATCGCCGGATAGAGGTCGTCGAACGACTCCTTCATCAACCGGCGAAAGCGTAATGAACTGAAACGCGGCCGACTGCCCTGCGACTCGGCCATCCGCGCGGCTAGCGACTTGTCGTTCCGAGTCTTTACGTGGGAAAGAAGTCCCGCCACGGCCGCCAGACGGCGGTAGGATTCCTCCGCCGACAGGCTGTCTTCGCTCTCCAGCAGCCCCCGCATCCGGTTGAGCAGGCGATGGAATGCCGGCTCCAGCATTACCTCTTCAGGACTCTTGCAGCGCCGCAGCTGTGCCCGGCCGCCGTTGTCCTGCTGCAAACCTTCCCACCAGCTGGCGACAATATCTCCCGCCGGCCTCCCCGCATTGAAACTGATGCTCATGGCGTCACTTCCTCCTTTGTCCCTTTTTCCTTTTTCGGCTTCGTAAGATGGAGAATCTCGTACAGTTTGTTGCCTCTTAACTTCTTGCGCAGATCGACATGGGCCCTGGCGATACGGGCCAGATCGCCTTCGTCCAAGGCACCGTTTTCCGCCCGCTCCACAAACAGGGCTTCCGCCTCTTTTCGTAACGACCAAAGCCACTGTTCGCGCAGCGCAGTCTCGTCTGTGCCGTTTTGAACGGCCTCGTGGCTTTCCCGCAACAGACCATAGAACGCCGCTTCGGTACGTTCGAAGAAGGCGCCGCGGAGAAAAGCAGTGTCGCCCCGCACATCGCCCGGGCGCCGGAACCAGGCGTCCTTGATGGCGCCCTGGACATAGCCGGCGGTCTGTACCGCGGCCTCGATCAGGTTGTTGACCTGCTTGACGAACCGCTCGCGCGGCTCGCCCGAGGGCATCAGATAGAGCGGCACGATGGTTTCGTACCAGGCGCGGGCCTTCATGTGGTCCAGGTCATAGCTAAGGGCCCAGATACGAGTCTGGGCACCCTGGGGCCGTTTGTTCGCGGCGAAGTAGGTGACGACGTGGGCCGGCTTGCGGGTTTCGCTGGAGACGACCCAATGTCTCCAGTGCCGATAGCTGAAACCGCCGGGCTGGGCGTGGGTAGGCATCGGTGCGCCGGTCTTTTCGTCCAGGTAATGGGGACTCAGGGGGTGCTCCCAGGCGCCGCCGTAGTTCACGCCGTAGTTTTTGGTCACGTATCCGCTTACCAGCGGAACCCTCTGCGCGGCACAGATATCGCACTCGCCTTCCGGCAGGTCATCCAGCGCCAGACGGATACGACGCGGCATTCCCCAGTACATCTGCAAGGGGTGGGCATCCTGCGGCAGGGTGTCGGGCTCACCTTTACCGCTGGTGCGGGTAGGCGCCAGCCAGGGGAAGATCGCCTCAGGCTTGGTCAGCCTGGCGTTGCCGGTGAGCCGCGACAACTCCTCCGCCGGAAGGACGTTGAGCCAGAGGTCGCGCCACAGCGTCGCCTCCAGCCCCTCCGCTTTCGGGTCCAACACCACCAGGGTGGTGAGCGGACCTCCACCGCGCAGAGAAGTACGGTGACCGGCGCCGCCGCTGGGGGCATTGGTTTGGAGAGTAAACAGGGCGGTCGCGGCACAGGCCGGGCAGAGGCCATTGACCCCGCCGCGTTTGATGAAGTGATCGGTGTTGTTACGCAGTGAATTGGCGCCGGGGATCTCTATCAGCAGCGCCGAGATGGGCTTTGCCTCGTCGCCCAGCGGTTCCCGGTCTTGCAGGAAACGGGGGCCATCGCCGCCCAGGTTGAAGTAATCGCCAAAGGGGCCAAACAAGTCGCGCAGCTGCTCGGGCGAGGGCGGCTCGGCTAACCAGGCCTGCCAGTCAATCCCCCTATCCTCGTCGGGCGCGGCTGCCGTCTGTAGCAGTCCAATGAGGAACTGGGCCAATGCCCCCTTGAAGTCGGCGCGCGGGGCGTCGAGGGCGACGATGGGGTCGGTGTGGTGCTGGTCGGTCAGTGCCCATGGGGCGATCAGCTCACGACCGCCTTGTTTTCGTCTTACCGGAATCCACCGATCATTGATCAGATTCAGATAACTCATTGTTTTTTCCTTCTTTTGTGGTGCTCCTTGAGAACTCCATTTCGAAACTCAACCACTGCTTCAGTTTCAAAGCGATACGAATACAGATCGACACTCCAAGACCGTCTCTGGTAGCGCTACCGGGGAAGAGCCTAATCTTCAACCAAGAGACTTGCAAGTAAAATCCATTTTGTTCATCATTTATCTGTTCTCGTAGCTCCTATGAGATGAACCGTAAAACCCATTTGTTTCTGGGTCGTTCCCCGCGCACGCGGGGACTTCAAGAGCGCGGGGAGTTCACAGCTCCCCGCACTCCTCCCCAACCAGCAATCCTTCCTTGTCGCTGTAGAGAACCGGCGCAGAGTTACCACGTCCGTCCGTTGCACTTCCGCGCATATCCCGATCCAACGCCAGCAATACTCCCCACTTCCCCTTGGCCGGCAATTCCGTCAACGCCCGTTCCCACTCAGCCTCCGGAACCGACACCGGCCGCTCTGCCGACCGGATGCGAAGGGCCAATACCGACACCGACGACACCTGCCACGGAAACTCGCTGTCGCTACGCAATGGCGCCAACCTCTCGCCGTCCCATTGAGCTAAATAAACGACGGTGCTATCGCCAAGCCGGGTCGGTGCCTTCTCCTCCGCCCACCAGCGACCGGCGCCGGTATCGCCGTAGTAGGCCGCGATGCCGAGGGCGTTGTAGTCGGCGAGGCTACCGTCACCCAGCTCCTCGCCGTGGGAATCCCAATAGCTTTTTTCCAAACCCGGTGGAGGATCTACGTCGCCATAGACCCCTTCGATCAGGCGGCGGGCGTCGTCAGGCATGGTGAAGGCACCCTGCTTCATCAACAGACGCAGGCCAAGCCAGAGCTGTGCATGGTTGTCATAGACGTAGGCCGCCTTCGGCAGGAAGGAGGCGAACCACTCCTCGTCCGGTTCGTCCACGGGCTCGGGTGCGGAAAGATGAAGGGTCGGCGTGCCACGCTGATCGGGCGCGTCGATGGGGTTACCTTTTACGTCCCGGCGATGGCGCCGCAGACGACCGGCACGCTGGATGATGAGGTCAATAGGCGCCAGGTCGCTGACCATTTCGTCGAAATCGATGTCCAGGGATTGCTCCACCACGGGGGTGGCGATCAGGATCTGCCCTTTGCGCTGCTCTTCGCCACCGTCTTTGCCGAATCGGTTCACCACGCGCGTTTCGATCTTCAGCCGGTCGCCCAGCGCATAACGTGCATGGAACAGATCGATATTCCAGTCCGGATGGCTCGTCTTTAGTTCGCGATAGGCCTTGCGGGCGTCGTGAACGGTGTTGCGTATCCAGCAGACACACTTTCCTGCCGCCACCGCCTCGGCCATGAGCGCTTCGACCTGCCCGACCGTATCCACACGTTTTACCTGGACGGTACGACAGACCTCATCCCTGGAGGCGACGACGTATTCTTGCTGCGCAATCGCCGAGGCATGGGTAACCAAGGGGTAGTCCTTGTCACTCGTACGCGTCAAATCCCGTGGTTCCTGACCAAGCCCCTCGTAAAACGCGTCGAGCAACGCACGCCGATGAAAGTGAGGCAGCGTTGCCGAAAGGAGGATGACGCTACCGCCGGAGGCAGCGTGGAAGGCGATCAGCGCGGCGAGCAGACGGAACAGGTAGGCCTCGTAGGCATGGACTTCATCGACGATCAGCACCTTGCCGAACAGGCCGAAGAGACGCAAAGACTGATGGCGGGAAGGCAGGATGCCAAGCACTGCCTGATCCACCGTCCCCACTCCGACCTCGGCCAATAGGGATTTCTTCGGGCTATCCGCGAGCCAGGCGGCGCAACGGTATTGCGCCGGTTCGGTATCGTCACCGTAGCTGTCGTCTGTAGCGTTGGGATAGTGATCGATGGCTTCACGAAAGCCTTCGTGCAACCGCCTGGCTCCGTGGGCCAGGACCAACGATGGATTGCTGTCGTCCGCATACAGGCGCCGATAGACGCGCCCCATCCGTTCGAACATCGCGTTGGCCGTGGCCATGGTCGGCAGCGCAAAGTACAAACCGCGGTGCGCACCAGCGGCCATCAAGCGGTGCGCCAGTATCAAGGCGGCTTCGGTCTTACCGGCGCCGGTTACATCCTCCAAAAGATAGAAACCGGCTCCCGGTTCAAGAGGCAATGTCAGACAGTGCGCCTGCAACGGCGTCGGGTCTTTGATCGATTCGCCAAAGAGTTCCGTCAGTTCGTGCATCGGCGCCGGTGTTGCAGGAACCATCCCGGCCTTGGCAACGGCGGCCTCCGCCAGCCCCAAGGCATGCCGCCAATACTCCGCCAACGGCATTGGCTGCGGCGTCATGGCGAAATGATCCTGGTTTGAACCGAGCCAGTCACAAAGAACCGCCAGACCGGCGAGCCACCAGGATGCGGCTTTCACCTGCTTCGCTGAAGGCCATCGAACTCCGGCAACCGGCGCGCAGATACCGAACCACTGTTCGAAGAACGTATCGACCGCCTGTCGCGCCGATTCGGGGAAGTATTCGGTGGCCACGACACGCTCGGCATCCTTGGCGGTAACAGGCCTGCCGTGATGGCCAAGGACTGTATGCATCCAATAATCGGCGGCACCGTCGGCCGAGGGCCGATTCCCCCGTTGTGCCGCTATGCCCAGGTAGCCCCGCGCCGCACAGTGGGGACGCAGAAACCTATTCCACAACAACTCACCAAGAGCATCATGGCGTACGTAAGGCAGGTCTGCCTTGTCTCCCTGTAATTCCAGAAACAGCTCGGGTTGCAGCGCCTGGAAATGGCGCGCGAACTTACCGATGTCATGTAATCCGAGGAAAAAGACCGCCAGCCAGACCAATTCATCCTCGCTGAGCCCAAGCATCTGCGCCAGCCTTCGCCGGATATCGGCGTTCTTGCGCAACAGGACATAACCGACCGCCGCCACATCAAGACAGTGGTATACAAGCGGATGCCATATCAGCTCACCGCCATCGTTCTTGCCGGCCTTGCCCCAATAGCGAAACAGCATTCTATTCAGCAATTCGTTCACTGACATGCCCCCATTTCGCCATTCGCCTTTTCAAAACCGGCATTCACCCCGTATGCCCCGCGCTGTTCCCTCACGACCAGCGCCCGCTCCCGCTCGATTTCGTCTCGCAGCTCCTCTTCACTGGGCAGGTACAAGCGATATTTCGAGGCGAACAGTTGGCGACTGTCGTTGAGGACCGAGTACTTCGCCACGGTGTAGTCTTTTTCCGTGCAGAGGATGAGGCCGACGGTGGGATTGTCGTCACCACCCCGTACCGTGTCCTCGAACAGGCGGACGTACATGCCCATCTGCCCGATATCCTGGTGGGTCAGCTCGCCGGTATTGAGGTCGACAAGCACGAAGCATTTCAGAATGTAATTGTAGAAGACCAGGTCGACGTAAAACTCCTTGGTCTCGGTGCGAAGCCGGTACTGCCGGCCGACGAAGGCAAAGCCTTTGCCCAACTCCAGCATGAAGGCCTGGAGCTTGCCGATGATCGCCTGTTCCAGGTCGGATTCACGAAAGGCGTGCGCGTCCGGTATGCCGAGGAATTCCAGTACGTAGGGGTCTTTGATGAAATCCTGGGGAGCAGGCGCCGACGCGGTCGTCTTTTCCCGCATCTCTTCCACGATGAGCGCCTTGTCCCGGCTCATCAGGAGACGTTCATAGTAGAGCGCGTTGATCTGGCGTTGCAGGACACGGGTACTCCAATTCTGGTCTGCCGCTTCCCGCATATACCAAGCTCGGGCCTCCGGTTTGTCCACTCGAATCAGGAGCCGGTAATGCGTCCATGCCAATTCGGGGCGCAGTGCGCCCCGAATCGGCATTGTCAGGTACAGCTGGCGCATTCGACGCAATTCTCGTTCATCGAACCCTTTCCCGAACTCCTCCGTCAGCCGAACGGACAGTTCCTTGATAAGCCCGGCCCCGTATTCCGCCCGCGCCGCCCCCTTCTGTTCCATCTCGACGATCATCCGGCCAACGTTCCAGTACGCCTCGACCATGGCGAAGTTGACCGCCCGGTAGGCATTGGCGCGAGCGGTGCGGAGCACTTCAGCAACTGTTAGAAAGAAGTCTCGCTGCTCGTCGATGGCCTCTTGCCGGCCGCCTTGCGAATTCCGTCTCATGCATCATTCCTCCGTGTATCGGCACCAAGGCATTACCGCAGTTGCCCCAGCTCCTCGTTCACCGCCGCCAGATCGAACGCCTCCGGATCGAACTCATCGCCCAGCCACTCGACGATCTCTTCATGTTCCTCATCCTTGGTGCTGGCGACGCTTTCCAGCATGCGCTCATAGCCCGGCACACCAACGCAATCCTCCGGTGGGCAGGCGCGCTTGCCGTCGAGGCAGCGGGGGTAACGTACGCCGGGTTCGGGAGGAAGCACTTTTTTGATCTTGAGTTCATGTCGCCAACCGTCGCCAAAGTCGTATTCGTAACGGAAGGTGTCTCCCTCTTTGGCGATCTTGTCGAGGCGGACGTTGCGCTCCTGGCGCGTGTCGTCCGGGAAGCCGGGGTTGGGCTGGCCATAGCGGATACCGCCGGCTTCGAACTCGTGCAAATGCTCATCCCACCAGCCCATGGCGATCTGGAGCACGGCGTGCAATTCGCCCAGCTTGGTGTCGCCGCGCAGTTGGATACGGCGCCAGATGGGCGAACGGCTGTGTGCGAGGGTGACTTTAATCTGATATATCGCAGCTTCGGCCATGGAAACGATTCCCTGTTGTCGGCGCAGTTTCATTATGTTGATCGCATCACGGGATTCGGTAGCGATCCCGCCTGGCGATGCCATGCGTGGAATGTTCCATATACTCACACGATGTCTGCGAGATCAAGTGCGCCCGGACAAAGACCTGTCCGTGCCGGTATGACGCTATGGACGTTCTGGCACAACGCCATCGACCCGTGTATAAAAACCGATACTATTGATACCTTCGACGCCGGTTCGCGGCGCCGGAACTCTACACGGGAGAGAACGATGACAGATTCCAGCCGGCGGTTTCATAAGGCAGCCCCTCTCGCTTTGGCGCTCGGCGTCGTCGGCCTGCTGGCCGGCTGCGCGGACATCGGCGGTCCGCCGGCCGCCACCCAGATGCTGGGACAGGACACCTACCTCGTCATGGGTAAATTCACCTCGGTCTCGGACACCATGGGCGTGCTCAAGCGCCAGATGACCCGGCGCGCCAACCAGCAGTGTCCCGGCGGCTGGACCAAGCTCGCCGAAGGTCCCAATCCGAATGCGATGTCGGGCGGGCGCATCTGGAAGATCCGCTGCACGGGCTTGAATGCGACCCATGCGGCCCCCGCCGCCGATTACGGCACCTATGTCGCGCCGCCGAGCACTGCGCCGGCTGCCGCAACAGCGATGGCGCCGGTGCCTGCGGCAACAGCGGCAACAGCGCCGGCCAAGGCCGTTACGCCGCCGGCCGATCTGCTGCGGATGTTCACCGCCGCGGCGATGCAGGCGGCCCCGGATCTGTCGCAGCGCGCCGCCCAGGCCATCGCCCGCGCCCAGTTGCGCAGTCTGGCGGCCGCCAAGATGACGGTGACGGACGCCGCGGGCCATCCGCTACCGTTGCAATAATCGCACTGCCCTGCGCCCGGCCGATGGCCGGGCGCGCCTAACCCTTCCTTGACGGACGATCCAGTACAAAACGCCGCAAAAATTCGCCGTCGGTGATATACCGGCAACAAACCGCTGCCTACAATAGGCGTCCATTTTAACCCGAGCCTCGACCATGGCCGCCGACCGCCGCGACAACGACACACGCATTCGCCGGTTGCGCTTTCAGCCTCCCTGGCCGGACACGCTGCCGTTTACCCTCGGTGACGGCGCCATTCTGCTGGCGCTGGCGGCACTACTGTATCTGGCCGCCCACTTGGCGTTCCACGCGCCGATGGTGGTCAAGGGGCCGGAGATATCGCTGAAAATTTCGGCGTTGCCCTGGTATGCGCTGCTGTCGGTGACGCGCATGACCGTCGCCTATGCCCTGTCGTTCGTTTTCAGCCTCGGTTACGGCTACCTCGCCGCCCGCCGCGGCGGCGCCGAAAAGATCCTGATGCCGCTGCTGGATATTCTGCAGAGCGTGCCGATCCTGTCGTTCCTGCCGGTGGTGCTGCTCAGCCTGAGCGTGGTGCTGCCGGTGCAGATCGCCGCCGAGGTGGCCTGCATCGTGCTGATCTTCACCTCGCAGGTATGGAACATGACCTTCAGCTTCTACCAGTCGCTGGTCACCTTGCCGCACGAACTGAGCGAGGCGGCGGCCATCTTCCGCTTTGCGCCGTGGCTGCGCTTCCGCCTGGTGGAGCTGCCGTTCGCGGCCATCGGCCTGATCTGGAACAGCATGATGAGCTGGGCCGGCGGCTGGTTCTTCCTGATGGCGGCGGAGATGTTCACGGTCGGCTCGCGCGACTTCCGCCTGCCCGGCCTCGGCTCCTACCTGCATACCGCCGCCGACGCCGGCGACCTGCACGCGGTGATGCTCGGCGTGCTGACGCTGGTGGTGGTGATCGTGCTGCTCGACCAGCTGGTGTGGCGGCCGCTGCTCTCCTGGTCGCGCCGCTTCCGGCTGGAAACGGTGGCCACTGCGCACGACAGCGAGTCATGGCTGCACGACCTGCTGAGCCGCTCTTGGCTGGTGCAGCAATGGCTGGAGCGGGTGTGGGAACCGCTGGTGGAGCGCATCGATCAGCGCATGCAGGATCCGGCCACCGAGATTGCGGCACCGGAGACGCCGCTGGCCGGCAGCTGGCGGCAGTGGCGCTCGCGTCTGTGGCTGCTGCTCATTATGCTGCCGCTGCTGTATGGGGCCGGGCGCGCCTTCGGCATGCTGATGACGATTCCGGCCCACGCCTGGCTCTCCATCGCCGTGGGCCTCGGCGCCACCTTCCTGCGGGTCACCATCGCGCTGCTGCTGGCGCTGGCGTGGACGGTGCCGCTGGGCGTCGCCATCGGCACCCACCCGCGTCTCGCCGCGGTGCTGCAGCCGGTGGCGCAGGTGGTCGCCTCGATCCCGGCCACGGCGCTGTTCCCGGTGCTGCTGCTGGCGCTGCTCAACCTGCCCGGCGGCTTCGAAGTGTCGGCGGCGCCGCTGTTTGTGCCCGGCACCCCGTTGGCACTTGCGGTCCACCACCCCGCCCGGCCCCCGCCGCTACCGCCGCGAATGCGCCGA
>OFHK01000498.1_pt1 | contig 11450 bp, 8 predicted proteins | sample 1521951 | NCBI WGS metagenome assembly OFHK01 (sample SAMEA2468436, study PRJEB22500) | soil metagenome | biome: Glassland; feature: Farmland; material: Clay | place: Australia | collected 2013-01-31 | depth 0.55 m
CGTTGACGGGAAGGTAGCGTCCGGCGCGATCCTTGATATACATCACCGACGGACTGAAGCTCATGAACGCCTGCAGCCGCTCCTGGCTCTCGCGCAGATGCTCGACTGCGCGCAGGCGCTCGAGCGCGGTCTCAATCAAGTTGACGACCGCCTGCAGGAATCCGGCCTCGGCTGCGTCGAAACTGCGCCGCGCCTTCGAGTGCGCGCCGATGAGGCCGAAGGGACGCCCTTCGCAGAAAACGGGCAGGCATATGCCGCTCGCCACGCCGTGCTCGCGCAGCAGCTTCGAGGCGCCCAGGGGATTCTCCCCGCCCAGGTCGTCGAACGCGGCACGCGCGCGCAGCGTGGCGCCGCCGACCCGATCCGCCTTCCAGCCCGTGCCCGCCACCAGCCTGAGCGTCCTGCCGCTCGGCAGCAGCTCGAGGAATTGCACGTACTCCACCTCCAGCGCGGCGGCCACCAGCTCCGCGGCACGGCCGAGCAGCCGCTCGGGCTCGGGCACCGCGAGCTGGCTGATCTCCGCCAGCGCCGCGACGCGCCGCTCGACCCGGCGCTGCTCGGTCATGTCGCGCGTGACCTTCAGGTAGCCGCGCAGGCTGCCGTCGGGGTTCCAGAGCGCGGTCAGCACCACCGAGGACCAGTAGCGGCTGCCGTCCTTGCGCACGCGCCAGCCTTCTGCCGAGTAGCGTCCGCTCTCGGCCGCGCCGCGCAGGGCGCGCGCCGGCGCGCCCGCGGCGCGGTCCTCGGGCGTGAAGAACGTCGCGTACTCGCGGCCGACGATCTCGTCCGTGCGGTAGCCCTTGATGCGTTCGGCGCCCGCGTTCCAGCTCGCGACGCGGCCCCGCGCATCGGGCCGGAGGCGCGCTCCCAGGTGATGGGTGGACCAGCGTGCAATAGCAGGTTTTCTCGCATGCCGGGAATCACATCGATCGCCTTACCCATTCCCACCACTATCGGGCGAGCCTCCATCATTCTTTGTGTTGTTTCTAAGTTGGCTTTTTCGATATCCATCTGTTCTACCTCGTTTTGAAGAGAACCACCCCTCGATTAAAAAGGCAAAAACCTCTTTCGGTTTTTGCCTACCTTATTTTCTCATCCTTTCCAGGATGGACATTAACTTTTCATTGCCGCCAGCCGCAGGGCGCCAATCTACGTGGATGGCTTGAGCCTCTTGGGCGATCAGGCTCTCCAAAAAGGATTCGAGGCCAACATTGATGCCCGCAAGTGGCTTATTAAGCACGTCCAGGTCTACGCCCTTTAAGGATTCCATCCCAATTGCAGAGGCATCTGGGCCAAGCGAGCGAGCCAGGCGACCGGCATAACGGACCACAGCCTCGTTGCTCGTATCTACCCACACCCCCACATCCTTAAGCTGCTGTATCTGGGCAGAGAGGCCCTGTGGATCCTCGTCTGTGCCACACACGATAGCAACAACCTCAAGATAGCGGCCGGCTTTTTCCGCCAGTGCTTTTGCTTTGGCAATCTCCGGGGCCAATTCGCCGGCGGGGTCGGGGTGTGCACCGTATCCCAGGACGACGTCCAGCAAGATAACCGCTACTTCCGGATCACTGGCCTCTTTTTCCAGTCGCCGGATGCGCAGGTCGTTGTCCATCATCGGGTGGAGACGGCCTACAGTAAACTCGTCTTCGCCCAGGTCGATGATCGTGTGGGCCTGGCTGACCAGCGAATCTGCCAGACGAAGCTCCTTATTGAGCGGGGCATTCGAATAAACCGCCGGCAGGTAATCCTGCAAGATGAGCAGAGCTTCATAAGCCAGGGTACCTCCGGAGAAGAGGCCTCTCAGGTAGCGCTGACCGGGCAAAAATCGCTCCAGCGGTGGGCTTTTCACCGGCTCCATAAGTTTCTCGCCGGAGGCCAGCTGCACCGCCAGCTCGGCGGTCTCGTCGAAAGTGGTGGCAAAATACACATCATCGATTTTACGAGCTGCGCTGGCATATCCGATAAAGTCCACAACGACCGGTTTTCCGGCTGAGCGGGCAGCCTGCACCAGTTTATCTGCCACTTTAGGAGATGGCGGCTTTGATAGCAACACAATGACCTGGGTGGCGGGATCACGGCTGAGCAGGTCAAGCCCCTGGCGTGCGGTCACTGCATTTAGCGCCTCTGAGAGATCGCGGCCCCCGGTCCCTAATGCATGGGTGAAGCCGCTTCCCAATTGGTGTACGCGGGAACTGACTTGCTGCAACCCGGTTCCTGAAGCAGCCACCATGCCAATCGGCCCTCGACGGACTTTGTTAGCAAAGCCCAATCCAACGCCGTTGACGATCGCTGTGCCGCAATCAGGCCCCATCACCAGCAAGCCCTTCTCGGCAGCCATCTGTTTTAAGGCAATCTCGTCCTCCAGGGAGACGTTATCGCTATACAGAAACACATTCTTGCCCATGCGTAACGCCTGACGCGCCACGCCCGCCGCGTAACGACCTGGCACGGATATAAGGACCCATTGGGCGTCGGGCAGCATTTGAGCCGCCGAATCCAGGCTCTTCGGACGATATTCCTCGTCGACGTCGTGGCGCCTCCGGCTAGAGAGAAGCTCATCTACCTTCTGCAAAGCCGCCTGGGCTGAAGAATCGTCTTCGCCCTTTACCACGATCACCGTATCATCAGCTCCAGCCGCCTGTGCTTCCGGCGCCAGCAAGTCGCTTTGGGCTAACACATCTTTGTTAGCCTCTGTCCCCATAACCACCCCAGCATCCAGAATACCCGGCTGATTGGCCAGGGAGCGCTGCAGCTGCATCAGGATCACTGAATCATAGTAAGCACCGGATCGGATTTCTACTTTGACGATTGTCATAGGATTTTTCCAAGCATGGAATTAAGACTATACGGTTACGTTACCTGGTGGAGGGATCATTTCGTTGGCTTTTATCACCTTGTCCGGGACATCGAAGTTGAGGTCAGATCCCCCCATCTGGCGCGCGTAATTTTTGATGGATTGATCCCAATATTCCTTGGTTACATAATAGACGCGCGCTCCACCCAATTCATGCTGGTATTCCGGCCAGGGGTAACTGGGTTGGGCCATGGCCAGGCTCCCGATATGCCAGCCGTTATAACTCTCATAGGTCGACCAGAATTCCGTATTGCCGAGCACCTCGAAGGCATAATAAGCCTTGCAATAGAACAAGATCGCGCCAATGCGGCCGCCGCGCATCAGGGTTAACGTATGGTGGCTGATGTTAACATTCTGATTCATTACACGGCCGTTTACCAGGCCTGCCAGCTGCCCGTCGATCATACCTACCATCACGTATGGATCTTTAATCCTTTTTCGGTACCAGCCCAGCAGCTCGGCATAGACGCGGGCCCCAACGACATCGTAGAAATCATGCTCAAACTGCATCACTTTCTTTACATACTCAAGCAAAACTGGCACTTCTTCCAGCCTCGCCGCTCGCACGAGCATGGTGCGCCCGTCTCGCGTTAGAACAGTTGCTGGTCGCCAGGGTTTAAGATCCATTGCGGGTCCCTGGAGCAAGGGCTCAATCTCGCTTACATCTATCGTGAGTTTATCGTGTGTTACTTTAACAGGGGGTTCGAGCTTCATGGTTTCTTCTCCTTTGAATTGATAGTACTGTTTAAATGGCAGTTGGGAACATGGTCTGGTTAGCAGTGATGTCTGAGAAGACCTATGAAAGATCGGGGGATAGAAACGCATTCCGTTTTCAGGGGTCGAGACATCTCCAATTTTAGTATTAAATACGGATTAATGCAAATAGAATAGCGGAAATTGGAGTACTTTTCAGGGATGATTACCCATACTCTGATTACTGGTTATGCAGTTAAAGTTACGGCCATACCTGTAAACGAATCTACTCCGGACGAATTTCCCCATCCCAGCAAATGGGGAATGACCTCCGGTTCACGAGCTACCCCTGTCACAATCCAATCCAGGGCGTTGATCAATCGCTCGTCAGCCAACCTGAGCGTAGCGCATTCAATTAAGTTAGCGCTCAATGTTGTTGTCCTGGCATAAGCAGCTTCCAGGACCTGAAGATTGAGTTCACGCAGACGATCCGCTGTCCAGAACTGGCTTTGCCAGCGATTCAGGGCTAATAATAATCCAAGGATGAAATCATCCGCGGAAGGCGTCAGCCCTGGGCCAGATCCCAAGAAGGTAGAGAGTAGCCTTGCAAGGGAAGTAGCCTCTCTATCACGGATATAATTTTGAAGTTGCTGGATAGAAGCCCAATCCAAATTATTAACTATTTTAAGCGGAGGGTGGGCATCGGAAAAACCGAGTAAAGATGGGATCAAGCTGCCAAGGCCTATTCCATCTTTTTTTGACATGACTTCTCGTGCGAAATCGACCAGCTTCTCACGGAGCTCCGGATCATCAAGGGGAAGTGCAGAGGGAAGCGGAGGCCGCCATACATCGCTACCTGCGATTTTAATCGCAAGGTCGAGATCCAGAATGAAAATCGATTGTGAAGTGATCCGTATAGAATCCCCGCCAGATACAAGCCGCAGAATTGGGTCGATTTTATCGAGTGTAATAGTTAAAGGCCCCCTGAATTTTTCGAATGAGAGGAAGACCAGCCACTTACCGGAGGTCTTAATAAAAACTCCTTTGGAAGTTTTACCTGATATGTGAGCATCCTGATCTTTGGAAAGGATTTCTAAAGCGACTGACCCGATGCTCTTGGCTGTGATAATGCGACGATTGGGATTCTTCATAGAATACAAGGGAAAAATGCCGTGGTTAGATCAAGAGCCGCTCGGTGTGAAGCGTCACACCTCATCATTATGCGTGTATAATTATAATTACACAATCCAGTTGTAGACAATCAAATAAAATAAGACGAAGCCGAAGGATTTGAAAAAATGATCGATCCTTATCCAGGTCTACCGGAGTTCAACTACTTCAAGCCAGGCTCCCTCCTCGAGGCAAGCCAGTTCCTGGCCACGCATGCTGGCGAAGCACGCCCATTGATGGGCGGCACGGATATCTTCGTCCGCATGCGAGATCGGGTCTGGACGGATAAGTACCTGGTTGATGTCAAGGGGCTGGATGGAATGGACGCCATTACCTACGATCCAGCTCATGGATTAACGATCGGCGCCTCCGTGAACATGAACCGGGTCATTGCTTCTGCCGATGTTAAAAACTGCTACCCTCTGCTGGCAGAAGCCGCCGCTAAAGTGGCCAGCTACCAGCTGAGAACGCGCGCCACAATCGCCGGCAATATTTGCAATGCCTCACCAGCCGGAGACACAATTGGGGCGTGCATCTTATTGGGCGGCGTCCTTAACATTCATGGAAAAGATGCAAAGCGCCAGGTACCTTTGAGCGCTTTCTTCCTCGGCCCGGGGGAAACGGTGCTGCATGCAGGGGATATCGTCACCTCAATCAAATTTCCACTCCCGGCGCCAGGTCTGGTGGGAAAGTACATCAAGTTAGGACGCAATCAATCAAGTGACCTGGCGATTATCGGAGTGACCGTAACCGGTTACACTGACGATGATGCTCCCTCCGGCTACCGTATCAAGCTTGCGCTGGCCTCGGTAGCACCGGTGCCATTGGTCGTTGGACAGGTTGAGACGATCCTGGCCGAGAAGCCCATCACAGAGCAGATGTTGAGCGAGGCCTCCCAAGCAGCCATGGAGGCCTGCGACCCTATCGATGACGTGCGTGCCAGCGCCCGTTACCGCAAATTGATGGTTCGAAATCTGTCACTGAAGGCGCTGAGTGAAGTCTGGAAAACAATCCGGCAATAAGCGAGCCGGTCGTTTTCACCTCTATCTCCTGGAGGAAAGTATGGCTTTTCACAGAATTACTCTTACAGTCAATGGTGAATCCGAACAAGTTGACGTGCCCTCAAACTTGACCTTGTTGGGACTGCTGCGCGAAAAACTGGCGCTGACCGGCACCAAGAATGGTTGCACCGCAGGGGAGTGTGGTGCTTGTACGGTGTTGATGGACGGCGAGCCGGTTAACAGCTGCATGGTATTAGCGGTCGAATGTGATGGCGCTGAGATCATTACCGTAGAGGGGTTGGCGCAAGACGGGCAGCTTCACCCGGTCCAACAAGCTCTTATAGACAGCGGCGGGGTTCAGTGCGGGTTTTGTACACCGGGGGTTCTGGTCACCGCCCGTGCGCTGCTCGATCGCAACCCGCATCCAAGTGAAGAGGAAATTAGCGAAGCCCTGGTCGGCAATTTATGCCGTTGCACCGGTTATGTGCGCATAATCCAGGGCATCCAGCAAGCGGCAGAGATGTGAAAGGAGACGGCACATGGCAACCGGTTCAACCCAAACGAAAATCCCCAGTCCGATTGGCGAGAGCAAGCCGCGCATCGATGCTGAAGTGAAAGTTACCGGGGCCGCGCTCTACGCGGATGATATCCAATTTGGCGCCGGGCTATTGTACGCACGAATTAAACGCAGCCCTCACCCCCACGCGCGAATTAAGTCCATTGATACCAGCCAGGCCAAAGCATTACCCGGGGTGAAGGCAGTCGTTACCGGCGAAGATTTTCCCGGATATATCGGCCTCTACCTGAGAGACCGGCATATCTTCTGCCGTGAATACGTCCGTTACGTAGGTGACCCGGTGGCAGGGGTGGCCGCCGTCAGCCAGGAGATCGCTGAAAAAGCCCTGGAATTAATTGAGGTTGAATACGAAATCCTGGCGTCCGTATTCGATCCCGAATTCGGGGTAAGCCCTGAAGCGCCGTTGATCCACCCCAACCTGAGTGAATATGAAGTTGCGAATTTTATCTTTCCTGAACCAGGCACCAACATTTCCAATCACTTCAAAATCCGCAAAGGTGACGTGGCAGCTGCCTGGGAGCAGTGTGCAGCGATCATCGAGCGCAAATACCATGTTCCCCAAATCCAACATGTGCCGATCGAACCGCATGTAGCCATTGCGAAGGTCGAAGAAGATGGAAGAGTTACCCTGTGGGGAAGCTCGCAATCTCCTTTCGCCCAGCGCAACCTGATTGCCCAGGCCTTAGGTATTTCTCAAAGCGACATCCGGGTGATCGCTCCTTACGTCGGAGGAGGTTTTGGAAGCAAAGCCGGCGTGAGCATGGAAGCGCTGGCAGTCGTCATCGCGTTGAAGGTCAAGGGACGCCCGGTGAAGCTGCTGTTGACGCGCGAGGAGGAGTTCTACACGGCCTTCGTGCGCCAGGGATTGATAGCCTATTTCAAGATGGGCTGCGACCAGAACGGCAAGCTGCTCGCCATGGAGAACACATTCTACTGGGATGGCGGCGCATACACGGAATATGGAGTAAACATCACCCGCGCCGCTGGTTATAGCAGCAGCGGCCCGTACGAAGTCCCCAATGTAAAGACCGACAGCTATTGCGTATACACCAACCACCCGGTTACCGGCCCAATGCGCGGCTTTGGAATGCCTGAGATGCACGCCGGACTGGAACAATGCATCGATGAGCTGGCGCGGCAGATCGGCATGGACCCGGTTGAATTCCGCAGCCTCAATTGCTTGAAAGCCGGCAGTATCCTGGTGACAGGCAACCCAATGCATCCCACCGGTCTGTCCAAATGTATCCAGGAGGTAGCAGAAGCGATTGGCTGGGGTTACAAATCTCATCCAGGTGCTCCCAATAAGCGGCGGGGAAAAGGTATTGCATTGATGTGGAAAGCGCCTGCAATGCCTCCCAATGCCGGATCGAGCGCATGGGTAGAACTAACCGAAGACGGCAGGGTAAACGTGGGAGTTGGAGGCCAGGACCTGGGCCAGGGAGCATTTACCGTGTCAGCACAGATGGCTGCGGCGGCGCTGGGCGTACCCTATGAATGGGTGCGCGTCGCCACCCCGGTTGATACGCAATATAGCCCTTATGAGTGGCAAACTGTAGCCAGTCGTTTAACCTGGAGCATGGGGAATGCCATCGTAAATGCAGCCCGCGATGCGCGCCGGCAAATCGTCGAGCTGGTTGCACAGGCCTGGGAGGAGGATGCGGATGACCTGGATATCGTCAACGGGGTGGTCATCTCTTACAAAAGTGAACGTGAGCTGTCCCTGGAGAATATCGCCGTCTACGGATTACCAAAGCCGGGCGACCAGGGCTGGATTGGAGGCCCGGTGGTCGGGCGCGGTAATTTCATGCCCACCTACGTCACCGGCCTGGATGCGGAAACTGGACAGGGACAGCGTGCAGTCGTTCACTACACCACCGGCGCGCAAGCGGTCGAGGTGGAAGTGGACCTGGATACAGGTAAGGTCAGGGTCGTGCGGGGTGTCGCCGCATTCGATGTGGGCAAGGCAATCAATCCGGAGATGGTTAAAGCCCAAATGGAAGGCGGATTCGTCCAGGGGTTGAGCTCGGCCTTATTTGAAGGCATGCAGCTAAAAGAGGGCGTTCTTCAAAACTCAAGTTTCGTCGATTACCGCATTGCCACCTCCACCGATATCCCCGAGGATATCCACACGATCATTGTGGAGGTTCCACAAGATGACGGCCCGTGGGGCGCGCGGGGGATTGGTGAGCATGCCATGGTGCCAACCGTTCCGGCGGTTGCGAACGCCATCTTCGACGCCGTAGGGATCCGCCTGGAAGGCCCCCCATTTACTTCCGAGAAAGTTTACCTGGCCATGCTAGAGGCGGGCATCATCAAGTGATGGAGGTTGGCAGGCCTTCAGGGATTAGCAAGTCGTTCGTTACAGTTTCTGAAATCAGCAGCAAAAATTTTTCGAGATAAAGGAGACATCTATGAAATTTCTTGACCTTACTATTCCACTTGGAGTCGCTACTCCCCCCTGGCCGACGTATGAGCCATTGCAGCTGAAATATTTTAAACGCCTGGCACCAAATGGGGCAAACGGTCAGGTGTTGACCCACTCCAACCACCTGGGAACTCATCTGGACGGTGAGATTCACTTCCACACGCCCGGCAAGGATATCGCCTCGCTCGAAATGGATTATCTCGTACATACTGCCGCAGTAGTGGACTTGAGTGATATTTGCGGGGATTACGATGTATATACGAGCAAGATGGTCGAGGAAAGGGTCGAAGTTCGTGAAGGGGATATCCTGATCATTCACACCGGCTACCACCACTTCGGTTGGGACATGCCCACCGCCAACGAAATTCGCTACATGGTGATGCATCCCGGTCCGGACCGCGAGTTTGCCGATTGGGCGAAAGGAAAGAAGCTGCGCTGGATCGGCGTGGATTGTGGCAGCGCCGACCACCCAATGAACACGATCATCCGAGATTGGATGCCGCGCCAGGCCCGCCAGGCAGATAAGGTATTCCAGAAAAAATTCGGAGTGCCGTTGGCCGAATACTTCGACGATAGCAAATACCAACTCATGCACCTGGAGATGTTTCCCTTTGGCATCGTCCATGCGGAGTGCCTCGGCGGAGATATTGACTTGATCCTGAACCAACGGGTCACGGTTGGTTTCTTCCCCTGGCGCTTCGTGGATGGCGAATCCAGCATCGGGCGTTGTGTGGCGATCGTGGACGACGACGAGTACGATACCTTGATGGCGAAGAAAAATACCCTCCCAAAAACCAAGTTTGGAGACGCCTGTGATCCCAAGCACGTCGAAAGTATCAATAAATTGAGCCAGGTAAACCTGGCATAGGAGGAAAAATGCCAATTGATATGGAACTTGAAGAGGTCTTGCGACCGCATCAATATGACATGGCGCCCTACCCCCCCAAAGTCATTATCCTGGCTAACGGGAAGAAAATGGTCGTGCGGCAAGCTGCACGCGAGGATGTGCCTGAAATCCTCAAGTCCGTCCACCCCTGCTTGTTCATCAATCGGGATTATTACGACGTCGTCAGCGCCCGTTTATATGGGGAACTGCTGGCCTGGTACCGTTACCGGGTTAAAAGCGAATATTGCCTGCTCGGACAGGTAGACGGCTACTTGGTGGGGATCGTTAATGGCCGGATGGAGACCGAAAAGGTTGGCATGAGCTACCACACGCTGGCTATTGACCGGGGCTTGCGTATCGGTTCGCACCTGTTCGCCGCCAAGATGGAATACCATATGGAATACCTGGGGCAGGATGAGGTCCTGATCGTCGCCGAGAGCCCAATCGGATTCAGGCGTTGGATGATTGAATATCCGCTGGAACCCACAAAAATCCCGCATGAGCTGGGCGGCGGCGATTCCTGGCGCCTGACGCGCGAGATTTACTTTGCCGCCAAGCCGCGCCTGGTGGTAGGCGACCGCCCCGTGCCGCAAGACCTGCTTGATGAGGCCAAAGCCGATATAAAATTTGCCGATGAAGATACGATTCGCGAGCGAATCGCCGGGCTGAAAGGGAGATGAGACAATGAGAGACGTTGCGATTATCGGCGTTGGAATGATCCCTTTCGGGAGGCGTGATGAAGACAGCCTGATGGATATGCTGGCTTACGCTTCATTGAATGCGCTCGACGATGCCGGGCTGGGTGAGGGAGAGCGCCCGGTGGATGCCGTCTACGTCGGCAACATGGGCGGGGGTATCATCCAACATCAGACTGCAATTGCAAGCTCGCTGGTGGATCGCCTGAGTTTGCTGCCCGTAGCCGCTGAAACCGTGGAGAACGGACCGGCTTCAGGTGGATCGGCCGTCAAGAATGGACTGCTTGCCGTCGCTTCCGGTTATTATGATCGCGTTTTGGTGGTTGGCGGTGAGAAAATGCGCGAAGTTACCGGCTGGCGCGCCACCGATTTCGTTGCGACCATGACCCACCCCCAATCCGAATATCCATATGGCATCACGCTTCCGGGCATGGCAGGCATGTTCACCAGGCTTTACATGGAAAAGTACGGCGTGACCCGCGAGCACCTGATTTCAATTGCCATCAAGAACCAGGCCATGGGAACTCTGAACCCCTACGCCCACGTGGAAATGTCGCTCAGCCGGGAGGGGATCTACGACAGTCCGCATTCGATTGTCAATAATCCGGTGGTTGCAGATCCGTTACATTTATACGATGCATGTCCGGTAAGCGATGGCGCAGCCGCCCTGATTTTATGTCCCTTGGAGATGGTGAAAAAAGCCAATAAGCCGCCGGTCGTTATCGCCGGCTTCGGGCAAGCAACTGATACCCAGACTTTGCTGGACGTTGATACCCCCATCTTCGCTATCGGCGACCTTGCCGACCCGGGCCTGGGCCTGCCTTACGCGAAGAATTCCTATGTGACGAACTCCGGTCCCGCGGATTCGGACCGCGCCGCCTATGAAGTTTTTGACCCGGCATCGGGAGAGGTGGTAGACGGCGTTTTCGTTGTGGGATGGGCCCGGAAGGCCAGCGAAGGTCTGGTGGGCAAAGCGCGCTTTGACGCCGAGCACGGGGTCCAACACGTGCTCAAATACCTCGAAGGTGCTGCTAAGAAGGAGTCGGCCTCAACGGCGGAAATCCTAGGAGAAATCCGTGGCAAAGGGATAGAAGCCGTCACCAAAGCGGATATCAGCCTTCTGGGCCAGATTGAACTCCAGCACGCTCA
>OFHK01000499.1_pt1 | contig 11413 bp, 9 predicted proteins | sample 1521951 | NCBI WGS metagenome assembly OFHK01 (sample SAMEA2468436, study PRJEB22500) | soil metagenome | biome: Glassland; feature: Farmland; material: Clay | place: Australia | collected 2013-01-31 | depth 0.55 m
CGCTTGTTCTGCATAGGGAACGCCGACCTTGGTACCCGACAGCCTGCCGCCCGACAGGATCACCTTCGGACGGTCCGGCAACGAGATGCCCGGCTCGTTGAGTGCCGCCGACAGCACGCCGCCTTCAGCAACCCGGGCCAGGAAGCGGTCCTGCTGCTCCTCGGAGGCCAGGTCGATCAGCGGCACCAGACCGAACAGCACGCCCTGGAAAGAAAGCCAGCGGATGCAGGCGCCAAGCCGGCTGGTGGCGCGCAGCGCGAAACAGCTCGGAGTGGAGCCCAAGCGGCTGTCCGAGGCGGTGGTCGAGCGTGCGAACGAGCTCGGATTGCCGATCGTGCGGCTGCCGCACGACGTCGCGTTCGACGAGGTGCTGAGTTAGGTGTTCACTGCGCTCCTCGATCGCCAGGCGCGCGTCCTCGCGCAGGCCGATGATCTGCATCGGACCCTCTCCGCGATCGTGCTCGGCGGTGGTGGGCTCCCCCAGATCGCGCAGGAGGTCTCGCGCCTCCTCGAGAGCTACGTCCTCATGACCTCGCAGGACTCTCGCGTCCTCGCCGAGGAGGGCGATCCGCGCGACCGCGCGAGCCTCGTCGCCGCCGAGATCCTCGACCCGCGCGCCGGCCCCCACGACCACGCCGCCCGCTCCACGAGCGCGCCGCCCCCGCCAGCCACCTCACCACCGCCCGCCCGCCGCCCCCCGCCCGCCCCCCCCCCCGCCCGCCCCCGCGGCCCCCGCCGCGCTGCCGCCCGCCCCCTGGGGAACCGGCCCGCGGGGGGGCCCGTCGCTGACCCCAACCGCCTCTCCCAGCAGCTCGCCGATCCGGGTCGCGTCCCGCGGCGCGGCGATCCGCAGGCCCGGCACGACCTGCAGGATCGAGCCATCCCACATGCCGTTGTGGCTCGGCCCGTCCGGGCCGGTGACCCCGGCCCGGTCCAGCACCACGGTGACCGGCAGGCGGTGCAGGGCCACATCCATGAGGAGCTGGTCGAACGCACGGTTGAGGAACGTGGAGTAGATCGCGACCACCGGGTGCAGCCCGCCCATGGCCAGGCCCGCCGCGCTGGTCATGGCGTGCTGCTCGGCGATGCCGACGTCGAACACCCGGTCCGGGAAGGCACGTGCGAACTCGGCGAGCCCGGTCGGGTGGAGCATCGCCGCGGTGATCGCCACCACGTCCGGGCGGCGCGCGCCGATGGCCGCGAGCTCGTCCCCGAACACCTCCGACCAGGTTCTGGCGGGCACTGCCGAGCGCTTCCCGGCCACCGGCGCCGGCGCGGCGGGCGGGACCTGATGCAGGCAGTCCTCATCGTTCTGCTCGGCGAGCTCGTAGCCGAAGCCCTTACGGGTGATCACGTGCACCAGCACCGGGCCACCGAACTCACGGGCGCGGCGCAGCGCGTGCTCGACCAGCTGCTCCTCATGGCCATCGATCGGGCCGACGTACTTGAGCCCGAGATCCTCGAACAGCACCTGCGGCTGGATGACGTCCTTGACGCCCTTCTTGATGCCGTGCAGCGTCTCATACAGCGGCGGCCCGACCAGCGGCGTGCGCGACAGTGTGACCTTGATGTACTCCAGCACGTTCTCGTACCGCTGGGTCATCCGCACCGACGCCAGATGGGCGGCCAGACCGCCGATCGTCGGCTGGTAGGACCGCCCGTTGTCGTTGACCACGATGACCAGCCGGCTGTCCTTGGCCGCGGCGATGTTGTTGAGCGCCTCCCAGGCCATGCCGCCGGTCAGCGCGCCGTCGCCGATCACCGCCACCACCGTGCGGCCGGTTTCGCCGCGCAGCTTGTACGCCTTCGCCAGCCCGTCCGCATACGACAAGCTGGTGGAGGCGTGCGAGTTCCCGACAATGTCGTGTTCTGACTCGTCCTGGCTGGGGTAGCCGGACAGGCCGCCCCGCTGGCGCAGCCTGGCGAAGCCCGCCTGGCGGCCGGTGAGCAGCTTGTGCACGTAGGCCTGGTGGCCGGTGTCGAAGATGATCCGGTCGGACGGGGAATCGAAGACGCGGTGCAGCGCGATGGTGAGCTCGACCACCCCGAGGTTCGGGCCGAGATGCCCGCCGTTGCGGGACACGGCATCGATCAGGAAGTCGCGGATCTCGCTCGCGAGGGTGGGGAGTTCGTCGGGGCTGAGCGCCTTGAGGTCCCGTGGACCGGCGATGGACTCCAGCAGGGTCACCTGATCTGCTCCTCGTCGTCGTCGGCCTGGCGATGGGCCCCCGGTGCCAGCCGAGCCGGCCGGGCCTGCTGGCCCGGTGTGGTGAGACAGAGCCCTAGGTGAGTCTATTTCGCCCGGTACCGCCGGCGCACGGGTGGGCGATATCTGGCATCATGATCCTGCCATAACGCGCTCGGCTTCCTGCCCTGGCCTGGGAATCTGTGGTGAACGCAGGGAGCGGACCCCGCGCGGCACCAGGGCGAGCAGGCAGGCGGCGGCGGTCAGCGCGGCTGCGCCGTACTCCGCCGGGAAGACCCCGATCGCGGCCGCGATGGGGCCAGCCGCCAGCGCCCCGGCAGGCATCGCCATGACCGAGCCGAGCACGTCGTAGGACGAGACACGGGCGAGCTTGCCCGGCGGGATGTGCCTGGCCAGCGCCAGCGTCCACTGGACCATCATCATCTCCACGGCGACCCCCAGGCCGACCGCGGCGGCGCACACCAGCGGCAGCGGCAGCCTCATCGCCAGCGAGAGCGGCGAGATCGCGCAGGCGCCGCCGATGAGCACGACGAAGCGCATCGGGCGGCGGGGGGCGAAGCGGAACGAGATCAGGCCACCGATGATCAGGCCGACCGCGTCGGCGGCGGTGATCGCGCCCCAGGCCGCGGGCCCGCCCAGGTAACGCCGGGCGATGACCGGCCCCAGCACCTGGAACCCCCCGTACCAGGCGAACAGGACCACGCAGAACTGGGCCACGATCACCCACAGCCAGGTGTGGGAGACGAACTCGGCCCAGCCGTCGCGCAGATCCCGTGTCAGGCTGGTACGGCTGGTGCGCTCGGCGCCGGTGGCATGGATGGCCAGCAGCAGCGGCACCGTGCCGATCATGCCCGCCCCGCAGGTGGCCAGGGCCCAGCCGGGGCCTGCTACGGCCACGAACAGCCCGGCCGCGGCGGCACCGCCCATCTGCGCCGCGTTCATCGCCAGCCGGCTCATCGCGTTGGCCTCCTGCAGCAGGGAGGCCGGGACCAGCCGGGGCAGCAGCGCCTGCGAGGCGGGGTAGAACATGGCCATCCCCGCGCCGGTCAGGGTTTCCAGGGCGATCATCTGCCACAGCCGGGGGTGGCCGGCCAGCACGAGGACGCCGAAGCCGCCTTCGCCGACCGCGATCATGAGGTTCGCGGCGACGATCACCCGCTGGGGCGGGATCCGGTCGGCGACCACCCCGCCGGCCACGGCGAACACCAGCGACGGGAGGATCTGCGCGGCGAGGACGTAGGACAGGTCGGCGGTCGAGCCGGTCACGTCGAGCACCGCGAACGCCACCCCGACCAGGGAGAAGGCGGTAGCCGCGGGGGCCAGCAGGCGGTCCGCCAGCAGCAGCCGGAAGTCGCGGATGGCCAGCACCGGGAACCTGCGGCGCAGGCCAGGCCACGGCATGGCGGACATCCGTTCTGTGCATGCGCGGGACTGGCTGGACGTCGTCGTCCGGCGCCGGGGCAGGGTCAGCTCCCGACGCTAGCCACCCTGCCACCGCAGCGGCAAACCCATTTCCGGGCTCAGGGCCATGATCCTGGACACTTTTCCGCACTATTCGCGGAAAAGTGTCCGCCATCTTGGATGCCGGCTCGTCGGCGCCAGGTCAGCGCACGCCGTAGAGGTGCTCCAGGGCCAGCTGGTCGAGCCGCTCGAAACCCATACCCCGGGCGGCCAGTGCCTCGATGTTAGGCGTGAAGCCCTGGACATCCCGCCAGGTCTCGCCGCTCCCGAGGGTCGGCTCCGCCAGTTCGGACACGTGCGCGGCACGCAGCGCCGCGATCACCTCCGGATCGGCCCGGAACGCGCGCACCTTTTCCCGCAGGATCAGGTAGTTGCGCATGCAGGCGGCAGCCGACACCCAGACCCCGCCGTCGTCCTCGGTGCGGGGCGGCTTGTAGTCGAAGTGGACCGGCCCGGTGTAGCCGCCGGACTCCAGCGCGTCCACCACCCAGAACGCGCCCCGCGCGTTGCCCGCCCCGAACCGCAGGTCCTGGTCGTAGCGGGGGCCGTGCTGGCCGTTGAGGTCAATGTGGAACAGCTTGCCGTGCCACAGCGCCTGGCTGATCGCGTGGGCGTAGTTGAGCCCGGACATCTCCTCGTGCCCCACTTCCGGGTTGATGCCGACCAGTTCGGGGTGCGCCAGCTCGCTGATGAACGCCAGCGCGTGCCCGGCGGTGGGGAGCAGGATGTCCCCGCGCGGCTCGTTCGGCTTGGGCTCGATCGCGAACCGCAGGCCGTACCCGTGGTCCAGGACGTAGCCGCACAGAATGTCCATAGCTTCCTTGTACCGCTCCAGCGCGGCCCGCACATCCTTGCTGGCCCCGGATTCGGCTCCCTCGCGGCCGCCCCAGCAGACGTAGACCCCGGCACCGAGCTCGGCTGCGAGGTCGAGGTTGCGCATGACCTTGGCCAGCGCAAACCGGCGCACGTCCCGGTCGTTGGCGGTGAACGCACCCTCCTTGAACATCGGGTGCGAGAACAGGTTGGTGGTCGCGGTGGTCACCACCAGGCCGGTGTCGGTGAGCGCCTGCCGGAAATCGGCGATCAGCTTGTCGCGCTCCGCGGCGCTCGCGTCGAAGTCGAACACGTCGTTGTCGTGGAAGTTCACCCCGTGCGCGCCGAGTTCGGCTAGCTTGCGCACGGCCCGGTCGGCGGGCATCGGCGGGCGCACCGCCGGGCCGAAGACGTCCACCCCCTGCCATCCCACAGTCCAGATACCAAACGAGAAACGGTCGCTGGGGGCCGGCTGGTACCGGTCGGCTGGGTTCATGGCTGTGTCCTTTCTTCCCACGTCATCGTGGCGTCCCTGAGTTCGGCGAGGCGCTCCCGCAGGTGAGGCACGGCTGGCCCGGTGTACTGCGCGGCCGGCGGCCGGGGCCACTCCGGCGGCTCCGGCGTGCCCGCCAGCGCCCACGCCGCCTGGCGCGCGGCGCCCAGCGCCACGTACTCCTCCGGCTGCGGCACGGCAACCGGGACGCCGAAGATCCCCGGTGCCAGCTGGCGGACCGCCTCCGATTTCGCCCCGCCACCGATCAGCAGCACGCTGCGCTGCTCGACACCGTGCCGGGCCAGCAGGCCGGCCGCGTCGGCGAGGGAGGCGAGCACTGCTTCGACGCTGGCCCGGGCCAGGTTCTGCCGGGTGGCGTTGCGGGTGGTCAGGCCGCGCAGCACCCCGCTGGCGTGCGGCCGGTTCGGGGTCCGCTCACCGTCGAGGTAGGGCAGCAGGGTGAGACCGCCCGCGCCAGGCCCGGCCGCCAGCGCGGCCTCCGACAGCCCGGCCAGATCGGTCCCGATCAGCTCGGCCACGGCGGACAGCACCAGGCCCGCGTTGACCGTGCAGACCAGGGGAAGGAACCGCCCGGTCGCGTCGGCGAACCCGGCCACCGCGCCGGAAGGGTCGGCGGAGGGGATGGCGGTGACCGCGTAGGCCGTGCCGGAGGTGCCGATCGAGACGGCCACCTCGCCGGGCGCCAGGCCCAGTCCCAGCGCGGCGCCCATGTTGTCGCCGGTGCCGGGCGCCACCGCCGCCCCCCACGCGGTCTCACCCACGACCTCGGCGGGCCGTGCGACCCTCGGCAGCAGGACGGGGTGACCGAGCGCGGCGGTCACGACGCCGGGCAGCCAGTGCCCGGCGGCGGGCGAGAAGTACCCGGTGCCCGACGCATCTCCCCGGTCGGTGACCAGGTCGATCTCCCGTTCCGGCCCCACACGAGGTCCCAGTTCCGGGTGCCCGGCCGCCGCCTCCCGCTCCCCTCGCCCGCCCCGTACCCGCCAGGTCAGCCAATCGTGGGGCAGCATGACGGCGAAGGTCCGGGCCGCGTGCTGCGGCTCGTGCTCGGCCAGCCAGCGCAGCTTGGTCACCGTGAACGAGGCATTGGGCACGCTGCCGGTCTGGGCCGCCCACCACAGCGGCCCGCCGCGCTCGCGGATCAGCGTCGCCGCGGCGCCGGCCGACCGCATGTCGTTCCAGAGCAGGGCCGGCCTGATCACCTCACCGTCTTCGTCCAGCACCACCATCCCGTGCTGCTGGCCCGCGACCCCGACCGCCGCCGCCTTGTCCAGCAGGCCGTCTCCCGCCTTTGCCAGCGCCGCCCACCAGGCGGCCGGATCACATTCGGTGCCACCGGGATGAGGCGCGCTGCCCTGGCCGACGACGGTGCCGTCCTCCGCCTGGCACAGCAGGATTTTGGTGGACTGTGTCGAGGAATCCACCCCGGCCACAAGCATGTGCGCCCCTCCCATGCCGACGAACTGAACCTACTCCTGCGGCGCGCTCGTCAGCCCAGCAGGCTGTGGGCTATCAGGATGACCGCCGAGGCGGCCGCGGTCAGCAGCACAGCTGCGCGGATCCGGCCCGCGTCCAGGAAACGCCGGAACCGGGCGGCGGCCAGCAGGCCCCCGGCCGCGCAGATCAGGAAGATCAGGCCCACCCCCAGATCACGGGCGGGCAGGTGCCCGGTGGCAGCGAGCGCGGCGACCGCCAGGGAGTTGCCCACGCACAGGAAGAACGACAGGGTCGCGCGTACCCGCGGGCCGTGCTCGGCCTGGTAGAGCAGGGCGACCGGCGGCCCGCCGATGGACGTGGAGGTGCCGGTGGTGCCGGAGACGATGCCAGCGGCCAGCAGCGTCCAGCGGTTACGGGGCAGGGCGGCGCCGATGCTGCTCAGCGCGATCACACCCAGCACCGCAGCGCCGACCACGATGCCCAGCGCCCGCACTGGGACGACGGTCACCACCCAGATGCCCGCCGCCGTGCCGGCCAGGCGGCCGGCCAGTGCCCAGGACACGCCGGGCCAGTCGGTGTGCCGGGCTTCCCTGGCCAGGATCAGTGCAGGCAGCGCGGCCCCGGCCACCAGCAAGGAGCCGGGCATGAGGGCCGGGTCGAGCAGGGTGACGACCGGCGAGGCGATGATGCCCAGGCCGAGGCCCACCCCGCTCTGCACCAGTCCGCCGATCATGACGGCAAACGCGGCGGCCAGGAGCACGGTTGTGGGGGGCATCTCAGGGGCCGACGTTACCCGGCCGGACGGTTGCCGGTCATGGAGATATCCGGCCGGCCGGGCCCGGCTGCAACCGGGCCCGGCGGCGGCCCGACCCGGGATCTGTCAGACCAGGTTCTTCAGCACGTTCAGGTATGTGGACGCGTATCTCACCGAGGGCTCCATGTAGGTGTTCTCGGTCCACTCGTTCCAGCTGATCAGGCCAAGGAAGTCGGGTGAGGAGGCGGCCGCCGCCCGGTACTCCAGGCGCAGCGTGAGCCCGTTGCCACGGCCCACGATGATGTGGCCCCCGATCATCGTGGCGTCGAAGCCCGGCGCGAACGGGGCGATCCAGATCTCATGCAGCCGGCGCTCGGCCAGGCCCATCAGGGCCAGCCGCAGAGCCCACAGCGGGTTCTTGACCGGGTTGATGGACGACCAGTAGTAGGCGTCCCCGTCGGTGTAGGGGGCCAGTCGGGTCAGCCCGGCCACCGTCGACGCCGAGTTCAGGACCAGGATCTTCGACCGGACTGTCCGCGTCACGCGAGCTATGGCGGACGGCGGGTAGGAGTCGGTCGCGCCCCACACGGTCAGCGGCTTCCCGTGGATCCGGTACCAGGCAGCATCGCCGGCGTAGTGGGTAACGAAATACCTGAAGTCCACGCCCACGCGGGCCGCCGGCAGATGGCCACCGTGCTTGGTCAGGCTCTCGTAGGCCATGACAAGCTTGAAACGACGCCGGTTCGCCGCCTGCTCCAGCAGCGGCACGATCCGCTGGTATGTCGGGTTGTTTTTCCAGCTGACGATGAATCCGCTGATACCTGCCGCCTGAGCCCGCCGCATCTGCCAGTCGATGACAGCCGGGTTGTCGCTGTTGTAGTTCCCGGGGAACGGCTGGAGCGGATGATCTTTCTTATGCACGTGCCAGTAGCCGCCCGTCATCCACATGTAATAATAGGCGAATACCGGCACATGCCCGGTGGTAGTTTTCGGTGGCACCGGCCGGCCTGATGGCGATGCCGATGCGGCCGACGCGGCGAGGGTGATCCCGCTGGCCATGGCGGTGACCAGCAGGATCCGTCTACTCCATGCAGGTGTGAACACGTGTCCTCCCTGGGAAGTCGGTATGCGTTCACGCAGTATTAAAGTGACGCGTGAGCTGGCCGCAGCTGAATCCGCTGAGAAAAGGTTAGACCACGGGGAACAGGCCAGTAATATTCCGGTAATGGCGGCCAGCAATGTCCGGTATCATGCTCTTTCCCGGACCGGCCCCGGCGCCTTGGGATTGACCCGTTGCACGCGTTCACCTTTACCGGAAATGTTGCTCAGGGCGCTGGGCCAACCAGCTTTTTCAGCACCTTGAGATAGAAATACCTGTATGTCAGCGACGGCTCGACGTACGTGTTCTCCATCCACTCGTTCCAGCTGACCAGGCCCATGATGTCGGGCCCGGATGCGATCGCGGTCGCGAACTCGGTGCGCAGGGTGGCGCCGTTGTCGCGGGGAACGACCCGGTGGCCACCGATGAGCGTCGTGTTGTACCCGGGGGCGAACGGGGCGACCCAGATCTTGTGCGCGCGGTGGGTGGCCGCTCCCATCGCCGCCAGCTTGCCGGGATAGAAGCGGTCCACCGCCGGGTTCACCGAGGACCAGTAGTAGGCGTCCCCGTCGGTCCAGGCGGCGAGCCGGTGGATTTCGGCGACGTTGTTCGCCGAACTGAGCACCAGGATCCGGCGGCGCACCGGCCCGGTGACGCGGGCCACCGCCGCCCGCGAGAACCGCTGCGTGCCGAACCATATGGTCAGCGGCTTGCCGCCGATCCGGTACCACGCCGGGTTCGTGGCGTAGGTAGCCGCGAAGTACCGGAAGCCCTCCGCCACCTGGGCGACTGGGAGCGGCTGCCGGGCGTGGTCCAGCGCCTCGTACAGCATGGCGAGCTTGAGGCCGCCGCGGTTGGCGGCCTGCTCGACCAGCGGGAGGATCTGCCGGTAGCGGGGGGTGTCTTTCCAGCTGACGATGAATCCGGTGATACCTGCGGCCCTGGCCTGCCTGACCTGCCACCGGATCACCGCCGGGTTGTCGCTGTTGTAGTTCCCGGGGAACGGCCGGACCGGATGGTCCAGCTTGTCCCTGGTCCAGTAGTCCCCGTGCATCCATATGTAGTAGTACGCGAAGACGGGCGGCTTCGCGGAGGCGGCCCCCCGCCTGTCCCCCGCCGCCGGGCCGCGCATCTGGCCGGTGCCGGGCGCCCGCAGTGCCAGGGGGTGCGGGCGCGCCGCCACCAGAGCCCCCGGCGCCTGGAGTCCTGCCCGCCCCCACCATGGTCCGGCGGCCGGCGTGGCGCACAGGGTCAGTGCGGCGCCAAAGATCGCCAGCGCCGCGGCGGAGAGCCTGCTCAGTGCGGTCATAGCCGTCCTCGGTTGCTGCTGCCCCTCCGTCACGGGCACGCAGAGCGTGCTCCTGGTAACGGACTGTTAGGTCCAGCCTCGCACGCGGGCAGCCGGGCACTCAGGGCCGGCCGCCCCAGACGTGTGACCGGAAGCTGCATCGCGAGCAGGACCTTCGCCTGCCCGTGCCCGGGTCCTTGCAGGGCTTCGGGCGTGCCAGCCGCCCGGGCATTCTCAGCTCGCCGCCCCGGCTTCGGCCGCGGGCAGGGTTCGCGCCCGCCCGGCCATCAGTCCGGCTGCCAGCTCGCCGCCGAAGACGGCGAGTACCAGCGCGGCCGGGACGGTCCACGCCCCGGTCGCGGTGTGCAGGAGCCCGACTGCCAGCGGGCCGGCCGCGGCTAGCAGGTAACCCGCCCCCTGCGTGAACGCCGACAGTGAGGCGGCCACAACCGGGTCGGGCGCCCGCACCATGGTGAGGTAGACGGCCAGCCCGAGAGCCGCTCCCTGGCCCAGCCCGAGCAGGAGTATCCAGGCGGCCGCGCCGGACAGCGGCGCGAACGCCGAACCGGCGAAGCCCGCCGCGGACACGATCACGGCGAGTGTGACCAGCCAGCGCTGATCCCGCACGCGGTGCGCGAGCACCGGGATGAGCAGGGCCGACCCGGCGCCGCCGAGTTGCATCAGGGCGGCCAGGGTGCCGGCGTGGACGGCGCTTGTGCCCCGGTCACGGAACAGGGTCGGCAGCCAGGAAGCCGATGCGTAATAAGTCAGGCTCTGCAGGCCCATGAAGGTCATGACCTGCCAGGCGAGCCGGTACCGCCACACCTTCACCAGCCGCGCCGGACCCGGCTGGGTTGCGGTGCCGTCGGGCACCGTCCTGAATCGCCACTGCGGCAGCCAGGCCAGCATCGCCGCCAGGGCCGGTGCTGCCCACACCCCCAGTGCCAGCCGGACCGAGCCGCCTGATACCTGGAACAGCGGCACCGCGACCAGCGCGCCGAGGATCGTCCCGGCGGACAAGCTCAGCAGGTAGATCCCGATCAGCCAGCCAGCCTGAGCCGGCTGGCGGCGCTTGACCAGGCTGGGCAGCAGCACGTTCATGAGCGCGATGGCCGCTGCCGCAAGTGCGGTGCCGGGGATCAGCAGCAGGCCAGGCACCGCGCCGCGCAGCAGCAAGCCCACCGCCAGCAGCGCCAGGGCCGCCAGCAGGGTGAGCAGCAGTCCGGAAAATGCGAATCGTTTCCAGTGGTTCACGTCCTTTATAATAAACCGGAACACACTTATCATGGACTCTGCGAATCCAATTCCGGCTGCTCCGCCTACGGTTACCGTCATCATTCCGGCCCGCAATGAAGAGGCCAATCTGGAGCACTGCCTGCGTTCCCTGGTGCTTCAGCGGGGCGTCTCCTTTGAGATTCTGGTGGTTAACGACGCCTCCACCGACCGCACCCGCGCCATTGCCGAGAGTTTCACGCGGGTGCGTCAGTGCCCGTTTGTCGGACTCAACGAGTGGCTCGTCGATTTTCGCGGGATTGACGCCCCCGAACCGCCTGCCGAGGGGTGGACCGGCCAGACCAATGCCCTGGCGGCCGGGGAAACCGAGGCGCGCGGCGGGGGGCTGCTGTTTGGTGTGCGTGCGGGGCCGGGGGGGGGTGCGCCTGCTGGCCGCGGACCCGGCCAGGGGGGCGGGCGGGGTGCTGCGGGAAGACACCGACCAGGGGTGGCTGGACATGGTGCCGGGCGTCCCCGCCTGCACCAGCGATGGCGCGATCGTGTGGACCACCGACGCCGAGGGGGCCAGGCGGCTGCTGGTGGCCACGCCGGAAGAACTCGCCGAGGGC
>OFHK01000501.1_pt1 | contig 11386 bp, 8 predicted proteins | sample 1521951 | NCBI WGS metagenome assembly OFHK01 (sample SAMEA2468436, study PRJEB22500) | soil metagenome | biome: Glassland; feature: Farmland; material: Clay | place: Australia | collected 2013-01-31 | depth 0.55 m
CGCGGAGCCTGATCCACCTCCCGATCCGGCTGACGCGTTGTTGTCACTTCCGCAGCCCGACATCAGCAGGACGGTTGCCAGCAGGCCGACCGCCGCCACTCCTGATCGATTGAGCGTCACCTAGATTCCTCCGAGGCTGGCGGGGGCTTCGGCCCCCAACGAGGTCGTTGACTACGGACACGTGCGTGGCAGCACTCGGCCCCCACGACCGACGACGCTAGGGACGCTCAATGAACCGATTCCTCTCAGTAGATGAACGGACGCTGAACGCGGAGCCGACATCACGCGGGCACGCGACATGTTCGGAGGGAAGGCGTCAGCCGAAGGTGTCGCTTGTCACGAGCTGTCGGCTGGCGAGCACGCAGTGCAGACGGGCGGTTGCGACCACTGCGCCGGCGGCGCGGCTCGACCGAGCGGGCCACCCGGACAGGGCCGTAACCAGCCGGGCGTCGACGATAACTCCCATTACCCGCAGCAGGTGGATGTCCGAGGGCTACGCGCTGGCAGCTGTGATTGCGCTCCCGAACTGGGTGGTCAGGCCGCGCAGTCGCCGGCTCGGTGGGCCCGGGAGGGCCTCATGTCGGACGGCCAACTGCTGGTCCGGGTACGCGCATACCAGCGGGAGGAAGCGTGGGCGGGAGGAGAGCGCGCCCGACGGCTCGGATGGCATAGGCGCTGAAGAGGAAGATCAGCGTTGCTCCCATGAACGCGCCCACGAAGGTCTCCGGGTTCGACAGGTCCACGGACGTCACCTTCGCCTCCGTGAGGAAGGCGTTGAACAGGAGGAACGCCGCGAGGGCGGCGCTGCCGACCGCGTACCCCTTCGTCAGGGCCTTCGTCGTGTTCCCGGCGGCGTCGAGCTTGTCCATGTTCTTGCGGACCGCGTCGGAGACGCCGGCCATCTCCGCGATGCCGGCGCCGTTGTCCACGATGGGTCCGAAGGTGTCCATGGCCAGGATGTATGCCGCGGTCGAGAGCATGCCCATGGTCGCGATGGCCGTCCCGTAGATCCCGCCGTTCGGGATGTTCGTGATGGAGCCAAGCCAGTAGGAGGCGAGCAAGGCGATGCCCACCACGACCGCGGGCAGGGCGGTCGCCTCGAGGCCCACCGAGAACCCGGCGATGATGTTCGTCGCCGGGCCGGTCTCGGAGGCTTCCGCGATGCTCCTCACGCCGCGGAAGCGGGACTCGGTATAGTACTGGGTGATCCAGACGTAGAGGAAGGCGGTGATCATCCCGGCGATCCCGCAGATCCAGTAGTAGATCCAGGTGTTCGGGTCCGCGACCGGGCTGCCCGGCACGGACGAGGGCTGGAGCATCGCCCAGGAGGCGAACCCGAACAGGATCGCCGCGAGGATGGTCGTCACGAGGTAGCCACGGTTCAGCGCCTTCATCGGGAGGTCGTCCTCCTTCGCATGGACGATGAGGACGCCGACGATGCTCGCGATGATGCCGAAGCCACGGGCCACCAGAGGGAAGATAATGCCCGCGAAGCCGAAGTAGGGGTAGAGGACCACCCCGAGGACCATCGCGCCGATGTTCTCCGCGGCCGTGGACTCGAACAGGTCCGCCCCACGGCCCGCGCAGTCGCCCACGTTGTCGCCGACCAGGTCGGCGATGACGGCGGGGTTCCGGGGATCGTCCTCGGGGATGCCCGCCTCCACCTTGCCCACGAGGTCCGCGCCCACATCGGCGGCCTTGGTGTAGATGCCGCCTCCGAGCTGGGCGAAGAGCGCCACGAGGCTGGCTCCGAAGCCGAAGCCTACGAGCTCCAGGATCACCAGGTCGTTCTGGGCTTGGGTCGACCCGGGGTTCGCGCCGTAACCGTAGAAGAGGATGGCAATTCCTAGGAGGGACATGCTCACGATGGAGAGGCCGCTGACCGCGCCCCCGCGGAGCGCGGTCACGAGGGCGTCGTTGAAGGACTTCAGAGACCCGGCCGCGGAGCGGACGTTGGACCGGATCGCGATGTGCATGCCGATGTAGCCGGACAGGGCCGAGAAGAGGGCTCCGAGCCCGAACGCGGCCGCCGTGCGCAGGCCGAATTCCAGCCCCTTCTCGTAGCCCAGGGCCGCGGCGAAGCCGACCATGAGGATGGCGGCGATGGCCGCGATGGAAACGTACTGCCGCCGCAGGAACGCCCGCGCCCCCTGCCGGATCGCAGCCGCGATCTCGCGCATCTTCTCCGTCCCCTGGTCACGGCGGAGGACGTCGCGGGTCAGGAGGCCTGCGCTCCCCAGTCCGGCCAAGATGGCGATCAGAATGACGTAGCTCAGGTCCACCTGCTCCACGTAAACCACTTCCGAGGCGAAGCCTTGCGCGGCAACCTCCTTATGGTATAAAGGCTTTCATTTCGACAGCCCGCGTAGACGATCCCTGAACGCGGGAGGTTCCCTGCCGCGGTCGCGCGCAGGCCCGGTCGCCTGCCCCCTCACGCGACGGCCTTGGACCGGGAGTTGCGCGGGGCCTTCGGCCCGCGTCTTGGCTTGCCGAAAAGGCCGCGGAACACCTGCTCGCCCCATTCCGTCAGAACGTACCGGGAGGTGGCCATCCCTCTCCGGGCATAGACCACGTCGACCAGGCCCGCGGCCTTCAGGACCCCGAGATGGTAGGCGGCGAGGCCGCTCGCGATTCCGAGTCGTCGGGCGAGCTCGTTGAACGGGACTTCGGGGTGGTCGTGAATCGTCCGATAGGCCCGGAGCCGGAGGCGGTTGTCGAGAGCGCCGTACGCCCGGAGCTCCCGGGCCACCTCAGGAGGCAAGTCGTCGGATTCGTCGCTCATGGCCTCAGTCATGCTGAGTATGTTGACCTGGTATATAAATATTTACTTGGTAAGCTCCGGTTTCGCAGCCCGCACGCTCCGGAAGCGCCGGGCGAGCAGTGGCACCAGCTGCGAGACCGTGCTCGCCGGGACCTCTCCGGGCACCCCGACCGCGTAAACGTGGCCGTACACGGCCAGGTGGTTCAGATACAGGTCACTCAGGTAGCTGCGCCGGCTCCCGTACAACGGGTGGTACTCGGCCCGGACGAGCACCCGCAGCTTCCATGCCAGCAGCTCGCGGCCGTAGAGCTGGCCGAACTCGGTTGCCGTCCCCCACGAATCCACATCCAGGAAGACCAGATCGATGTCGCCGTGGGCGAGCATCTCCTCCTCCGCCAGGGAAGGACTCACGTCGTGCGGAAGGTCGTCTTCGGGGATCAGGACGTTCATCCCCCCCGCTTCGAGGACCTTGGCGATGTCCCGTCGCTCTTGGAGCCCGGCTCCCTCCGCCCCCAGGAGGACCACCGTGAGGCTGGTCCGCCGCTCCCGGGCCTCGAGTCGTTCCCGAAGCCTCCGAACCTGATCGTGGACGTGTCGATTCGTCAAGGTGGGTCCTCGGCCGGGGTTTCCGCCTAGGCTCACGAGCCAGGTCGGGTCCTCCGGGTGCACTCCTATCCTCGCGCGGCTACTTGTACCGGCCGGCGAGAGGTCGGTGAAAGTGGGCCGAGAAGGCGCCCGCCGGCACCGGGAGCAAGACGGGCGCACGGCGTGCTCACGCCCCGAACTTCTCCGTCCGGTTCGCCTGGTTGAGCAGGATGGGCATGAGGTCACGGCCGCGGAGGCGTCCCAGGGAACCCCGGGACACGCTGCGCTCGTCGAAGTGCGGCACCTCGTCCACGCGCACGTCGTTGCCGAAGACCGTGAGCGGCACGGGGTCGCCGGAGTGCTCCTTCAGGCCGCACGGGGTCGAGTGGTCCGCGGTGACCGCCACGACGACGTCCTGCGGCAGGTGGGCCTTCAGGTGCCCCATCATTTGGTCCATGCGCTCGATGGCCTTGATCTTCTCCGAGGCCTTCCCGTCGTGGCCGCAGAGGTCCGCAGCCTTCACGTTCACGACCACGAGGTCGTACGTCGTGAGGGCCATGAGGGCCGCCTCCGCCTTCGCGACCATGTCCGTGTCCAGGCCGCCGGTCGCCCCCTTGACCTCGATCACGTCCATCCCGGCGCTGCGGAACATGCCCTTGATCAGCGCCACGCCCGCGATGCCCGCGGCCTTGAGCCCGTACCGCTTCGTCACGGGCTCCAGGTCCGGGGCGACGCCGCCGCCGCGGCACACGATCATGTTCGCCGGCGGCAGCCCGCTCGCGGCGCGCGCCTTGTTGACCGGGTGGTCCTTCAGAACCTCGTACGCCTTCCGGGTGAACGCGTTGAGCGCCTTCGCGGTGTTCTTCCCCTTCCCGTTCGTGGGCTTGGAGGTCAGGATTTTCTGCCCTTCCTCGTGCGGGTCCGTGTCGCTGACGTCCGCGGAGAGCCCCTTCCCGCGCAGCACGAGGACCGCTCGGTGCTCCGTCCCCTCCTTGAACAGGACGCGCACGCGCCCGAGCCTCATCCCGTCGAGCGCCTTCGCGAGCTCCGCGGTCCCCTCCTTGATCCGCCCCGCCCGTCGGTCCGTGAGCACGAGGTTCTCGTCCACGCTCGCGAAGTTGCAGCGGAACGCGATGTCGCCCTTCTGGAGCGCGAGCCCGACGCCCGCGGCCTCGAAGGGTCCCCGGCCCGTGTAGACCTCCGGGGGGTCGTACCCGAAGAGGGCGAGGTGGCTCGTGTCGCTGCCCGGGGTCACGCCCGGCCCGATGGGGTCCAGGAGACCGTTCATCCCGTTCGACGCGAACCAGTCCAGGTTGGGCTTGGGCGCCGCCTCAAGGGGCGTCTTGTGCCCTAGCTCCGTGATCGGGCGGTCCCCGAGCCCGTCGAAGATGATGAGCAGGATCCTGCGTCGGTCCATGGGTGCGGCGCGGGTAGCGCGGTCCCGCAAATAACTCTTGGCCTCGGCTCGCTCACGCCTTCCGCAGGACGACCGGGAGACCGGGGCTGATGTGGAGCTGGAACGCGGCGTTCCCCTCGCGGCGCGCGATCTCCAGGAAGCCGCCCGAGGAGAAGGTGGCCAGGAACTCCCCCGCCGGAACCTCGCCGTACGTCGACACGAGGGGCAGGGACGCCTCGTATCCGCCCAAGCCGACGTGGATCGGGCCACCCACCTTCCACGCCTTCTCGACCGAGGCGCGGGGGATGTTCGTGATGATGTTCCCGAACCGGTCCGTGGTGAGGACCATCCCCTCGAGGCCGCCCGGGGCCGCCTTCGGCGCGCCGAAGTCCAGGTCGACGAAGTCCCGGACGGCGGGGCCGACGTCTTTCACTTTGGTGCCGGTGAGGAGGTGGGCCGCGACCGGGGCGAAGACGTCCCGGCCGTGGAAGGTGGAGGACACCTCCCTGGCCATGAGCTTGCGGTTCGTGATCGCCCGGACCTCTTTGAGCCCGAAGCGCCGCGCCACGGGGATCAGGAGGCCGTTGTCCGGGCCGACGAGCAGGGCGCCCTCGCACACGACGACGAGGGCGCGGCGCGACGTGCCGACCCCCGGGTCGACGACGCCGATGTGCACGGCGAAGGGGAAGTGTGACAGGGCCGTCAGCATCACGTAGGCGCCGTGGCGGATGTCCTGCGGGCGGATCGCGTGGTCGATGTCGACGATCGTGGCGTCGGGGTCGATCGAGAGGAGGGCGCCCTTCATCGCGCCCACGTACTCCCCCGGGCCGAAATCCGTGGTCAACGTGTAGAGGTGCCTCATCTGTCTCCGCTCCCTCATCCAAGGCCCTGCAGTCGCCGTCGCTCAGCGCAGCTTCCGGAGGCCCGCCTTGATCCTCGCGAGGTCCTGCTTCTTCCGCTCCAGGTCCGTCTCCGCCTTCGCGAGGCGCGCCTCGCGTTCCTTGAGCTCCGCCTGGAGCGACTTCAGCTCGCCGCGGGTCTCCTGGAGGGCGGCGCGCTCCGCCGAAAGGCGGTCCCGCTGGGCCGAGAGCTTGGCAGCGCGGTCCTCCAGGGAGGCGCGCCGCGCGTCGACCGCCTCCTGGCGGCGCTTCGCGTCCGCCGCGACGCGTTCTTCCCGTGCGGCCACCGCGGTCTCCTGGGCATCCACCTCGGCCGTCTTCCGGGCGCTCGCCTTCTCCCGTTCCTCCGCGAGCGTCTCGCGCTCCTGGAGCTGGGCCTCGCGCTCTTCGAGCGAGGCGGTCCGTCGGTCGAGCTGGCCTTTGACGCGTGACTGGGAGGATTCGAGGGATTCGGAGCGCTTGGCGAGCTTCTCCTGCGCCTTCTTGAGCTCGTCCTCGGCCTTCTCGTTCGCGGCCTTCTTGACCTCGATCTCCCGGAGGTCCTCGAGGAACGCGGTCTCCTGCTCGTCCAGCGTCCCCTTCAGGGATTCGAGGGTCTCCGCCTCGGAGGCGAGGGCTTTCGCCTTCGCGGCGAGCTCTCGGTCGCGGCGGTCCACCTCCGTGCGCTGTGCGCCCAGTTGCTCCTCGGCCGCACGGGCACGGTTCTTCAGGTCCTCCTCGGCGACCTCGAGGGCGTCCGTCCGTTCGAGGAGCCGCGCGGCCTCCGCCTCGGCGGTCTTTTCACGCTTTTCCGCTGCGGCCTCGCGTCGGCCCACCGCGGTGTCGCGCTTGGCGATTTCGCGGTCGAGCGTCTCCAGGTCCGCGAGCCGCCCCTGCGACGCCTTCTCGGCCCGCAGGAGCTTGAGCGCCTGCTCCTTGAGCCGGTCCCGCTGGGCTTCGAGCTCCTCCTCGAGGCCGCGCACGGCGCGTTCCCGGCGGTCCAGATCCTTCGTCGCCGTGGCGAGCGTGCGCTGCCCGCGGCGCAGCTCGATCTGCCGCTCCCGCGCCTCGCGCTCCTCCTCGGCGATCGTCTTGTCCTTCGCCGCGAGGTCGCGCGCGAGCTTCTCCATCTTCTTCGTGGCCCGTCCGAGCTCCTCGCGGCGGTCCTCGAGGCTCTCGTCCCGCGTCTCCACCTCGGCGGCCTTGCGCTCGAGCTCCGTCGTGCGCTCGACGAGCTTGGCCTCCCGGCCCTCGAGGTCCTTGAGCTTCTCGGCGACGGTCTGCTCGCGCTCGGTGAGTCCAGCGTCGCGCTCGCCCAGGGAGGCGTCGTGTTCCTTCATCTGGGCCTCCCACTCGCGGGTGGACTGCTCCCGCAGGGTGAGCTCCCGGTCCCGCTTCTCCGCCTCCGCGACGCGCTCGTCGAAGGCCTTGCGGGCCGACGCGATCTTGTCGAGCTCCTTCTGCAGGTCCGTGTACATGTCGTTGAGCTGCTTGCGCTCGCCCTCGAAGGACGTGGCGCGGCCCTCCAGGGACGCCAGGCGCTCGCCGACGAGGTTCTCCCGCGCCGTGAGCTCCCGTTCGCGTTGCGCGAGCCCTGCCTCGTGCTCCGCGAGGGCCTTGCGCTGCGCCTCCATCTCGGCGCGCGCCTTCTCCTGGTCGATGGCCAGGAGCTTCTTCTGCGACTCGATCTCCACGTCCGCCTGGGCGCGGCGCTCCTCGAGGCGGCTCATGAGCATGCCGCTGGCCTCCTTGACCGCGGCCAGCTCCGAGCGCAGCCCCTCGAGCTCCCTCTGCCGCACCGCGGTCCGCTGGAACTCCTGCTCCAGATCCGACTTGCGGCGGTAGAGCTCCTCCTCCTTGTCGATGAGCTTCTTCTCCTGCTCGCGGCGCGCCGCGAGGTCCCTCTGGTAGGCCTCGCGCTCCTGCGTGGTCTCCGCGACGATCTGGGCGAGGATGGGGTCCGGCTCGCCGATGCCCTCGATGGCGGCCCCGGGGTAGCTCTTCTGGATCTGGTCGACGCTGATCGAGGAGTGGCCGTAGTCGTACGTGCGGACCTCGATCTGGGCGCGCTCGCTCGTGGCGTCCCGCAGGATCTCCGGCACCGCGGCGGACCCCTCCAGGTCCTCCGCGCTGCGGTGCTGCGCGAGCACGCCGTCCCCGTTCCGGAAGACGAGGAGGCCCTGAGAGGGCACGTCGCCCCGGAAGACGGACGTCTTGAGGATGCCGTTGAACTTGGTCGCGCGGAGGTCCGCGAGGATCTCTCGGACGGCCTCCGTCCCGCCGTCAGAGATGCGCTCCACCCGGCCCGGGGGGACTTCCATCGCCGTCGGGACACGGTTTGGGTTTCAAATATCTATCGATACGAGTTTAATTCGACGAGACTCCTGCCACCGCCCCCGCGGGAAGCGTTTTCTAGGGGAGGGACGTTCTTCCGCCCGCGTTTGTGATGAGAAGAGGGTCAGCCGACCATCCGGTGTGACGACCTCTATGAGTGCTGAAACGCAGGTCCGTGGCGCGTCCATGGGCCTTTTGGTACGAGGCCGTCCTCCGCCGCGAAACTTCCATACGCCATGGCACGCATGCCCCTTTGGAGGGTTCACGAATGCTGGCGTCTGAATTGCCCGAGGAGCGACCGTCGAACACGCCAAGCCCGCGCTCGTTTGGCGAATCGTTGGCGACGCGCTTTGGGCGCCCCCGCCGATTCGGGGTTGGAGCGGGATTTGAACTGTTTGGGCTGGCGGTCGTTTTGTACGGGCTGGTCTCGGGCTCCGTCAACCCGTACGCAACGTTCTCGTACGCCACACTCGTATACGTGCCCGACGCGGTCATTTCAGGATACGGTGTACTCTTAACATTCCTCGGCCTCGTGCTGCACGTGGTAGGGGTTTGAAGGTAAGGCACCGGCCCCGCTTCTCAGCGAAGTGAATGTCCCTTTGTGCTCGCACGGTGCTACCAGAGTCGCCTAGCAGCTATGAGTGCTGAAACGCAAACCGAGCGAGGAAAGGAAAAGGGGTGGCCCCGGAGGGCCACCGTTTGTGCTAGCCGTTCAGCTGACCCAGGTGGTCCCGGTGAACTCCGGGAGGTCCGCCGCCAGAGGCTCGGAGAGGCCCGAGTGCATGTTGCCGTTCAGCCCGCCGTTCATCCTCTCGACGCCGACGAACCACGGGGCCCTCAAGGTGACGCCGCCGCACGTCGCGACCACGTCCCCGTAGAAGAACCCGGTCCCGACCCTGAACCCGCCGTTCAGGTTCACCGTCACCGTCGCGGTCCCGCCGACGGGAATCGCGAGCGAGCTCACGGACAGGCTGATGCCCGGGTCCGCGGTCGCGTGGGTGAACGAGAGGTCGCAGGTCAGCGCGCTGGCGCCCTGGTTCGTGAAGGACACGTCCACGGACGCGACCACGGGCTCCCCGCCGGTCCAGACGCCGAAGCTCACGGACGACGGGTAGAGGGTCGCGGGCGTGTTCGTCGCGCTCCCCAGGTTGACGCGGCCGCCGCCGACGTGGTTCGGGTTGACGTCCGGGAGGCCGCTCCCGCTCGCACCCACCGGCCGGTCCGCCGTGTTGACGAGGGCGGACTTGACGTCCGCGGGCGTCCAGTCGGGGTGCGCCGCCAGGAGCAGGGCCGCGGACCCCGCGACGTGCGGGGTGGCCATCGAGGTGCCCTGGTAGAACGAGTACTCGAAGTCGTACGTCCCGTCCGTGTTCTGGACCCAGACGCTCGAGAGCACGTTCACGCCCGGCGTCGTCACGTCCGGCTTGATCAGGAACGTGTACGGGGTCGGGCCCCAGCCGGAGAAGCTGGCGAGGATGTCCTGGCCGTTCGTCACGATCTCCTTGATGACCGTGCCGTCGACCGTGATCTGCGCGCCGTCGTGCGCCTTCAGGATCGCGCCGTCCGTGATGGAGACCATGGCCGCGGGGATCGCCGGGAAGTTGACGCCGTCCGCGCCCATGGACGTCGGGTCGCCCGCCTGGCTGTTCACGACCAGGACGCCGATCGCGCCCATGTCCTGCGCGTTCTGGATCTTCTCCCCGAACGTGCAGAGGCCGCGGTCGATGACGGCGATTTCGCCCGTCAGGTCCGTCGTGATGGCGCCGCAGCCGTTCGCCGGGCTGGTCAGAGACAGCGGGGCGGTAAGGGCGGGGTCGAAGTTCGCGAACGCCCCGAGCGCCGCGCCAATCGTCGTGCCCGCCAAGCCACCGAACGCCGCGTCATCGAGCGTCACCGTGATCCCCAGGTAGTGGGGGTTGGAGATGGCGCCTGCGGTGATGGCGCCCGCGGCCGTGCCGGGGGATTCCACCGTCATCGTGCCGGGGCCGGAGTTGCCCGCCGCGATTGCGGCGACGACTCCCGCGTCCACGGCCGAGTCGATGGCCTCCGCGAGGAGGTCATGGGGCCCCTGGACGCCGCCGCCGATGCTCAGGTTGATGACGTCCATGCCGTCGATGACGGCCTGCTCCACGGCGCGCATGATGTCATGGCTGAAGGCGCTGCCCCCGAGCTGGTAGTACCCGACGCCCATCCCCGGGAACACGTTGTAGTCGTACAGCGTGACGCCCGGCGCGACGCCGCTCAGGTAACCCGTGGCCTTGTCCGGGATGGCGGCCGCGAGGTCGATCATCGTCCCGTCCACGTTCACAGGTCCGGTCACCTTGCAGCCGCCGATCGTCCCGGCCACGTGGGTCCCGTGGGGATTCACGTAGAGGGTGCCGAAGGGCATGCCGCTGAAGTAGGGGCCCTTGTGGACCACCGGGTTCGCCTCGCGGCAGTCGTCGATGAACGGATGCCCGGGTATGATCCCGGAGTCGATGACGCCCACCTTGATCGCGGCGAGGTTCGCGTAGTCCGGCGTGGTCCCGCTCAGGTCGACGCCGAGGTCGCTCCAGACCGCCGGCGCGTTGATGAGCGGCACGGAGACGTCCATGGACGGCCGGTACAGCCAGTCCGGCGTCACCTCGGCCGCCCTCGGCCCCTTCATCAGGCCGTTCGCGGACGCCCCGTGCAGGAGGAGCGCGAGCCCGTTGAACGTGACCGTGTACTCCGCCAGGATCTCCGCCCCGGGCACGTTGGTCTTGAGCCAGGAGCGGTAGTTCGCGTGTTCGCTGTTCAGGTAGGCCTGGTATTTGATCGCGGCTCCCGAGGTCAGGTCGAGCTTGTGCCCGTTGCCCGGCTTCGTCGCCAGATAGCCCGCGATTCCTCCGAGGTAGTCCGCCACGGGCGCGTCGGAGAAGCGCACGAGCACGTAGTCGGTCGTCTGTTGCCCGGTCGCATTCCCGTTCGGCGTCGCTGCGGCCACGGTGCCGAAGAAACCGCTGAGCACGATGACCATTCCCAGTGCCAGCACACACCATGCTAAGAGACGATGTCTCACGATTTTCCCTCCTCTCACACCACGCGGCGGTTACGGACTGCCGCCCACTAGCACGCCGAGCGGGAGGGTGGGGCTAAAGCGTTGTGTCCTTACGGTACGCAGGGTGTTCCTGAAGATGAGAGTGAGAACGTACGAAACGGCATTCACGACCGGCCATCCGGCTGATTGAAGATTCGGCGGAACTCGACCACGGCGGCGCCTCGGGTCCGCGCACTGGGCGCGGGACCTAGCGGGCCACGGCCTTCCGGCGCCGATTCCGCCGCACTTCGAGCGTCAGTCCCGAGGGCCGCGCGTCCTCGAGCTGAATGGACGGGATTGCCCCGGACTCGCTCACGGCGATTCGGTCCCGTGGATCCGGCTCCCAGTTATGGCCCTTGAAGTAGACTTGGAAG
>OFHK01000502.1_pt1 | contig 11382 bp, 6 predicted proteins | sample 1521951 | NCBI WGS metagenome assembly OFHK01 (sample SAMEA2468436, study PRJEB22500) | soil metagenome | biome: Glassland; feature: Farmland; material: Clay | place: Australia | collected 2013-01-31 | depth 0.55 m
GGCGCGCCCGTGTCCTTGCGTGCCGCGAGGTCCCGCGCAGGCCGCGGTGGCGGTTCGTGGTGTGGGGCTCGGTGCGCGCCGGCGCGCCGCGCGGCGGGGGGGGTGGGGCGCCGGTGGGGGGGGCCCCGGTGTGTTGTGCGCCGCGCGGGGGCCCGGGGTGGGGGGCCCCGCGTGGTGTGTCGCCCGGCCGGGGGCCCCGCCGGCAGCGCCGCGGGCCTCCGGCCGGAGTCCTGCCGCGCAACTGCCGTTCTGGGCGGCCGTACGGTCGGCCCGGTCACACGATCCATCCCCCACAGAGTAATCGATCGACTACTCAGCGAGAAGGCTGCCTGGTGATGAGACCCGCAGTGCGGTCCGGGCGCTGGCCAAAACGGTGTGCTGGGCGGGTACCGACGCCGGATGATCTTCCCCGGTCAGCCCCACCTGGCCCGCATCTGGACCCTGGCCGATGGGCGGGCTACGGTTCGGTAACATGACGCAAATTCACGATCTCACCGCCCTGGAGCTAGCGGCGGCAGTACGCCAGCGTGAACTGTCGCCGGTCGAGATCACCAGCCACTACCTGGACCGTATCGAGCGGCTGAACGCTGACGTCGGGGCCTTCTACACCGTCACCGCAGACCTCGCCCGCGAGCAGGCCGGACAGGCTGAGAAAGCCGTCGCCCGGGCGGGTGACCCGGCGGAACTCCCGCCGCTGACCGGGGTGCCGATCCCGATCAAGGACCTCAACATGGTCGCGGGAGTGCGTCAGACGCTCGGGTCGCTGGCGTACGAGGACAACGTCCCGGCCGAGGACGACCACGTCTCCGCCGCGCTGCGGGCGGCGGGCGCGGTGCTCACCGGCAAGACAGCGACGCCGGAGTTCGGCCTGCCCTGCTACACCGAGACCAGGATCGGCCCACCCGCCCGGACACCGTGGGACCTGTCCCGGTCGGCAGGCGGGTCCAGCGGCGGCGCCGGCGCAGCGGTCGCGGCCGGGCTGGCCCCCGCGGCCCAGGGCAGTGACGGCGGTGGGTCGATCCGCATCCCGGCCAGCGTCTGCGGCTTGTTCGGCCTCAAGCCGACGCGGGGCCGTATCTCCTCCGCGCCGCTCGTGCCTGACCTGGCCGGGCTCAGCGTCGACGGCCCGCTGGCACGCACAGTGGCGGACGCGGCACTGCTGCTCGACACGATGACCGGCAACCAGCACGGCGACATGTACACACTGCCGCCGCTGCCAGCCGGCGAGACCTTCCTGGGATATGCGCGCCGCGAGCCGGGCCGGCTGCGGATCGGCCGGACGCTCCAGCACGCGGTCGAGGGGGCGGACGTGCATCCCGATTGCGTGGCGGCCTATGAGGAGGCCAGCGCCCTGCTGGCCGGACTCGGGCACGACGTGGAGGACATCGCACCGCCGTTCGGCCCGGACGTGGTGCCCTTGTTCGAGACCCTCTGGTACGCGATGGCGACGCTCGCGCCGGTCGACCCGGCCGGCGAGGAGCGGCTGCTCCCGCTGACCCGCTACCTGCGCGACCGCGGGAAGGCCACCAGCGCCGCCGACCTGATCTTCGCCCAGGCATACCTGCAGATCATCGTCCGCATGGCCTGGCGGACGCTGAACGATTTCGATGCGGTACTCACCCCCACCCTGGCCTCACCGCCTGCTCCGGTGGGCTATTTCGACGAAGTGGAGCCGCCGGAGAACTTCGAGCGGCAGAAGCGGTTCACGCCCTACACGGCGGTGTATAACCTCACCGGGCAGCCTGCGGTGAGCCTGCCGCTGCACTGGACCGCCGAGGGCCTGCCGATCGGGGTGATGCTTGCCGGGCGGATGGCGGACGAGGCCACGCTGATCTCGCTGTCCGCGCAACTGGAGGCGGCCCGGCCGTGGAAGGACCGGCACCCGTCGCTCTGGTGAGGCAACCCGGAGGGCTCCTCCCCATGGATGGATCCGGAGGTAGTTAGGTGATGCCCGAGCGGGAGCCGGGCCGGCTGGTGAGGCGCGGCCTCAACGTAGTGGCCGCGCTGGGAGTGTCCGCCGCCGTCCTGGCGCTATTCGCGTTCGGGTATGGCCCGGTGCCCGCGCTCGGCCGGGCGCTCGACCCCGGCCGCGGCGCCTGGGCGTCCGCGGCTGGCGGGGAGCTGCCCCGTTCCCAGCCGCTCGCCCTCCCCGGTCTGGCCCACCTGGTCTCGGTCAACTTCACCAGCCACGGCGTCGCGTCCGTCCGGGCCGCCGATGACGGCGATGCGTTTCTCGCACTTGGCTACCTGCATGCCAGGTTCCGGCTGACCGAGATGGACCTGGAACGGCGGCTTGGGGAAGGCCGGATCTCCCAGCTGGCCGGCCGCCCAGGCCTCGCCTCGGACATGTTCGAACTCCGCCTGGGCCTGCTGCGCACCGCGCAGGCCGAATGGGCGGCAATGCCACGCACCAGCCCGGCGGCGCAGGCGCTGCTGGCCTACTCCCGCGGGGTGAACGATTACCTGGCCCAGGCCCGCGCGAGTCATGACTGGCCCACGCTGTTCGCGCTGACCGGCGTGTACCCGGCGGTGTGGACCCCGGTGGACAGCCTGGTCATGCAGGGTGTGCTCACCCAGCAACTCGACTTCACCACCACCCCGCTCGATTACGCCCTGCTGGAGCGCACGCTGGGCCCGGCACACACCATGGCCTGGTTCCCGGTCCTGGTTCCCGGCCAGCGTGGCGCCTACGACCCCGGCCCCTACCACTACCGCGGCATAGCCCCCATCGCCCCCCAGGCAACTCTGGCAGCGACAGCCAGGGGGCCGGCCCCGGTCCCGGCCAGCGCGGTCCCGGCCAGCGCGGTCCCGGCCAGCGCGGTCCCGGCCAGCGCGGTCCCGGCCAGCGCGGTCCCGGCGGGTGAGGCCACAGCGGCGGCCCATGTGCTCGCGCAGGCCGATGCGCTGCCGCCCGGTACGGTACACCGCTATCCCGACAGCAACGCGTGGGCGGCGAACGGCCCGCTGGTCGCGGGTGCCAGGTCGATGCTGGCCGGCGACCCGCACCTGCCGCAGACAGTGCCATCGATCTGGTACCAGGCGGCGCTGTCCGCGCCCGGTCTCGCGGTGACCGGGGTGACGGTGCCTGGCCTGCCGGGGGTGCTGATCGGCCACAACGCTCATATCGCCTGGTCGCTCACCGACACCCAGAACCAGGCCACCCTCTTCTACACAGAGCAGACCAGCAAGGCCCATCCCGGGCAGTATTTCTGGCAGAACGCCTGGCGGCCGATGCGGCAGGTGCACTACTCGATCCCGGTCCGGGGCGCGAGCCCGGTGCCGCTCACGGTGGACATCACCGTGCACGGCCCGGTGATGACGCGGGCAGGGCAGACCACCTCGGTGGACTGGATGGGCAACATCCCATCACCGGACATCGCCGTCATGCTGGCTGTGACCAGGGCGCACGATTTCGCGCAGTTCCGCTCGGCGCTGGCCGGCTGGCGGGCCCCGTCGCAGGACTTCGTGTACGCCGACGACCAGGGGAACATCGGGGCGATCTCGGCCGGCTACTACCCACTGGTCCGGCACGGGAACCCGTGGCTGCCGCTGCCGGGTACCGGCGCGGATGATGTGGCCGGGGTGATCCCGTACGCGTCTGTCCCGCAGGTCTATGACCCGCCCGGCCATCTGGTGGCCACCGCGAACCAGCGTCCGGTCGGCCCCAGCTACCCCTACTACATCGGCACCAGCGCCGATTTCTTCGACCCCGGTTACCGGGCCAGCCAGATCTACGGCTCGCTGGCCCGCCAGGCGCGGATGGGCCCGGCCGGCTTCGCCTCGGTGCAGCTAGGCGTGACCGACCCGCTGGCCCGGCAGATCGTCCCGCTGCTGCTGGCCGCGTTGCGGGGCCAGCACCTGACGGCGCAGCAGGCGGCGGCGGCAGCGGTGCTGCGTGGCTGGAACGGCACGATGACACAGACGTCGGCGGCCGCGGCGGTGTGGTGGACATTCTGGGGCGATTATCTGGGTGCGGTGTTCCAGCCGTGGTGGAAGGCGGCCAGGGTCCCGGTCCGTCAGGACCGGCCTGGGCTGGCGATCTCTCCGCAGCAGTTCAGCCTGGACGAGGTGCTCGCGTCATGGACCGCACAGGATCAGGGCAACAGCGCCTTCAGCCTGCCTGGCGGGAAGCACCGGACCGCGCCGGCGGTGATGCGGGCTGCCTTCGCCACTGCGGTGGCGCACCTGACCGCGACCTTGCACGGGACACCGTCAGGCTGGGCCTGGGGCCGGCTGCACACCCGCCAGTTCCCGTCGGTCACTCAGGCGGGTGCGCTCGGCTACGGACCGCGTCCCGCGGGTGCTGACCCCTGGACGGTAGATGCCGCCGATGGCGGCCTGGTCTCGCATCAGGGGCCGAGCTGGCGGATGATCGTGGCATGGACCGGCACCGGGAAGGCGAGCGGGGAAGGCGTCTACCCGGGCGGGCAGAGTGAGAATCCGGCCTCCGGCTGGTATGAGGATCAGATGGCGGACTGGTGGAACGGCCGGTACCTGGCGATGCCCCCGGCCGGCGGGTATCAGACCGGCATGATCAGGTGGAGCCTGCGGCCATGAGGGTGACGGGAACTCGGCATGGCTGACCTGCGCAGGCTTGGCAAGCGTGGCTCCTACCGGCTCGGCCGGCTCGGCGTGCCGGCCCAGCCGGCCGCCTGGCCGGCGCCGCACTATCCTGCCTGGTCGCGGCGCCGTCGTGGGCCGGTGATCTGCTGGGTGCTGGCAAGCGCGGCCGGGGTGCTGCTCGTCGCCGGGGGTGCCCTGCTGGGCTTGTGGTTCCTCCCGTTCCTGGCCGGCCTGGCGGCGGGGCTGGCAGCCCATTACGGCCGGCTGCGGATGCGGGCCACGCTGCCCGTCACCGTCGCGATAGCCGCGGTGGGCTGGGGTCTCGCCTTGTGGTGGCTGGTCCTGCGCGGGCTGCCGGACGGCGCAGTGGCCAGGGAGGTCGCGGCACTTGCGGGCCTGCCCCCGCACGCCACTGTCACCGTGATCGTCGCGCTGCTGGTGGCGGTGATCCAGGCGCTCGCCGGGCTCTGGCTCGGCCGGGCGGTGGCGCCCGGGTATGCGCGCTGACTCCTGGCCCCTGTGACGGCTGACCCGGGCCGCGGGTCGCCCCGGCGGCCCGCCCGGTGACGGCTGACCCGGATGAGGGTGGTCCTGGGAGGCGGGGGCTTTCGGCCGGGGCGGGGGGATGGCTGCTGCGAAAGGATTGGAGTGCGCGCGCCCCGGGCTGGCGCCTGGGGCGGTGGAGGTGGGAGCGATGGCGGCAGAGGCCGCGGGGGACCGGGCGGGCCGGCGGGAGCAGGCCCAGTCCGCTCAGCCGTTGTACGGGGGGAAGTACCTGAGCATTGGCAGCTACCGGCGTGATGGCACCGAGGTGGCGACCCCGGTGTGGTTCGTCCAGGAAGGCGGCTCGCTGCTCGTCGAAACGGATGCTCAGTCCGGCAAGGTGAAGCGGATCAGGCGCAACCCGGTCGTGCGGGTCGCGCCGTGCACAGCCCGGGGGCGGCTGCGTGCGCAGCCGGTCACAGCCCGCGCTGAACTGCTCCCGGCGGCCGAGACGGGCAGGGTCGAGGCGCTGCTGGCCGACAAGTACCGCCGGGACCTGGTGATCATCAGGCCGTTCCGGTCCCTGCAGGCAGCGCTGCGCCTGGGACGGCCGCGCGGGGAATCCGTCATCGTGCGGATCATGGCTGGCTGAGCCAGGCAGCGGGATCTGGGTCATGTTCGGATCGCGACGGGTGAAGACCGTAACCATCGTGGGTGCGAGCGGGCAGGTAGGCATCGCGCTGCGGGGGCGGCTGGCCCGCGAGCGGCTGACGGTCCGCCCGCTGGGGCGGGGCGATGATCTTGAGGTAGCCGTCAAGGACGCCGATACGGTCGTGCATCTGGCCGGGGCGCTGCGGCCCCGCCATCCCAGCACCTACCAGGAGGCCAACCGGGACACGGTGGCCGCCACGTGTGCCGCCCTCGCGGGTTCCGCCGCCCGGCGGGTCCTGTTCCTTTCCTTCCCGGGTGCCGATGCCGGCTCCGCTAACCCGTACCTGCGGTACAAGGCCGAGGCGGAGCAGTTGCTGCGCGACTGCGGAGTGCCTGCCGTGATTTTCCGTTGTGCCCATATCTACGGGCCGCCGGAACGGCCCGGTCCCACCGCGTCCGCCCTGGTCGCCGGCCGGCGGTCAGTGGTCTGGGTCCTGGGGCCCGGGACCCAGCGTTACGCCTGGGTCGCCCTGGAGGACGTCGCCGAGGTCCTGGCCAGGGCGGTGCTGGACCCGGACGCCCCGGCTGGGACGTTCAGCCTGGCTGGCCCGCATGCGTATCAGCTGGATGAGTTCGTGCGGCACATCAACCCCGGCCCGGTGCGGATCAGGCACCTGCCGGGCTGGGCGGCCCGGCTGGCCGGGCACCTGAAGCCATCCCTGCCATGGCCGATGGTCGATGTCATGCTGCGCGATTGCCTGCCCGAACCCGGCACCGAGGACGGGGCCACGTTGTTCGGGGTCACCCAGCACCCAATAGTGCAGGTCTGGCCGCACCCATGACATCGCCGTCCTCAGTACCTGGCGTAGAGGGCGAGCCAGATGTTGTCACCCAGCGCCCACGTGCTGACCAGCTGGAAGGGCAGTCCGCGCAGAGCGGGGACGGGTGCTGAGGGACGGCTGCCGAGCATTTCGGGGACCCAGACCCGGGCAGCGCCGGCAAGCCGGGCTTGTGTCCGCGCGATCGGGGCGTTGATCCCCCCGATGCTCGCGGAGCGCGCAGGGGTGCGGCCGAGCGCGACGTCGGGCAGGGTGGCCAGGCCGAACGGGTAGGCCGCGGCGAAGGTCCGCAGGCCGCCGTCGCCCGGATAGACCAGCACGTCACCGGGCCGTTCCTGGACGGACAGGATCTGGTCGAGCTGACGGAGGCCGTCGCCGTGGCCGACGGGCCCCCGCTCGGGCAGTTGCGCGGGCAGGCCCAGCAGCACGATGAGAACCAGCCCCGCGCAGGCCGTGGCACGGCCGGCGGCGGCCAGGCCGGCTCCCACCAGCAGGGCGGTGGCCGGGATGCTGAATACGACGTAACGGAAGGTGTACACCGGCTCCAGTTGCGAGACCGCGAGCAGTATCGCGGTGGGCAGGAGCAGCCAGGGAAGGCACAGCGCCGGCAACCGCAGGGGCCAGTCGGCCCGGAGCCTGGCGCGGCCGCCGAGCGCGCTGACAATGACCGCGCATCCCATGATCAGCAGCATGACCGGCGCCAGCCGGATCGAGCCCAGCAGCCGCTCGAGGGTGACGGGGGGAGGCACTCCCGCCGCCTCGAGCCACTGGATCTGGCGGCGCTCGCTCCAGCTGAGCCATATGAACGGGAGCAGCACGGTGCCCGCTGCGGCCACGGTCACGAGCCACCCGCGGGCCAGCCACCGGCCGCGGTCCCGGTGCGCCGTGGCCAACGTCACCGCGTGGGCCGCTATCAGCAGCAGGCCGAACAGGTTGGCCAGCCCCAGCGTCACAAGCGTCAGCCCATAGCCGCCAAGCCAGCGCCGGCGCCGGCTCTTGCCGGCGCCAAGTACCCGGACGAAAAGGTAGCTCGCGACGCAGGCCAGCGCGGTCTCCGCGGCGAAGGGCCGGGCATCCTGGCCGAACCAGCTGACCGGCGGCAGGACGGCGAAGACCAGCCCGGCCGCCAGGCCCGCGCGCAGCGACACCAGGCGCCGGCCCAGCGCGGTCACCATGCTGGCGGCCACGGCCATCGCCAGTGCGGACGGGAGCCTGGCGGTCAGTTCGCCGGAACCCCCCAGCCGTACCACCACCCACATCAGGGCGTAGTAGGTGCCGTGGACCGCGTCCTGGTTACCCAGCAGGCGCAGCAGGTCGGGGAAAGAGCGCTGGGTGGCTGAGAGCGTCGCGGCCTCGTCCCGCCAGAAGGAGGGAACCCGGATCTGCCACAGCATGACCGCGAGGGTGATCAGCGCGGGCAGTCCTGGTGCCCACCGCCGGGCGGCCACGCGCAGCTGGCGGTGCCAGCCGGTGCGGCGGGGGGTGTGTGGTCGCCGCTGGCAGGTGCCTGCTGGGTAAAGCCCGGCAATGGCGGCGCTTCGCTGCGGCGCCCGGAAGTGATCCAGCCCCACGTCGCTCCTCCGCGAGCCCGGCTCTCGCTGGGCAGCGCTCGGCCCTGACAACGTTGATTGCTAAAAGTAGTGAGTAGGTTACTCAAAGATATAGGCGCTGGCAGGACGGCCCCTGAATTTGCGGTGTATGGCCTGGCCCGGCCGCCGGGAGCCGCCCGGTATGCCCGGCTGGCTCCGCCTTCGCCAGCGGGCGGCCACGGGGGACTTGGGCACTTCCATACGAGAACTTGTGATATGAGGGCTTACGCCCCTTCACCCGATAATTTTCCGGACATGTTTATCTAAGCATCTCTATTCTCTTCAATCCTGTACAAAGGCTGACCGAAAAAATCTGGGTACTTGACGGCTCCAAAACGGCGAGGTACGAGCTTAATGGAGCATATAGCCGGAACTTCTTCCTGAAGATCATGAAAAACAGGATCGGCCGGCTATAAGCGGCCAATTCCATGAGTTGGCGAGGGCCCTTGACAGGGCTGGGGAGGCCAGAGGATGAAGACTCGATCGTTGCGCCGGGCCGGATATGCCGTCGTTGCCGTAGCGCTCGCTGCGGCGGGCTTGTTAGGACTGCCAGCTACGGCGTTCGCCGGGCTGCCGGGTGCTAGTTCGCTGCTGACCAGGGCGCCGTGGCTGACCGACGCCACGGCCACGTCGGTGCAGGTGAACTGGGCCACCACCACGCAGAACACCGGGGTCGTCGAGTACGGCGCACCGGGCAACTGCACCGCGAACTCGGTGACCGCCTCCGGTCAGGGCACCGCGATCAACGTGAACGGCGTCACCGAGTACCTCAACGAGGTGGCGGTGACCGGGCTCACGGCGAACACGACTTACTGCTACCGGATCACCACCGGTGGCGCGAACCCGGTGGACCTGCTGGGCACCAATGCGTCCCCGCAGTTCACCACGCTGCAGTCGGCGACCGGCTCGCAGCCGCTGACCTTCGATGTGTTCGGCGACTGGGGGGACACCACCAACAGTGGTAACAACAACGGCTCGGTCAACGGCAACCAGGCGGGGGTGGACGCGGGGATTGCCAGCAGCAACGCCCAGTTCGCGATCTCGACCGGGGACATCGCCTACCCGGCCGGGTCAGAGGCCAACTACGGGGACCTGAACCAGACCGGGCAGCCGGACGTCAGCGGCGTCTTCGCGCCCTCCTACTGGGCGGTGCCCGGGCAGGGCATACCGCTCTATCCCGTTAATGGCAATCATGGGCTGAACCCGACATTCCTGGAGGAATGGCCGGAACCGGCCACCGCGAAAGCGTCAGGCGGCGTGTACTCGATGGTGTCCTATCCCTCCATCGACGGCACCAACCCGGCCAGTCTCCCGACGGGTTATTACGCGTTCTCCGCCGGCGGGGTGCGCTTCTACATGCTGGACGCCTCCTGGAACAACAGCAACGTGGGCACGGCGACCGGCGGGTCCTGCGGCACGACGATATCGTGCAAGATCTACCAGGTTGATCACGACGCCCACTGGACGGTGCCGTCGGCCGAGTACACCTGGCTCTCGCAGGACCTGGCGGCCCATCCGGGCGGGCTGAAGTTCGCTTTCTTTCACTTCCCGCTGTACTCCGACGACTCAGCCGAGTCCAGCGACACCTTCCTGGACAACACGCCCGGCAGCAGCGGCAGCCTGGAGCAGTTGCTGCACGACAACGGTGTCCAGCTCGTCTTCAACGGCCACGCCCACGACTACCAGCGCAACATCGCCACCCCAGGCGGGGTGACCAGCTACGTCACCGGTGGCGGCGGCGGGTCGGCAAGTGCTGTCGGGCTGAACCAGTGCTCCACCACCGACGCCTACGCGGTCGGCTGGAACTACAGTTCCGGCAAGGGAACCTCATGCGGCGCGGCGCAGGTGCCGGCCAGCGACTCGCAGGTCTACCACTTCCTGAAGGTTACCGTGAACGGCACCACGGTCACGGTCACCCCGACCGACGCCACCGGGCACACCTTCGACCCCATGACCTACAACTTCGCGTCCGACACCACCCCGCCGTCGGCGCCCGGCAGCCTCACCGCGAACCAGGCCGGCTCGGGGGCCGTCACGCTGGACTGGACGGCGGCCACCGACAACATCGGGGTCAGCGCCTACGACATCTACCGCAACGGCACCTACCTGGCCACCGTCGGCCCGGACGTCACCAGCTACACCGACTCCACCGCCACCTCCGGCACCGGCTACACCTACGTGGCCGACGCCCGTGACCTGGCCGGCAACACCACCGGTGCCAGCGTGAACGTCAACGGCGGGGCGGTGGTGTTCTCGGACGGGTTCGAGAGCGGTGACATGTCCCAGTGGACGTCGGTGACCGGCAACATCAAGGCGCAGTCCTCGCTCGTCCACAGCGGGACCTACGCGGCGCAGGAGACCAGTACCGGGTCGGGCACGTACGCCCGCAAGACCCTGCCCGGGACCTACACCAACCTGTGGGCGCAGGCGTGGGTGTATGTGGTCAGCCATTCCACCTCGGCCGCGTTCTTCAGCTTCCGCACCAGCAGCGGAGCCTCGATCCTCTACGTCTATGTCAATGCCAGCGGCGATCTGTCCGTGCGCAACGACGCCGGGGGGGTGACGACCTACAGCACCACGCAGGTACCGGCCGGCAGCTGGCACCTGGTCACCCTGAATGCGCAGATCAACGGGACAAACAGCAGCCTGTCCGTGTCGCTGGACGGCACCGGTGTACCGGCCCTGACGCTGACCGGGCAGAACCTGGGTACCAACCCGATCGCCATGCTGCAACTGGGTGACAACGTCACCGGGCGCACCTACGACATCGCCCTCGACGACGTCGAAGCCAGCCAGAGCAACCCGCTGGCCGACACGACGCCGCCGACCGCCCCCGGGGCTCCCACGGTGACCAATCTGACCTCGTCCAGTGTCGGGCTGTCCTGGACCCCCGCCACCGATAACGTCGGCGTGGCGTACTACGAGGTGGTGCGCGACGGGACGGACATCGGGTCGGCGACCACCACTAGCTACACCGATAACGCCGTCTCGCCTTCGACCACTTACACCTACGCGATCACCGCGTACGACGCGGCCGGGAACAACACCACCGGGGGCTCGACCCAGGTGACAACACCGGCGGGCAGTTCGTCGCTGTTCTCGGACGGGTTCGAGAGCGGTGACATGTCCCAGTGGACGTCGGTGACCGGCAACATCGCGGCGGAGTCGTCGCTGGCTCATTCCGGCACCTATGCGGCGGAGGAGACCAGTACCGGGTCGGGGACCTATGCGCGCGAGAGCCTGGGTGGCAGTTACAC
>OFHK01000503.1_pt1 | contig 11371 bp, 7 predicted proteins | sample 1521951 | NCBI WGS metagenome assembly OFHK01 (sample SAMEA2468436, study PRJEB22500) | soil metagenome | biome: Glassland; feature: Farmland; material: Clay | place: Australia | collected 2013-01-31 | depth 0.55 m
TCCAGGCTGTCGCGAGATTGTCGGCAGGAAAGGTGCCGGTCAGCTCGACGGTGTTGCCGCCGAGGTCATTGGCATCGTAGTCGGGATGGCCGCTGTCGAGCGCGTCGTTCACCCACAAGCCGAGGTCCAGGTTCGGAAACAGGAAGGGCTGCTGCCGCGGCAGGCGGCACGGCGCCAGCGGGCCAGCCAGCGGGGCGGGCGGCCGGGGGCGCCAACTGCTCACCGCGGCTGCGGTCAGCGGGCCGCCTGGAACGCGGCCGCGATCTCGGGCCGCCCGGCGCCCCCGGCGAGCAGGCACCCGGGGGGGGGCGTGCGGAGGGCTCGCCGCGACGGGGTTCCCGGGGTGCGGGCGCCGGCGCCCCCGCCTCACGCCGGCACCGCTGCCGGAACGCCGCCGGCCGGCGGCCCGCCGCTCCATCTTTTGCTCGTAGCGTCGCCAGCGCTCTTCACCGACCAATCCGCAGCGATAACCGAGCGGAGTCAGCCGCTGATCGGCATTATCCTCACGCAGCAGCAGCCTGTATTCGGCCCGCGAAGTAAACATCCGGTACGGCTCGGGTGCTCCGAGATTCACCGGATCGTCGAGGAGCACGCCGGTATACCCCTGATCGCGGCCGATAACCACCGGCTCTTTCCCGCGCGCCCGCAAGGCGGCGTTGAGACCGGCCACCAGCCCCTGCGCCGCAGCCTCCTCGTATCCCGATGTCCCATTGATCTGTCCGGCATGGAAGAGGCCACCGAGCCCCTTGGTCTCGAGGGTGGGGTAGAGCTGGATCGGATCGACGTAGTCGTATTCGATGGCATAGCCGGGCCGCATGATCTCCACCTGCTCCAGCCCCGCGATGGTCCTCAGAAAGGCAAGTTGAACATCCGGCGGCAGAGAGGTGGACAGTCCGTTGGGATAGATTTCAGCGCTCTTCAGCCCCTCGGGTTCCAGAAAAATCTGGTGCAGATCTTTTTCCGGGAAGCGCACGACCTTGTCCTCGATCGAGGGACAATACCGGGGACCGATTCCCTCGATCACTCCACTGTAAAGTGGTGAGCGGTCGAGACCGGAGCGAATCACGGCATGAGTTCGCTCGTTTGTATAGGTGATGTGGCACGGCACCTGGGATGTTTCGATCTTTTCGGTGTCGACGGAGAAGGGGACCGGGGGATCGTCGCCAAACTGCGGCTCCAACCTGGACCAGTCGACTGTGCGGCGATCGAGACGGGCCGGGGTCCCCGTTTTAAGACGACCGACCGTAAAGCCGAGAGCACGCAATTGGTCCGAGAGTCCCTCCGATGGGGGCTCTCCGGCCCGCCCGCCGGGGTAGTGCTCAAGGCCGACATGGATCAGGCCACGCATGAAAGTTCCCGTGGTCAGAACCACCGTTTTTCCCCGAAACACGATCCCTTCACGCGTCTTTACCCCGGCGACCCGCTCCCCTTCGACCAGCAGGCCGGCCACCGTTGCCTGTTTGAGATCTAGACATGGGTGGGATTCCACCACCTGCTTCATCCGCCCATGGTAGCTCCGCCGGTCCGCCTGTGCCCTGGACGCCCGCACCGCCGGCCCCTTCTTGGTATTCAGAGTTCGAAATTGTATACCCGTCGCGTCGATATTCCGTGCCATCTCGCCGCCGAGGGCATCGATTTCCCGCACCAAATGTCCCTTGGCCAGCCCTCCGATGGCCGGATTGCAGGACATCTGCCCCACCGCGTCGAGCGCCATGGTCAACAACAAAGTCCGACACCCCATGCGGGCCGCCGCCAAAGCCGCCTCGCAACCGGCGTGTCCGGCACCCACCACAATCACCTGGTAATTCTTGCCGTAAGTCGACTGTTCCATGACCCGTCCGATGGCCCCGGAGACCGCCACCTGTATATCGAAAAGTCTCAATATTTTAAGTAATTATCGACGATGTTTCACGTGAAACATCGCCTTATTTGCCGACACAAAACCGAGAAAAGATGCGATCTAGAATCTCTGTTGGGGTGGTTTCTCCGAGCACGTCCCCGAGCGCATCAAGCGCCTCGCGCAGTTCCAGCGCCGCAAGCTCTGGGGAGTCACTACAAACAGTGACTCGCCCGAGGGCCTCCCGGCATCGGATCAAGGCCTCGAGTTGGCGCCGCTCACTGACAAGGGGGGCTTCCCCGACCTCGCCTCCGGCGCCGAAAAAAGAGACCACTGCTTCTCTCAGCGCGACCAATCCCTGTCCATTATGCGCCGAAACCCGCACCCGTGAAAGTTCGGCGAAAGGTGTGGGAAGGGGGGCAGGGGGAAGATCGCTCTTATTGAGAACCAGAAGGGTCCGGTGCGGATCACAAACCTGAAGGGCGAGCAGATCATCGTCGCCCGGTGTCTGACTGCCGTCGAGGATCAACAAGACCAGATCGGCTTCCTGAGCCCGGGCGCGGGCTCGCCGAACACCTTCCAGTTCGATAGGATCTTCGGTCTCTCGAATTCCGGCGGCATCAACCAACCGCAGCGGAAGGCCGCCGATCGCTAAAGATTCCTCAATAAGGTCCCGGGTGGTCCCCGCAACATCGGTGACGATGGCGCGGGCTTCCCCCACAAAAGCGTTCAGCAGAGAACTCTTGCCGACATTGGGCCGCCCGAGCAGCAGAACGGAAACGCCTTCGCGAAGAATCCGCCCCTGATCGAACGAGGAGATCAACCCATCGATTCCGGCCAGCAGCTCGCCGACTCCTTCGCTCACCGGAGACAGCTCGACGCCAAGGTCCTCTTCGGGAAAATCAATACAGGCTTCCACCAGAGCCAGAAGATCAGCCAATTGGTCCCGATGGCTGCGTATCAGGGAGGAAAGCCTCCCTTCAACCTGGCCGAGGGCGATGCGACGGGCACTCTCGGAGCGCGCCCGGATCAGCTCGGCAACCCCTTCAGCCTGTACAAGATCGATGCGCCCATTTAGAAAGGCCCTCAGGGTAAATTCTCCAGGACGGGCAAGGCGGGCCCCGGCGGCAATAAAAAGATCGAGAATACGCCTGACCACGGAATTCCCTCCGTGGCAGTGCACCTCGACCACATCCTCGCAGGTGTACGAATGGGGCCGGCCCATGAACACAGCCAGGACCTCATCGAGATGTGTCCCGTCGTCGGCAACGAGATGGCCGTGACATAAGCGATGGGAGGGAAGGGGAAACAACTGTCGGGAAGGGCGGAAGAACCGCTCCAGCAGTTCGACGGAGCGCGAGCCGGATAGCCGGACGATTCCGACACCACCTTCCCCTACAGGGGTCGCCGGAGCGACGATGGTCTGCTCATCCATATTTAGGAGATCCGAAAGATCGGGGAAAAACCGGCGTCCTACGTCAAGAGGGCATTCAAAACACCACCAGCGGCGAACAGCGGTCTTGAAAAACAACAAACGGTGTGCGAGCTGCCCCCGGTATCCGGTTCAAGACTGGAAGGCTATACAGCCGACAAAAAACCAGGGAGACTCTTGGTAAAAGGTCATATAACCTTCATCAGCCCAAAGACTCCCGAAGTGCCGCAGCCGATAGATTCACCGTGGTGGCGTCAGGCGGCTCACCTTGGTTCTCGCCCCGAATCAAGTGAGCCGCCCCAGCGCAGGAAACGATTATTTACGCTTTTTGGTTAATGAACCATTGCTGGACAATGGTCAGGATATTGTTGACCAGCCAGTAGAGGACCAGACCCGAAGGGAAATTGAGAAAGAGGAAAGTGAAGATCACTGGCATCAGCATGAACAGCTTGGCCTGGGTCGGGTCCATGCTGCTCGGACTCATCTTCTGCTGGACAAACATGGTCACCCCCATGATCAGCGGGGTCACGTAGTAGGGATCCTTGGCCGAAAGATCGGTCAGCCACAGAGCAAAATATGCATGCCGTAATTCTATGGAGCCAAGCAACATCTCGTAGAGAGCGAAGAATACCGGGATTTGTACCACCATCGGTAAACAACCCCCAAGCGGATTGACCCGATGTTTTTTATACAACTCCATAATTTCGCGGTTCAGGCGTTCACGGTCGTTTTTGTTCTTTTCCCGGATCTTCTGCATCTGCGGCTGCAGCTTCTGCATCGCCTTCATCGACGTATAACTCTTCTGGGTGAGGGGCCAGAAGATCAATTTGATGATGACGGTAACAATGATAATAGCAATGCCATAGTTACCGACGTAGGCGTAGAAAAATTTGAGGACATACAGTAACGGCACGGCCAAAATCGAGAAAAACCCAAAATTAATGGCCTTCGCCAAATGATGATCGACTTTTTTCAGTACTTCCAGATCCCGGGGACCAAAATAAACGAGATAACGATAGTCAGCTTCGTGGCCCGGGGTTAGCGACAAGAGAGGGGCATCTATCCTGTTGAAAATAAAATCATTTTTCTTTCGGAGCTGAACTTTGCCACGAGCGGAATCAAGCGGAACGACAGCCGTCATGAAATATTTTGTCGAGAAAGCCGTCCAGGTTACATTGTCGGCATAATCCAAACCGTTTTTTTCAAGATCGGAAATCTTGTCATTATGCAGTTTATTCCCAACCAGAGTTGAAGGACCTATAAAAGCATAGCGGGTGCTATGCTTCGTTTTGTTCCAAGGATGAACGAGCGACAGCTCGAAAGCGCCTGATGCGGCGCTGCTCCCCTGGTTTATCACCTTGACGGAAAGATCGAAATCATAACGGCCGCCATGGAAAGTGTAAATTTTTTCAACGACAAGACCATTAGCGCAAAGGGCTTTGAAGACAACCTTCCGCGATTGATTTCCCGTAAGACTAAGTGTCTTTCCACCATCAGCAACCGCATAAAGAGTATCGGGCGTCACTCCGAAACCGCCCGTTCCGGTGGTGGCAAGAGTGGCATTGGCAGCAGAATCGGCATTAACCAAAGCAACCGGAGCTGATTGAGGATTAACCGAGACTCTGTATTTTTTCAGGGTAAAAGATTTAATTCTAGCGCCAGAGTTGGTAAGGACAGCCTTGAAGAGGCCCGTGTCAATCGTGACGCTCTCTTCATGACTGACAACCGGTACGGTAACAGCAGATGAGACACCTGTCGCAGGGGTTGCTTTCTGAACAGCAGTCGGTCCCCGAGGGACCTCACCACCGACAGAAGTAGAAACCGCAGTTTGGGCAGGAGGGGCCTTGGGCGGCGGTGCTGTTAAAAACGAAAAACCGACCCAAACCGCCAACATAAGGACGAGGGCAATAATCGTATTCCTATTTTCCATGAAAAACTCCGGATAGCGCGTATCTCAGGCGACAGTCACAGTAGAGGATCGTATCCGCCAGGATGCAGGGGATGACAACGGCACAGTCGCCAAAGGGCCAACAACGAACCATGAAGGACGCCATACTTTTCGATGGCCTGGCGGGCGTAGGACGAACAGCTTGGGTAAAACCGACAGGAGGGACCTTTAAGAGGTGAAAGGAAGCGTTGATAAAAAACGATCAGGCTGATGGCGGATTTTTTGAACATGATGTTCCCACGGGGTCAGCGCAGATACAGAGAAAATTCAACTCGTCACAGACCTTCCTGTAATCGAGCACCGACGCACCCCGTTTTGCAATAATGGAGAAATCCGTTCCTGCAGGCAACTGCGACTGCTGGCGACGAAAAAACTCGCGAAGTAACCGCTTGACACGATTGCGCTGTACGGCACCTCCAACCTTCCGACTGACGGTTACACCCAGTCGCGCGGGACCGCTCCCCCGACCGAGATCAATAATGATGAAATGAACAGTGTGGATTTTCCGGCCAGCAGAACGAACCTGCTCGAACTGCCGGTGGCGGCGCAACCTCGCCTCAGGCGGAAAACCGTGTGAGCCCCGCACCACCACCGCCAGTCGAAACCTATTTGGTAGGGATTGACACGGAGAGAGCTTTCCGCCCTTTGGCGCGTCTCCGTTTGAGCACGATCCGGCCATTTTTGGACTGCATCCGCTGGCGAAAACCATGGGTTCTTTTCCGACGAATCTTGCTTGGCTGATAAGTGCGTTTCGACATGCCTATCTCCTGTTCATTATGTCTACGATAAGATCTTTTTCCAAAGAGCACTTTAAAACACAAAAATTCACATCTGTCAAGGCAGGAAAAGCCCCTGGTGGAGATGTCGCCGGACCGGAATCCAAAAAGGTCTTGCAAATGGCAACAGGCTTTGCTAGCTTGAAGGCCAGTTCTCGCTCCCCCACACAGGGGTCAGTTCCCTGAAAAATCATCCAATTTTTAAGATATCCACAGTTGTGAATAAATCTGTGGATCTTTTTTTCTCCGTTCGTTTTCACTTATTTGTAAATGTGACGCGATAGCCCGTCGACCCCCCAAATTATGAACAAACTCTGGCAGGAAACCTTAAGTCGCCTTGAACAGACCCTGAATCCTCAGCATTACACCACTTGGATCAAACCGATCCGCCTGGTGACGATGGAAAAAGATCTGGTCAGGCTGGAGGTTCCAAACCGTTTTATTCTCGACTGGGTCCGCGACCATTACGCTGATATGATTCGGGAAACGATGTCGTCCATCGGCGCCGTTTCCTACCATATCTCCATCGAAGTCGCCCAATGGGACAAAGACCGTAAAAATAAGGCCAAGGCAGAAACGGAAATAAGCAGTTCCGCCGCACCGCCGGCCCCAGACACCAGGGAGCCGGCGACGCAATCATGGAACAGCTCCTTCAACCTCAATCCCCGTTACACCTTTGAGGAGTTCGTCGCCGGGTCTTCCAACCAATTCGCCGTTGCCGCAGCAATGGCGGTAGCCAACAACCCTGCCACAACCTATAATCCCCTCTTCATCTATGGAGGGGTGGGTTTGGGAAAAACCCATCTGATCAATGCCGTCGGAAACGCCATCCTGTCCAAAAATCAGGGAATGAAAGTTTGCTATTATACATCGGAAAAGTTCATGAACGAACTCATCAACTCGCTGCGCTATGCAAAGATGGACGAGTTCCGGAACAAATTCCGTTCGATGGACGTCCTGCTCATCGACGACGTCCAATTCATAGCCGGCAAGGAGCGAACTCAGGAAGAATTTTTTCACACATTCAACGCTCTTTATGAATCGCACAAACAGATCGTCGTGACTTCTGACAAATTTCCGAAGGAAATTCCGGGACTTGAGGAAAGGCTCCGTTCTAGATTCGAATGGGGCCTCATCGCCGATATACAGCCCCCCGATGTGGAGACAAAACAAGCAATCCTTAAAATGAAGGCTGAACAAAACGGCATCTCCCTGCCGGAGGAAGTCGCACTGTTTCTAGCCAATTCTGTCAGCAGCAACGTTCGCGAACTGGAGGGTTTTCTCATCCGCATCGGAGCCTATGCCAGCCTGACTTCGACCCCGGTGAGCCTCGCTATGGCCAAGGAGGTTCTCAAGGACATTTTGGTCGAAAAGAACCGTGAATTAACCGTAGAGGAAATTCAAAAGAATGTAGCCGCCCATTTCGGGATAAAGGTTTCGGACCTGAAATCCCCAAAACGCCTCAAGGCTCTGGTCCTTCCTCGTCAGTTAGCAATGTACCTTTCACGACAGCTCACCTCCTGCTCATTCCCGGAGATCGGTGAAAAATTCGGCGGAAAAGACCACTCGACAATAATCCATGCCATTAAAAAAATAGAAAAACAACTGGAAGACGACTTCCAACTGCGCTCGACTCTGGCAACCTTGAAAAACGGCCTTACGGCATGAGACCTTCAGAAGGGCTGTTAAAAACCGATGGACAACTCTGGGGATATTCCGCCTCCCAAAGTCTTGTCAACAATCCGGTTAAAAAAATAGCCATTCGATCCACAACTTTATCCACCCTCAAAACCCATCAATTTGGCTGTTTACGGGGCAATATCAACAAATCAACACCACTTATTACTATTGCTTATAAAGAGATTTAAAAACCTATAAAAGCAATCGTTCCGTGTGTACAGGAGGGTCAGATGCAATTCACGATTGAAAAGGAGATCTTCCTCAAAGCCTTGGGACGCGTCCAAGGCATCGTCGAAAAACGCAACACCATCCCGATTCTTTCAAACGTTCTTATCGAAGCCGATGACAAAGCCATACGTCTAACTGCGACGGACCTCGAGGTGGGAATGCAGGCCAGCTACCCAGCCCAGGTTGACACCCCGGGGAAAATCACGGTCTCCGCAAAAAAACTCTATGAAATAATCAAGGAACTTCCTGAACAGGCGATCTCCTTCAAAGCAAAAGAAAACGGCTGGATAGAAATCCGCTGCGGAAAGGCGCTTTTCAACATCGTCGGACTATCTCCTGAAGAATTTCCATACTTTCCGAACCCGGCTCAAGGAACCTATCTCGCCCTTTCGGGTACTCAGCTCAAGGAAATGATAGAAAAAACATCTTTTGCCATTTCAACTGACGAAAGCAAATATAATCTGAGCGGAATCTACTTTAAAATGCTTACCCTGGAAAATAAAAACTTCCTCCGTCTGGTTGCAACTGACGGACATCGTCTTTCTTTGATTCAGCGCGAAGTTTCTCCGGCAACAATTTCTGAACTCGAAAAAGGCGTAATATTTCCTCGAAAGGGCATCTTCGAGCTTAAAAAAATGGCTGACGAAGACGAAGGAATGATCGACCTTGGATTCATGGACAATAATGCGGTTGTTCGCCGCGGTCAGACTATCGTCATCATGCGCTTAGTCGACGGTGAATTTCCGGATTACAATCGTGTAGTTCCTAAAAATAACGAATTGGTAGCCACGATAGATAGAGAAAATATTCTCCATGCCTTGCGGCGAATGTCGATACTTTCCAGTGAAAAATCGCGTGGCATAAAAATCAACCTGAGTCACAACAGTTTGGAAATTTCTTCTTCAAATCCTGAATTTGGCGACGCCCGAGAGGATCTGGAAATTTCCTACCAGGGACCGGATCTCTCGATAGGTTTCAATGCACGCTATCTCATCGACATCCTTCAGGCCCTCCACCAGGAAGAAATAGAGCTTCATCTAAGGGACAACCTCTCGCCAGGGCTCTTGCAACCAAAGGAGGACGAGAGCTACCTCGCCGTGGTCATGCCAATGCGGCTGTAACTTTGTCCTTTAATGATCCTGACAGATCTGATATTTTGTGATTTTCGGAACTTGGCAGACGTACGCCTGGAACCTTCGCCTGCGTTCAACATCCTGTACGGTGCCAATGCACAGGGAAAAACAAACGTCATCGAGGGAATCTACCTGTTAGGGACATTCAAAAGCTTTCGGGCTAACCGAAACGAAGAACTGATAAACCACGCCCATCCGCGCGCCTCTCTTGCGGCGAATCTGACGTCAAAAGGGACGAGTCACAGAACCGAGTTGATCATCGATCATCAAGGAAAAAAACTACGCCTCGACGGCAAGGAACCTTCCATGACCGCCGGGGCGTTGGGATGTCTGCGCCCGGTGTTGTTCGCTCCTGAAGAAATAGGTCTCGTCAAAGGGTCGCCGGCAGGTCGTCGGGCCCTCCTCGATCGGGCTATATTCCAAGCCGACCCCACGTATCTGCCAAGAGCACAGGAATTTGCCCGCATCCTCCGTCAGCGAAACCGTCTCCTTAAGGAAGACCGCAGGGACCAGGAGTTGTCACCTTGGACCGAGGGACTGATTCGGGCCGGCGCTCGCCTGCGCCGCGAACGGCGTGATTTTTTAAATCGTCTCAGACCCCTATTGCGAGAAAGTTACGCTAACATCTCCGGCGGCGCCGAAGAAGCGGACATCCGCTATCCGGTCGCAGCGGAAGACGAAGAAATTTTAAGAGAAAAAATGAGGCTGGAACTGATCAAAGAGCACCAGCGGGAACGTCGTTACCAGACGACTTTGGCGGGACCTCACCGGGACGATCTGACCTTCGTCGTCAACGGTCGACCGCTGCGGCTCTACGGGTCTCAAGGGCAACAGCGTTCCTTTATCCTGGCGTTCAAGACCGCCCAGGTCATCGACCTGGAACGGCAAACCGGCGAAACACCGATTCTGCTCCTGGACGACATGACAAGTGAACTGGATCGGCGGAGACAGGATTATTTTTTTCAATTTCTCCTGGAGCGCAAAGGACAGGTTTTCATCACGACGACGGAGCACCAGCCCCTTCTGGCCCACGGATTGACCAATACTCGGGTCTTCCGGGTCGAGGCCGGAACGGTCGCTGCCGATCGCGGACAATGAGGCTACGATGACCGAAAGAGTTGAAAAAGAATATGGGGCAAACAGCATTCAGGTTCTTGAGGGCCTTGCGGCGGTGCGCAAGCGGCCGGCGATGTACATAGGCTCCACCGGACCCATGGGGCTCCACCATTTGGTCTACGAGGTGGTCGACAACTCCATCGACGAAGCACTGGCCGGTTACTGCGACGAGGTGACGGTGATCATCCACCTCGACGGCTCGGTGACTGTGGAGGACAACGGGCGCGGAATTCCCGTCGACATGCACTCCGCGCAGAAAAAAACGGCCGCCGAGGTGGTGATGACGGTGCTGCATGCCGGCGGCAAGTTCGACAGCGAGTCCTACAAGGTTTCCGGCGGCCTGCACGGAGTCGGTGTTTCTGTGGTCAACGCCCTTTCCGTCCGCCTCGATCTCGAAATCCGCCGGAACAAACGCATCTATCGACAGAGCTACGAGCGCGGAGTGCCGACCGGGCCCCTCACCGAGGACGGTGAAACGATCAAGCGCGGTACCAAGATCACCTTTTGGCCCGACGGAGAGATCTTCGAAACGACAGAGTTCTCTTTCGAAACCCTCTCCCAGCGGCTGCGCGAACTGGCTTTTCTCAACGGCGGGGTGCTGATCCACATCCTCGACGAGCGCAGCGAGAAAAAGCACGACTTTCACTACGAGGGGGGAATCTCCTCCTTCGTCGAGTATCTCAACCGGGCCAAAACACCGCTCCATCCCCAGCCGATCTTCTTCAAGGGAGAAAAGGAAGGGATGGAGATCGAGATCGCCATCCAGTACAACGACGGTTACGACGAAAAAATCTTTTCCTTTGCCAACAACATCAACACCCATGAGGGTGGCACCCACCTGATCGGCTTCAAGGCGGCGCTTACTCGAACCATGAACACCTATGCGACCGCCAATAACCTTCTCAAGAATGTCAAGACCGCGATCTCGGGCGACGACCTTCGCGAAGGGATGGCGGCAGTCATCTCGGTGAAAATCCCCGACCCCCAGTTCGAAGGGCAGACGAAAGCGAAGCTCGGCTCCGTCGAGGCGCAAGGCGCAACTGCCTCGGTCTTTGGCGAGGCCTTCGCGACATTTCTCGACGAGCACCCAGAGGATGCGCGTGCGCTCTTGGGCAAAGCGGCGCTCGCGATGAAGGCGCGCAAGACAGCCAAGCCCGCAAAAGCTTCCATATTGCGCAAGGGTGCCCTCGAAGGTCTCTCGCTCACGGGCCAGCTCGCCGA
>OFHK01000505.1_pt1 | contig 11337 bp, 13 predicted proteins | sample 1521951 | NCBI WGS metagenome assembly OFHK01 (sample SAMEA2468436, study PRJEB22500) | soil metagenome | biome: Glassland; feature: Farmland; material: Clay | place: Australia | collected 2013-01-31 | depth 0.55 m
GTGGTATGTGTGTTTGTGAGAAGCGGAGGACGGCATCCAACTTTCGCCGTGGCCTCGTGGGCGCGGAGATGTCTACAAGAGCGAGGATCCGCGGACCCCGCCCGCCACGTGGTCGGCGCCACGGCCGCGACGGCGGACCTGACGACGCGCCGCTGGAAGGCGGACGACATGCCCGACAGCCAGTTCATGACGGCCCTGCGGATCATCCGGGCCCAGGCGTCCACGGAGCTCGCGTCCATCCAGCAGCACCGCATGGTGTACGAGCAGCTGGATTCCGGATCCCTGAACGGCCTGGACCGCGAGGTGGTCGAGGGGATGCATCGCACAGATCCCACGGGACACCGGCTCGATGCGATCTCCTTCTCCAAGAAGCGGGTCTGCGTGGAGGAACTGCGGCATCACATGCAGATGGCGGGCGTCCTCACGCTGGACGAGAGCTTCGATCGCGCCCGGTGGGGCCATCACTGGGCCACGGAGACCCTCGAGGAGCTCTTCGCGATGAAGCCAGGGGAGCACGTCCTGGACGCGTTCAACATCGAGTTCAAGAGCGTCATGGATTCCGCCACGTTCATGAGCCTCATCGACCGCGTCGGGAAGTTCCAGCTCGAGATGCAGCACCACTTCCTCTACGGGCCCATGGCCGTCTCCATGCCCTGGATGCGATGGAAGGAGGAATCCTACCACCTCGCCGCGGGCGAAACCCTGATGAAGGCGATCGGCGCCGCGGCCATCCAAGGCGGTGGCAACTTCGGCGTGGAGGACCTCCAGCGCACGATCAACATGTGGTATCCGCGCGGCCTCGAGATGTTCGGCTCCGAGCTCGGAGGCGACCTCGTGAAGGGCGTCTTCAAGACCCTGAAGAACGGAGAGGCCCAGGCGTTCTACATCGAGGAGGTCCGCGGGAAGATCCAGGATATCAACGTGGCCATGGTCCAGTCCAAGCTCCGTTGCACGAAGGATGAGGCGGAGCGCGTCGTCGCGCGGATCGAGAAGGGGGAGACGGTGCACGACCTCTCCCGGTCGGACCTCGCCTTCCTGCCGGACCGCCGGTTCTTCCGGATCCGCGGCCTCCAGGAGTTCGGGGACTTTCGGCTTCCCGGGTCCGACGCGAACGGGGTGGGCTACGTCTACCTGCCCTACGACGTCCACGGGAACTTCCTGACCCACGGCGGCAAGCCCGTCGAGCGGGCGGAGTACGCCGACTACCTGAAGACCGTCTTGCCCGAGCGCTACATGTCCAGCCGCCACTGGTCGTTCGTGAAGGACGAATTCCTGTTCAACGACAAGTGGGGCGAGCCAACCGCGGTGCGGGGGCCCTCGGCCTGAGCGGGGACCGCGGCACGCCCGTCGCAGCGACCCCTTTGGTGGCGCCAGATGCGGTCCCGTTCGACGAGTTCCGGTTCCTGACCCTCGTGTATGCCCCGAGCATGGTGCTGGCGAATCCGATAGTCGTCGGCATGGCCGATCTGTTCCTATTCCAGCGTGCTGCAGGCGGATCGGGGTGGCTCGTTGTCCTGCCGTTCTGGCTCTTGCTGAGTGGAGGATCGCTCATCGTCGCGCGAAGAACCCAGGAACGGGTCCTCGGTGCCCTCCTGACCGGTTCCACGGTCCTGTGGCTCGGGCTCATCGTGGTCGGTCCCGGGACAGGGGACCCGGCGCTCGGCGTCACGACGGCCGTAGCGATCGCGGCACTCGCGGTGGCGCCCATGGTGCTCTACACGTTCTCCGCTGAGCTGGCCAGGGACCGCGACGAGGCGTCGGGGTTCCGCCGCCTCGGCCTCGCGTTCGGCCTGGCCGTGGCCGTCCTGACCGTGGTCTGGAACCTAATCCCCATCCTGCCACGCGTGATCGGACCCGCGGGTCTGCTGTTAGCGGCCGACGCCATCTGGTACCTAATCCTGGTCGCCATGTTCGCCGCGGCGGTTGCCTCCACAATCGCGTTCTTACAGATGGCACCCACGGCGCCTAGCGGTCTCCTGACGGTGACGAACCGCGGTGGATAGGCCATCCTTTATTACGGTCCGCCTAAATAGGACGCGCCGAGGGGCAGCCGATGAATCTCACCTACATGTCTCTGGAGAAGAAGGACCGCGTGGCCGTCGCGTGGTTCAACAAGCCCAAGATGAACACGTACGACACGGACCTCATGCGGGACATCAGCACGATCATCGACGAGGTCCGCTTCGACGACTCCATCGACATCTGCGTGTTCGCCTCCAAGCTCGACGGCATCTGGTCCTCGGGCGCGGACATCAACCTCCTTGCGACCTCCACGCCGGAGTACAAGGCCATGTTCTGCCTGAACTGCCAGGAGGTCCTGAACAAGATGGAGACCACGCCCAAGCTGTTCATCGCGGCGATCGACGGGCATTGCGTCGGCGGCGGCCTGGAGATCGCCCTCGCGGCGGACCTCCGGTTCGCCTCGGACGGCCCGTGGAAGATCGGCCTGCCCGAGGTCACCTTGGGGGTCCTCCCGGGTACGGGCGGGACCCAGCGCCTCCCGCGGCTCATCGGCAAGAGCCGTGCGATTGACCTGATGACCACGGGACGCACCCTGTCGCCCAAGGAAGCCCTCGAATGGGGCGTCCTGAACCGGGTGTTTCCCAAGGACGGGTTCATGGAGGAGACGCTCGCGTTCGCCCAGGGCCTCGCCTACCCCAACCATGCGGCGCGCGCGGTCGGCCTGATCAAGCGGTCCGTCGTCGAGGGAGTCGAGGTCCCGCTTCACGAGGGCCTGGCCCTCGAGCGGGAGCTCCAAAACCGCCTGTTCTCCATGGCGGACGCCAAGGAGGGCTTCAAGGCCTTCCTCGAGAAACGGAAACCGCGGTTCCAGGGCAAGTGACCCTGGCACCGGAACGGAATAGACCGAGGCTTTTAGCCCCCGGACGGTCGTAGCGCGGAGCCATGTCCCTCGACGTCCGCATCCGCTCCGGGAAGATGGAGGACCTCCCCCAGCTCGTGCGTCTCTGGCGCGAACTGATCGGCTTCGACGAGTCCCTGGGCGGACAGGACTTCCGGCTCGCCGCGGGTGCCCCGGAGCAGTGGGAGCGGCACCTGCGGTCGTACGTCGGGAAGCGGCGCCGGGCCGCGTTTGTGGCCGAGGTCGAGGGGGCCATGGTGGGGTTCCTCCTCGCGTCCCTCGAACGGCCTCCGGGGATCTTCATGGAACGGGAGTACGGACACGTGGCCGCGGTGTACGTCCAGGAGCCCTACCGCGGGAAGGGCGTGGGCCACGCCCTGGTCGCCGGCGGCCTGGGCTGGTTCGGGGAGCGTCGCGTGAGCCGCGTCCGCGTGGCCACGGACTCCAAGAACGCGCTCGGCGTCGAGTTCTGGAAGAGGCTGGGATTCCAGACCGCCGTCCTCGCGATGGACAAGTTGCTCTGAAGCGGGGACCGTGGGAGGGTCCTGGGCTTGTCCGCCGAGTTAACCTTAAACAAGGTTGACTTCTTCGGAAGACCTAAGGGCAGCGGCCGCGCTCCCCGGGCGGTCCCATGGCCACATCCCTCGTCCTCGTGAATCGCCACGGTCCCGTCGCGGTCGTCACGCTGAACCGCCCGGACAAGCACAACGCGATGTCCCTCGCGATGAAGGACGCGATCACGGAAACCCTGACGGAGCTCGATGCCGATCCGAACGTGCGGGTCATCGTCCTGACGGGCGCGGGGGACAGGTCCTTCGTCGCCGGGGCGGACATCGCGGAGTTCCAAGACCGCACCCCCGTCGAGCAGCTACGGATGTACCGCGAGGGGACCGTCTACGACGCGGTGGATCGTGTCGCCAAACCTCTGATCGCGCGCATCGATGGGTATTGCTTCGGCGGCGGGCTCGAGCTCGCCATGGCCTGCGACGTGCGCATCGCGTCGGAGCGATCCCTGTTCAGCCAGGCGGAGATCAACATCGGAATCATCCCGGGTGGCGGCGGCAGCCAGCGCCTTCCGCGACTCGTGGGCCTGGGCATGGCGCTGAAGCTCACGCTCACGGGGGAGCGTATCGAGGCCCAGGAGGCCCTCCGGATCGGCCTCGTGGACGAGGTGGTCCCCCATCCCCACCTCGATCGGCGCGTGGAGGAAGTCGCGAACCGGATCGCCTCCAAGAGCGCGGTGGCCGCACGCCTGGCGAAGGCCGCGGTCAAGGCGGCGGCCCGCCTCCCCATGGACCAAGGCGTCCGGTACGAGCAGATGCTCTTCGCTCTCGTCTTCTCGAGCGAGGACAAGGAGGAAGGCGTCCGGGCGTTCCTGGAGAAGCGCGAGCCCCGCTGGAAGGACCGCTGATTCTCAACCCTGGGAACAGGGTATCGTTCGCTGCGCGATAATCACACAAGAGGCGTCTTAAGCTCACCCGGGCACGACTTTTCCATACCATGTCGGCATGGTCCGGAATCGCGGTGGTGGCGGTAGCCTTCGCCGTCGTCGCCTTGGCGGTCGGGCAGCCCTTGTGGGAGTGGCACGTCACGGACGGCCCCCAGACGGAGACCTGGTCGTACGGCCTGTTCACGGCCACGCACACGGTTGCGAACGAGACGACGGGAGCCTCCACGGTCGACACGTTCAGCTACCCCTCGCTCACCGGCCAGAGCCGGATGGCGTCCCTGTTCCTCTCCGTGCAGTACGCGTTCCTCGGCATGGTCGCGGCCCTCATCGCCGCCGCGGCGCTCAGCGTGGGGACCCTCCGCCGCAAGCTGCGGGGCGCCTTTGCCGCGGGCGCCCTCGTGGCGGGCTGCCTCCTTGCGCTGTACGTGCCCCTCTTCCTGGTCCTCGATGTCGCGGACGCCGCAGCGGACCTCCCGCGGTTCGGAGGGCCGGCCCTCTCCTCCTTCGAGGGCCAGATGACCTTGCCCCAGACGGGCGGCCCCAGCCTCATCCTCCTCTGGGGGCCCGCGCTGGGCTGGTACCTGATCCTCGTCCTCGCCCTGGTCTTCGCCTTCGGCGCGACGGAGATCTGGTCCGTCCGGCCGACGCCCAAGCGCACGACGACGCCCACGGCCCGTGCCAGGACGACTCCGCCTCCTCCGCCCCCGCCCGAACCGCCGGCGCCGGAGCATCCGGAGCCCGTCCTCGAGGAGGTCTTCGTCATCGGATCCAACGGCCTCCTGATCAAACACATGTCCCGCACCCTGATGACGGACAAGGACCGCGACGTGGTCGGCGGGATGATCAGCGTCCTCTCCAACTTCGTGCGGGAGGCGTTCTCCGAGCGGGACGGGAACGACGTCCAGGAGATCACCCTGGGAGACCACCGCTTCATCCTGTGCAACGAGCGCGGGGTCGTCGTGGCGGTCCTCGTGACCCGGGGCGCCACGGAGGACATCGTGCCGCGCCTGAGGCACCTCCTGACCTGCCTGATCGACCGGTACGAGGCCAAGCTGGACCGCTGGGGCGGCGAGCCCCTGGACGGGATCGAGGACGAGATCGCGGTCCTTTGGCAGCCGTTCTTCCTGCCCCCGCCTCCCGTGGACTAGACCGAGCGGCGGGTCTGGTGAAACTCCTTATAGGGCCGCACCGGTGCGTTCCCGAATCCCGATGGACCGCGCCATCGTCCTGCTTTCCGGCGGCATCGATTCCGCCGTCACCCTCTGGTGGGCCAAGGCCCAGGGCTGGGACGCGCAGCCCCTGACCTTCGACTACTTCGGCCGCCCCAAGCGCGAGCACACGGCGATCGAGGCCCTCGTGAAGCGAGCCGGCGTGCGGGCGATCCGGACCGTGTCCCTGCCGTTCCTCAAGGAGGTCGACGACCTGCGGTCCGGAGGCCTTGCGAACCCCGCGCTCGAGGCCTCCCCCGAGGGGTACATCCCCGCCCGGAACCTGATCTTCTACAGCCTGGCCGCCTACTTCGCGGAGCTGGACGGCACGAAGTACCTCGTCGGGGGGCACAACGGCATCGATCCCGAGTCCTTCCCCGACGCGAGCCCGAAGTTCTTCGACCACCTGAACCAGGTCTTCCGACTCAGCCTGTGGTCCTTCGAGAAGTCCCCCGTGCAGGTGCTCGTGCCCCTGAGCGGGAAGTCCAAGGAGGATGTGCTGCGGATGGGGCGGGACCTGGGCGTGCCCTTCGAACTCACGTGGTCCTGCTACTGGGACCGCGACGTCCCCTGCGGGACCTGCGTATCCTGCCGGGAGCGGCGGCAGGCGTTCGCGACTCTCGGCCTCCGGGACCCCGTGCGGTACGAGGGATGAGCGACCCCCGGAGCGGCGAACCGTCTCGAAACCTTAATGTGCACCGCCGCTTCCCTGCCTCCGGAATGTATACGACCACGGTTCGGTCGGTCGCTCCCGTTCGCTTCTTGGAAGAGGGCAGCCACAACGTCCGGATGCGGCAGCTCGTGGGTCGTGAGGACGGCGCCCGGCACACGTCCGTCCACGAACTCGTGTTCGGGAAGGGCGGCTACTCCGTGCCCCACCGCCACAAGTGGGAGCACGAGCTCGTGGTGACCTCGGGCTTCGGGACCGCCCTCGTGGACGGCACGAAGATCGCGCTGCGGCCCGGCGTGGTCCTTCTCGTCGAGGACAACGAGGAGCACCAGTTCGTCCAGCGGGGGAAGCAACCCCTCAGGTTCCTGGCCGTGACGCCCGTCTGAAGAAGGACGGCCACGGACTCCGACGCCCCGCGCAAGCCCCGAGGCCGCAGTCCCCGGAGGCGGAGCGGGCAACCTTTATGGCCGTCGGTCCCTTGGCCCGCCCCATGAAGCTCGGCATCACGGAGTACATCGACTGCGCGCACCACCTCCCCGGGCACGAGCGCTGCGGCGCCTTCCACGGCCACACGTATCAGGTGGACGTCTTCATCGAGGGCGAGCACAAGGGCGGCATGCTCCTCGACTTCGCCGAGCTCAAGAAGACCACCCGGGCCGTGCTCGCGGAGTACGACCACAAGGACTGGAACACGTTCATCGAGTACCCTACCGTGGAGAACATCGCGGAGCTCATCTCCAGCCGCCTCAACGAGGCCCTCAAGTTCCCCGTGACCGTCCGGGTGTGGGAAGGCTACGGGAAGTGGGCGGAGATCTGAGGCGACGGGCCTCGAGAATCCGCGGGAGCCCACAACGCATAAGGCGGTCGGTCCCCATCTCGGAGGATGACGTGGGGGACCCGGTGAGATGAAAGAGATCTCGTACGCCTACGGGACGAACCACTTCGACCGCGACCCGGACCTGGCCGCAATCCTCGGAACATACTGGAAGGGCTTCCCCGACCACCGCGACGAGCTGCACCGCTTCGGTGCGTTCGCGGGGGAGGACGTCTACGAGACCGTGTACCACGTGGACCACGACGCGGCCCCGGTCCTCGTCACGCACGACCTGGACGGCCAGCGAGTGGACCGTGCGCGGCTCAGTCCCGCGGAGCGCGTCGTCCTCAAGGCCGCGGCCCACATCAACCGCCCTCCCTACGAGGGCGGGAGCTGGCACCACCACTTCGCCCTGGGCTACCTGATGGGCGACCCAGGCCTGTACTGCGTCCTGACCATCACGAACCAGACGGTCTACGGGATTCACAAGTACGCGCCCTCCTTCGCCGCATGGAAGGAGGCGATGCTCCGCGGGGACGCGTTCGGCGCCACCTGGATGACGGAGATCCAGGGAGGCAGCGACCTCGGGGCGAACATCACGGTCGCGCGGAAGGACGGCGACGTCTGGCGGCTCACCGGGGAGAAGTACTTCGCGAGCGGCGCGGGTCTCGCGGACTACGCCTTGGTCACGGCGAGACCCGAGGGTGCCCGGACCGGGGCCAAGGGCCTCGCCCTCTTCCTCCTGCCCCGGCTCGACCGATCCGGGAAGCTGAACTTCACGGTTCGCCGCCTGAAGGACAAGAGCGCCACGCGGGCCGTGCCCACGGGCGAGGTGGACCTGAACGGCAGCGAGGCCCATCTCATGGGCCGCGAGGAGGACGGGGTCTACCTGACCCTCGAGATCCTCAACGTGTCCCGCCTCGCGAACGCGATCGGCGCCATGGCCACCGCGAAGAAGGCCCACCTCGAGGTCCTCGAGCGCGTCCGTCGGCGGGAGGCGTTCGGGAAGCGGCTGGCGGATCATCCCCTGATCCGCCGCGACCTCACGGACTTGGCCGTTCGCGCGGCGGGAGGGCTCGCGCTGGCGTTCCGCGCCGTGGACCAGTTCGACCGCGTGTGGAACGAACGGAGGCCCTACTCGCCCGCGTACCACTACGCCCGCTTCCTCATCCATCTCGCGAAGAACCGCACGGCGGAGCACGCCGCGGCCATGACCTCCCTGGCCATGGAGCTCTTCGGAGGTCTGGGGTTCCTCGAAGAGTACGCGGTCGCGCGGTGGCACCGGGAGGCGCTCATCACGCCGATCTGGGAGGGGCCGAGCAACATCCAGGCGCTCGATTTCCTCGAGAGCATCCAGAAGCACCGGGCCCACGAGCCGTTCCTGGAGGATGTGGTCCTCCGGCTGGATGCGGCGACCGGCGAGATCCCGCGCCTCGCGAGCCAGGCGGCGCATGACGCGGTCCGGTTCCTCACGACGGCGTCGCCCGCCGAGGCCACCTGGGGTGCGAAGCACGCGATGACGCGCATCGCGGATGCCGCCACGGTGGCCCTCCTGCTCGACGTCGCCAAGTCCGGCGGACCCCGTTACGAGCGGCTCGCGGACCTGTACGGCCGCCATTTCCTCGGTGGCGAGGAGTATCCACCATGGGCGCTGGACAAGGAAGACCTTTGGGAGCCGGGTCCTTCCTAGGATGCACCTCGCCGCATGATGAGCGCATTTTGATAAGCCCCGCCCGGTTGTGCCCCCCCGATGTCCGACCTCGTCGACGCGATCGACGCCGAAGCCCGCGGCGACTTCGTCCGCGCGCTCGAGCACTACGCGAAGCTCACGGAGTCCGGCGCGGACCTGGACCGCATCGGGATCTACCAGGCCCTCGCCCGGTGCCATGAGAAGCTGGGCCGCCTCCGAGACGCGGGCGCGTGGCGCCGCAAGGCGGGCCAGGGGTATCTGGCGTTGAAGGACGAGGCCATGGCACGGGACGAGCGCGAGTACCTGTCCCTGGTCGAGTACCGCAACGCGGTCCAGGATCTCCACGGGGACGCCTCGTTGAAGGAGGCCGCGAAGGAATACGCCGCGGTGCTCAAGGACAACTTCTCGGGCGGGGCGGAGGGGCTTACCCACGAGGGCCTCTTCGCGGGCGCGTTCTTCCAGGCCCTCGGAGACCACCTCGTCGCCTCGAAGTACTTCTTCGACACCGCGGAGGCGATGAGCGAGCAGGCCGCGGCATCCCACGACGCGGAGCTGCGGGCCGCCACAATCCAAGCGTACAAGCGGGCCATGGACTCCGCGTCCAAGGCGGGGCGCCCGGACGTGGCGCGCGTGGCCCAGATGAGGGCCTATGACCTCGAGCAATCCCAGTGAGGCCATCCCGTGTGCACCCTGATCTTGCTCTGGCGTTCCGTGGAGAACTACGACGTCGTCCTTGGGATGAACCGCGACGAGTCCCTCGTGAGGCCATCGGAGCCACCGACCCTAATCGACGGCACGCCGCCCATCGTGGCCCCTCGCGATCGCCTGGCCGGCGGGACGTGGGTGGGCGCCAGCGGGAACGGCCTCTTCGCGGCGCTGTCCAATCGCCGCGGCCGCACGTCCACCTCCGCACGCTCCCGCGGTCTGCTCCTGCTGGACGCGCTCCGCACGCCGACGATCCCGGCGGTGGACATCCTGCTGCAACGGGAGACCCAGGAGCACGAGTACACCTTCTTCAACCTCCTCGTGGGCACGCGTCGCGAGCTCCGGTTCTTCCGGTACGACGGCCAGCTCTCCGCGACCCGAGGCCATGAGGGACTCAACGTCCTGACCAACGAGGGCGGAAACGTGGAGGGAGACTCCAAGGTCGAGCTGGTCCGGGATCTGATCGCCAAGGCGTCCGTACGCACGGTGGGTGACGCCGTCCGGACCCTGCAGTCCTCGTTGCGGACGCACGCGCCGTCGGGTGGCGTGAACCTCTGCAACCACGCCATGGGCGGGGGGACCGTCTCCTCCACCATCCTCGCGGTCAGCAACGCGGACCCCGGGGAGAACGTCCTGCTCTATGCGGACGGCGCCCCCTGCCAGACGCCCTACCGAGACTATCACGAAGTCATCCGGCGATTGCCGAGCCCGGACTGACCGGCCCTCCCTTTCGTGGAAAAGCATTTCCGGGACGCATCGATTCGTGGCTCCGTTGCCCGGCATCACGGACGTCCACACGCATCTGGAACCGTACGAGAACCTCAAGCCCGCGGTCTTCGAGACCATGCGGAAGACTATGCCGGACTTCGACGCGACGGCCCAGCGGATGCGGGACCCGCGGAGGTTCCTGCAGCGCCTGGACGACGCGGGAGTGGAGCGCGCCTGCCTGATCAACTATGCGGCGCCGGAAGTCATGGGACTCGGGCTCGACGTGAACGCCTTCGTCGCCAAGTACGCATCCGAGGACCCGAAGCGGCTCCTCGCGTTCGGCGGCATTCATCCGGGGCTCACGAAGGACCCCGAGGGCGACGTGGAGCGCCTCGCCTCCAAGTACGAGCTGCGAGGCTTGAAGATTCACCCGCCGCACCAGCTCTTCGCGCCGAACGCGTACGTGGACGGCAAGATGCCCAACCTCTGGAAGATATACCGCACGGCGGAGAAGATTCACCTGCCCGTCATGTTCCACACGGGAAGCTCCGTGTTCCCGGGAGCGCGTTCCAAGTTCGGGGACCCCATCGCCCTCGACGACGTCGCCACGGATTTCCCCGACCTGACAATCCTCATGGCCCACGGCGGCCGACCCATGTGGACCGAGACCGCGTTCTACCTGGTCCGCGCCCACCCGAACATCTACCTGGACACCTCCTCCGTCCCGCCCAAGCGGCTCCTGGAATGGTTCCCGCAGGTCGAGAAGATCGCGGACCGCGTCCTCTTCGGCTCGGACTGGCCGGGACCCGGCATCCCGGGCATCCGCGAGGTGCTCGAAGGGATGCGCGCGCTGCCCCTGTCGGAGTCGTTCAAGGAGAAGCTCTTCGTCACGAACGCGCGACGGGTGTTCCCCTAGACGGTCACAGCTCCAAGAACGCCTCGACGAGCAGGAGCACGCCCGCGGCAATGAACAGGACCGTAGAGACCAACCGGAGCCACTTCTCCGACAGGACGCGGGCGAGACCGACGCCGATCACGACGCTGGAGAGGGCAATGACGCTCAGTCCCGCGCTGCCGCCAAGGAACACGGAAATCGGTGCATCGTACGACGCCGCGAGGATGATCACCGCGATCTGCGTCTTGTCCCCGAACTCCGCGAGGAAGTTGAAGCTCGCAGCCGTTGCGAAGGCGCTCCGCTTCTCCTTCACCGGCTGCTCGGGTTCCTCCTGGAG
>OFHK01000506.1_pt1 | contig 11337 bp, 11 predicted proteins | sample 1521951 | NCBI WGS metagenome assembly OFHK01 (sample SAMEA2468436, study PRJEB22500) | soil metagenome | biome: Glassland; feature: Farmland; material: Clay | place: Australia | collected 2013-01-31 | depth 0.55 m
GAAACGCCCTTCCTGGATGTCGAGCACGCCCCGACTGTGCAACACCACCGCATGCCCCTGCTCCTTGTCGAGGATTTCCTCGTAGGTCGCCCTCGCCGCGGCAAAGTCGCCGCGCAGCAGTTCGGCCTGCGCCTGCTCGATTCGCTTTCGCGTCCGCAATTCCTTGAGTGGATCCGTTTTCATTCGCAACCCCCGTTCGATGTTTGGTCCTTCAATCCCGAGCCCCGCCGACTACCCGTTCGATCTCGCATCTGGCCTGGGAGAGCCCGTCTAGAATCAGAGCAAAGTCGTATTCCGCCTTGGCGACCGCCTCATCGTCGTCCCGGATGATCGATACGGCGTTGAAGGTCAGGCTCGCAAGAAGGTACATGAAGCCCCGGAACAGCGGGCCGACCGGCGACATCGCCTCGTCCTTCGTGCGAACCAGATGATACAGGTCGTTCAGCCTGACCAGCACGTCGATCTGCGGCGCACCGTAGGGAGTGCGGCCGACCAGGTCGGGCCGCAGCGGCGGCGCGGTCCGCACGGCGGCCGTGCTCGCATCGGCCAGGCCAGACGCGCCGGACGCGCCTGGCCCGCCGGCGCCTGCCTCTTTGAGCTGGATCAGCCCGAGGTTTTACAGTATAAAGAACAGGTTCTGCATGCTGCCGGCGCCCGGCCTACCTGCCAGCGGCAGTTGGTCGAAGCCGACCTCACCTGCCCCTGGCAGGAGAAGCTCACCCAGAGTGGTTTCGATCCGCAGATCCCTTCCCTCTGGCTACTGGAGGGTTTCCTTTTCTACCTTTCCAATGAGAGCGTTACCCAGGTCATCGACGGTGTCACGAACCTGGCGGCGTCCGCTAGCTGGATGGGCCTTGACATCATCAACAGCGCCATGCTGACTTCGACCTGGACGCGGCCATGGGTTGAGATGCAGGCCAGCATGGGGGCGCCCTGGATTGGTACGCTGGACGCCCCCCAGGAATTTCTGGCCCGGCGCGGCTGGCTGGCTACTCTGACCCAGGCTGGGGCAAGTGACGCCAACTACGGCCGCTGGCGGCTGCCGGTCCTCCCCGTCATGGCGCCTGATATGCCACATAACTGGTTCGTGATCGCCCAGAAGCAGTAGTTCTAAGCAGTCTGGTGCTGGGTGACAACAGCGAGCCGCTCTCGGCGGAGCAGCGCCTGGCTCGTGAGCAAGATCAGTCCGATGACACACAGGTAGGCAAATACGTCGCCAATCCGGCTGTAGATGGTCGTGACCCTGTGCAGCGGGAGGCTGGTGAGCATAATCCTGCTGTTATTGGTGAAGTAATCCTGGCTGGCAAGCACGCGCCCTTGGGGATCGACCACCGCCGACAGGCCATTGCCGGCCGGGCGGATCATCGAAAAGCCGTTTTCAATCGCCCGATAGTCCGCCATGGCCAAGGCCGAGGCGGCATACGGGCGAGAGTCGTTGGCGGGGGCAAACAGGATATCTGCATTATTTTTCCCGGTCTGGCGGATTAGCGCCGGGTAATAGGTGTCATAGCAGATGGCGGTGCTCCAGCGCCCGTAAGGGGTCCCAACCAGGGGTAGTTTACCTGGCCCGGAGATGGTGACGAAAGCCTCATCATAGGGTACGAGGTGGGTTTTATCGTAACTCCACAGGATCCGGCCGGTGGGATCGATCAAGATGGATTGGTTGCGCAAGTAAGGCAGGTTCAGAGTGCGGGTGAACACTTCCAACGAGATCTGCAAGTAGGCGCCGTAGCGCTTTGCCAGGTCTGCCGCCTGCTCCAACACTGCCGGCTTATCTTCCTCGAGGACCCAGGCGGAAGATTCCTGCCAAGCGACGATCTTCGCCCCGCCGCGTAACGCCGTCTCGCTGCGCGCCAGCATCTGGTCCACGGTGGCTGCGAGTTTTGGCCGCAGGGTGGCCTGTTCGGCATCGCTGGAGCGGTTGAAGGTGGCCCAATCGATCCCATGGGTGGCCTGGTCGACGACTGCAATGTCAATGGTGATGGTTGCCGTTTCTACCGATTGGGAGGCTGGCGCAGCCATGTTCAAGCGCAGGCTGCCAAACAGCAACACCGCTGCCAGCACGCCGGCAAACAGACCTAGCTGGCCGCGCAGGAGGCGCCAATCGAAGCGATGCTCCCAGAGCTCATTCAAGATAGCCGCGCACCACATGATCAGGAAGGTGATCCCCCACATCCCGGTGATGGAGAGGAGTTGCAGCAAGGCCAGGTTGCCGTACTGAGAATAGGCGGGGGAGCCCGAGCTGCTGACTTTGAGCAGCGACAGCAACCAGTCCACCGAGGTGAAAGCGGATGGAAAGACCAGCGAGCGCGCCCAGCCCTGCAGCCGCCGGGTAAGTAACCGGTCGATGGCATAAGGCAGAGTCCACACCAGTCCCTTGAACAGCACATTTCCCAATAAGCCCAAAAAATTAAATGGCAGGCCGCGACTGGCAATCAGAACGGCAGCGGCATAGGCAAGGAAGACGAGCGTCAGGGCAGCCCGTGGACGCCTGTAGGTGCGTGTGAAGCGCAGCAGGAATAGCGGGGCCAGCCAGGCTGCCAGAGGGATCACCGTCTGGAAGAAGGTAAACGGTAGCAGCAAAAAGCCGACCAGTAGCCACAACCAGGCCAGCCGGTCGGCTTGCATAATTTTCGTGCTACCCAAAAATTTATTTCGATTGAGCGTGCTCATTTCATTAGCTTCCTTTTTTGATTCACAAGATTTCCTATTTTTTTCGATTCCAGCAGACTATTAGAAAAAGGCCAACGATCACCACCAGGATCGGCCAGACCAGCCTGGAAAACAGCTGTGTCGCGTTCATTTAGCACCCCTTTTTTTGTATGGTCTGCTTACCAGGATACGCCTGGCGGGCCGCTGTGGAAAGTGAAGGAAGATAGATTTGTACAGGGTGGGGGATAGAATTGTTTCTATTACTTTTGGGGGATCAGGAGGCGAGTGAGGTGCGGCTAAATCAAGCCCAGTTCCTGGGCCTTAAGGACAGCCTGGGTGCGATCGCGCACATCCAGCTTGGCAATCAGGCTGGAGACGTGGTTCTTGACCGTGCCTTCCGTGATGACCAGCTGCCTGGCGATTTCTCGATTGGATAGGCCTTTGGCCAGGGCGCGTAACACCTCTTGCTCTCGCTCGGTAAGTGGTTCTACCAGGGCCGGTTGCAGCGGTTTGGCTGCAGATTTTTCGGCTGACGTCGCCAGGCGGGAAAATTCTGCTAAAACCTTTCGAGTGATACTGGGTTGGATCAATGCATCCCCGGCCGCAACCTTTCGGATGGCTTCCGCCATTTCTTCACTGCTGATGTCTTTCAGCAGGTAGCCGCGTGCGCCTGCTTCCAGGCCTCCGAACACAAACTCGTCGTCCTCAAAAGTGGTCAGTATTATGACCCCGGTATCCGGGAAACGCGCGCTGATCTCGCGGGTGGCAGCCACGCCATCCATTTCCGGCATGCGTACATCCATTAAGACCACGTCCGGCTGGAGAGCTTCCACCAGCCGCAGGGCTTCGCGCCCATTAACAGCCTGCCCAACCACCTGGATATCCGCCTCGATCTCCAATAGCAACTGGATCCCCTGGCGAACCAGGGTCTGGTCATCAACCAGTAGAACCCGGATCATAAGCTGTTTCCTCGGATTGGAATGCAGATTTCGAGCTCAAACCCTCTCGTTTTGCCTGGTCCGCTGCGAAAGACACCGCCAAGCTGCCCTACGCGTTCGCGCAACCCCTCCAGGCCGAATCCGGCTGGCATGGATAGCACCCCAGTGCTGAGTCCTTGCCCATCGTCCTGAAGGGACAATCGAACGGATTGCGGCTCGTAAACCAGGCGGATGTCGATGTGTTGAGCATCTTTTGCATGTTTTTGAGCGTTGGTCAGGCCCTCCTGCACAGCCCGGTAAAAAGTCTGGCGGGCAATTGGAGCAAGGTCGAACGCGCTACCAACCAACTCAAAACTCACATCCAGGCCGGTCAGCAGGTCGAAGCTTTGTGCCAAAGAAGCCAGCGCTTCTGGCAGGGATCGGTCAACATCCGGCGATTGGCGCATGACGCTCACGCTATGGCGTACCTCTTCCAGGGCAGCCTGGGTTTCTGAGCGGCAGATCTCAATTACCTCTGCCAGGGCGTGGGGATCGCGATCCGCCAATTTGCTGGCGGCCTGGAGTTGGATGCTGAGTACGGTGAGATGGTGTCCCAACCCGTCGTGGATATCCCTTGCCAGCCGCAGGCGCTCTTGGGCAATTGCCAGGTCTGTTTCTTTCTGATGGGCGGCTTTTAGCTCGAGGTTCGCCGTTTGCAGCTCTTTGAGTAAGCGTTCAGCCTGTATTGTCTGGTTAGAATATCGCTCGAGCAGGGTCGTTGCCAGCAGGGCGAAAACGATCCCGGCTGCCAGGTATGACTCCACGATTAAGATTGTGGCTACTGGCATCCCCATTATCATGAGCAGGCTGAACCAGGCTGCCAGGTTGGCAGCGCCGAAAATCAGCCCGGCTGGCCAAACCCCTCGTTTGAAGCCCGCCTGAATGCACAGGATCGCTAAAAGGTAAGCCGCGTCGAATTGGCCGCTCAACCAGACGACAGACAGGATGAGCGCTGACGAAGAAACCAGAAAAGCCCATTGTTGGGCAATATGCAGCTTCGCTGAGGCGGGCGGCCTGGGATTGGCCCAGGTAATATTCAAGACCAGTAACGAGGCCAGAGCAATTATGGTCCCATAAAATCGCCATTCAGCCAGCTTTGCCAGATGATTAACAAGGAATATCATCAATACGATGAATATAGCCCCATATACACATAGCTGGAGCAGCATCAGGCCTTGGGTGTTGGTTTTGAACCAATCTTTGATTGTGCTTCGTTTCATCCCGGGGTAATCCGATTGGTATAGATCTGCTTCTTAGCTTTGGATGTCCATCTCATTGGCCAGGGCACGCTCGCCAGGTAAGCCGCTACGGCAGTGCCAATCATACCACTTGCTCCCGTGATTAGGATTTTCATTAGGTCAATCCTGGGAAGGGGCCGGGTTTTTCCAAAAAACCCGGCCCCTATCGTTATCCATAGGCCATTGCCGCTGGCTTCAATTCCTGGCTGGTGTGCGTCTTGATAAACACACAGATTTCCTCCAATGCCTGCGTGGCCTCCGGAAAGAGAGGCGCCATGAGCGGGTAGCAATGGACCATCCCCTCTCCAACCCGCAGGGTGACCTCTACGCCGGCAGCTTCGGCCTTAGCGGCGAAGCGTGTTGAATCGTCCAGGAGGGTTTCGTATTCGCCGACGTAGATGAGCAGCGGTGGCAGCCCGTGAAGGTCCCCATAAAGGGGTGATATCCACGGCAGGCCGGGATCGTTCTCGCCGGCGTAATATTTACTGCAAACGAGGGACATCCCCGGCGGGGATATGCACACCCTGGCCTTCGTGCGGTGGGACTCGCCGGTTAACTTGAGGTCCGTCATCGGAGACATCGCCACCGCGGCGGCCGGAAGGGGTGTACCCTGATCGCGCAGAGCAAGCAGCGTGGCTAAACCCAGCCCTCCGCCGGCGGACTCTCCCACAATTACGATCTGCTCCGGCGCAACACCCTGGGCCAGCAGCCAGCGATAAGCCGCCAGCGTGTCTTCCAGCGCCGCCGGAAAAGGATGTTCGGGGGCCAGGCGATAATCGAACAGGAGCGCGCCCACGCCGCTGCCCTTGACGACCTTGGCGACCATCGCCCGATGATCGTTGCAGGAGCCCGATACAAATCCGCCGCCATGCACATAAAATATCACTTTATCTTTCGCCGCCTGGTCAGGCAGAATCCATTCGGCGCAGAGCCCGGCAGGCAGGGTATCTATGCCAGCCGGTGCTACCTGGATACCCTCTGGCATCCTGGCCATGCGGTCGTTCGCTTCTTCGCATTCCTGGCGGAAACGCGGGATGGAAGTGTTCCAATCCCAGATCTCCCTTTTTAAACGAAAACGCAGTAAATGTCTGTTTCGTATGGTGAAATAGATAAGACGACTTTGCAAGCTTGGCATTGTTAATGTTCCTCCGGATTGTTTCACACACTTGTTTTGTCTTGCTTTACCACACGCCGGGGATTAGCCGGTGGCTCACAACTGCCGTGTATTCAGGGTAGCCGGGCAGTTCGGCGTGCAGCGTGCGATCCTCCAGCCGGGTGCGCATTGCCGGGAGTACGATGGTGAGCAGGGCCGGCAAAAACGTCCACAGCGAGCCCAACACCTGGGGAATGGCCAGATTATAAATGAGCGAGCCAAAATAACCCGGATGCCGCACGAGCCAGTAGGGGCCGCTGCTTACCACGCGGTGCCCACGATCATCCTGGATGCGCACGGTGGTCGCGAAGAAGGGGTTGGAGGCCATCGCCCACAGGACGAACGTCCGCCGGCAGGGTCTACAGGTAATATAGTTGAATATTGGTACAGTCAAACACGTACCAAAGTACATGTTTGGTACAGTTTCAAATACCAATTGCATAAAACAGAAATCGAGTTAAAATCAAATTACCCTCGCCTGTTTCAAGAGAAATTTCGATGACCGCGCCATTCATGGCTACCAAATTGTTTATCCCGCCGCCAGGCAGATACCTGGTGGACCGGCCGCGCCTGCTGGAGAAGCTGGGCGAGTGTCTGCGGCCTGGCTGCCGGTTGGCCCTCCTTTCTGCCCCCGCCGGTTTTGGGAAGACCACCCTGGTCAGTGCCTGGATCACCAGGCTTAAATCGTCCGCCCAGCAACCTTCTCCATGGGCTGCCTGGCTGTCATTGGATGGCAGGGACAATGACCCGGTCCTTTTCTGGAGCTATGTCATTGCCTCTCTGCAGACTCAACAAGAGGGGATCGGAAAGCAGTCCTTGAGCTTGCTGCAAACTACCCAATCACCTGACCTGGAGGGGAACCTGGCTGCGCTGGTGAACGATCTGGCTGGGATTCCCGCTGCTTTCATCCTGGTTCTGGATGATTACCATATCATCCGTAACCCGGCTGTTCATCGTTCGTTGTCTTTTTTCATCGAACATGCGCCGGCACAGTTCCATGTAATTCTGGCCTCGCGTACGGACCCTCCGCTGCCGCTGGCTTTGCTGCGGGGGCGGGGCCAGTTGCTGGATATCCGCCTGAATGATTTGCGCTTCTCAAACGAGGACGCCGATTCTTTCTTGAATTCGGGCATGGGTTTGAACCTGGAGGCTCAGGCCGTAAACGTCCTCAATGGAAAGACCGAAGGCTGGGCAGCCGGGTTGCAGATGGCGGCCCTGTCGCTCCAGGAAATCGCTTCATCGCAAGATCGCCAGCGGGTGGAAGATTTCATTGCCTCTTTTTCGGGAAACAACCGTTATATCCTCGATTACTTAATCGAAGAAATCCTCAACCGGCAGCCTATCGAGATACAAAGCTTCCTGCTTAAGACTTCCATTCTGGATCGCTTATGCGGCCCGTTGTGCGACGCGCTTTTAAGCGATGGGGAAGAGGGTGTTTCGCCTGCCTCTCAAAAGGTATTAGAAGATCTGGAAATCCGCAACTTGTTCATCTTCCCGTTGGATGGACAGCGCTACTGGTATCGTTACCACCAGCTATTTGTAGACCTGCTGAGAAAGCGTCTTGGCCAGGTGGATCCCGGTATCGTGGCGGGACTTTACCAACGCGCCATTCAATGGTACGAAGAAAACGGCATGACTGCCAAAGCCGTGGAACATGCCTTCCAGGCCAGGGATTATGCCAAGGCCGCCTCCCTGGTGAGCCAGATTTCCGAGGAGCTGTGGGGTCGAGGAGAACACGCCACCCTGCTGGAGTGGATCATGGCGCTACCGGAAGCAGAAAAGAGGCAGTATCCTCATCTGTGGGTCTGGCAGGTCTCGATGTTGATCACGGCCGGAAAAATGCAGGAGGCGGAACGCTGCATCCCGGAAATTGAAAGTTACCTGCGCTCATTGGCGGGGACCGAGCCAGAGTACGCCGCGTTTATGGGCCGGGTTTTCAGCCTGCGCACCTATATTGCCTCCTTTTACGGAGATGTACCCAATCTATTGCATTACGCTCGCCTGGCCCTGGAAAACCTGACCAAGGAGGAGGATGCCGGCGGGCGCTGCGGGATTTCCCTGGTACTGAGCAATGCCTATTTAAACAACGGCGACCTGGTAGCTGCCGGTCAGGCGCTAACTGACGCCATCGACGCCGGAAAAATCGCCCACCGGCCCTACATGGTCCTGTCTGCCCAGTCCAACCTGGCGACCGTCCTGTATGCGCAAGGGAGTTTGAAACGGGCGGGGCAGGTTTGCCAGGAGGGAGACCTGCTGATCCAACAATATGGGTTAGAGCATTCCCCCTTGGCCGCCAACCTGTTCATCGCCCAAGGATTGGTCCTGTGCGAGCGGCACATGCTGGATGAAGCCGAAGAAACGATCCGTCGGGGGCTGGAACAGGCTCAAGAACGAGGCTATATCTGGTCCATCGCCTGGGGCTACCGTGGCCTGACCCGCCTGTTGCTGTCACGCGGCGACCTGGCTGCAGCGGAAGCAGCCATTCGGGAAGCCGAAGAGCTCATTAGCATCCACGAGATTCCTGCCTACCATACCTGTGGGGTTTCAGGTTTGAAAGCCAGGGTCTGGATCGGCCTGGGGAAGATCGAAGCGGCAGAGGCTTATCTGCAAAGCCGCAAAATCCAGGCGGATGGGGATATCCAATATCCCCACGAATCGGAATACCTGGCCCTGGCCCGTTTATGCCTGGTTAAAAGGGACCTGGAAACTGCAGCAAAATTGCTTGAACGAATGCTCCATTGGGCGGAATCGGCCAAACAACAGCTCTGGGTAATCCGTATCCTGGTTCTTCAATCTTTGCTGGACCAAATCCGGGGGGACCGGCAGCAGAGCCTGCAATACTTAAGCAGGGCACTGTACCTTGCGGAGCCGGAAGGCATTATCCAGGTTTTTGTGGATGAAGGCGAGCCAATGCTGGCTCTGCTCAAGCAGGTCTTGCTTAGGCAGACGATCCAACCAGGCATCCATCCGGAATATAGCCGGCGCTTGCTGGAGGCCTTCCCTGGTTCTCGTCAGGAGCCGCCCCTCGCGGCAGAGTTTCGCGCCGGCGCGTATGCGCTGGTGGCGCCCGAAAATGAAACTGCTGCAGGCCGGCTATCCCAACCGGGAAGCGAGGCGCTGATTGAACCCTTGAGCAAACGCGAGATGGAAGTCATCCGGTTGATCTTTGAGGGCTATTCCAACAAAGAGATCGCTCAGAAGCTGTACATCTCCATACGGACGGTCAAATACCATACCACCAGCATCTATTCGAAGCTGGGTGTGAGTGGGCGGACACAAGCGGCCTTCCGGGCAAGAGAATTGGGCCTGCTCTAAATAGAAACATGGTGGTTAAGAAAATCCTCCCGCCACGAATGGCGGGATTTTTGTTTTTAAGGAAACTGGACCTCTAGTGTGCTCGGGCTGCCCTTTGGTACGGTGACAACTGTACTTACTTTAGTATAAATTTAAGTTGCGCTAGTAAATCTTCGGGAGAGAAGGAGTAATCTCGTGAAAAGAACATGGATTTTTCTATTGAAACGAGGTTCGTGAAGCTTCTATGCAAACCAAGGTTTCGATCTTCAAAACACCCGAACTGGAAGAGCAGTATATGGCCGCCTATGAGGCTGTTCTGGCCTTGTGGCCTGTGCCCGTAGATGCTTTGGACGTGCCGACGCGGTTTGGCATGACCCATGTGAACATCAGTGGATCGCCGGAGAAACCGGTGATGGTCTTGCTGCCCGGTTTTGGCGCCGATTCAACCATGTGGTTTCCGAATATTGCTGATTTGAGCAGCCAGTATCGAGTTTATGCCCTGGATACCATTGGCCAGCCAGGTAAGAGCATCCCCGCTGGGCAGGTGAATGCTCAAAATAGCCATGATTGGATCCGGGACGTATTCGATGGCTTAGGCATTGAGAGGGCGTACCTGGTGGGGGTTTCGTTAGGGGGCTGGCTGAGCCTGAATTTCGCCCTGCATGCGCCGGAACGGGTGAGGCGGGTTGTCTTACTCGACCCCGCAGCTTCTTTTGAGCGCGTGAGTGCAGCGTTCTTCTGGCATAGTCTCATTCCGATCATGATCCATCCTACCCGCGCCGGGCTGATCCGCTATTTCCGCTGGATGACCCATGGGTATCAGGTTGATCGGAGTTGGGCCGAGTTGATGCTGCTGGGCATCCTGAATATGCGTCCACAGCCACCCATCCGGGCGACGGTCTTCAGCGATGCAGAATTACGTCAGGTGGAGGTACCCACGCTGCTGTTGGTGGGCGGGCGCAGCGTTATCTACGACCCTGAGCGCGCCTACCGGCGCGCCACCAGGCTGGTGCCGGACCTTGAAGCCGAGATTATTCCCGAGGCTTCGCATGCCCTTACGATTGAGAAATCCGAGATTGTGAACGCGCGTATTCTCCAATTTTGTCAGACGCAGGCTTTCGGAGGCAGAGAACCAAGATGATTTATCAGATAAAGATAAAGGGCGAGCTGGATCATAGCTGGTCGGACTGGCTGGGTAACGTCGAAATCACTTCGGACCTGGTGGAAGATGGCTCCGTGGTCACCACCATGATGGTAGATGCCGCTGACCAACCGGTTCTGTTTGGCATCCTGGATCGCATCCGGGATCTTAATCTTATCTTGATCCATGTAATCAGGGTTGGAGAAAGATCGATATAAAGAGGCAAACTGATGGACAAAATTTGCAACAAGCTGGGTATCACTTTCGTTCTGATTGCATTTTTGATGGGCTGCACGCCTGCCTCCCCTACCCCGACTCTCCCAACTTATTGGCCCACCAATGGGTGGCGCAGCGCCATGCCGGAAGAACAGGGCATGGATTCGGAGAAACTGGCGCAGATGGTCGAATACATTCAACAAGAGCAGCTGGATCTCCACAGCTTGCTGATCGTACGCAATGGCTACTTAGTCAGCGAGATGTATGTCTACCCTTATTCGGCAGGGCGAGCCCACTTTATCGCCTCAGTGACCAAGTCTGTGATCGGAACGCTGGTCGACATCGCTATCCAGAAGGGCTATATCAAGGACGTTCAGCAGCCTTTGTTCAGCCTGCTGCCGGAGCAGGGAGTTGCCAGCCTCAATGAAGAGAAGAAAGCCATCACGCTGGAAGATTTGCTGACCATGACTTCCGGGCTCGACTGCCACGAGAACCCGGCGCCCGGGGAGGCGTTCATGCAAACCAGCCAGAACTGGGTTCAATTCATGCTGGACTTGCCCATGGTCGCCCAGCCAGGGACGAAGTTCAACTATTGTACGGCTGCCATCCAATTGCTTTCCGCAGTGCTCCAGAAATCCACCGGGATGAGCGCACGCGAATTCGCCA
>OFHK01000507.1_pt1 | contig 11336 bp, 7 predicted proteins | sample 1521951 | NCBI WGS metagenome assembly OFHK01 (sample SAMEA2468436, study PRJEB22500) | soil metagenome | biome: Glassland; feature: Farmland; material: Clay | place: Australia | collected 2013-01-31 | depth 0.55 m
ATGTTGGTGGCGTGCAGCCCGTGCCCACGACCGTCGAAAAGCGTCCCGACGCGCAGGATGATCGGTTGATCTGGCGCCGCCGCTATTCCCACGGCCGCCATCAGAATCGGAATAACCAGCACCAGTTTTTTTACAAGCTTCCCGGCATCCTCCTGGCGCGATTCTACAGCCTTTTCCGTGCGACGACCGACGTCTCGTCTCCCCAGGAATGCTCCGCCGTACTTCACAGGCCAGGGCGGATTGCACAGTCTATACAGTTCCTCCAAGTCGGTCATGTTGAGAGTTTTCGGAGTGTGAGAATCCCTAACTGGCGGCACATTCGTTGTGCAGGGGAGCAGAAGCGGTGTATTGTGCGCGCGCTGGAGGTACAAACCTAGAGACATGTTCTGCAATTGAAGAGTGGGGGAGAAATTGGCAAAAGTGGCATTTGAATCTTTCGATCGTCGAGATTTCCTGAAAGTAGCCACGGGAGGGGTTGCGGCTCTGGCGGCCGGCGGTACGTGTGGAAGTATGGCAGCTATGAGCGCCCCGAATCCTGTCGCGCGTCCGTCCAGAGCGCCGGATAAGTTGCGAATCGACATCCACGGGCACATCTATCCCCTCAATTATCTCGACATGCTGGACAGGATGGGCGGCGGCGGCACCGGAACGCGCATCGCGCGAATCGCCTACGGCAGCGGAAGCCCCGAAGACCTGGAGGCGCGTTTCCAGATGATGGATCGTGCCGGGGTGAAGATGCAGGTGATTTCGGCCGCACCGCAATTTCCCTATTTCGCCAAAAAAGACGACGCGGTCACCGCGGCCAAGCTCATCAATGACTCCTATGCGGAGTACGTCCGCCGCTATCCCGACCGTTTTGCGGCGTACGTGGTCACCCCGTTGCCCCACGTGGACGAGTCCATCAAGGAGATGAATCGCGGTCTCGACGAACTCGGGATGGTGGGCGTTACCATGGGCACCTCCGTGCTCACTCAGTCGGTGGCTGACCCGATGTTCGACCCATTCTGGGAGGAGATGAACCGGCGCGGCGTGATTCTGTTCTTCCACCCGTCCGGCCTGGGAGCTTGCTCGCCGCTGGTGCAAGCAAAGCACCTGACCTGGCCCATTGGGGCGACGATCGAGGACACCGTGGTGGCGGCGCACCTGATCGTCAACCAGATTCCCAAACGGTATCCGAGGGTGCGAATCATCATCCCGCACCTCGGTGGGGAGATCTGCATGCTGATGCGGCGGTTGGACAGCCAGCGGAAGTTCTACATGCCGAGTGACGCGGAGCCGCCCAGCGTCACCGCCAGGCGCTTCTGGTACGACACCGTATCCCACGCCTACCCGCTGGCGCTGCGCCTGGCCTGCGAGTCTTACGGCGTGGAAAAGATGGTGCTCGGCAGCGATTATCCTTACGAAGTCGGTGATCTCTACCAGCGCTGCGTGGACTACGTGGCCGATGCGGGCGTCGGATTGACTTCCGACCAGGTCGAAATGATTCTCGACCGCAACGCGCAGGCGCTTTTCCGTTTGGTTCCCAAGAAACCGGCTTGACGCCGAGCGGGACGGTTCTACCGTCCCGGCACAATCGGTAATAGAAGATGAGCCGGATAGCCTTCGCCGCAATGCAAAGTCGTCTGGCCGCCGAAGACCTTGAGCGCGCGGTCGCGCGGATCGTCGTGCAAAAACGGGCCACACCCTTTGAGTTCGTTCTTGAAATTGGAGAGTCTGCCTCCGCTCGTCGCGTATTCGTAGTCCCGCCCACGCACGGTAAGCCCGATACGGTGTCCCGCCGGAACGACGATGCTGGTGGGCCAGATCTCGATCTCAAGCTCCACCACCTCTCCCGGCCGCAGTAGCTGGATTTCGTCGTGCGCGTGAAAAGGGCGCCATGGCAGGGACAGCGAAGCATCCAGCTTGCGATGCGAGGCGCGGAGCCAGCCTTGGCCGACGGGCGTATGCGGGTCGATCGCTCCCTGGAAAACCACTTCGCGGAGATCGGCTGTAAACACCCGAAGGACCAAAAAGAAGTCGGCGTCCTCGGTGGAGGAGGAGGCAAACAGCTTCACAGTCGATGGTCCCGTAATCTCGGTTTCCGAGACGAGCGGAGGCGTGAGAAAAGTGAGACCGTCGCCCAGGGCGTCGAAGGATCGGCCGGCTTCCCGGGATAGCGGCTCGGCGGTCAGCGCGTCGTTGGCTGGATCCAGGTAAAGCTTGGTCCAGCGCGTGCGCTCAAGCGGCCATTCCTGCTCGGCCCGTTCTTCGAAGTGATCCACATGACGAACCTGGAGCAGGACCGCGGGTTGGCGTTCCCAGCCGTTGTCTTCCCCCTTGAGGAAGTAATCGAAGAACCGCTTTTGCATCCGCTGGCCGTAATCCGTGTAGAAGTGCGTCCAGTGCTCCAGGCCATGGACCTCCAGCCATTTCTGCGGGGAGGCCGCGCGCAGGTACCCCTCGAAGTTGCCCCGCGGATGCAGGCCCTGCCCGCCCCAGTTTGCAGCCGAAAGAAATGGCACCGTGACTTGTGACCAGTCGGCCGATCGCTCGCGGTGGTATGCGTCGTCGAGCGGATGGGCGAGGATATCCCGGTCGAGGTCGGCGCGGTTTGCGGAGAGCTCTTCCTCCGAAAGTGTTTCGGGACCACAGGCCAGTTCGCCTGTCGCCCGGCTTCTGGGGCCTCGCTCGCCAAGTCCGTGCTGCACCGTCTTGACCTGCATGTCGTACCAGTTCTTCCAAAAGGTGCTGAGGATCCCGCCGTGGCGTGTCATGTCCCGGTAGAAGTCCGCTGCCCCTTCCCAAATGCACATGGCCGCAAGGTGCGGGGGTTGCAGGGAAGCCACCTGCCATTGGTTGATGCCGTAGTAGGAGATGCCGCTCAGGCCGATCTTCCCGTTGCTCCAGGGTTGTGCCGCGGCCCACTCAACGCAGTCATGAAAGTCGCGCGTCTCGCGAGGAGAGAAATGATCGACGTAGCCGGGCGAACGCCCGCAGCCGCGGCTGTCAACGCGCACGCACGCATATCCGTGCGGCACCCATTTCTCGGGATCCACAACTTCCCAGTTTTGGTACAGGTTGCTGGAGCCCGCGGCGACGTCGGGGTGATCGTGAACCATGCGCTCCCACGCGCTGGGGTAGCCGTCCTGGAATGCCAGTCCCTTCGCGTATGGCCCGTAGCTCAGCAGGACTGGGAAACGGCCTTCGCCGACAGGGCGAAAGACGTCGGCGCGCAGAACGATGCCGTCGTCCATCGGGATCGCCACATCCCAGTCGATTCTCATGTCGTTCCGAATTTCGCTTTTCGCATCCGCCGATCGCGTGCTCATATTGCCTCCCGGCAACCTCCGCTCAGGACGGCAGCGGCTTGCCTTTGGTCTCTTCGCCGAAGGGCAACAGGAACAGCCCCACGAGGAACGCCAGCGCCGTCAGCCCGACCGGAACGCCGAGCGTGCCCATACGGCGAATGCCGACGCCGACCAGAAAAGTGAACCCGGCCGCCACGAACCGCCCGATATTGGTCGTAAAGGCGAGCGCGCTGGCCCGGCATTCCGTTGGGTACTGTTCGGGCAGCCAGAAAGAGTAGATGACGAAGCTGGCGCCGCCCAGGCCGAGGAAGAAGGAGCAGATGATGAACAGCACCAGTGCTCCCGTGTGCATGTAGAACACGTGGCCGAAGGCCGTCCAGATGAACGCCAGCATCAGGGCGTAGAAGATCCCCAGCGTTATCCTGCGCCCCAGCCAATCCGCCAGGAACGGCACAATCAGGGCCCCGAGAACGGTCCCAATGCCCAGCAGGGCCGTCGAATAACTGGCGAGCTGCGCCGCGTTCTCCGCTGTCCGGCCGGCATTCGTGGCGATGTAGGTGATCGCCGCCGGAACGTACACGGCCCCGGCCCAAAGCCCTACCAGCGATACGATCAAATACAAGGAGTTCAGTACGGTGCGCCGGCGATATTCCGGCTTGAACAGCTCCAGGAAGGAATGGTGCATGCGCCATCGCGCGCCCAGTTGCTCGATCTTGTTTCCCCAGCGCGCCGGCTCTTCTACGTTGTTGCGGATCCATGCAATCAGCAAGGCCGGCACTCCGCCCACGACGAACATGTAGCGCCAGCCGTAATGGCTGCCGATGAAGAAGTTCGCCGCCGCGGCCAGCAGGAAGCCGAAGTAGTACCCGGTGTGCATCAATGCCGCGCCCATAGTGCGCCGCTCTTCGGGCCAGTCCTCGGCGACCAGCGACGCGCCGATGGACCACTCCCCTCCGATTCCCACCCCGGCCAGAAATCGGTAGACCGCAAGGCTCCAGATGCCGGTTGAGAATGCCGCCAGCAACGTGAACACGGAAAACGCCAGGATGCTGAACATCATCGTGCGCACGCGCCCGAAACGGTCGGCGATCGGTCCCCAGATCAGCGCGCAGCCCCACCCGATCATGAACAGCGCGAAGAGCAGCCCGCCGTAAAAGCCAACATTGGCGGTTGTTGGAGCAATGCCGGACTTGGGCAACAGTTCGCGCAGCGCGGGAACCAGCACGAGGGAATAGATGAACGAGTCCATGCCGTCCATCGTCCATCCGCCCCAGGCGGCCCAGAAGCTGCGAACCTGATTGCGATTCAGGCGGGGCTTTTTTCGATGGAGGCCCTGGCCAGAGCTCTCGACCGCGATTGCGATTCGCCCTGCGTTGCTTGTACGTCCCTCCGTTTCCCGGTTCATCTCGCTCCCTTGAGTTTGTTTCGTCCGCGGGCGCCGAGCGTTTGCCATGTTCATTCCACAAGGTGGCAAACGCGGCGACCCGTCGGCCGGCAGGCTGTTTGTAGACTGTGAAACGGACGGCATTGTATATTAAGCCGCCTTATCGCAGGGTCTCCTTTTCTTGCTCATTTGTGCTGTCACTTGTTTTGCTGCGGGCCGCGGGCGGGGGTTCCGAAATGTCCAATACGGGTGTTGTGATCCTGACCGGGGCTGCCAGCGGCATTGGCCGCGCCACTGCGGAGGCTTTGGCCCGGAAGTCGCGCACTTTGGCGCTGGTTGATGTCAACGCGGCGACCCTGGACCAGGTGGTCGAGACGTGCCGGAAACACGCGCCGCGCACCGCCGGTTTTCCCTGTGACGTCACCGACGCCTCCGCCGTCAGCTCCACTTACCGGAAGATCCGGGCGGACCTGGGCGTCCCTTCGGTGCTCGTGAACTGTGCGGGGATTGGCCGGTTTGCGCCCTTTTTGGAGATCGAACCGCAGGAATGGGTGCGCATGTTCAGCGTCAACGTGATGGGGGCCGTGCATTTCACCCGGGCGGTGCTGGCCGACATGGTCTCCGCGGGTGATGGGCTGATTATCAATGTCGGCTCGCGTATGGCGCTCGACCCACATCCCATGACCACCGCCTACGCCGCAACGAAAGGCGCGCTGCACGGCTTCTCGAAGGCGCTGGCCATGGAAGTGAAAGGACACGGCGTCAAGGTGACCTATTTGGCTCCAGGTGGGGCCAAGACGAACATCGGTACGCCGAAGCACGAGGACTACCTCGATCCGTCGGCCATCGCCGACGCCATCGTCTACGTCACCGAGAACACCGGCAATGTCTGGGTGCGGGACCTCGTGGTATTGCCTCTGGGATTCTGAGGCCGAGCGAGGAGGGCCGGAACACTGCCTGAGAAACCGATTCCGCGACGGCAAGCGGCGCTCGTCAGACGGGCAAAAACGGTGACAAATTCGTTGTACCCAGGTTAGCGGGAGCGTACGATGCGCGAGCCGGAGGTCCAAGTCGGAGATTCCAACTTGTTCTGGTATTGCGGGATGTGTTGTCGCCGGCGTTGCATGGCCGGTAAAATGCGAACTCGGCACGGCTGGAAAGCGCAATTCAGCATGGTGGTGTAGGACGCCGGCCATCTGACCTGCATTTGCGGTGAGTTGTGCTCCCAGGTGCGACGGCCGAGTGGAGGAAACAAATGGATACCAGCTTTATCGGCGCACCCCACGAATGGGATCCCCGCCGTGTGTACAGCCAAACCGGTGCGGACTGGCAGTACCGCGTCGATTTCGAGCAATTACGTAAGGATCGCTTGGCGAAGATACGCGAGCAAATGAATGCTCACGATCTTGGTGCGTTAGTACTTTTCGCCGGCGCGAATATTCGTTATGTAACGGCTTCCTACCAGGGAAACTGGAAGTACAACATCAACATACGCTATGTAGTTCTTCCGAACGGCGGGGAGCCTGTGCTGTTTGAAACTGCCGGATCAGACCTGCAATGCGCCAAGCTTGATTTGCCCTGGGTGCAGGGTGCGATCCAACCGGCGATCACTTGGCAGTGGGCGGAGGGCGCGGGTCCCGCGATGGCCGGCAGGATGGCTCAGAGTGTAGCTGAAGTTTTGGAAGCCAATGGTGTTCGAAACGAGCGCATTGGTGTCGATAACCTCGACATGCCCGCCCTCCAGGCATTTCAAGAGTTAAAGCTGAATATCGTGAATGGTTGGCCGGCCGTGTCGGCCGCGCGCGTGGTAAAGACTCGGGATGAGATAGAACTTCTAAAACAAGCGGCAAGCATCGGCGATGCCGCGATGTGGAAGATAAAGTATGAGTGGCTTAAGCCTGGAGTACGCGAGCGTGAAATTGAGGCCAAAGTCCACGAATTCATGCTGGAACGCGGATGCGAAATCATATACGACATCATCGTAGCGTCGGGAGGAAATACCAGCCCGTATCGCCGGTGGGCAACTGACAAGATCGTCCGCCAGGGGGATCTGGTTATCGTTGATATCAACGCTGTAGGTCCCTCCGGATATTTCATCGACTTCGTTAGATGCTTCAAATGCGCCGCAAAAATGACTCCGAAAGAGATCGACCTCTATCGTGAAGTCTATGACTCCATGTATGCCGGTCTGGAGAAACTGCGTCCCGGCAACACGACGGCGGATGTTGCGGCCGCCTTTCCCGTATACGATGACGACAAGTACAAGACCGTGACGTTGCAACAGTTTGCTCATAGCATCGGCCTTACACTTTACGAGGGCATGTGGATTTCACGAGCGTATTCCTTGCAATATCCGGCTGAAATCAAGGAGAACATGTATTTTGCCATCGAGACGTTTGCCGGCCATCCCGGCCTACAGCAGACCTGCAGGTTGGAGGAAAACGTGCTCGTTTCAGCCAACGGACCGGTAGTCTTCACTTTGATGGAACATATGGAAGAAGCGATGGTTCGTTAGACATACGGCAGGTCTTGCTGATTGCCATACAGAAACAGATAAAGAACTCAGCTTTTTGCGAATGACTACAGGTGCTAAACACGGGCATACGCCACAATTGGGGTTCTTGCGCCACATTAGAACGGCACAAGGTGTAAGCCAGATATTACAGTGACTTACACTGGCCGTGCTGAGAATGCCGGACATGATTTGCCTATTGGTATCAGAATTCAGATCGTAGAGTGCCGGTTCCGCTGAGCAGTCAAGTCCAGGAAACTAAGGGGCGCTTCACGGCGAGTATGAAGGCAATGGTGTTAAGATCGCCCGGCAAGATGGCACTCGAGGAGGTTGACGCTCCACGGGCCGGCGGAAGTCAGGTTCTGATTCGGGTTACTCACACCGGGGTGTGTGGAACCGATCTCGAGATTTTCCGCGGCCGGATTCCCGTGCGACATCCCTTGATTATGGGGCACGAGATTGCCGGCAAGGTGGCCGACCCGGGCACGTATAGTGATTTGCGCGCAGGAGACCGGGTCGTTGTCGATCCGATGATTTCCTGCGGAACATGTTTTCACTGCCGAGTCGGTCAGACCAACCTCTGTCCCAATGGGGCATTACTCGGTCGCGATGCCAACGGCGGGTTCGCCGAATATATCGCGGTGCCTGCCAGGAATGTTTCCCGCTTGCCTGAGAGCATCCCCAACTCAATTGCGCCCCTGATCCAGGTCACCGCGACGTGCGTGCATTCGCAGCATCTCACGTCCATGTTCCCCGGCGAGTCCGTGGCAGTCCTTGGCTTGGGCGTGACCGGACAACTACAGGCGCAGTTGGCCAAGGCACGCGGCGCCAGTCCCGCGATCGGCATCAGTCGTGGCAGTTTCAAAAGAGATCTGGCGAAGCAGCTCGGGGCTGATATCACGCTCGAAGCTGGCGAAGGGGCTATTGACAAAGTCTTGGCAGAGACGAAAGGACTCGGCGCTGACTTGGTGATAGAGTCTACGGGCAGAATTGATCTGCTAGCCGATGCCATAAAGATGACTCGAATCGGCGGCCGCCTCTTGCTCTTCGGGATCTATACGGCACAGGAAGGCCGGCTGCCATTTTATGATCTCTATTTCAAGGAGTTGTCGCTATTCGCTGCCCGCGCCGCCCGAGGTGAGGATTTTGATAGCTCTATAGCTCTAGTAGAGCGTGGCGCGTTAAGACTTACGCCATTAGTGACACATGTGCTTCCTTTGGCTGAGGTAGAGCGTGCGATTGAGATGAATGAAACGCCGATGGATCGACGGCTCAAGGTTATCGTAGACCATAAGTCATAAAGTCATCGGGACATGGCCGCGGAAAAAGTTACAAGGGTATGTCCGTCACTTATTCGTAATCAACGACGCAGTTCCTGGGCAACCCCAACGAATTCGAATTCCGCGCTCTCCAGGCTAAGACTTCCCGCGAAAATATTGGCTTCTTTATCGATCGAAAGCATCGGCATGAGCGCTTTCGCGAAGACGCAATGGCCAATCAACCCGTGTCGGCAGGTGCGAGGGTCCGGAATCACTTCGGCGCAAGGATATGATCCAACCGATCCGGCGTGCCCTCGACTCGCAAGAGTCTCGGGTATCGCAACCCTCCGTGGTAGTTGATTTCAATCGTCTGAAATTGTTTGCCGCGCTGCACCAGGAATTTCAGAGGAGCCGTGGTCTTCTCCGCGTCGATGATGGCGTCGCGAAGCGCATGGAGGCTGAATGCCTTGCCGTTTACGGCAGCAATGCGCGTATCCGGCGTCATGCCCGCCTTGAAGGCGGGACTGTCCCACCAAACATTTCCCAAATCTCCGGCGGCGTTGACGGTGAATCCGAGCGAAGTTGCGAAGCTGGTGGAGGAACCCGGACCTTCGGAGTCTTTCAGCCAGGCGGGAGGAGTATCCGTGAACGCGAGGCGATAGCCTCCGCGGGTGATGCCGTCTTCCGGCGTGTGAGAAGCAAGTTTATAGACGCGCGCGCGCAGGAAATCCGCCCAATCGTACGGCTGAACGGCGTTCAGGGCCGCGACAAGATCGTTGAAGGTGTATGTCCGGGTGACGTAGCTGCCGTCGTCGATTCCATAAAACAGACGGGCGAAATCGTCGAGCGACTTCCGGCCACCACTCAACTCGCGGATTTTCGTGTCGGCATCGAGCCAGACGAGAAGGCCTTCCGTGTAATAGTCTTCAGCGCGGAGCCAACTCACCCAGGTGACCGGGCGGCGTTGGGAAATGGTCGGTTGATTCGTCGTATCGATCAGCGGGCGCCAGGTTCTGCCCGGGCTCACCTCGAAATTGGCCGCGATCCGGGCGATCAGGTCCCTGGTCTCGACGGGCGTTCGCAACCCGGCGCGCGCCGTCAACACATAGCCGTAATACTCGGTCAATCCTTCGTAAACCCACAACAGATCGTCTTGCATCGGAACATTGAAGTTCGGCGTCCACAGATCGGCAGGCCTGCGGAACTTTCCGTTCCAGGAATGCGTGTATTCGTGAGCCAGGAGATCGCGGCCGGCAACGCCCGCCGCCCAGTCGGTGAAGTAGTTCGCCCGTGTGCCGTCTTCGCTGGATTGATGGTGCTCGAGGCCCTCTCGCCCGACGGTATTGCTGAGCGACAGCAAAAAGTCGTAATGGTCGTAATGATGGGAGTCGAAGAGTTCTGCCGCCTGCTGCACCAGATTGCGATGGAGCTGGAGCTCTTGGGGAGTGATCGCGAGGTCCTTCGAAGAGTCGGCGAAAACATCGAGAAAAACGCGGTTGTCGGGACCGGTGGACAGGTCCACGCGGCGATAGTTGACGCCCGCATATAACGGAGAATCAACCAATTTGTTCAGCGGGGTGTCCTTGAACTGAACCTGACCGCCGTTTTGCGATCGGACGTCGAGCGCGGTAGCAAAATGCCAGCCGTTGGGCAGCAGGATGCTTGGCGCAAAGGTGATGTCGCGCGAGAAGTGACCCGCCGGATAGAGCACGACCGTGTTCCACGAGAGATCGAGGATGTTCGACGAAAAGGAAATGCGGCCTTGGTTCGGCCGGAGCGGCGCCAGGTATTGGAATTTCACGCCAAGGGTTCGCACCCCGGTGGGAACGTCGACATGGAAAGCGTACACATTGACACGGTCGCGCAGCCAGGGGATGGGCTTGCCGTTCGCGGTCACTTCAAGGCCGGCGATTTCCGAAATCGGTCCCGTCGGAGAATGATTTCCCGGAATCCATTGGGGATAGAGAAGCGTCAGTTCACCGGGCTGAACAGGAACGGTCTCCCGCACGTTGAGCACACGGTGCGTGACGTCTCTCGCGGAAACCGCCAGGCCGATGGCGCCCGGATAGGGCTGGTCCACGGGCGATTTGACAGCGGGCGGAAGAGGAACGGGTTGGGGGCCGGCCGACTGCTGCGAATAGGCAGGAGACACGCAGGCGGAACAGAGAAACGCCAAGAAAATGGCTATCGCCACAGGCGATGAAAACTTGGATCCGGAGCGGCAAGCGCCCCAGTGCGGAATCGACATGCTGAATGCGCCTCCTTGCGCGCGAATTTTGTCACTGGCCGAGCTCCAAATTCCAGTGTTTTGGCGTTCGGCTCTCGCCAAAGACGATCCTTTGCTGGCCCCGGTTCGAAATGCGCGATCGTCAACGAGAAATGCATCGGCACGGAGATTTCCGTTCTGACGGCCGGCGCCACGGAATTGCACCGGAATTTCCATTATGACTTCGCGATCCGAGGTAGGGTAATTCTGATCCCTCCTCGATGCAATGGCCAGTCCAGTTTTCAGAATTCGGAACCTTGAGCGGCTGCCAGCTGTCATTTTTGCCGCTCTCGAGAAGACAGGAGCCTGAAACCGCGCCTCTCTCGCGTCGAAGCAGCGCGATGCCGCATCGCTGGGTGCAACATGATTTTATCGCCTGCACGAAACCATTACACTCTTATTACACTTGCCTGTTTTCGAGGGTTTTGGGGTGATCGGTCAGACGGGCGGAACTGCCTGAAACTGAAGAAGTACGAATGGCGCGCCTGGGGCGATTCGAACGCCCGACCTCTGGTTCCGGAGGACAGAGGGACAATCTGAACGGTTCTGAAAATTTCTGATTATATGTGCCCAGTCAACCGGTTACGCAATCCAGGTTTTGAATGGTTCTGATCGGTTTTGTCACGTT
>OFHK01000508.1_pt1 | contig 11332 bp, 9 predicted proteins | sample 1521951 | NCBI WGS metagenome assembly OFHK01 (sample SAMEA2468436, study PRJEB22500) | soil metagenome | biome: Glassland; feature: Farmland; material: Clay | place: Australia | collected 2013-01-31 | depth 0.55 m
CCGACGATCCGTCCGCGCCGGATCGCGCAGCCATTGGCCGCCCGGATCGTGGCGCCGGCCGGGATGGTGCGGACGGGATCCTCGATGAAGGGCTTGGCGAGGGTGAGCAGGGCGCGCGCGTCGAGATAGGTGTCAGCATCGATACGGCAGATCAGGGGGTGACGGGAGGCGTTCACGCCGGTGTTCACGGCATCCGCCGGGCGGCCCATGCTCTCCTTCCTGATGACAAGCAAGTGTTCCCCGTCTGACGGCGCGTGCACCGACCGCACCTGGCCGACGGTTTCCAGTTCCTTCCGGATGACCTTGTCGACCTCGACGAGACCGAACTCCTCCTTCAGCCGGCCGAAAGTCGCATCCGTCGACCCGTCGTCGACGACGATGACCTCCAGGTGGGGGTAGCGCAGGTTGAGCAGCCCCCTGGTGCTGCCGACGATCAGATCCTCCATGTTGCGGACCGGGACCACGATGCTGATGCCTGGCGCCAGCGGGCTGCTGAAGATCTCGGCGAGGCCGGAGAACGTCGTGCGGCGGGAGGATCCGATCGCGTTGAGTGCCGCCAGCGCGATGAGGAAGAGGTAAGCGGTGTTGAGGATGACGAAGTACCAGATCGAGAACCAGGCGAACCCACGGATGAAGGACTCAAGCGCACTCATGATTGCCCCCCGCCCTCGCTGGGCGCCGCGAGCTCAGAGCGGCCGGCCCGGCCGCGCGCGCCGCTACCAGGGCCTCCCGGGCATGTGGGGCGCCAGCGGCGTTCACCGCGGCCGCCCGTGCCAGGGCCTGCCGTCCGGGACTCCCGAGCGCGGCCAGTGCCGCGGCCGCGTTGTGGGCCACCCAGTAGCCGGCGTCACCAAGGCAGCTCGCCAGCGGCCCCACGCTGCGGGGGTCGCCGATCCGGCCGAGCGCATGCGCGGCCACGGCCCGCAGGTCGCTGTCCTCGTCTGGTACCAGGCACTTGCTGATCGCGTCGCAGGCCTGTGGCACACCGAGCCGCCCAAGCGCGCGCACGGCATTGACCCGCACCGCCTTGTCCGGACTGTGAATGCACGCGACCAGTTCCTCCCAGGCGGGCATCACGTCCAGCAGCCCGAGCAGATCGGCCGCCATCGCGCTGCGCCGCCCGTCGCCGTCGAAGGCCGCTCCCCCGGCGCCCCCAGCAGCCTCGGCGCCTTGGGCGCCTTCGCCGGCTCCGGGACGGCCGGAACGCACGGTCCGGCGCAGGGCAGGGACGGCTTCCGGGCCAAGTTCGAGCAGCGCAGACGCGACGATTCCTTCCGGGACCAGATCCATCGGCCCGAGCATGCTGAGCAGCGTGTCGGCAGACTCGGGGGTGCCCGTCTTCCCCAGCCCGCGGGCGGCCACGATACGTACCCGCACGCTGCTGTCCTCCAGCGCCATCTGCTCAAGCCGTTGCTGGGCTTCGGTGGAGGCGATCAGGCCCAGCCGGCTGGCCTCGACCGCCCGCCGGTTGTGCCCCGGCCATGCTGAGTGCCGGATGACGCGGCTCACCACGCCCCGCCGCTCCAGGAGGTCTGCGAGCAGGTCGTGGCCTTCGCCCCGTACTCGCGCCAGGTAGCTGAAGGCCAGCCGCTCCACTGCACGGCCGCGCCCGCCGCGGGCGGCGACGAGGTCGCCGTCCATCCCTTCACCTGCGATCGCCTGCAGCATCGCCCCCCGGACACCGCTCTCCATCCGCTCCCTGTGCCGCTCGATGAGATAGCGGATCGCCCTGACCATCACCGTCAGCAACAGCAGGGCGAACGCCACCGCCGAGCCGATGACGATGACGGCCAGCAGGAACGGCACGGTGATGAAGGACGGCATCTCAGCCCCCGGTTATGCCGACTGCCTGCGGGACAGCACCGCAGTGACCCGGCGCGCCAGTTCCCGCGGGCTGAAGGGCTTGATGACGTAGTCGTCGGCGCCGAGTTCGAAGCCCCGTTCCACGTCGTTCTCCTGCGCCTTGGCGGTGAGCATGATGACCGGCAGTTTCTCGGTCGCCCCGTTCGCCCGCCAGCGCTCCAGCACCTCCAGGCCGGACATCCCCGGCATCATGATGTCGAGCAGGACCAGGTCAGGGATCTCCGCGTCGACTTCGCGGAGTGCCTGATCCCCGTCGCACGCACGCCGGACATCGAAGCCCGACTGCTCGAGTTTGTACCTGACGAGATCACAGACGTCCGGATCGTCGTCTACGACAAGCACGCTGGTCATGTCATCACCTCGCTTCTGGGTGGCCCGATCAGCTCGGCCACTTTGTCCACGATCTGGCTGGAGCGAAAAGGCTTCACGATGTAGGCGTCCACCGGCGCCGGCGGGTGGTCAGCGTCCACGATGGACACGACCATCGCAGCCACCGAGCCCGGCGGCCTGCCGGACCGGATCTGGTGGAGCGCCTCCCACCCATCGATGCCCGGCAGCAGGATGTCCAGGATGACCAGGCGAGGTACCTCGACCCGCGCCTTTGCCACTCCTTCTTCCCCCGATGCGGCGCACTCCACCTGATAGCCGACCGCCCGCAGCCGTTCGGCGATCAGCTCCCGGACATCGTCGTCATCCTCGATGACGAGCACCGGCACATCCATGCTCATGCCGCCACCTCCCGGTCTGCCGACTGGGACCGTGAGTTCCGCCGGGCTGGCAACCGGGCAGTAAAGGTGCTGCCGGCGCCGGGCGCTGACACGACCCCGACCGTCCCGCCGTGCCCCTCCACCACGTGCTTGACGATGAAGAGCCCCAGCCCGGTGCCCTGGGTTTCCTGCTCCATCGAGATGGACGAGCGGAAGAACCTGGTGAAAAGCCCAGGCTGCTCGTCCTCGGGCACGCCGATGCCGGTGTCGCGTACCTGGATGACCACATCGTCCCGGTCGCGGCGGGCGCTGACATCGACCTCACCGCCTGGCGGGGTGAACTTCACCGCGTTCGAGATCAGGTTGGACACCATCCGCTCGAGTTGAGCGCGGTCGCCGTCCAGTTCCAGCCCCGGCTCCACTTCAACCCGGGCAGTCAGCTGACCGGCATGGATGGCCGGCCGGAACGACTCGTGCACGCCCTGGATGAGTGATCCCAGCCGGACCGGCTCGAAGATGACCGTCACCGAACCGGCTTCGATCCGGGAGAGCAGCAGCAGATCCTCGATCAGGGCCAGCAGGCGGCGGCCGTTGCGGGCCACGACCTCCAGCATCCGCCGCTGCTCCTTGGTGAGCGGGCCCGCGTCACCCTCCCCGATCAGTTCGAGGTATCCCAGCACGCTGGTGAGCGGGCTGCGCAGTTCGTGCGAGACGCGGGAGACGAAGTCAGATTTCGCGCGGTCGAGTTCCTGCGCCCGCTCGAGCATGCTCGCCTGGAGGACCTCGAACTTCTTCCGCTCGGTGATGTCCCTGGCGGAGGCGAATATCCCCTGCAGCTTCCCGTGCCGGTCGGTGAACGTCGCCGCGCTGTACCACAGCACCGTACTGCCGCCATCGGACCGGCGGACGGTCAGTTCGACGTCGGCCACCCGCCCCTCGCGCAGCACCGCGGTGACAAAGTCGTGCGCGCGGTCACGCTCGGTGAAACAGGTCTCGACCGCCACCCCGATCAGGTCCTCCCGCGCCCGGCCCGTCAGTTCCTCCATCGAGCGGTTCACATCCGTGATCACACCCACCTGGTCCGTGAGCACCAGCCCATCCATGGTCGCGCCGTACAGGGACTGGGTGTAGATGTGCAGTTCCTCCTCGATCGCCTTCTCGGCGGTGATGTCGCGGACCGCGGCAATGAGGGATCTCTGCTGGGTGCGGGGGTCGACGAACATCCCGCCGTTGAAGCTCACCGGCAGTTCGGGCCGGCCGGCCGGTGCCAGGGTGAGCTCGTGGTTGGCCACCTGCCCCTCGCCGAACGCGCGCGCCACACCCTTCCGCGCCGCGGCAGCGTCGGCGAACAGCCCGCTGAATCGCCGGCCCAGCAGGTGATGCCGGGAGTAGCCGGTGAACCGGCAGGCGGCCTCGTTCACATCGGTGACGATGCCGTCGTTGCCGATGATGAACAGCGCCACCACGGATGACTCGAAGATCGCCCGTGTGTACGCCTGCTGGGCAGCCAGATCCTGCCGCAGGCGCGCCTGCTCGGAGACGTCCCGGATGGAGACGAGCAGCCCCGCTCCCGCTGCCGCTTCACCACGCAGGATGGACAGGTTCACCAGGACGGCGGTGTGCTTTGCGGCCAGGCTGAGCTCACAGTTGGTGACTTCGCCCACCATCAGCGCCCGGTGCACCGCGTCGGTGGCCGCCCCTGGCTCGGCGAAGCAGTCAGGCAGCGCGGTGCCGATGAGCTCGTCCCTGCTACGCCCGGTCAGCTGGCACATGGTGCCGTTGACGTCGGTGATCCGGTTCCGCAGATCGGTGATGACGAGCCCGTTCGCGGAGGCTTCGATGATCATGCGGTTGTAGGCGCGTTCGTGCGAGAGGCGATCACGCAAGGCGGCCGGTTCGGTGACATCGCGGACCGAGACGACGAAATGGGCCTGCTGGCCCGCCGGGCGGCGGAAGGCCGACGCGCTGACCGACACCCGCTTGACCGACTCATCGCCAGCCACCAGTTCCAGCTCGGTGTCACGCGCAGCACCCTCGGCCAGGACCTGGTCCACCAGGTGCTGGGCAGTGTCACGATCGCGGAAGCAGTCCGCGAACTGGGCGCCGATCAGCTCGTTCCGGTCGCTGCCGGACAGGCTGCACACCTGGCGGGTGACATCGGTGATGACCCCGCCGGAGTCCACGGTGATCAGGCCATCGGCCGCCGCCTCGATCAGCCCCCGGTAATACGCTTCGGACTGCTGCAGGTGCTCGCGCAGTCCCTCCTGCTCGGTCAGGTCCTGGACGGTTGCCAGCAGGCCGTGCAGCTTGCCGTCCCGGCCGGTGACGGCAGACGCGCTGAGCAGCACGCTGACGGTGCTGCCGCCGGGGCGGCGCACGGTGAACTCCCGGTCGGTGAAACTGCCATTGCGTACCAGATCGCGTAGTGCGGCCTGCGCGCGCTGCGACTCCACCGCGTACTGGGTCACCTGTGTTCCCACGAGTTCGTCCCTGGTCCGCCCGGTCAGCACCTCCATTGGGTGGTTGACATCGGTGATGATGCCGAGCGGATCGGCGGTTGCCAGCGGGACGACGTTCGCCGCGAACAGCGCCGTAGCGGAGTAGTGGGCTTCCTCGAGCTGCTCCATCCGGCGTGACTCCGCCGTGACGTCGCGGGACATGGTGAGGAATCCGGCCGGCCTGCCCGTGTCGTCACGCAGCGGGGTCACCACGGCACTGATGGTAAGCCGGTCACCGTTCCTGCGGGTACGCTGGACCGTGCCCGACCAGCTGCCCTTGCTCAGGGCAGTAGCGAGCGGCGCGGGGTCGTGCCGGGCCGCCTCTCCCCCGGCGGCGCACATGTCCCACCAGGACAGGGTCCCCAGCACCGCGGAGGCGGCGTAGCCGTAAAGCTTGGCCGCACCCTGGCTCCAGAGCATGATCGTCCCGTTCTGATCGGTGGCGAACAGCGCGTATCCGGTGGTGGCGGCCAGGATGCTGGACGTGAGCGCCGCGCTGCGCCGCTCGTCACCGATCCAGCTGGGGTGGACGAACGGCGGCCTGCCCGCGTGCCGCCCCCGGGCGGCACGCGGGTTAGGCATACTGCGTGTGTTCCTTCGGACCATCCGAGCCTCATCGCATCCCGGAGCGTCATGCCAACTCCGCTCCGCATTCATCATCTCACGTTCCGATATCTTCGCAGGTAGTGCACGGTGCCGTTCGTCCCAGGGTGGGAGGGCTTATCACCCCTTCGTTACTCTTTGCTACTGAACTGTGCCCTTGGGTAGCAGGCTCGGGACCTTCGCCTCTCCAGCACCAGCAGTCCCGCCGGCGAACCTGCAGGTAGAAAGTGCGGTGGCCGCCGGGGAACCCGGAGGCGCAATGGCGACGACTCCCGTCAGGCGGGACGGGCTATTCCCACCACAGAACGTGGTGGTGACCGGTGGAGCCGGCTACATCGGGTCACATCTGGTCGACCGGCTGGCGGAGGATGGCCACCAGGTCACCGTTCTTGACGACCTCTCCGCCGGCCACGCCGCCTACCTCGCCCCCCGGCTGCGCGCCGGGCAGGCACGCCTGGTCACCGGGTCGATCCTCGACCCCGACCTGGTCGGGCGCGAACTTAGGACCGCGGACACCGTCTTCCACCTCGCGGCCGCCGTCGGCGTTCACCGGATCGTGACCGAGCCGCTGCGGTCGCTGCGGACAAACCTGATCGGAACAGAGAACGTGCTGCACGCCTGCGCGGATCATGGCTGCCGGGTGGTCCTGGCCTCGTCTTCCGAGGTGTACGGGAAGCTTCCCAGGCTGCCCATGTCCGAGTCCGGGGACAGGGTGCTCGGGCCGACCACCGTGCCCCGCTGGTCCTACGCGGCGGCGAAGGCAGTGGACGAGCACCTGGCATTCGCCTATGCGGCCCAGGGCCTGCGGGTGTCGGTGGTGCGCTACTTCAACTCCTACGGACCGCGGCTGGACCGGGCCGGCGATGCTTCCGTCGTCGCAGTGTTCGTGCGTCATGCCCTGGCAGGTGAGCCCATCCCCGTGCACGGGGATGGGCAGCAGACCCGGTGCTTCACCTACGTCGCCGACACGGTGCGGGGGACAGTGCTCGCCGCGGCGGTGCCCGAGGCGCAGGGCCAGGTGTTCAACATCGGGTCCGCGACGGAAACGGCCATTGCCGCGCTCGCGGAGTTGGTCGCGCAGGCGGCCGGGTCCACGGTGCCGGCCGAGCGGATCAGCTACGAAGCCGCCTACGGACCCCGGTTCGAGGACATCACACGGCGGATTCCCGACATCAGCCGGGCGCGGGACGTGCTGGGGTGGGAGCCCCAGATCCCGCTGGAGGAAGGTCTCAAGCGCACGATCGCATGGTGGGGTGAGAACGATGCCTGACACGCGCAGCATTGACCGGACGCAGGAATACATGGCCAGGCTCAGTACGCGGAATCTGGTGATCGGCGTGATCGGGCTCGGTTATACCGGCCTTCCGCTCGCCTTGGCCGCCGCCCAGGCAGGGTTCACGACCTTCGGCTATGACCATGACGCCGAACTGTGTGCCCAGCTCAACCGGGGCGTCAGTCACATCAGCGACGTGACCAACTCCGAACTCCGGGCGACGCGGGCTGCTGACCTCTTCACCGCGGTCCCCGCACCCGGCCTGTCCCCGGTCCCCGATGTCGTCTTCCTGTGCGTGCCCACGCCGTTCGGCCAGATGCCCGATCTGTCCTATGTCCGCTCCGCCGCGCGGAGTGTGGCCAAGGTGCTGCGGCCAGGCATGGTGGTCATCGCCCAGTCCACCAGTTACCCGGGGACGACGACAGAGATCGTCCAGCCACTGCTGGAAGAAAGCGGCCTGCGGGCGGGCCAGGACTTCGCGCTGGCATTCTCGCCCGAGCGCATCGATCCCGGCAGTTCCGGGTGGAACATCCACAACACCCCGCGCATCATCGGCGGGGTCAGCGAGGAGAGCACCACACTGGCGGCGGCTGCCCTCGGAGCCGTCCTGGGCGACCCCGCGCTGGTCCTGCCGGTGCGCAGCCCGGCGGTGGCCGAGTTCGCCAAACTGCTGGAGAACAGCTACCGGCTGGTCAATATCGGGCTGATCAACGAGCTGGCGATGCTCGCCCACGAGATGGGAATCGACATCCGTGAGGTCATCGACGCGGCCGCCACCAAGCCATACGGGTTCCAGGCTTTCTACCCGGGGGTGGGCCCAGGCGGCGCGTGCATCCCCGAGGATCCCCTCTACCTCGCCTGGAAAGCGCGCTCCTACGAGTTCGACACCAGGCTGATCGGCCTGGCGGCGGAGCAGAACCAGGGGATGGCCCGCTACATCTTCGTCCGGGTGCTGGAGATGATGAGCAAACGCGGCACAGCCCTGGGCGGCAGCCGCGTGCTGTGCATCGGCGCCGGGTACAAACCCGACATCGCGGACACGCGCCACTCACGCTCGCTGCGGGTGATGGAACTGCTGGCCAAATCCGGCGCCAGAGTGGACTACTCCGACGCGCTGATCACGACCGTGGAAGTGGATGGCCACGAACACAAGAACGTCGACCTCAGCACCGCCAACCCGGCGGATTTCGATGTGATCGTCGTTCTGGTCGCCAGGGAGAACCTGGACCTGAGCCGCTTCCTCGCGGCCGGGGTCCCGGTCTTCGACGCTGCCCACGCACTGGCGGGAGGGACGCAGGTCGAGCACCTGTGACCTCACTGACGCAGGGCGGCGAGGACACTTGCGAGCCTGCCCGGGTCACCGTCGATGTGAACCACCTTGTCCCGGCTGGCGGCGCCGGAGACAAGCCGGACATCGGCCCGCCGGACCCCGAACGCCTCCGCCACGGCCCGCAGCGCGGCCTCGGTCGCCTTTCCCTGCACCGGCCGCGCGGTCACCCTGACCACCAGTGCCTCGCCCCGGATGCCGCCCACGGCCGTCCGCGGTGAACCCGGCTGGACCCGGATCGCCACCGTCAGCGCCATCTGGGCTCCTGGGTCAGCTGCTGCCCACCCCGAGCACGGCGAGCAGGACAAGGATGAACGTGGTGGAGGCAAGGAACCCGTGGCCGGCCACCACCGGCACCGGGAAGTTCCGTTCCGCCGGGAAATCGAATTCGGCTGACACACTACCGGGATCGGCGGCAGCCGCCGCGAAGGCGCGGTGCACCGGGATCCACCGCGTGAACATGGTCAGGCCCAGCGCGACGATGACCAGCAGGATGCCCAGTGCGGTCCAGGCCAGTATCCGCCGGTCGGACAGCAGGTAGATGACCCAGACCACCAGGCCGGTCAGCGCGAGCAGGACATGCCCGAGGATGACCGGGCCGGGCAGGCGGCTCTTGATGGCGCCCCTATTCGTCACATCGTTCTCGATGAGCCAGACTGCGAGCAGGTAGAGCCCTATGAACGCGGTGACGAGCCAGCTGATCAACGCGGCGAAACCCATGTCTTCTCATTTCGGCTAACGGCGGCCACAGGGGGGCGGTCAGCCACGGTCATGGGTATTCCAGATAGCCCCGCACCCGTCACTGTCACGGACGGCCGCCGGCTACCGGTTCACGCCGCTGGTGCGGCTCCGGTCACGAGATCAGCTTCTGGACGTCGTCCCACACCCAGGCGCCGTTTTGCGGAGTGGGCGCCGTTCCCAGCACTGTCGTCAGCCACTGGCGGGCGTAGGCCGGCGCACGGCCACCCCCGGTCATCACCACGGCGGTGACCTTCCACCGCCGCAGTGCGCTGCGGAAAGCGCTGGCGGTGGCAGGAGTGGGCCGCGGGGGGAGCGCCAGGTAGGAATGCGGGGAGTAGGAAGTGGTGAGCCCGCTCATCGTGCCCTCCGGCGTCCCCGGCGTCAGGCCGTGGTCCACGGTCCCGTCCGGCCCGGCGACGAGGCCACGTCCGCCCACGACCGAGAACCGCATGCCGGACCGGGCCTGCCATACCAGCGCCTGGTCCAGGTAGGAGGACGGGAAGGGGTAGAACAGCACCACGGCGCCCGAAGGCAGGCTTGCTCCTTGGTGGGTGACCCAGGAGGGGGCAGCGACTGCCGTCGTCGTAAAGGGAAGCGGCCACGCGAACAGCCAGGGCAGGACCAGGCCCGCGCTGATCGCCCCCACGCCGGCCCAGCCGGCGGCCCGCCGGGTCAGTGCCCCGCGCAGCCAGGTCCCGCTGGGAGCGGGCTGGCCGCCCGGGCCGGGCCGGACGCGGTCCACCAGGAGTGCTGCCGCGACCGCGACGAACCAGACGGCCACCGCCGAGAAGTTCGCGGGGGTGATCTTGTCCAGCACCGGCAGATGATCGAGGGCGCGCCAGGGCAGCACCAGCCACCGCGGCTCCCCTCCGCTCGGCACCGGGAGGTGGGTGGCACCGAGCGACAGCCAGACGGCAGCGAGCGTCATGACGGCACACAGCTTCGCCAGCGGCCGGCGTACCGCGATCACGGCCACGACGAGGACGGCGATGGCCGGGATCCCGAGGTAGGCCCCGAGTGTCCCGGCCGGCCCCAGGTAACCGATCTGGGGCAGATGGAGCTGCTGGAAGGCTGACTGTGACAACGGGAGCAGCACCCTCAGCAAGCCGTTCGTGGCCGAAAAGGCCCAGTCCGCTCCCTTGATGTGCTGAGGGCCGGCCAGCGCGAACCAGAGTGGATAGCCGAGCAGGACGGCCGCCACGGCCCCGGCAAGGGCAAAACCCCGCACGGCGAAGGGGAGCCGCCGGGCAAGCACACCACCGGGCGACAGCGCGTCCTGCCGGAACACGGCGGCGGCGATGGCCGCCAGCAGCGCCATACCTGCCGTCATGGCAGTGATGGTGAGCGTCTCGCTGCCGATGAAGAACTGAAGCGCGGTGAGGACCCCCAGCGCGAGACCCCAGCGCCACCACTTCCCGCGCTGGGCGACGGCCAGCTCGTAACCGCACCAGAAGATCAGCGGCAGCAGGGCCTGGAACGTCACCTGGAGATGGTTGACCGCCTCGTTGCGCATGACGAACGGCGAGAAGCCGAACAGCAGCCCGCCGAGGAAGGCCGCGAACCGCGACAGCCCGAGTGCCCGGCGCAGGCACACGTAGGCCGCCAGGGCGCTCAGCGCGGGAGCCAGGGTGAGCGCGACGTTCAGGGAGGCGATCGGGCCCCACAGCCAGGTGACCGGCGCGAGGGCGACCCCGAGCGCGAGCACGCTGGTGTTGTCGAGCAGGTTCATCCCGGCCGGCACGTGCGCGGTGGTGGCGAGGAACAGGCTGTGACCGTGGCTGATCGCATAGGCGGGCCAGTCGAGGAACCAGACGAACGACGAGGGGTCGCCACAGGCGCAGACCATCGTGGCGGCGGGATTCCCCGTCCATACATGCCACCACAGCGCGACACCGAGTGCGAGATACGCCGCCGCCGCGAGCAGCCACACCGGGATGCGGTTCACCAGTCCGGCGTGGCCAGGCTCCGGTGCGGTGCCCCCGGCCTGCCCGGCTGGATCGGCCTGCCCAGCGGGGGCAGCCGGTTCCTGGGTGCCCTGGATTGCCGCCCGTTCCATCTTCTCCAGCCCTGGCGCCGACGACCGCCGATCCTCGCCCGACGTGCATCTGCCGCACAATGCCGCAGAGCGGAAGTCAGAGTATCAGCCGGACGCGCCGGCCGGTCTGATCTGAAGAGTCGTGACATGTGCAGGTGCTGGTGGCGTAGGGTCAGTGGCCAGACATTGTGGCTTGACTCAGGACAAAGAGAGCGCTGATGCCGACGCGTGAGTCCCCTGACCGGCAGATTTACCGTGCTTTGCGGGAGGCCCCCGACACCGAGC
>OFHK01000509.1_pt1 | contig 11318 bp, 9 predicted proteins | sample 1521951 | NCBI WGS metagenome assembly OFHK01 (sample SAMEA2468436, study PRJEB22500) | soil metagenome | biome: Glassland; feature: Farmland; material: Clay | place: Australia | collected 2013-01-31 | depth 0.55 m
GCCTTATGCCGTGCGCGGCATAAGGCGGTTCCCGCTTACCATCGAGCCTCAGCTAATTTGAGGAGGCGGTAGGGCATGGGCGGGGTCGTCGCTGCGGCAATGGCGAGGCGCTCGTGGATTGTCTTGAGGACAAAGCGTCGGTTGAAGCGCCAGGCGAAGGCGCCGAGGTAGCGCGGCAGATGCTTGGCACCGACCGCACGGTGGGTGGCCAGGAGGCTGTTCCTGACATTGGCGAGCATGGTGTTCACCCAGCGGAAAGCGGGATGGCGGGCGGCGGCGCGATCGGAGCCGGTGATATGGCGCTCGTGGACGATACCCGGCTGCGCAGCGATGCAGCGAAACCACTGGCCGCCGTCGCTGGCGACGATCGTTCCGGCCTCGACAGCGGCGCACAGCCGCTTGGTTTCGCCGGTCTGGAACCCACGTACGACCTGCAGACGGGCGTGCAAAGGTCGGCCATCGGCAGCGGTCTCAAACGCAGCGGTTGAGGGCGTGTTCCCCCGACGACCCCCCCCGCCACTCCTGCCGCCAGACCAGGTCGTTCCATTCCGGGATCAGGTTGCCCAGCGGGCAGCCCTGGTGGCAGAACGGGATGCCGCAGTCCATGCAGCGCCCCGCCTGGCGCTCCAGCCGGGCGGCACCGAACTCGGTGTACACCTCGCGCCAGTCATGGATCCGCACATCCACCGGCCGCCGGGCGGGCGTCTCCCGCTGCGTGGTCAGGAATCCCTTCGGGTCAGCCATGTCGCCCCCTCACCCGTGCGCGGCGGCCATGACCGCCTCGTTCACGTCCCGGCCCTCCTGCTCGGCGCGGCTGGCCGCGTCCAGCACCCGCTTGTAGTCCTTGGGCATGACCTTCACGAACCGCGCCAGGGCTGGCTCCCAGTCGGCCAGCAGCCGGCCCGCCACCGCCGACCCGGTCTCCGCCCGGTGCCGCTCGACCAGCCCCCGCAGCGCGGCGGCGTCGTCGGCGTCCAGCGGCTCCAGGTCGACCATGTCGGTGTTCACCCGCCGCAGGTCAGGGTTGTACAGGTAAGCGATGCCGCCGGACATCCCGGCCGCGAAGTTGCGGCCGATCCGGCCGAGCACCACCACCGTGCCACCGGTCATGTACTCGCAGCCGTGGTCACCGGTGCCCTCGGCGACGGCGGTGGCGCCGGAGTTGCGCACGCAGAACCGCTCGCCGACGATGCCGCGCAGGAACATCTCCCCGCCGGTCGCACCGTAGCCGATCACGTTGCCCGCGATGATCTGCTCCTCGGCCGCGAACGGCGCCGCCCGGTCAGGCGCCACGATCAGCCGGCCACCGGACAGGCCCTTCCCGAGATAGTCGTTGGCGTCCCCGGCGAGCCGCAGGGTGATGCCCCGGGGCAGGAAGGCGCCGAACGATTGCCCGGCGGACCCACGGAACCGCACGTGGATCGTGTCCTCGGGCAGGCCTTTGGCGCCCCAGCGCCTGGTCACCTCGTACCCGAGCATCGTGCCCACGGTCCGGTTCACGTTCCGCACGGGCAGGTCCAGCACGACCGGCGTCCCGTCAGCCAGCGCGCCTTCGGCGAGCTGGATCAGGGTGTTGTCGAGGGCGCGGTCGAGCCCGTGGTCCTGTGCGGTGGTCCGGTGCCGGGCGGCGCCCTCGGGCAGGTCGGGCACGTGCAGCACCCGGGTCAGGTCCAGTCCGGCCGCCTTCCAGTGATCGATGGCACTGGCGGTGTCCAGCAGGTCGGCCCGGCCGATGGCCTCGGCCAGGGTGCGGAAGCCGAGCGCTGCCAGGTACTCGCGGACCTCGGCCGCGATGAACTCGAAGAAGCTGACCACGAACTCGGGCTTGCCGGTGAACCGCTTGCGCAGCTCGGGGTTCTGGGTGGCCACCCCGACCGGGCAGGTGTCGAGGTGGCAGACCCGCATCATGACGCAGCCGGAGACGACCAGCGGCGCACTGGCGAAACCGAACTCCTCGGCCCCGAGCAGGGCCGCGATGAGGACATCGCGGCCGGTCTTGAGCTGGCCGTCGGCCTGCACCACGATCCGGTCCCGCAAGCCGTTGCGCAGCAGGGTCTGCTGGGTCTCGGCGAGCCCGAGTTCCCAGGGCGCGCCGGCGTGCTTGATGCTGGTCAGCGGCGCAGCCCCGGTGCCACCGTCGTGGCCGGAGATGAGGACCACATCGGCGTGGGCCTTGGACACCCCGGCTGCGACGGTGCCCACCCCGACCTCCGCGACCAGCTTGACGTGCACGCGGGCGGCCGGGTTGGCGTTCTTCAGGTCGTGGATCAGCTGGGCGAGATCCTCGATGGAGTAGATGTCGTGGTGTGGCGGCGGGGAGATCAGGCCGACACCCGGCGTTGAGTACCGGGTCTTGGCGATCCACGGGTACACCTTGTGGCCAGGCAGCTGACCGCCCTCTCCCGGCTTGGCACCCTGGGCCATCTTGATCTGCAGGTCGTCAGCGTTGACGAGGTATTCGCTGGTCACCCCGAACCGGCCGCTGGCCACCTGCTTGACCGCCGACCGGCGCAGGTCGCCGTTGGCGTCGGGCAGGAAGCGGCTGGGGTCCTCGCCACCCTCGCCGGTGTTGGACTTACCACCGAGCCGGTTCATCGCGATGGCCAGGGTCTCGTGCGCCTCGGCGGAGATGGAGCCGTAGGACATGGCGCCGGTGGAGAACCGGCGCACGATGGCCTCGGCCGGCTCCACCTCCTCGACCGGGATGGGTGAGCGGGGAGCGGCGCCGCCGCCCGCGGGCTCGTCCACGCCCCGGACCCGGAGCAGGCCGCGCAACGTCATCAGCCGGGCTGACTGGTCATCGACCAGCCGCGTGTACTCCTTGAAGATCTCGTAGCGGCGGGTGCGGGTGGCGTGCTGGAGCTTGAACACCGTCTCCGGGCTGAACAGGTGCGGCTCACCCTCGCGCCGCCACTGGTACTCGCCCCCGGTTTCCAGCCGCCGGTGGGCAGGGGAGGTGCCCCGGGCCGGGAAGGCGTGGGCGTGGCGCCGGGCGACCTCGGCGGCGAGCACATCGAACCCGACACCGCCGAGCCGGGAGGTGGTGCCCGCGAAGCAGGTCCGCACGACCTCGTCACCGAGCCCGATCGCCTCGAAGATCTGGGCGCCGGTGTAGGAGGCGACGGTGGACACACCCATCTTCGACATGATCTTCAGCAGGCCCTTGCCGAGCGCCTTGATCAGGTTGCCCGCGGCCTTGCTCGCCGAGAGGTTCTCCAGTTCCCCGCGGCGCACCATGTCCTGCACGGTTTCCAGCGCGAGGTAGGGGTTGACGGCGGCCGCGCCGAACCCGGTGAGCAGCGCGATGTGGTGCGCCTCCCGGGCGTCGCCGCACTCCACGACCAGGCCCGCCTGGGTCCGGGTCCGTTCCCGGATCAGGTGATGATGGACGGCGCCGGTGAGCAGCAGCGAGGGGATCGGGGCCAGGCTGCGGTCCCAGCCGTCCTCGCCGCCCACGGTGCCCCGGTCGGACAGCACGATGATCCGGGCCCCGCCGGCGATCGCTTCCGACACCTCGCGGCAGATCTCGGCCAGCCGCTCGCGCAGGGCGGTGCCACCGCCTGCCACCGCGAACCGCCCGTCGGCCACATGCGCGGCGAACCCGGGCAGGTCCCCGTCGTCGTTGATGTGGATGATCTTGGCGAGGTCGTTGTCGCTGATCACCGGGTATGGCAGAACGATCTGCCGGCAGGAGGCGGGCCCCGGCTCCAGCAGGTTCTGCTCGGGGCCGGTGGACGAGGACAGCGATGTCACCAGCTCTTCCCTGATCGCATCCAGCGGCGGGTTGGTGACCTGGGCGAACAGCTGGGTGAAGTAGTCGAAGATCAGCCGTGAGCGGTCGGACAGGACGGCGATGGGGGTGTCGGTCCCCATCGACCCGACCGGCTCGGCGCCGGCCCGCGCCATCGGGGCCAGCAGCACCCGGAGTTCCTCCTCCGTGTACCCGGCCAGCCGGTGCATGGTGATGAGTTCCTCGCTGGCGGGCAGGTCACGCTCCCGGTCCGGCAGGTCGTCCAGATGCATCAGCCCGGCGTGCAGCCAGTCCTGGTAGGGGTGCTCGGCAGCCAGTGCCGCCTTGACGTCGGCGTCCTCCAGGATCCGGCGGCTGGCGGTGTCGGCCAGGAAGATCCGGCCCGGCTGCAGGCGGCCCTTGCGCACCACATTGGCCGGGTCGATGTCGAGCACGCCGACCTCGCTGGCGAGGATGACCAGCCCGTCATGGGTCACCCAGTACCGGCTGGGGCGCAGCCCGTTGCGGTCGAGCACCGCCCCGATCAGCGTCCCATCGGTGAAGGCGACACAGGCCGGCCCGTCCCAGGGCTCCATCAGCGTGGAGTGGAACTGGCAGACGGCCCGCCGGTCAGCGTCCATCTCCTCGTGGTTCTCCCACGGCTCGGGGATCATCATGAGGATCGCGTGTGGCAGCGACCGGCCGCCCAGGTGCAGCAGTTCCAGGCACTCGTCGAAGCTGGCCGAGTCGCTGGCCGTTTCTTCCAGGATGGGGAGCAGCCGCTCGATGCCCCGGCCGTCCGCGGACGCCGGGATGAGGTCACTGGCCAGCATGGCCTCCCGCGCCCGCATCCAGTTGCGGTTGCCGCGCACCGTGTTGATCTCGCCGTTGTGGGCGATGAACCGGTACGGGTGGGCGAGCTCCCAGGAGGGGAACGTGTTGGTCGAGAACCGGGAGTGGACCAGGGCCAGGGCCGAGGTGTACGCGGGGTCGGTCAGGTCCGGGTAGAACGGCTCCAACTGGAGCGCGGTGAGCATCCCCTTGTAGACGATCGTGCGGGAGGACAGGCTCGCGAAGTACAGCCCGGCCTCATGCTGGGCGCGCTTGCGCAGGCAGAACGCCCGCCGGTCCAGGACCAGCCCGCTCTCCGCACCCGGCCCGGCCTGGCCACCCGCCACGCCCGCGGCCGCTGCGCCCGCGGCCACTGCGCCAGCGCCGCCGGTGGCCCCCGCCGTGCTGGCCACGAAAAGCTGCGCCAGCCGCGGCAGGACAGCCAGCGCCCCCTGGCCGCAGAACGAGGGGTTGTGCGGGATCTCCCGCCAGCCGAGGACGGCCAGCCCCTCCTGGGCCGCGATCGCCTCGGCCGTTGCCATCGCCTGGGCAGCGCCTGCCTCGTCGGTGGGAAGGAACGTCATGCCTGCCGCGTAGAAGCCCGGAGCTGGCAGGGTGAAGTCGCAAGTTGTGCGGAAGAAGGCGTCAGGGATCTGGGTGAGGATGCCAGCCCCGTCCCCCGTTTCCGGGTCGCTTCCCATCGCGCCCCGGTGTTCCAGGTTGCGCAGCACAGTGAGCGCCTGGGCTACCGTGTCATGGGTTCGGCGCCCGGACAGGTCGGCGACAAAGCCGACGCCGCAGGCGTCGTGCTCGTACTGGCTGTCGTACAGTCCCTGGTTCCCCGCAGTAGCGGCAGGCGCCATCGACTATCCCGTCGTCTCGTCCGTCATCGCGTTCTCGCATGCGGTCGGGACGACGTTGGCCCTGCCGCGGGCGGCATGGTGGGTGCCGCCGCAGGCTCATGGAGCTATTGCTCAGAGATTACATGCAGATTGCGCGCTACCGGTGCATATCTGCCCGCTCATCCCCGGTGCTGAAACGCCTGGGACGTGGAAGAACTGGGCCGGCGGGCAGTCTCCGGGCGCCAGCGGGACGGCTGCGGACGTCGGCCGAAGGGTCCCGGAACCGGCCGCAGCTCCGCCGGTGTGATCGGGGGCCCGCTTGCCTCGCGTCAGGTACAGATACCCGGCCGCACCGGTGAACACCAGGGCCATCACCCACTGGCTGACGCGCAGGCCCAGCAGGTGATAGGCGGGATCGATGCGCAGCGACTCGGTGAAATACCTGCCCACAGCCAAGCCGGCCAGGCAACCGGCGAAGGCGCGGTCACCGGCTGGCAGGAACCTCCGTGCCGCCCAGATCACCAGCACTCCTACCAGCAGATCCCAGCCGCACTCGTACAGGAACGTGGGCTGGAATGTGGCGTAATTCTCATAACCGGGCACGCGATGAGCCGGCGAGATCTCCACCGCCAGCGGCATCGCGGAAGGCCGGCCGTAGACCTGCTGGCTGAACCAGTTGCCCCAGTACCCGGCAGCCAGGCCGAACGCCAGGCCGGGCGCGGCGGCCCCGGCGACGGGCGCCGGGCTGACCCCGGCGTGGCGGCAGGCGAGCCACGCCCCCAGCGACCCGGCCGCGACCGCGCCCGGGATACCCAGCCCGCCGTCCCAGATCCTGACGATCGTTACCCAGTCGCGGCCGGCCCCGAAGTACAGCTGGTAGTCGGTGATCACGCTGTAGAGACGGGCTCCTGCCAGCCCGCAGGGCACGGCCCAGGTGGCGATGTCGAGAATGACACCCGGCCGGCCACCGACCCGGCGGTAGCACCGGCTGGCGGCCCAGACGCCCAGGATGATCCCACCGACCAGGCACAAGGCATAGGCCCGGATCGGCAGCGGCCCAAGGTGCCAGGTGCCGCGCGAGGGACTGGGGATGAAGGCCGCCGCCATGGGGTGTGAAGCTCTCCGCTAGGGATCGGTACCGGCGTGTCTGCGGGGTCTGCTGCGGCTACGGGGTCCGGCCGGCCGGCCGGGCAGGGCGCCGGACGCCGGCCGCGAGATCTGCCGCGAGGTCTCGCACAGCGCCGATGCCGGCGGCCAGGTCAGGCGCATCAAGCAGTCGCTGGACGAACGCGGACCCGACGATGACACCGTCAGCGAAGCTGGCCACCTGCGCCGCCTGGTCGCCGTTGCGCACGCCCAGGCCCACCGCGACCGGCAGGTTCGTGCAGGCGCGGACCCGTGCCACCAGGCCGGCTGCCTGGCCGCTGACCGTGTCGCGGGCACCGGTGATGCCCATCAGCGATGCCGCGTAGACGAATCCGCCGCACACCTTGGTGATCAGTTCAATGCGCTCGGTGGTGGAACTCGGCGCGACCAGGAAGACCGGGTCAAGGTGATGGGTGGCTGCCGCGTCCAGCCAGGGGCCGGCCTCCTCGGGTGTGAGGTCCGGGGTGATCAGCCCGCTGCCGCCCGCTGCCGCCAGATCCCGGGCGAACGCGTCTACCCCGTAATGGTCGACCGGGTTCCAGTAGGTCATGATCAGTACCGGCACGCCCGCCGCCGCCACCGCTTCCACGGTGCGCAGCACATCGGCCACGTGCACGCCCCCGGTGAGCGCCCGGTGCACCGCTTCCTGGATCACCGGGCCATCTATCAGCGGATCGGAGTAGGGAAGCCCGATCTCCATGATGTCGGCGCCTGCCCCGGCCATCGCCAGCGCCGCCTCGATCGACCCGGCCACGGTGGGGAACCCGGCGGGCAGGTAGCCCACGACAGCGGCCCGGCCCTCGCCGGCCGCCTTGTCGAAGGCGGCACCAACCGCGCTCACCGGGCCGCCCCCATCTGCGCGGCGTCACCGTTGATGTGCCCGAGCCAGCGTGAGGCGGTGGCTACGTCCTTGTCGCCACGGCCGGACAGGTTCACCAGCAGCAGGCCGTCGGGGCCGAGTTCGGGGCCCACCTGCAGGGCACCGGCCAGCGCGTGCGCGGACTCCAGCGCCGGGATGATCCCCTCGGTCTTGCACAGCAGCGAGAACGCCTGCATCGCCTCGGCGTCGGTGATGGACCGGTAGCTAGCCCGGCCGGTGTCCTTGAGCCAGGCGTGTTCCGGGCCGACCCCGGGATAGTCCAGGCCCGCGGAGATGGAGTGCGTGGCCAGCGTCTGCCCCTCGTCGTCCTGGAGCACATAGGTGCGCATGCCGTGCAGCACACCCGACGAGCCCGCCACCAGCGTGGCGGCGTTGTGACCGGGCTCCATCCCGTCGCCGCCCGCCTCGCAGCCGATCAGCCGCACCTGCTCATCACCGATGAACTCGTAGAAGATGCCGATCGCATTGGAACCGCCGCCCACGCAGGCGATCACGGCGTCGGGGAGCCTGCCCGCCTGTTCGAGCACCTGGCGGCGTGCCTCCACCCCGATGACCCGCTGGAAGTCCCGGACCATCAGCGGGAACGGATGCGGCCCGCCCACCGACCCGATGCAGTAGTGCGTGGTCTCGACGGTGGTCACCCAGTCACGGAACGCCTCGTTCATGGCGTCCTTCAGCGTACGGGTCCCGGCGGTGACGGGGATCACCTCCGCGCCCAGCATGCGCATCCTGGCCACGTTGAGTGCCTGCCGGCGGGTGTCCTCCTCCCCCATGTAGACGGCGCAGTCCAGCCCGAACAGGGCGCACGCCGTCGCGGTGGCGACGCCATGCTGCCCGGCCCCGGTCTCGGCGATCACCCGGGTCTTGCCCATCCGCTTGGTGAGCAGGATCTGCCCGAGCACGTTGTTGATCTTGTGGGAGCCGGTGTGGGCCAGGTCCTCCCGCTTGAGCAGGACGGTGCAGCCAGCCGTCTCGGAGAACCTGTGCGCCTGGGATAGCAGCGTCGGCCTGCCCGCATACCCGCGCAGCAGGTCACCGAGTTCGGCCTGGAACTGCGGGTCGGCCTTGGCGGCCAGATATTCCGTGGTCAGCTCGGCCAGCGCCGTCATCAGCGCCTCCGGCGCGAACCGGCCGCCGTACCTCCCGAAGTGCCCGTCGGCGTCGGGGACCGGGCCGGCGGTGGCAGGGGCGTTCACCGTCATGGACGGTCACCACGCAGGGCCGGATGCGAGCCGGCGGTCACCAGGTCGGCGACGGCGGAACGCGGGTCCTTGCCCGTGACCAGGCTTTCGCCGACCAGCACGGCATCTGCCCCCGCGGCGGCATAGGCGAGCAGGTCATGGGGACCGCGGACACCGGATTCGGCGATCTTGATAACCTCGGGCGGGACGAGCGGCGCGAGCCGCCCGAACACACCACGGTCCACCTCCAGCGTGGCCAGGTTGCGCGCGTTGACACCCAGCACTTTCGCCCCCGCCTCGACCGCCCGCTCCACCTCTGCCTCGGTATGCACTTCGACCAGGGGCACCAGCCCGATGGAAACCGCCCGCTCCACCAGCGACACCAGTGCGTTCTGGTCCAGTGCCGCCACGATCAGCAGCACCATGTCCGCACCGTAGACGCGGGCCTCCCACAGCTGATAGGCGCTGATCACGAAATCCTTGCGCAGCACCGGCACTGACACCGTATCCCTGACCGCCGCCAGGTCCTCCAGGCTGCCACCGAACCGCCGCCGTTCGGTGAGCACGCTGATGATGGCGGCCCCGCCTGCCTCGTAGTCCATGGCCAGCGCGGCAGGGTCGGCGATCGCGGCGAGCGCGCCCTTGGACGGGCTGGAGCGCTTGACCTCCGCGATGACCGCCACGTCCGGCCCTTTCAGCGGGGCGATCACATCGCGCGGCGAGGCAGCCCGCCGGGCCGCCTCCTTGAGCCGCTCCAGTGGCCTGTGTCCCTGCCGGGCAGCGAGATCGGCACGAACTCCTTCTAGGATCTCGTCGAGCACGCTCACGCGGTTTCGCTATCCCCTCGGGTCGGATGCCTTGCGCCCATGATGGTAGCGAGCCGGTTGCGCCTTGCCGGCACGCCCTCCCCGGGTCGGGGGAGCCTGGAGTGGACCGGTGGCCCCGATCCAGATGCGGCGTGCCTATCCCACGATCTGGCCACCGAATGCCTCCCCGGCGGCTTCGCCAAGGCTTGTTTCGCCGCTGGCCTGCTCGCGCCTGCGGATGGGGGCTGCGCCGTAGGCCCGGGCGACCGCCGGGTGTGCCAGCACACCCGCCGTGATGATGGCGAACAAGGTGCCACCCAGATACCGGGCGAAGAAGAACCGGGACAGCCCGTAGATGATGAACGCAGCCTCGAAGGTGACCGCGATCCGCCAGGCGGCACGGGTGCCAGAACGTGCCAGCACCGCCAGCGCGCACAGCGCCACGACCATGGCGAGGGTGATCAGGATCGACGACATCTGACGCCGGCTGAACGGCAGGCCGACCGCGGCAGCCGCGATCGCCTGTGCGACCACCAGTCGTGTGACCAGGCGCACCAGGCCGCGGGCGGGCTCGTCCGGCGCCCGGTCCGGCGAGCGCCCGATCAGCCCGCCTGGTTCCGCTCCCCGCACCGCACACCTCCCCTGCTCGCGTGCCGCCCAGGTACCAGGGGGACCTACCTACCTATGAGCCTAACTGTCCGCGGTGCGGGCCGCCCGGCTCGGTGGGGTCCAGCCCCTTGCTCAGGGATTCCCACAGGCTGGCCGGGTCCGTCCCGGACGGCGGCCTGGCCCCGCCGGGCTGGTCGTATCTGCTGGACATGACCGGCCACCGGGTCCCCCGCCAGGTGACGAGGACCCCGGCCGCCAGCACCACAAGTGCGCCCAGCACCGCCAGGCCGCGCCAGGGAAAACTCATCATGATGACATGCCCGGCCGCGCTCAGGCTGGAAGCGGCGCCCAGGCCCGCCGGGGCGCCCGGCACACTCCCCCCCGTCACCGATCCGGCCTGCTGGGCCGCTGTTCCATGCGCGGCGGCTGCGATCACCGCGGTCGTGCTCACGGCTTCGCCCACCAGCACGGCGGTTACCGCCCCGGACAGGGCCAGCAGCACGCCGACCAGCCGCCGGCCGAGGCCACGGGTGGCCACGACAGCCGCCAGGCCGGCCAGCGACACCAGCCCGAGCGCCCCGGCCAGCGGGACCAGGTCCTGGCCTCGCACCGTCAGATCGGTGCCGGGTATCGGCGGGGTGCCGGGAATGATCACCCGCGCCCAGCCCTGCCTGACCGACAGCAGCAGCAGGCCCGCGCCCACCGCCCCGAGGCCCAGGCCGAGCGCGTACTCCCGCCCTGCCCGTGCTGCGCTGGCCATCAACGGCTCACGTCAGCCGTCACCGGCCGTCAGCGCGAGCGTCCCGGCGTCGAAACAGGTCCGGTCGCCGGTGTGGCAGGCGCCGTCTGTCTGGTCCACCTTCACCAGCACGGCGTCACCGTCGCAGTCGAGCGCGACCGAGACGACCCGCTGCACATGACCCGAGGTCTCCCCCTTCACCCAGTACGCCTGCCGGCTGCGGGACCAGTACGTGCACCGGCCCGTGGTCAGAGTGCGATGCAGCGCCTCCTCATCCATCCAGCCCAGCATCAGCACCTCGCCGGTGTCGTACTGCTGGGCGATCGCTGCGATCAGACCCGCGGAATCACGCTTGAGCCGCGCGGCGATCCCGGGATCCAGCTGGGAAGGCCGGCCGCTTTCCCCCGTCACGTCCCTACTCCGTTTCGCATTGGTAGTCAGGGGCGCCGGTGCCGCTGTGCGGTCCGGTTTCCCCATCCCCCTTTCAATCCGTACGTGCGGTTTTCCCGCATACGGCTTACCGATGATCTTCTTGACATGGTTACGCTGCCTTC
>OFHK01000511.1_pt1 | contig 11281 bp, 8 predicted proteins | sample 1521951 | NCBI WGS metagenome assembly OFHK01 (sample SAMEA2468436, study PRJEB22500) | soil metagenome | biome: Glassland; feature: Farmland; material: Clay | place: Australia | collected 2013-01-31 | depth 0.55 m
AGCGCAGTCCCCCCCCCGCCCAGGTAAAGCCGCGGCCACCAGGCGTCCAGGCCCGATCGTGCGTACAGCGGCAGCGCATGGGCATGCAGGCTGCTGAACGTCATGCGCGGGGAACTACCGTTCCACAGCACCGCGAGCATGGCCTGGCCAAGACCGAGCCCGTGGGAGCGGGGATCGACGAACAGGTCGCAGAGCATGGTGATGGCGGCGGGGCCAGCGCCGACCTGGCAGGTTGCGCCGAAACCCGCGACGGCGCCGCGGGGCTCGGCCACCACCAGCCGGCCGTGCGCGAGCAGGTGGGTGACGTAAGCGGGGTCGGAACCCGACCACTCCTCATCCTGCCCGGCCGCGATCGCCACCTTCGCGATCGCTTCGAGGTCACTGCTGGCCGCGTCCCGGACGCTGATCCCGTTCATGGCTCCAGCCTGCCACGGCCAGCGGCCGTCCGGAGAGGCACGAGGCACCGTCCGTGTGCGGCGCCCGGGTGCCCGGCCGCACTGCCGGGCGGGGTGATCTGCTGGCAGTCGGCCGCGGTGGCCTTTCCTTCGTCCGAGCAGGCATCGGCGTCGTCAGGGGGCGTACAGAACCACGAGTTTGATCGCCACACCCGGAAAGCTACTCCCTGCGGGCCGGCGTTTCCGCGACACCGGGACATGATGGCTGCTGGATCAGTGGGTGCCGATCCACTGGTTGATCGTCGCGAATGTCTGGTCCGCGGATGGCTCGGCCGTCAGGTCGTGCCCGGCTCCTGGCACCATGTCCACGGTCAGGCTTGGCGCCGACTGGTAGTAGGGCAATTCGCTGGCCTGCACCGCGGCAGGGTCGGTGCAATCGGGCACCCGGTCGACGCACAGCAGGGCGTCCTGCTCGCCGACGACGAGCAGGACTGGCACGGTGATGCTGTCGGAGACGTTCAGCGGCGGCAGCGTATCCACCGTCGAGACCGCGGTGTCGAACTCGGTCGACGCCACCAGGTCCTTGTGCTGCTCGTCGTAGCTGATGACGGATGGGTCGGTCGCGGCGGAGTGGAGCACGTAACGGGTGCCGGGAATGGTGGTCAGGTAACCGGGATCCAGGCCGAGCCCGGCGAAGGCGGGGTCGAGGTCCGCCGGGTAGAGGAACGTCGCCAGGTTCGCGTAACCGGGATCGGGCGTGTGCAGCAGGCCGGTCGGCACCAGCAGGGTGACGTCCTGGTACGTGGCGGCTTCCTGGACGGCGATGATCGAGCCGAGTGAGTGGCCGATGGAGTCGATCCGGGTGTAGCCCTGGCCGCGCAGCCAGGTGATGATCTGGTGCAGCACATAGGCGTCACTCGGGATGGTCAGGTCTGTGCTGAACGGGTGGCTGCTGGCACCGGTCCCGAGCCGGTCGTAGGCGAAAGTGGCCCGCCCGGCTGCCAGCGTCTTGTCCACATAGGAATACAACTGCGGATCCTGCGGCCAGTCCCAGTACGACTGGTTGTAGGTGGCGCCGCTGCTCAGGACGTCGACGGCGTGTGGCCCCGGCCCCCAAGTCAGGGGCTGGCACAAGGTTCCCGCGACAGACTGGCTGGCGTACGCCCCGGCGGTAAGCGCCACCGGCACGACCACAGCCTGGCAACTACCGTCGGCGCTGCTTGCGGCGCGGGCGGGCCCGGCCCAGAGCAATGACACCGCGACGCAGCCGAGCGCCAAGGCCCGCGGTAAGGAAACGGTGACGATCCGATCGAATGACATACCCGCCCCTTCGTGAGAGTGCCCAGGATGCGGCTACGGGCCGATGGCCAGCGGGGGGCAGGCGCAAGCGGACTCCGATAATACCCGGCAAGCCTACGGAAGATACCGGTGAGGCGGAAGACCTTGACTGAGGGTCCGGCCGCGGCGGCCGCCGCGTTCGGTATTGGCCCGCTCCGGCGGGCTCGCCATCCGGCATGGCCTGGGACATCGGCGTTTTGCTGGCAGACTGGCAACATGTCCGTTGCCCCCCTTGCCGATCACACCACGCCAGCCACCGGGCAGCCCCATGAGCCCTGCGTCCTGCTCAAGCTGGGCGAGATCGTGCTCAAAGGCGGCAACCGGCAGCAGTTCGAGCGGATATTGCACTCGAATATCCGCCGGGCCGTCCGCGATCTTGATTTCGACGTCCGGCTCTGGCAGCGCGACGGCGTCATCGTGCTGCGCATTGTGCCGCGTGCCACGAGTCCGGCCGGGCAGGATTCCCGGCCCACCGGAACGGCTCCGGGCGGGCCGCCCGGCCTCAGCGACGACACCCAGCTGGCGGCGAGCAAACTGGCTGAACGTGCCCGCGACATCATGGGCATCGTCCGCGTCTGCCTGGCGGTGCGGGTCGCCAGGGAGCCCGGGGCCGCCATCGACGCCGCCGTTTCGATGATGGCAGGCAGACCCGGCTCGTTCGCCGTCCGGGCGCGCCGCCGTGACAAGCGCTTCCCGGTCACCTCGGCCGAGCTCGCCGTCCGGATCGGCACCCGGGTCCAGCAGGCCTACGGCAACCCGGTCAACCTGAAGCACCCCGACACCGCGGTCTGCGTCGAGGTCGACCAGAACGAGATCTTCGTGTACACCGAGGGCTACCCGGGCCAGGGAGGGCTGCCGATCGGCATGAGCGGCCGTGCCCTTGCCCTGATGTCCGGTGGGATCGACTCGCCGGTCGCCGCCTACCGGATGATGCGCCGCGGCCTGCGCTGCGACTTCCTGCACTTCTCCGGCATGCCACTGACCGGGCCTGAGTCCGTGTACAAGGCGTATGGGCTGATGCACCAGCTGGACAGGTTCCAGGGTGGCTCACGGCTGTTCGTGGTCGCGTTCGGCAAGGCGCAGCAGCGCCTGGCGTCCTCGGGGGCGAGCCGGCTGCAGATCGTCGCCCAGCGCCGCCTCATGCTCAAGACCGGCGAGGCGCTGGCCGCGCGCCTGGGCGCGACCGCCCTGGTGACCGGCGACTCGCTGGGGCAGGTGAGCAGCCAGACACTCACGAACATCGCTGCTCTCGATGACGCGGTCGCGTTGCCGATCCTGCGCCCGCTCATCGGCAGTGACAAGGTGGAGATCATGGCGGAGGCCCGCCGCATCCGCACGCTTGCCCTGTCAGAGCTGCCCGACCAGGACTGCTGCTCGCTGCTGACGCCCCGTCATGTGGAGACCCGGGCGAGGATCGACGATCTGCGCCGGATCGAGGCGAGGCTGGAAGCGGCCGACCTGGCCGAAGAACTCGCCCGCCTCGCTCAGGAGTACCGCCTCGACCGTGTCTGACCTGGCCCGCCGCGGGCACGCCGGCGAGGCCGGGCCAGACGGAAGCGGCTCGCGGGTCACGCCGCTCCTTTCTCAGCCCACCGGGCTCGGCTGCCGGACCTGCTCCGGCAGCCGGTTGAGGACAGGGGCCGGGGTGAGGGTGCGCCCCATCAGCGGTGACAGGTGAGCGGTGATACTGGCGATTTCCCGGATGTCGGAATCGACCAGCGCCTGGTCACCGTCGCACAGTGCCATCTTCGGCTCGGGGTGCACGTCAACGATCACACCGTCGGCCCCCACCGCGATCGCGGCCCGGGTCAGGGGCAGCACGAGGTCACGCCGGCCACCGGAGTGCGAGGGATCCACGATCACCGGGAGGTGGGACAGCCGCTGTGCGACCGGGACGGCGCTGATGTCGAGAGTGTTGCGGGTGGCCGTCTCGAAGGTGCGGATGCCGCGCTCGCACAGCACGATGTCGAGGTTGCCGCGCTGGGCGATGTACTCCGCGGCCATCAGCCACTCCTCGACCGTGGCGCTCATGCCCCGCTTGAGCAGGACTGGTTTCGAGGCCGCCCCGACCGCCTGGAGCAGCGCGAAGTTCTGCATGTTCCGGGTGCCGACCTGGAGCATGTCGGCATAGGAGGAGACCAGGTCCACGCTGGCAGGATCGATCACCTCGGTCACCACCGGGAGCCCGGTCTCGGCGCGCACCTCGGCGAGAATCTTCAGCCCTGCCTCACCGAGTCCCTGGTAGGCGTAGGGCGAGGTGCGCGGCTTGTAGGCGCCACCCCGCAGCAGCGATGCGCCGGCCGCCTTGGCCATCCGCGCCGCGGTCAGGGTCTGCTCCGGCGTCTCCACCGCACACGGGCCCGCGATCACGGTGAGCGTGTCCGGGCCGATCGGCACCCCGCCGACCTTGATCACCGACCGGTCGGGGTGATGCTCCCTGCTGATGAGCTTGTACGGAACGGAGATCCGCACCACGTCGAGGACACCACTGCGGCTGCGCAGGTTGAGCGCGCCGAATTCACCGACGTCCCCGACCAGTCCCACGATCGTGCGGGACACCCCACGGCTCACGAAAGCTTCCCCGCCTGCCGTGCGTACCAGATCAACGATCGCGTTCACGTCTTCCTGGGTGGCCTCAGGGGCCATCACCACGACCATTGGGTCTCCTCCTGTCGCTGAATGAAGCGGAAGAAGCCCCGGGCCTTCCGGCCCGGGGCTTCGGTGAGGTCGTCGCGTCAGCGCAGAGTCTGGCGGGCGACCGTCCGGGTGCCGGGCCGGTAGCCATACCAAAACCAGAACTGCTCACGCATGGGATGTAGCGTAGCGCATTCAACAACCCGGGGGGTGCCTCGCGGGGTGCCGTTGCCCGCATGCGAAGGTAGCAACGAGGGTTGCACGGCCGGAGACGGCCGGGCGCCAGGCTGGTCCAGGGTCGAGGCAGAAAGGGCGGGGTCAGCCAGACATGACGCAGGCAGAACCCGCAACTGACGGGCGTGCGCGTGCGACGGTGCCGGTGGACTCTCCGCCAGCGCCCGGGCGCGCGCCGGATGAAGGTAGCGAACGAGACGGGACCGGCCTGGCCGGGGCCGCCGGATCAGCCGGGAAGACCGCGCTGGCTGAGGAAACGGCCCGGCCGGCGGCACTGCCGCCGGGGCAGCGCATCCCGCGGGTATGGCCGGTGATGCACTACGGGCCGGTGCCGACGTTCCGCCCGGAAACCTGGGACCTGTGCGTGTACGGGGCCACTGCCTGCGGCGGGGAGGTTCGCTGGGACTGGGCGGCGGTGTCCGCGATCCCCCGGGTGCACATCGTCGCCGACATGCACTGTGTGACAAAGTTCACCATCACCGATGTGGCCTGGGAGGGGATCGCCGCCATGGAACTGCTCGAACTGGCCCCGCCGGCTCCCGAGGTCACGCATGTGATGGTGTGGGCGGAATACGGGTACAGCGCGAATGTGCCGATCGGCGTCTTCGCCGACGACCGCACCTTGCTCGCGACCCACCGTGACGGTGCACAGCTCACGCCCGAGCACGGATATCCGGTCCGGCTGGTGGTGCCACGCCGGTACGCCTGGAAGAGCGTCAAGTGGGTGCGGGCGGTCGAATACCTGACCAGGGACCGGCGCGGCTTCTGGGAGGAGCGGGGTTATCACAACTCCGCCGATCCCTGGCGCGAGCAGCGGTTCTCCTACCAGGAAGAGCCGGGGGAGGGCCCGCCGCTCTGACCCACCCCGGCTTTCAGCGCCGTCCGGCCCGCAGGTGTTTCAGCGCCGCCACGTCGGCGGTCACGGCATCGCGCGGACCGGGGGTTTCGACGATGAAAGGTACGCCTCTGGTCGCTGGATGCCGCAGGAGTGCCCCGAACGGCCCGGTCCCGATCTGGCCGGCGCCGATGTTCTCGTGCCGGTCCCGGCGGGAGCCGCAGCCGTCCTTGGAGTCGTTCGCATGGATCAGGCGCAGGCGGCTGGCGCCCCCATCCGTGCGGCCCCGGTCCGCTATCTCCAGCAGCGTGCCGAGCAGGGCGGCCACGCCACCACGGGCGGTCAGGTCGTGCCCGGCGGCGAAGGCATGGCAGGTGTCCAGGCACAGTCCGGCCCGCGGATGCCATTCCAGGGCCGCCAGGTAGGGCTCAAGATCGGCGGCGACGGCGCACAGCATCTGCCCCTGGCCGGCCATGGGCTCCAGCAGCAGGTCCGGCCCGTCGTCGCCGAGCGAGTCCAGCAGCGGCAGCAGGCACTCACGGACGTGCCGGATGCCCTGCTCCCGGCTGGCGGTCACCGCAGAGCCGGTGTGAACGACAACGCCCAGCGCGCCGATCTCACGGCCGCGCCGCAGTGAGTGCGCCAGCGATTGCGCCGAACGCTTCCGAGTCAGCGCGCCCGGTGATCCCAGATTGATCAGGTACGGGGAGTGCACGAAGACCTTGAGGCCAGCCTGTGCCACATGGTCGCGCAGCGCCGCGTCCTGCTGCGGGTCGCCCGCCGACAGCGCCCAGCCTCGTGGATTGGAGACGAAGACCTGGATCGCCTCGGCATCCACCGCCTCCGCGTACCGCAGGCCGCCGGCCGCCAGGCCGCCGGCCACCGGGACATGCGCGCCGATCGGCCGCTGAGGCTGGTGCGCTGGCACGAGCCCAGAGCTTAGCCTCACCGGCGGCCAGCCACTGACCGCGGCCGGGCCGCCCGGCTTGCTACAGGCCGACCCAGAGCGTGATGGCGCTGCCCTTGGGTGCCTGGTTGTTCGGGCTGTAATTGAAGACGGTCTGCAGCGGGCCGACCGTGTTGACGGTGACCGTGAAGCCCAGCTTCTCCAGCAGGTGGATGGCCTTGCTGACATGCATGCCGTCGACGTTGGGAACCGCCACCATGGGTGGGCCGGCCGAGATCGTGATGATGATGACCTGGCCCTTGGTGAACGCGCTGCCCGCGGGCACGGACTGGCGGACGACCGTCTGGGGGGGCGCGTCACTCTTGGTCGTGGTGACCTCGTCCAGGGAAACCCCGTTGGCCTGCGCCCACTGCTCGGCGACCTGCTGCGGCTGGCCCACGAAGTTGGGTACCGGCGGGCCGGCGCTGACCACCAGGGTGACCGGCTGCGGCTGCGGCCACGACACCCCGGCGGCCGGAGCGGTGCTGACCACGATGCCGGGCGGGATGGTGGCCGACGGCTCGTTGTGCACCGTGCCCGGGGTCAGGCCCGCGTGCCGGAGCGCGGCCTGCGCGGCCGCGAGAACCAGCCCCGTCACCTGGGGCACGGAGATCTTGTGCGGGCCAGCCGACGGGAAGAGCGTGATACTGGCGCCCTTTTGCACCTGTGCCCCGGCCGCCGGGCTGGAGCGGATCACCTGTCCCTGGGCGACCCGGTTGTCCAGCTGGGCCTTGGCGGTGGTGACGGTGAACCCGGCGCTGCGCAGTTCCGCCTGCGCGGTAGCCGTGGTCATCCCAGCGACCTGCGGCACTTTGGTGTACTGGCCGGCCGTGAGCCACCACGCCAGTACCGCGATCACCAGGACCGCGGCGACCCCGGCGGAGAGGTAAGCGAGCCGCCGGCTGAACAGCAGCCGCTGCAGGCGCGGCTCGGACGGGCCGCGGTAACGGGCCGGTGGCGGTGGGCCGTAGGGTGAGCCGATGCCGGGGCCACCGGAGACGATGAGCGTGTGCTGGCTGCCCGGGCGGTAGGGGTCCGGCTGGAACTGCTGCGTGGCGGCCACCGGGACCTGGCCGGCCGGTGCGCCGGGCGGCGGGGCGGGGTAGGGCGCCCCGTACGACTGCCTTGCGGGCGGCGCCGTGCCGGGGACCAGGTCCTGCCCCGGGCGAGCCGGCGGCTGCTCAGGCCAGCCACGGGGCGGGATGACGAGCCCGGCCTGCGGCGTGCCGCTGGTGGCGGAGCCCGGGCCGCTCGCCGCCGGCGAGACGGGGAAGCTGCCCAGGGGCAGGCCGTGCCGGACCCCGGTGATGGCACGCAGGAACTGCCCGGCGTCGCCCGGCCGTAGTTCTGGATCCCTGCTGGTCGCCAGCGCCACTAGGGCGTCCAGGGCGGGCGGCAGGCCCGGCACGCTACCCGACGGCGGTGGGACGACCTCGTTGACGTGCTTGTAGGCGACCGCGAGCGGGGTGTCGCCGGTGTGCGGCTGCCTGCCGGTGAGCAGTTCGAAGAGCATCACCCCGGCCGCGTACACGTCGGTACGGGCATCGGTCCTGGCGCCGGACACCTGCTCCGGCGCGAGGTAAGCAGCCGTTCCGATGATCATCCCGCTCTTGGTCTGGCTCGCCCCGGCGTGTAGCCTGGCCAGCCCGAAGTCGGCCACCTTGACCGCATGCGTGTCAGTGAGCAGGACGTTCTCCGGCTTGATGTCCCGGTGGGCCATCCCCGCGTCGTGCGCCGCCGCCAGCCCGGCCAGCACACCGTCCATGATGTCGAGTGCCTCGCGCGGGCTGAGCTGGCCACGCTCGTTGAGCAGGTCGCGCAGGGTCCGGCCGGGCACGTGCTCCATCGCGAGGTACAGCGTGCGCCCGTCGGCTCCCTGGTCGAACACGGTGACCACGTTCGGGTGTGACAGCCGGGCGACCGAGCGGGCCTCGCCGACGAACCGGCGGACGAAGTCCTCGTCGTTGGCAAGCTCGGCGTGCATGATCTTCAGCGCCACGGTGCGGTCCAGCCGCGTGTCGGTGCCGAGATAGACGGTCGCCATGCCGCCACGCGCGATCAGGGACTCGACCCGGTATCGGCCATCGAGCACCTGGCCGATGGGCGGGCGGGCAAGGGTCGTATCCATCAGCCCAATTCTAGGGGTGGCCGCAGATTTCAGCCTGCGAACGTCATTAAGGGTTCCCGCAGCCACCAGCGGTGACAACGCTCCCGGGCGGGTTCGCTGGGTCTTGTACCGGGCTGGTGCGGGTGTCCCCTAGCGTAAGGGGTCGTGCGGGTGGAGCGGGTGGTGATCGCTGGCGCAGGGCTGGCCGGGCTGCGCACCGCTGAGGAACTGCGTTCCGCGGGCTTTGCTGGTTCCATAACGATGATTGGCGCCGAGCCCCGGCCGCCCTATGACCGTCCGCCCCTGACGAAGAAATTCATGGTCGGCGAGCTGGACGACACCACGCTGGCGGCCGACCCCGCGGCGCTCGGGCTGGATCTGCGGCTGGCCGAGGCCGCGACCGGCCTCGGCGAGGCGGTGCTGCGGACCGGCCGCGGCGAGTACCCCTTCGACGCGCTGGTGGTGGCGACCGGAGCCAGCCCCATCGGGCTGCCCGGCAACGGCCGGCAGCGCTTCTTGCGCACGCTCGACGATGCCCTGGAGCTGCGGTCAGCCCTGCACCAGGGAACCCGGCTCACCGTGGTCGGCGCTGGGTGGATCGGTGCGGAACTGGCGACGGCCGCCGCCCGCCGGGGCTGCCGGGTCACTGTGGTCGAGGCGGCCAGCACTCCGGTCGCGGCCGCGCTCGGGACCGCGGTGGGCGCGTGGATGGTTCCCTGGTACGCCGAAGCCGGGGTCGAGCTGCTGCTGCGCCAGCCGGTCGAGTCGGTCGAGCCGGGCGGGCTGGCGCTGCCGGGAGGCGGCTGGCTGGCGGCCGACCAGATCGTCACCGCCGTGGGCGTCCGGCCGCAGACCGGCTGGCTGGCCGGGTCAGGTGTGGCGCTGGCGAACGGGGTGGCCGTGGACGAGCGGCTGCGCGCCTCGGTGCCTGGTGTGTTCGCGGTGGGCGACTGTGCCGCGTTTGTCTCCCGCCGCTACGGTGCGCGGCTGCGGGTCGAGCACTGGGACTGTGCCCTGCACGCACCGGAGGTGGTGGCGGCCAACATCCTCGGCGGGGACGAGATCTACGACCCGGTCCCGTATTTCTGGTCCGAGCAGTTCGGCCGGATGGTGCAGTACGCCGGGCATCACACCGGCGCCGACCGGCTGGTCTGGCGGGGTGACCCGGCGGGGCGGCAGTGGACGGCCTGCTGGCTGTCGGATTCCGGGCCAGGCAGTGGTGCCGGGATCGGGGACGGCGCCACCGCCAAGGACGGTGCTGGAACCAGGGGAAAGGCCGGGCCCCGTGGCGCGGAACGGCTGGTCGCCCTGCTCGCAGTCGGACGGCCGCGCGACCTGGTCCAGGGCCGCCGCCTCATCGCCGCTGGCGCCATTGTCGACCCGGCCCGCCTGTCCGATCCAGATACAGCGGTACGCGACGCCGTCGCCGACGCGGGCTGAGTCCTGAAAGTGTGCGTGCGCGGTCGTGATTCTGATCCATATCGGCCATGTCGCCGGCGATCGACCTGGCCCGCGCCGGGCGTGGTCGATTTGGGCTGTTCCCGCGACCACAACTGACCACGCCTGCGGGGAGTCGGCCCGCTGCCGGGCAAGCCGTGGTCAGAAAGGGCTGCCATCACAGCCCGCAACGACCACGCCCGCCGATCCAGGCTCGCCGCGTGGTCAGTTCAGGCCGCTATCAACCCAAAATGACCACATCCCGGCAGGTCCCCGCCCCCAGCGCCCGTGGGACATAGCCAGTAAGGCCTGTCATAGCGGCCGTTACTGGCTATGGACTCCAGGGATCATTGGCGGCCTGGCCCTGACCCCGGAGCCGGGCCACCGGGCCACCCCCAGTTCGCCGCCGGGGACCCGGGCCGGCACGGCGGGGAGCCGCTCCAGCAGCGAGCCGAAGCCGCGGATGTCGTCGCGGATGCCGAGGCGCGAGAGCGTGCCGTACAGCACAGACTGGCTGCTCGACGTGACCGGCACGCCGAGCTCTTGCTCCAGGCGCGCGAGCGAGCCGACCGTCGGCCACCGCGGACAGGTGAGGTGGACGGCGTCGACACCGGCGGCGTCGGCGTGCACCGCGCGCGCGAGGTCCGCGGGGACCTGCGGGTCGAGCAGCGCCATCTCCACAGGGCGCTCGATGCCGAGGCAGCGCGTCGCGGCGACCTCGAGCCCGGCCGCGGTGAAGTACTCGGCGAACTTGCGCGTGAGCGTCTCGGTGTACGGCGCGGCGATCGCGACGCGCCGCGCGCCGACCGCGCGCAGCGCCTCGACCTCGAGCCCATTCGCCGCCCGCGGCAGGAGCGCGCGGGTCGCGTCGAAGAGCGGCGCCCAGCCCGAGCGCGCCGGCCAACATGCCGAGCACGAGGGTTTCGGCGAGGCGCTCGCGAACGAGGTCCGCCGTCCCCGCACCCAGCACTCGACGCATCCCGATCTGCGGCCGACGGGCCAAGCCGCGAAACAGCAGGAGATTCGCCGTGTTGGCACAGGCAATCAGTAGGACGACCGCGGTCACCCCCAATAACAGCCGCCCGGTGTCCTCGGCCGTCGCCCGGATTGGTGGCCACAAGCCGACGCCTTGAAAGACGACTGGGGGTTGACCGATTACCCGTTGGCTCACCGCACGAAGTTGTTCCTCGGCCTGATCGAAGGTCGCCCTGCGCGCGAGTCGCGAGACGAACTCGGAGTAGAAGGGCTCCCCGGGGACTGGGGCCCCGTGCGTCGCGTTCACCAGCAGCGACGCTCGCCCTGGAAGCCAGAGGTCCGCTGGGTGCTCGCGATCCACGCCATGGAACCCCAGAGGG
>OFHK01000512.1_pt1 | contig 11248 bp, 15 predicted proteins | sample 1521951 | NCBI WGS metagenome assembly OFHK01 (sample SAMEA2468436, study PRJEB22500) | soil metagenome | biome: Glassland; feature: Farmland; material: Clay | place: Australia | collected 2013-01-31 | depth 0.55 m
GGAACGCCCGAAGGAGAGGGGGTCGGTAACGAGTCCCCCCGGACCCTCGCGTCCCGGGCGTCCCGAGGGGGGCCGTTCGCCCGCGGCTCATCAACGCCGCGGCTGAAACCGAAGTCTGCGCGTCGGTGTTGCGTGCGACGGTCGGATCCGAAAACGTCATGAACGTCCCGCCGGTGATGGGTTCGGAAGACTTCGCCTTCATGCTGCGGGCAAAGGCGGGTTGCTACGTCTTCATCGGCAACGGCGGTGGCGCGGACGCGCCGATGGTGCACAACCCGGACTACCAGTTCAACGACGAGATCCTGCCCTACGGCGCCCTGCGCCGCGTCGAGATCGCGCGCGCGCTCGCCACCCGGCCGCAGCTGCTGCTGCTCGACGAGCCCTTCGCCGGCCTCGGCGCGGGCGAGATCGAGCCGCTGGTGCAGCTGATCCGCCGGCTGCACGACAGCCAGGGCCTCACGATCCTGATCATCGAGCACAAGCTGCGCGAGTTCATGCAGCTGGTCTCGCGCGTGATCGCGATGGACTTCGGCGAGGTGATCGCGACCGGTGCGCCGGCCGACATCGTGCGCCACCCGCGGGTGATCGAGTCCTACATCGGCAAGGGCGCCCATGGCATTGCTTGAGGTCGCCGAGGTCGTCGTCCACTACGGCAAGGCGCTCGCGCTCGACGGCGTATCGCTCGCCGTCGAGGACGGCGAGATCGTCGCCGTGCTGGGACCCAACGGCGCCGGCAAGAGCACCCTGCTGAAGGCGATCTCGCGCGCGGTGCCGAGCACCGGCCGGATCCGGTTGAAGGGCCGCCCGCTCGACGGTCTGCCGGCGCACCGGGTGGTCGCCGAGGGCGTCTGCCATTGTCCGGAGGGGCGGCGCCTGTTTCCCGAGCTGTCGGTGCTGAAGAACCTCATGCTCGGCGCCTACCTGCGGCGCGACGACGACGCGGTGCAGGCGGACCTGGACCGCATCTACACGCTCTTCCCGGTGCTGCGCGAGCGCTCGCGGCAGCAGGCGAGCACGCTCTCGGGCGGCGAGCAGCAGATGGTGGCGATCGGCCGCGCGCTGATGGGCGCGCCGAGCCTGCTGCTGCTCGACGAGCCCTCGGTCGGCATCGCGCACCGGCTGAAGACCGAGATCTTCGAGGCCATCCGCGGCATCCGCCGCAAGGGCATGGCGATCCTGCTGGTCGAGCAGGACGCGCGCTCCGCGATCGAGGTGGCCGACCGCGTCTACGTCCTCGAGCACGGGCGCGTCGTGCACCAGGGCGCCGCGCAGGCGCTCGCGGGCGACGACTACATCCGCCGCGTCTATCTGGGCGTCTGAGCCAAAATCGGGGTCAGATCCCATTTTCCGCGAAAATGGGATCTGACCCCGATTTTCGATCTGGTACCTTAACTGGGACATGGCGGGCAAGACGACCGATACCTCCTCCGAGGCGAGGCTGCTGGGCAAGCCCGCGCGCGGCTGGCGGCGCACGGCGTTCGAGGTGGTCTTCGAGGCCGACACGCCGGCCGGGCGGGGCTTCGACGTCGCGCTGCTCGTCGTGATCGTGGCGAGCGTGGTGACGGTGATGCTCGACAGCGTGCACTCGGTGGGCGGGCGCTATCCGCTCGTGTTCGACGTGCTCGAGTGGGGCTTCACGCTCGTGTTCTCGATCGAGTACGCGCTGCGGATCGTCTGCGTCGAGCGGCCGATGCGCTACGTGCGCAGCTTCTTCGGCGTGGTCGACCTGCTGGCGGTGCTGCCGACCTACCTCGCGCTGCTCTTCCCGGGTCTGCAGACGCTGATCGACATCCGCATGCTGCGCCTGCTGCGCGCGCTGCGGATCCTCAAGCTCGCCGCCTACGTGCGCGAGTACCGCACGCTCGCCGCGGCGCTCTCGGCGAGCCGGCGCAAGATCCTGGTCTTCATCGGCACGGTGGCGATCCTGGTGACGCTGCTCGGCACCGTCATGTACGTGGTCGAGGGGCCGGCGAACGGCTTCACCAGCGTGCCGGTGGCGGTATACTGGGCGATCTCGACCATGACCACGGTCGGCTTCGGCGACATCACGCCCAGGACCGACCTCGGGCGCGCGATCGCGAGCCTGATCATGCTGCTCGGCTGGGGCATCCTCGCGGTGCCGACCGGAATCGTCACCGCCGAGATGACCAGCCGGCGCATCGAAGCGCAGCGCGGCGGGCGCGCCCGCGCGGCCCGGCGCACCCGCCGGCGCCCCGCCCACCGCCGACACTGCGCCCCACCGCGCCGGCGGGCCACCCCCAGACTCCCCCCCGCAACAGCAAAAGCGACCCGCGCCACCCCGCGCGGAGGGGCTGAGGGCTGAGGGGCCCCCCGCCGGAACGGCGGACACCGAAGAGCCCGAAACGGCACCCCGAGGCGCCCCTGCGGAAGAAAGTCCGGCTGACGCGCCCGCGGCGCACCCCCGCAACCGCCTATGACGGGCGCTGCCTGGCGCTTTCCGCACCGCTCGCGCCCAATATCAACCACAAGCTTACCGCCTTCGGGGGCAGCCTGTATTCGCTCGCCGTGGTATGCGGCTGGGGACTGGTCCACCTCAAGCTGGCGGAGGCAGGCCTGCACAAGCACATCGTGATCCAGGAAAGCAGCATCCGCTACCTGCGCCCGGTCAACACCGACATGCGCGCGACCTGCTGCGTGGATGTCGCCGCGCTCCAGCACTTCCTGCGCGCGCTGTGCAAACACGACCGCGCCCGGCTGGAACTTGCCGTGACCGTCAGCCATGACGACCGGCCCGCGGTCGAATTTTCCGGACGCTACGTCGTCCACGGATAGCAACACATGAACGACTCCCAGCTCGAAAAGCACACACCCATGATGCAGCAGTATTTACGCATCAAGGCAGACCATCCGGACATGCTCCTGTTCTACCGCATGGGGGACTTCTACGAGCTGTTCGGCGCAGACGCCGAGCATGCCGCGAAGCTGCTGGACAACACGCTCACCCAGCGCGGGGCGTCGAACGGCCAGCCGATCAAGATGGCGGGCGTGCCCTACCATTCCGCCGAACAATACCTTGCGCGCCTGATCAAGCTGGGCGAATCGGTGGCGATCTGCGAGCAGATCGGCTACCCCGCGCTTGCAAAGGGCCCGGTGGAACGCAAGGTGGTGCGCATCGTCACCCCGGGCACGCTCACCGATTCCGCGCTGCTGGAAGAAAAGCGCGACAACCTGCTGCTCGCCGTGCACGGGCGGCGCGAAAAGGTAGGCCTGGCCTGGCTCAATCTGGCCTCCGGCCAGTTGGTTGCCGCCGAAACTGCTGCCGCCGGCCTGCCGGCGGAACTGGAGCGCCTGCAGCCCTCGGAAATCCTGTATGCCGAGGGGGGCGCTGCGCCGCAAAGCGAGGCACCGAAGACGCCCCTGCCCGCCTGGCATTTTGACCTTGAGGCCGCGCGGCGCGCGCTGTGCGGGCAGTTTTCCACCCTCGACCTCGCGGGCTTCGGCTGCGAGGACCTCACCCTTGGCCTGGAAGCCGCCGGCGCGCTGCTGGGTTACGCGAAACTCACGCAGGGGCAGAGCATCGCGCACATCCGCGGCATGCAGTCCTACCGTGCCGACCAATACGTGCGCATGGACGCCGCCACTCGCCGCAACCTGGAGATCACCCAGACCCTGCGCGGCGAGCCGGCGCCCACCCTGTTCTCGCTGCTCGACAGCTGCGCCACCAACATGGGGAGCCGGCTGCTGGCGCACTGGCTGCATCATCCGCTGCGCGACCGCGACGCCCTGCGCGCGCGACTCGGCGCGGTGGACTGGCTGGGCGGCAGTTTCCGCGCAGCGCATGATGCGCTCAAACCCAGCGCGGACGTGGAACGCATCACTGCGCGCATTGCGCTGAAGTCGGCGCGCCCGCGCGACCTTTCCGGCCTGCGCGACACGCTGAACGCACTGCCCGGCCTGCTCGCGCTGCTCGCTGCGTGTGATTCCCCGCTGCTGCTCGAGCTGGCGGCCGCATTGCAGGCCGATGACGTCCTGGTCAAGCTGCTGCAGGACATGCTCAAGGCCGAACCTGCCTCCGTGGTGCGCGAGGGTGGCGTGATCGCCGACGGCTACGACGCCGAGCTGGACGAACTGCGCGGCATCCAGACCAACTGCGGCGACTTCCTGCTGGACCTGGAAACGCGCGAACGCGCGCGCACCGGGATTGCCAATCTCAAGGTCGAGTACAACCGCGTCCACGGCTTCTACATCGAGGTGAGCCGCGCCAACGCGGAAAACGTGCCGGACGACTACCGCCGCCGCCAGACGCTGAAGAATGCCGAGCGCTACATCACGCCGGAACTGAAAGCCTTCGAGGACAAGGCGCTCTCCGCAAACGAGCGTGCCCTGGCGCGCGAAAAGTTCCTTTACGACCAGTTGCTCGACCGGCTCGCGCCGCACATCCCGCAACTGCAGCGGATCGCGGCCGCCATGGCCGAGCTGGATGTGCTCGCCACTTTCGCCGAGCGCGCGGCCACGCTGAACTTCAGCGCGCCCATATTCCGCGACGCGCCGCTGCTGCGCATCGTGCAGGGCCGCCATCCGGTGGTGGAAGCGCAGGTGGAAAATTTCATCGCCAACGACACCCAGCTCAATGCCGCGCGCAAGATGCTGCTGATCACCGGCCCCAACATGGGCGGCAAGTCGACCTACATGCGCCAGGTCGCGCTGATCGTGCTGCTGGCCCACATCGGCAGCTTCGTACCCGCCGAGCGCGCGGTGATCGGTCCGTTCGACCGCATCTTCACCCGCATCGGCGCCTCCGACGACCTTGCCGGCGGCCGTTCCACCTTCATGGTGGAGATGACCGAGACCGCCAACATCCTGCACAACGCCACCGCCCAAAGCCTGGTGCTGATGGACGAGATCGGCCGCGGCACCAGCACCTTCGACGGCATGTCCCTGGCCTGGGCCTGCGCCCATGACCTGGCCGAGCGCATCCGCGCCTTCACCCTGTTCGCCACCCACTACTTCGAGCTCACCGCACTGCCGGATCTGGTGCACGGTGTCGCCAACGTCCACCTCGATGCCGTCGAACACGGCGACACCATCGTCTTCCTGCATGCCGTGAAGGACGGACCGGCCAACCAGAGCTACGGTCTGCAGGTGGCGCAGCTTGCCGGCGTACCGCGCCAGGTGATCGAGGCGGCGCGACGCAAGCTGATCGCCCTGGAGACGGAGGATGCGGCGCTGCGCGAACACGACAATCCGGAACGCCAGATGGCGCTGCAACTGCCGCCGCCGCCCGATGTCCCGGTGGTCACCGAACTGCGCAAGGTGGAACCCGATGCCCTCACACCGCGCGAAGCGCTGGCCCTGGTCTACTACCTGAAAGGATTGCTTGCGGCGGAGTGACCACTCCTTGCGTAGTACATCGGCGCACGCCGCCACAAATATGTCATTAACATGCAACCTGGCGTTCAATAATCTGCGTTAATTTTTCAACGACACACCGCATCGTCGTTCGATTTTGTGAACGGCGACACGTACTGGCTGCGTCGCGCAATAGTAGTTTTATCTTCACGATTTCGCGGTAAGAATCGCTGCCTGCGCGCAAGGAACCATGCGGCCGAAAGGACAAACAAAACAGCAAATGCAAGGGAGCAGGTAATGGAATACGTCAGCGTCACCACTTTGAATGAGTTCCATCAGCGCTATCGGCAGCAGAAACAGACGATAGAGAAGCGTCTGCGCAGCGAAATCGAACTATTCCGCAACGAACTTGACAAATTCAGTCCGCACAGTCGCTGCGAGATCGAACGTTGGAATTTTGGAATTTATCAGGAGCTGGTGCAGCGCCGCTCACGCATGCTGCAGTTGCTGTTCGAATAGACAACCCTGAAACGGTTTATCCCTTGATTGTGCCCGCACTTGAGTCCGCTCCCTTCTTGGGGAGCAGCCTCTTTTATTCTGTCGCCGGTACGAACCGACGCCAAGCGCACAATTGCGTCGGCAGCCAGCCCCTGCGGAGGTAAAAATCCAGCGCCTGCGCATTGCCGCGATCGGCGAGCAGTTGCAGACGCGACACACCGCGCTGTTGCGCCCATTCGTCCAGCGCATCGAGCAACGCCGTACCGACCCCGTTGCCACGCTGTCCGGCATCGACCACCACATCCTCGATCAGCGCCGTCTCCCCGCCTTGCGCGGTGGAGACTAAAATCTGCGCACTGCACATTCCAATCACCGCACCGTCGTGCAACGCGACCAACACAACCGCCTGCTGCGGCCGTTGCAGAATCTGCTCAAGGCCGCGCCGCTGCCTTTCCGCATCAGGAAGAAAATCGGCTTCGATAGAAAACAGCTGTTGCAACAGTCCGACCAGCACCGGCAGGTCATTGACCACCGCGGATCGAATTGGAAAAGTGGGCGGCGTCATCGTTGCGACTCAGCCGCCCAAAACGTGGGAGTAGATCCGCCGCAGCAACTCCAGCTCCGGCGGTGGCAGATCCCGTGCCTGCGTCAGGTCGATGAATGCGCCGCCCTGCGCCTGTGCCGCCGCGAGCGGCGGATCGATGGAGGTGAACGCGGCCGCGTAGACGGTTATCGGTCCACCCGGCACATCAACGCGCGCCACGAATTTCGGATCGAGCGCGATACTGCCCGCGGACAGCGCCAACTCGCGCGCCATCCGGCCGAGCAACGGCGCCGGATGCGGCACGACTGCCGGATCGAACCGAGACAGTTCGGCGACATCGACCACTACGGCAAGCGACGGCAGCGGCCCGAACCCGCACACGGTGTGTTCGGCGAAGCGCAAGAAGCGCAGCCGGGCACTGGTCGCCTGCTTGTGATAGACGATCAGCCGTGCGCCGCCGGTCATGTCAGCCCCACATGTCGTCCGGTGTCTGGTACGCGGCCACCGGCGTACCGCCCAGCAGATGCTGCTCGATGATCGCCGTCACCTGCTCCTTGCCGATACCGCTGTACATCACGCCTTCCGGGTAGACCAGCACGTTGGGGCCAACACCGCAGGGACCGATACAGGCGGTATTGGTCAGCTGAAAGCGCCCGAACAGGTTGCGCTCCTGCAGCTGGTACCAGAACTCCTCGGCGATCGCCGCACAACCCTTGGCACTGCACGAGCCGCGCGGATGGCCGTCGGGTCGCGCCTGGGAACAGACGAAGATGTGTTTTTCCGGCTTAGGCATGCTCTTTCCCGTTTGTTCGCATTACTGTAGAAGCGGCTATGCCGCGAAAAAAGGCCGAAAGGAAACACAGCCATCGCGGCGGAGCCGCTCCTACGTATCCAGAAATGGTCATGGACGGTACGAGGCACTCCGCAGCCGCCCTTCGTGATTCAATCTCGCTTTTTTCAAGTCCCGACGGCCGCAGCCGCGTGGCTGTGGCACTTCTTGGAGCAGACGCGCGAGCAGGAGCCGCAGCCGATGCAGTCCATGGCGTTGGCGATGGACATCACCATGGCGACGTCGTCGGAGAAATCGTCGTCGTCATCCTCATCGTCGACCTCGCGTTCCACCAGTTCGAATACTTCGCGCGGACACACCTTGTAGCAGCGGCCGCAACCGATGCAGTCAGCCTGATTGATGGCCACGATGAATTCCGGCGTCCAATTGGACCCTCCGCGGGTCAGGCCGGTGATCATTTCACTCATCTTTCTCTCTCCGTTCGCTGTTGCGCCTGGGCGCTCTGCCAGGCCTCGTTCGCCTCTTCCCACGCCTTGCAGGCGTCGTAGGTCGACTGAGCGATCCCCTGCAACTCCCCGTAGGCCGCAGGCAACCGCTCTTCCACCAGGTCGTGCAGCTGCGACGACCACTCGCTGGCGATGCGCTTGCGCTTCTTGACCTCTTTCTCCAACTGTTTCAGCTTTTCTTCGCTCATCACCCATCCCCCGATGCAAGATTGAACCACGGAGTACGGCACGGGGAAACGCCAGCAACGTGCCGTATGAATTCAGGAATTCCCCGTGTTCCCCGTGCCCCCCGTGGTTAATGGTCTTACAATCCGGCCACCTTCGAGTGCTCGCCGATCAGCTCCAGCGCGATGGACAGCAGCTTGTCGGCCTCGTCCTTCAGCTTGGAGAGGCTGGCGAAACCGAAGCGGTGCACATCGCGCAGGGTCCTGTCGACCACCACCAGCTTGCCGACGGTGATCAGCACGCGGCCGAAGCCTTCGTGGCTAAGCACGATGATCGGGATCGCCATCAGGCCGCACTCCTTTTCGATCATGATGGAGATGGCGTTGTAGAACGCCTTCACCCGCGCCATGGTCTCCTCATCCGGATCGCCGACCACCGGGATCTCTTTCTTGCGTTCCGGCGTCAGCACGAACGGGTCCAGCAGCTGGGCCGGGGTGTAGCCTTCCCACACGCCGTAGCTGTCCAGGGCACGCATCTGCTTCACCATCTCCGCGGCGAAATCGGTGGTCAGCACCGGGTCGTCAATCGTCACTGCATTCATCGTGGTCTCTCCGTTTAGGTATTCGTAATCCTGCGGCGGCATGGGGGATGTGCAATGCGGAAACCGGAACTCGCCCCCGAATCCCATCAACCGCTTCCACGTTGCACATCTCCGATACCGTCGCCGTCAATCCTCCCAGCCTTCCGCCTCCATGACGTCGAACCGCTTTTGATCCCGCCGTTGCCGTGCCAGCGCGCGGCCGATCCAACCGTGCGCGCCTTGCCGCAACTCATGCTGCATGCCGCCCAGCAGTGCGCCGATGGCGCTCCCCTCCGGCACCTTCATCGGTTGCACGCCGAGTCCCAGCAACTGGCGCACCGCCGACGGACCGACCGCCTGGCAATAGACCGCGGCGCAACCGTCGAGCAGCACGAATTTTTCCAACAGTTTGTTTTCGTTGCCGTCGTGTTCCAGCCTGCCGAACTCGGCTACCTGCGACAGCGTCACCCGCTCCGCCTCGACCCGGTAGATGGCAAAGCGCTCGGCGGAACCAAAATGCTGATCCACGTGTTTCAGATCGGAGCTGGCGAAGGCCACCAGCAGTCCCGGAGCAATCCCCGCCTCGTTACCGTCCAACACCCGCAACTGCCGCTGCATGCTCATGGTTCAGTCCCTCTTTTGCGCGTAGATGGAACGGTACGGCGCGATCTCATGTTCGCCGTGTTCCAGCATCAGGTTCGCCAGGTCGAACAGCAGTTGGCGCGTGCCACGATAACCGACGGCGGCGCGCTGGTAGCCGCCGACCAGGTCGTAGAGCGGAAAACCGATGCGCTGCAACGGCAGGCCGAGCCGCTTGGCGCTCTGCCCCAAGTGCGCGTTGCCCAGCAACAGCTCGGCATGGCGTTCGCACGCGGCCTGTTCCAAATCCTCCAGGTCGCCGATCTTCCCCTCGTCCAGTTGCAGCGCCTCCAGCGCGGTGCGGCGGCTCGGCGCCACCGCCGCCACCACCGCGGCGCCGATCCCCTGCAACAGCTCGGTCAGCGCCAGCAGCTGATCGGGCTCGGCGGCGACGGCGCAGCGGCGCAGGCCGATCATGAAGTGGCTGTCCACCATGGCGTCCTGCAACTGCGCGCGCCGGCGTCGCAGCCGCTCCGGCACCGGACGTTCGGCGATCAGGCTCAGCGCCGTGACGAAATTGTCCACCGCGTCGATGCCGAGCAGATGATCGAAACGGTAATCGGGCACGCCGGTACGTGCGTTGAGCGCGTCGGCGACACCGTGCAGCGCCCGACCGATCACCAGGGTCGCGATCGACTCGCCCATCAGCTGGATGTCGGACAGCGGCGTACCGCCGACCGTGTGCGGCGTGAAATCGTCCTGGGTCAGATGGCCGTCGAGAGAATCGGCAATATCGGGCAACACCACCGGGCGCAGATCGAACGCCTCGATCATCTCCTTGAGCGTCTCCACGTCGCCCGGCGTCAGGTGAGCACCGACCAGCACGTTGACCTGACGCTGGCGCAGACCGACGCGATTGGACTCGGGGACGATGGTCTCCACCATCGACTTCACCGCCAGGGCGAAACCGCTCTCGAAACCGCCCACATAGTCCGGCGTCTCCACCGGCACCACATAGCGCTCGGCGAACTCCGGATGAAGCTCGCGGAACTGTTTGACGGCACGACGGATATCGGCGCCCTGGGTCTCCGCCAGCCCGGTGGTCATCAGTCCGATCAGTTGCGGCTTGTTCTTGCTGAACACGGTCTTGAGCGCCTCGACCACGTTGTCGTCAGCCCCCATCACCGTGCTCACCTGATCCATCGCCGTGGTCTGCAGCGGGATCGGTTCGCGGAAGTGACGCACGAACATCACCTTGGCAAAGGCGGTGCAGCCCTGGGAACCGTGCATCAGCGGCATCGCCCGGCTCAGTCCAAGGAACGCCAGGGTCGCCCCCACCGGCTGGCTGGTCTTCAGCGGATTGACCGTCAGCGCCTTGTTGCGCTTGAGTACCGTAACGCTCATGACGCGACCTCCTCCCACGGTGCCGGTTTGCGCAGCGCCGGCCAGATGGGGTTTTCAATGGTGAGCGCCAACTGACGCGCCAGCTCCGCCATGCCGGCGTAGCCGGCGTAACCGAATTCGCGCTCCTGGTTGATGTCGAGGAACGGGATGCGCGCCTTGAGCGCGGTGTACATGTTGCGGCCGCCGGCGATGAGGATGTCGGCCTGGTAGTCGCGCACCGTGTCGAGCAGCGCGCGCGGGCTGCCCTCGTCGAGCATCTTCACCTCCGGCCCCATCAGTTCGCGGATGCGCGCCTTGTCCTCTTCGGTGGATTTGTTGGTGCCGGTGGCAACCACCTTCAGCCCGAGATCCTGCAACGCGGAGATGATGGACCACGACTTGACGCCGCCGGTGTAGAGCAGCGCGCGACGGCCGTCGAGCCGCTTGTGCGAGTCGCGGGCCTGACTCACGTTAGCGACGGTTCTCGGCGCTCCGTCTCCTCCCCCGCCCCCTTCAACCCGGCCTTGGCCGCCTTCGAGGCGCGGGCGCGCGGCAACGCCCGCGTCCGGCGCACCGCGGCCGCGGCCGTATGCCTTGTTCTCGGTCTGACGGCTTTTCCGTCGCGCGGCTTTGCGCAGACGTGCGAAATGCCGAATACTGCCATGAGTAACGCGCAAAGTATCGCAGGAAATGAGACCACTCTTGTTAACAATATTGTGCAGAATTTGGAGAACAGCTGGAACACGGATATCATGAAACTGCGCGCGGCTTTAGGGAGCGACGCCAGCGCGAACAATACGGCCATCATGTCCAAGCTGAACAATTTCTGGAACCTCTGGATCACCGCGTGGCAGAACATGACGGCGCAGCTTTCGGCCGGCACGCTCGACCAG
>OFHK01000513.1_pt1 | contig 11216 bp, 11 predicted proteins | sample 1521951 | NCBI WGS metagenome assembly OFHK01 (sample SAMEA2468436, study PRJEB22500) | soil metagenome | biome: Glassland; feature: Farmland; material: Clay | place: Australia | collected 2013-01-31 | depth 0.55 m
CGCTCCGGCCAGGACTGGCGCCCCGCGCGTGAGCGCTCCGTACTGGGCTGCCGCCCCTCGCGCGGCCGACCCTCCGCCCGGAACTGGCGCCCCGCACGTGAGCGCTGCGCACGGGCCGCCGGGCGGGCAGGCCCCGGGCGGGAAGCCGGCGGGCGTTCGGCCTCCGGGCGGGCGGTGGCCGGGGCCGGCGGTGGGATCGGCGTGCCCGAGGTGGCGATCTCGCGCACCACCGGATGGCCGGCCTCCACATGATGGCTGGTGGGCACGATCCCGGCCGCGCTGTGCAGGCGCGCGACATCGTGGGCCTGGCCGGGGTCGACCAGCGCCACCACCGTCCCAGACGCCCCGGCCCGGGCGGTCCGCCCAGAGCGGTGCAGGTAGTCCTTGTGGTCGTTGGGCGGGTCGTAGTGCACCACCAGGCCGACATCGTCGATGTGCAGGCCCCTGGCCGCCACGTCGGTGGCCACCAGCACCCGTGGGTGCCCGGCGGCGAAGCCGTCGAGCGCGCGCTGGCGCTGGTTCTGGTTCAGGTTGCCGTGGATCGCCGCCGCCGGCGTTCCGGCCTGGGTGAGCTGCCTGGCAAGCCGGGCCGCGCCGTGCTTGGTGCGCACGAAGAACAACGTCCGGGCGGGCCGGGACGCGATCTCGGCGGCCACCGCGACCTTGCCTGCCGCCGGAAGGATGAACACCTGATGCTGCGCGGCGGCGGCGTCGGCGACCGGCGCGACCGCGTGCAGGGCGGGCGTGGACAGGTAGTTCGTGACCAGCCGGTCGACGTCGCGGTCCAGGGTGGCCGAGAACAGCAGCCGCTGCCCGGCCGGCGGCGTCTGGTCCAGCAGGCGCGTGACCGCGGGCAGGAACCCCAGGTCGGCCATGTGATCGGCCTCGTCGAGCACGGTGATCTCGATCTGCCCGAGCGTGCACGCACCGCGGTCGAGCAGGTCGATCAGCCGCCCGGGTGTGGCCACCACAATGCCCACCCCCCGCCGCAGCCGGTCGATCTGGCGGCCCAGTGATGCGCCGCCGTACACAGTGGCGACGCTCACCCCGGCCCGCTCACCAAGGGGGGCGAGCACGTCGGCAACCTGCTGGGCGAGTTCCCTGGTCGGAACCAGCACCAGCCCCCGCGGCGCCTTCTGGCGGCAGGGCGCCCCAGCGAGCCGGGCCAGCAACGGCAGCCCGAACGCCAGCGTTTTGCCTGATCCGGTCTGCGCGCGGCCGAGCACGTCCCGGCCGGCCAGCGCGTCCGGCAGCGCACGGGCCTGGATGGCGAACGGGGCCTCGATGCCGCGCTCAGCCAGCGCTGTCACCAGCGGGGCGGGCAGGCCCAGTTCGCCGAAGGTGGCGGCGGCCGGCACCGGCGCTGCCAGCGCGGCCTCAAGGGCAAGATCGAGCGCAGAACGCGGGCTCACCGCCGCACCCGCAGCCCGCGTGCCACCCGCTGAGGGCTGGCCAGAACCGGGCCCGGTGCCGCGGCGGGTCCGGCGGCGATGGCCAGCCCCGCTGGCCGCCCGGCCCTGACGGGCGCCTCCGGCGCCGCTGGTTGCGGGTGCCTGCCGGGCGCCGCGGGCTGCCGGCGCCTGGCGGGCGCTCCCGGCTCCGCCGGGGGCAGGCTGCCGCACGGCAAGGTGAGCCTGGTTCTGGCGCACAGTTGAACTCCATCTGTGGTCGGGGGCCGCGTCGTGATCGGAGGCGTCAACGACAACGGCGATCAGAGTTCACCGGGAAGCGGACTGCTCACACAAGCGACCGCGTGGACGACTCGCCCACGGGAGCGGCGGCGTCACACCGCCTGGTACCCGAAACCCTATCAGCGGCTCAGGTGTTCCCACCGCAGACCGGCACCCCGGCGGGCGGCACCCCGCAGACCGGCACCCCGGCGGGCGGCACCCCGCAGACCGGCACCCCGGCGGGCGGCACCCCGCAGACCGGCACCCCGGCGGGCGGCACCCGGCGGGCGGCACCCCGGCCGTGGCGCTCATTCGTAGCTCTTCTCGAACCGGCTGACCGCGATGAGCCCGGCGACGAACACGATCACCATCGCGATATCCAGGCCGAGTTCGACGTTGTTGACCTTCGCCTCACTGCTGAGCAGGAAGAGAATGCGGCGGATGACGGCGACCAGCCCGACAACGATGAACGGCTGCGCGGCCAGGCGGTGCGCGCGCAGCGACAGCACCACCGTATGCACGATCTCCACCAGGATCAGCACCAGCAGGATCTGGTCCAGCAGGCCGCTGGCGGCCACCAGCACCGATTGGCCCGCATGGCGGAAGAATTCGACCAGCCCCGACACGACCAGGATCACAGCCAGCCCGATGAGCAGGACTCCGACAGTGACCATGACGAAATCCTGGGCGTGCTCCAGCGCCCAGATGGATCCGGCTACCCCGCGGCGGCGGGGCCTTGCGGCAACTGCCTGCTCACCCGCGTCGGGCATGAGTTCCCCTCCCATCCCGTCAACCCCGGACCTTCCGTTATGTCGCTATCTGAGGTCATTAGACCAGAGGCGGAACAGATCTGGCAGGGCCCATCGCCGGTGGCAGCAAGGACCGTCAGGAAGCGGGGTGGCGGTGCTGCTTGCCGTGCCCGCGGCGGCCTGCCTTGCGCTCAAGGGTGGCCGCATGGTCAGGCACGTATGTCTGCATGTCGCGCGGTACCCGCACATAGCCCTTGGGCGGCGGGCGGTGCGGCAACCGCAGCGGTGGCCGGGGCAGGGCGCGGTAGGGGATGGTGGACAGCAGGTGGGCAATCATGTTGATCCGTGCCCGCCGTTTGTCGTCGCTGTCCACCACGTACCACGGCGCCTCCGGGACGTCGGTGTGCACGAACATCTCGTCCTTGGCCCGCGAGTAGTCCTCCCACCGCGTGATGGATTCCAGGTCGAGCCCGGACAGCTTCCACTGCCGGACGGGGTCTTCCACGCGGGCAGCCAGCCGCCGTTCCTGCTCCTCATCGCTGACCGAGAACCAGTACTTGCGCAGCAAGATGCCGTCCTCAACCAGCAGTCGCTCAAAAATCGGGCATTGGTGCAGGAATCGCCCGTACTCCTCCTTGGTGCAGTAACCCATGACGCGTTCCACCCCGGCCCGGTTGTACCAGCTGCGGTCGAACAGGACGATCTGGCCGCCGGACGGCAGATGGTCGATGTAGCGCTGGAAGTACCACTGGGTCCGCTCCCGCTCGGTCGGTGCGGGCAGCGCCACGATCCGGGCAACCCGGGGGTTGAGGTACTGGGTGACCCGCTTGATGGTGCTGCCCTTGCCGGCTGCATCGCGCCCCTCGAATATGACCACGATCCGGGCGCCCTCGGCGCGCACCCACTCCTGCGCGGTGACCAGTTCGGCCTGAAGGCGGTAGAGCTCCTGCTCGTAGAGCTTGCTGGCCATCCGCCGCGGAAGCTGGGTCTCGCCGGCCGGCTTGCCGTCTCTGGGTGTCACGGGCGCACCTCCCCACCCGTGAGTCAACCACTCATCCGGCCCGGGGCAAGCCCGGCCTCATGCAAACGGCGTACCGCAACTCACCCGGCCAGCGGAGGGTTACGCCCCAGGGCCGGCCTACCGTCGGGTGCCAGGCAGTATCTCAGCCACGGAAGGGGGACCGTGCGCGTGCGGGCATGGGCGCCGCGGTGGCCACGGATCAGCCGTGCCTGGCGGCTGGCTGCCCGCGCTCTCCCCGTGGCCCTCCTGCTGACCACGGCGGCCTGGGCCCAGCCGGGCAGTGCGCGGGCGGCGGCCCGTCCCACGGTCGTGACCCTCACCTTCGACGACGGCACCGCCGACCAGATGACGGCTGCCCGGGTGCTGCACACGTACGGCGTTCGCGGCACCTTCTTCGTCATCACCGGCGCCATCGGCTCGCCGCATTACCTGACCCGCGCTGACCTGCGCTGGCTTGCCGCGGCCGGGGACGAGATCGGCGGGCACACGGTGTCACATCTCGACCTGCTGAACACATCGGTGCCGGAAACCCGCCGCCAGCTGTGCGCCGGCCGCGCGATCCTGTCCCACTGGGGCTTTCCGGTGACCTCGTTCGCCTACCCGGACGGAGCCTACAATCGCGCCACCGAAGCACTCGTCCACGGCTGCGGGTACACCAGCGCGCGGATCGCCGGCGGGCTGCGTGGCAGCGACTGCCCCGGCTGCGCGGTGACCGAAAGCATCCCGCCGGCCGACCCCTACGCGATCCGGACCGCCGGGCAGGTGGACACCTCCTGGACCCTGGCGGACCTGGAGCAGGTGGTGATCAGGGCGGAACAGGCGGGCGGCGGCTGGGTGCCGCTCATCTTCCATCACATCTGCCGGGCAGACGGCTGCGGGCAGCTGTCGATCCGGGCGAGCACGTTCAGCGCCTTCGTACAGTGGCTTGCCCAGCGCAGCCCGCGCGGCACGGTGGTCAGGACTGTGCATGATGTCCTCGCGGGCCCGGTGCGGCCGCTCGTGCCAGCGCCAGCGGCCCGCCCCCACGGCGTCGCCAACCCGTCGCTGGAGCAGGCCGGGCCGGCCGCGGAGACCAACCCGTGGATGGAGACCCCCGACAGGTCCGGCGCCCCGGCCTGCTGGATGCCGGGCGGATACGGGCACAACACCGTCCGGTGGCAGCGGACCCAGGACGCCCACACCGGCCGCTGGGCGGAGCGGCTGACGATGACCAATTACCACAGCGGCGGCGCAGAACTGCTGCCGCTTTTCGACCTGGGCGCCTGCTCGCTACCCGTGGTGGCGGGCAGGTCCTACCAGCTGGGGGCCTGGTACACAAGCAGCGCGAAGACCCAGTTCTCGGTCTACTACCGGGACGCGGCAGGCCGCTGGCACTACTGGACGGCGAGCCCCTACTTTCCCCCGGCCGCGAACTGGGTCCGGGCATCCTGGCAGACCCCCGCTGTCCCGGCCGGTGCCACCGGGCTGAGTTACGGCCTGTCGCTGTTCTCCGCCGGAACGCTGACCACCGACGGCTACAGCTTCGCCGCGGCACCGCCGGACATCGTTCGCAGCATCCTGGACTGGGGGCTGCTGGCCGCGGTGTCGCTGATCACGCTGATCGCGATAGCGCGCCGGCTCACCCGTGGACCGCGCGCGGACCCCCCTCAAGCAGCCGGTAGCGCACCGCAAAGGACGCGGCCTCGAGCCGCGAGTGAACGCCGAGCTTCGTGAGCAGCGCCTGGACATGGGTGCGGACCGTGGCACGCGACACCCCGAGCTTGCGCGCCATGGCGGCCGTATCCAGCCCCTCGACCAGCAGTGCGAGGCACTGGCGCTCCCGGCCGGTCAGGAAGGAGGCGAGCCGCTGCGCATCATCGGCGGCTCGTACCCGGCGGCCCTGCGCCTTGGGGACGTCGACCACCACCTCACCCCGCAGCGCCCGGCTGATCGCCGCGGTGAGGGCGGTCACCCCCCGGGTCTTGTGCAGGTAACCGGACGCACCGGCCCGCAGCGCCGCCAGGATGCCTTCGGTGTCGGGGTCGGCGCTGAGCACGAGCACCTTCGTGCCGGGGCTGGCAGCGATCATCTCCTCGATGGTGGCGACGCTGTCCTCGCCGCCGAAGTGCCGGTCGATCAGGCACAGGTCAGGCTGCTGCTCCGACATGGCGCTTATGGTCCCGGGGACGGTGTGCGTCACCGTGACGGTGTAGCCGTGCTGGGCCAGGACCACCGCCAGCGCATCCAGGAACACCTTGTGGTCGTCCCCCACCACCAGGCTGGTCACCGCGGTCACCGGTCCAGGTGCTGACGGGCCCCGGCGGAGATGGTGACCTGCCCGGGCAGGATCACCCGGACGGTCGTGCCCTGGCCGGCCGCTGACGCCACTTCCAGCGCGCCGCCGGTCGCCTCCAGCAGTGACGTCACGATGCCCAGCCCCAGGGAGGCGGTGCCGCGCGGCCCCGCGCCGAACCCGGGGCCGTCATCGGTCACCTCGATGATCGTCCTGCCCTCCTGGTGAATCTCCACCGTCACCTGGCCGCCCAGACCTGCGGCACGTGCGGCGTTGTCGATCACGTTGGACAGCACCCGCCACAACAGGACCGCATTCATCTCCGGCTGCGGCTCGGGCCCCGGCCGCACTTCCACGGCCGCACCATGAGCGAAGCTGGCCAGCCTGCCCAGCTGGGTCACCATCTCCCGCAGGTTGACCGGCTCGGCCCCAGCCGTTTCGTCCATGCCGGTCAGGCCGTGGCTGATCAGTTCCAGCAGGCGGGACATCTCCAGGGCGAGCAGTTCGAGCCGGTAGCTGGAATCGTTGGGCAGGGAGACGTCGCCGCGCACCGCCTCGACCAGGTACGACAACGTGGTCATCTCATGCCCGAGATCATGCAGCAGACCGCGCACCGCGCGTGTGTCCCGGGTATCGGACCGCCGCCGGCCCGCTCCCCGGCGCCGGTCGAGCGGCGCTTCCATCGCATCCCCCGTTCCGAAGGCCCAGTCCCAGGCCCTCACACTCCTGTGCCCCCGCAGACCTCTGCGGCCCCTCAGGCACCCCCAGTGACCTGCCTTTATGTTAAGCCATCACTAAATGCGATATTTTAGCTACGGATAAGAGCCATAGGTCCCGGACGAAGGCCCTCCGCTGGCCGCCCACGCCAGCATCCGCCTCCGCGGGGGCGTAGGCGGCCGTGAGCGCCTCACGCAGGGCAGCCACCGTGTAGGAATCACCGAGCCGGGTGCGGGCGGCCAGGGCCATCCGGGCGGCCGCCGCCGGGTCGTCAAGCAGGTACCGCACCGCTCCCGCCAGCAGATCGGGGCGCCGGGGCGGTACCAGCAGGCCGGTCTCGCCCGGCACGACCAGATCGGCCACCGCGTTGACGGCGGTCGCCACCACCGGCACGCCGCTGACCATCGCCTCCACGACAGCCGTCGGCAGGCCCTCATAGCGGCTCGGGAGCGTGAAGACGTCGAAGGCCGGCAGCAGCGCCGGCACATCTGTGCGCTGGCCGGCCAGGATCACCGGGGCCCCCGGCTGCCGCCCGGCCAGGCTGGCGACCCGCCCGGCCAGCTCGCCCCCGCCCACCCAGACGCCGACCGCACCGGGCCGCCCGAGCAGGCGCAGGGCGGCGAGGAAATCCTCGGGCGCCTTCTGGTAGGTGAGCCGCCCCACCGCCCCGACCACGATCGCGTCCTCGGGCAGGCCCAGCGCCCGCCGGGCGCGGGAGCGGGCGGCCGGGCCGCGGGCAGGCAGGCCGCTGCCGGCAGTGCCGCTGCCGGCTCCCTCGACGGCCACCCCGATGGTCCGGATCCGCTGCGGCGGCACCAGCCTGCGCCGTACCGCCTCGGCCGCCACGCCCGTCCCTACGCAGAGCGCCAGATCGGTGATCCTGCCCAGCCGCCGCTCGATCGCCACGTACGCGCCCCGCCGGGCCGGCGACTGGAACTCGTGGAAGGGAAAGCCGTGGTAGGTGTGAATGATCCTGCCCACCCCGGCCCGGTGGGCGGCGAGGCGGCCCAGCGCCCCCGCTTTCGCCGTGTGTGTGTGCACGATGCCGAAATCCCGCCCACCCAGCAGCGTGCCCAGGCGCCGCAACGCGGTCCGGTCGGCCCGCGGGTCGATAGGTGTGCGCAGGGACGGTTCCAGCACGACTTCCAGCCCTGCCGCCGCGGCCTCGCCGAGCAGGCGGTCACCGCTCCCGGTGATGATCGTGACCGCGAACGCGGCCGGATCCAGGGCCTTGGCTCCCCGGAGTGCCAGCACCCCGGCCCCGCCCTCCAGCCGGGTGATGATGGTCGCCACCCGCAGCGGGCACCCGGCCCCGGTCATGACGCGGCCCACGCCGGGCCTGGGTGGGCCCCGCCGCCCCGCCGGGTCACCGGGAAGGCTCCGGCGGGCGCAGCCCGGCCGCCCTCGCCACCCGCACCGCCTCCAGGCGGCTGTGCACGTCGAGCTTGGCGAAGATGTTGCGGATATGGGTCCGCACGGTATCGGTCGAGATGCTCAGGTCGTGGGCGATCTGGCGGCCGCGGGCGCCGTCCATCATGGCCACCAGCACGTCTTTCTCCCGCGGGCTGAGCACGTCCAGTGAGTCCTCCTGCTGGCGGGCCCGGCTCACGTCGGCGCGCAGTTCGCGCATGATCGCGCCGAGCATGGCCGGCGGGAACCAGGACTCGCCCCTGGCCACACCCCGCAGCACCGTCTCGAGCTCGGCGGCGCCCTGCTCCTTGGCAACCCAGGCCGACACCCCCGCGCGCGCGGCCTCGACCGCGTGCGCCTGGTCGTGGTCGGCGCTGAGCACCACCACCCGCGCTTCCGGCCGCACCGCGACCAGGCGCTCCAGGAACTCCCCGATCGCGGCGCCGAGCGGCTCGACCTCGATGGTGATCACATCGGGCCGCAGCCCACGGACGATGTCGAGGAGGTTGGGCTCGGCCGTGGTGGAGCGGCCGGCTACCCACAGGTCAGGAGCCGATGACAGGCGCGATGCGAGAGCCTCGGTGACCATCAGGTGGTCATCGACGAGCAGCAGGCGCAAGGGGGTCACGGGCTGACTCTGCCTGCCCGGCGCCAGGTTGTCCTCATGCAGATGCATGAGGACCTTCTCCTGCGAATGCCGGAGCGGGGCGGCCGGGACCGGCCCGGCCGGGAGCGGGCCGGCCGGGAGCGGGCCGGCCCGGGCTGGCCGGCGCTGCCCGCCGCGCCGGGCTCTTCCAGCGCCCGCTGGAAGCGGACAGCCAGGCAACCGGCACCGCGTACAGTCCGATCGCCGCGTCAAGCAGGCGCAGCAGCGGGAAGAACAGGCCGAGCAGCAGCAGCCGCGGCTGCCGCTCCACCACCGCTGCGACGCAGGTCAGCGTGAAGTCGGGCACCAGGATCCCGAAGAACACGCCGGACAGCGTCAGGTGGGACGCGACGATCGCGTGGGCCTCACCGAAGCCGGGCCACGACAGCGCGCCGCTTACCAGGTCCGGGACGACCAGCACCACCATCAGCAGCGGAAGCAGCAGCAACAGCAGGCTGGAGGTGACCAGTTCCAGCAGCAGCAGCGCCAGCATGCCGGTGAACAGGTTCGCCCGGGGCGGGTGGCGCCGTACGGTCTGCCACAGGCCGATGGCCCAGCGCTTGGTCTGGCGGACATAGTCACGGACGTTGTCGGGGTCCTGGGTGACGGCCACGGCCGCGAGCGAGAAGCCGACCTTGCCCAGCCGCTTCTGGTAGACCTCGAACGTCATGTTGAAGTCCTCGATCACCAGGCCCGGCGGGTTCATGTCGATGTGCGGCAGCACCTCGGTGCGGTACATGCTGGCGAACCCGGGCACGATGTGGGTGGCGTTGGTGTGCAGCCAGGTCTGGCCGAACTTCAGCACCCGCTGCCCGATCGCATAGATCCGCTGCCGGTGGCCCACCAGCACGTTCCCGGTGAACGTGAGGGAGCGCCCGGGGGCGGTTTTGACACAGCCCGCTACGGCGGCCACGCGCGGATCATCGAACATCGGCAGCCCGGCGGCGAAATAGCCCGGCTGGACCCGGGTGTCAGCGTCGAGCAGCATCACGACCGGGAACCGCTTGATCAGCTTGAAGCGCGCGATGGCCTCCTGCAGGGCGCCCGCCTTGCCGACGTTGGCCTTGGTTTTGATCACCTTCGCGCCGGCCTTGCGGGCGATCCTGACCGTGTCGTCGGTGGACCCGTCCGAGACCACGTGCACGTTCTGGCGCGGTACCAGGGCCATGATGGCCTTGAGGCTGTCCCCGATCACGACTGCCTCGTTGTGTGCCGGGATGAGGACGGCGACGTCGTTCACGGTCAGCGGCTCCTATCGTGAGCGGGGAGACTCGATCGAGTTCGTTGCGGAGATTGTGGATCGGGATCGCGACCGAGCATTGCCGGGGCCGGAGCCAACTCGTGCCCCGCTGCGTAATCCGCTCGCGAGTGTTGACGCGGTCCGTGAGCGGGCGGTTGGCGCCCTGGCGTACTACACGGGCATCTTTGGGGTGCCCGAAACGCCAGAGCGTCGCCCACCGTCCTATCCCGCGTATCTGGCGTTCAACGACGGCCTCCACCACATGTTCCGCTGGGAACCCGCGTTGGGCGAGGCGGCGTTCCGGCGCCTGGTTGACGAGAACGCGAGGACGTCGGTCGCAAGCGAGCCCGGCTGCCGGCGCTTCGATGTGCTGGAGCCCGCGGCGGAAAAGGACCGGATCGTGCTGTACGAGATCTATGACGACCGGAACGCGTTCGAAGCGCAGCTGAAGACGGCGCATTTCGCCGCCTTCGACGCGGCCAGCGCCCCGCTCGCCGTCGCCAAGACGGTGACGACCTACAGCCTGGTCTGCGCCGGTTCGGAGGAAGTCTAGAAGACGCGTCCGGGTTCGATGGCAACCAAGGCGCCGGCAAAGGCGCCGCCGCCCACCGAGGAGGCGCCGGCCACCAGCTCGCCCGTGCCCAGGCGGCGCTTGAGGCGCGCGGCGCGGCGCTTGAGCGTGGCCGCGTCCGCCGTGAGCATGGCGAGCGCGGGCACCTCCGCCAGGGCCGTCGCCGGGTCGCGGTACAGGCCGAGCGTCGCTTCCAGGGCCGCGATCGTGCTCTTGTCGGGGCGCAGGGCGCGGTACAGCGGATTCGTCGCGATCCGCGCGATCAGCGCGCCGGGCCCCGCGATGATGCCGGCCTGCGGCCCGCCGAGCAGCTTGTCGCCGGAGAAGATCACCAGTGCGCCGGCCCGCACGCTGTCGGGTACGAGGGGCTCGCCGGTCAGGCCGTGGGCACCGCGATCGAGCAGCCGGCCGCTCCCCACGTCGTGCACTCCCGGCACGCCGCGGGGCGCGCAGGCCGCGACCAGCTGCGCCCCGCCCGCCGGCGGCGCCTCACGCCCCTGCACGGGCCCCGGCAGTATCGCGACACCGGCCCGGGGCCAGCGCCGCGCGACCGTGCTGTGGTTGCCGGGTGAGGGCGGGCCGGAGGAGTTCTACCTCAAGCTCGGCTTCCGCCCGACGGGTCAGGAGCTCCACGGCCAGCTGGTCGGCGATGGCCCCGATCCCGGGAGGAGAGCGTGGCTACGTCCAGAACGTGACGCTCACCGACGGCTCGGTGCTGCTGGTGGGCTTCTACAGCTCCGGATCTCGGGCGCCGACGATCCGCTTCGTGCCGGGACCCTAGGAGATCGGCGATCGTGGGGATCCGGCCCAGGATCCTCGCGGGCACGAGGATCTGAGTCCAGGGCTGCCTGCGACGGGAGTTCCTGACAGCCCCGGCCTCCGCGCGATGCCGCCATCGGCATAGTGCCCACCCGGATCGC
>OFHK01000514.1_pt1 | contig 11208 bp, 6 predicted proteins | sample 1521951 | NCBI WGS metagenome assembly OFHK01 (sample SAMEA2468436, study PRJEB22500) | soil metagenome | biome: Glassland; feature: Farmland; material: Clay | place: Australia | collected 2013-01-31 | depth 0.55 m
TCCGGGGCCGGGCTACGGCGGCGATGGGAGCGGGCAGCACCGGGATGCGTTCCCGGGTCCGCTGGTCCATCCGGGACTTGCGGCGGCTGACCGTCTTCGATGCCGGGCTGATGTCCTCCCGGCGGACCGGCGAGGGCGCTGCCCACTGCGCCCAGCGGGCCGGGTCTTCCGCGGCCCACTGGGTGATGTCGAGGTAGAACCCGCGGACGGCGGTCAGGCAGCCGGCCACGTCGATCCGCTCGGCCGTGGTCTCGGTGATGTTCCCGGCCGCGTCGCGCGCGGTCACGGTCTTGACTGACAGGCGCTGCTTCCACGCGATCGCGGCATCGGGAGCCAGGCGCAGCGAGCTGATGCCGGGATTGTGCGTCTCGAGGTCCTTCCAGAACAGCTTGCCGAGAAGGTAGGCGAGCTGCTTCAGCGTCGCGTAGTCGACCGCCGGCTGCCGCTCGTCCAGGTAGCCGGCCAGGAGGTCGCGGACCGGGGCGCAGGCCAGGTCGTACTGGCCGATGAGCTCGGCGGTGGTGAGCTGGCCCTGGAACCGCGGGTCCAGCATGCGCAGCGTCGCCGGCGCTCCCGCCGGCATCAGGCCCATGGTGTGGAGCAGCTGGTAGAAGCTGTTGCCCTTGCCGTGAGCCCGGGTGCCGTACCAGGCATCGCGGGTCTCTATCAGCTCCAGGCAGTCCCCGGCGGTGATATCGGCGAGCGTGCCGCCCTTGGCCGCGATGCGGACTGACAGCTGCTCCACCGCCAGGCGGCCGGCGTCATGGCTGATCCCGGTCCGCGCGGCGCAGTCCTTCAGCGCGGCGAAGCCGGCGCTGTCCCGCAGCCGGGGCATCTCCCGGCCGAGCGGGAACCGGATGGGGCTGGCGATCAGCCATGCAATGCCGGGCCGGATGGCATCGGCGTAGATCAGCTGGCCGAGCCCGAGCGTCACGGACTTCAGGAGCTCCGCCTGGTTCCCCGGGTCGCCGGCGGCGGTGAGCCAGTCCAGGACCGCCGGCCGCCAGTCTGCCTGACCGTCTTCGGCGATTCCGCTGGCCTGCCAGCGCTGCTGCCAGGTGTCCCCTGAATGCCGTTCCAGCCAGCCCAGGAAGCGCTGCAGCGCGAGCCGTCGCCGCTTCAGCTGCCACGGGGTTTCCGCATAGGGCGGCGCCAGCAGCATGCCCGTCAGTGCCGCCCGGCTCAGCGCCGTCGCCTGCCACGTGTCCGGGACGGACCGGGGAGGGAACTTCTCCAGCAGCGCGGATGCGGCTTCCGGCCGCATCCGGGGGCGTCGCGGTGCCTCCGTCCGCGGTGCCGCCGTCCCGGCGGCGGTCACCCTCGGCCCCCGGACAGCACCTCCAGGGACCCGGGCCGGTATCCCGGCCGGGGCGATCGCGGGGCTGGCGAACCCCAGGACGATTGTGGAAGTAAGACGGCTGAAGGTAGTTGCCCGAGACAATGAAAGCCTTTGGTCAGGCACGCCGCGACCGCGCGGCGTGCACAACTTCCGCCCAGGACGCCCGCCTGCCGCGCAGGGCAATCACGGGCAGGCGGGGGCGCGCGGATAACGCCGCAAGACGTCAAGGCCACCCGGGGCAGCCATCGCGCGCAGGGCGCCGGGATCCTTATTTGCCCGCGGTCGTATCCCGCTGCCACTAGCTCGCGGCAGCCGTTGACGACCGCAGGCAATTGGTCGTGCCCATCTGGCTAAATCAGGCATAAATCCTCACGCCCCCGTCTGCTCGGCCGGGCCGGGGGATTCCGTGTCGGTTTGCTACGGACGCGTCTATAATCCCGCCGGTGCGACTGCTATCACATCATTAACCAGCGGGGCAGTTTAATAAACATCGCAGGCCGAATGACGGTCCATAGATGAGGCATTGGGAATCAGCCCGCGAATGGCGGCCGGGCGCCAGTCATAGCGCCTGGGTAACACGGCCAAAGACCATCTGGTTACAGCCGGCAGCCGCCTCAGGACGGTTCGTTCAGCGGCGCTCCGGCTCCGGACAGCCACTCCATCTCGTCGTCCGCGCGCCGCCCGGCGTTGCGGGCCAGCGCCGCGTACAGGTCCGACTGGGTGACCTTGAGCTTGGACACGTCAGGGGCCTTGCCCTTGGCCTGCGCGATCAGCCGGCGGATAGCCTCCATCCCGGCCTCCCGGCAGATCCCGGCCAGGTCCGCACCCATGCAGCCATCGGTCTCCGCCACCAGCACGTCGAGGTCGACGTCGTCGGCAAGCGGCTGCTGGCGGGTGTGGACTTCGAGGATCGCCCGCCGCGTCGCCACGTCCGGGGCGGCCACCTCGATCTGCACATCGAACCGGCCCGGCCGCAGCAACGCGGGGTCCAGGATGTCGGGCCGGTTGGTGGTCGCCAGCGTGACGACACCGCGCAGTTCCTCGACGCCGTCGAGCTCGGTCAGGAGCTGGCTGACGATCCGCTCGGTGACGTGGTTCCCGCTCCCGTCGCCCCGGCGGGGCGCCAGCGCGTCGATCTCGTCCAGGAACACGATGCAGGGCGCCGCCTGGCGGGCCTTCTTGTAGACCTCCCGGATCCCCTTCTCGGACTCGCCGACCCACTTGGACAGCAGCTCGGGGCCCTTAACGGAGATGAAGTTCACGCCGCTCTCGTGTGCGACAGCCTTGGCCAGCAGCGTCTTGCCGCCACCGGGCTGCCCGGTGAGCAGGATGCCCTTGGCCGGGCGGGCCCCGGCGTGGGCAAGGACGTGCGCATACTGCAGCGGCCATTCGACGGCCTCACGCAGTGCGGACTTCGCCTCCTCCAGACCGCCCACCTGGTCCCAGGTGACATCGGGAATCTCGGTGAAGACTTCGCGCAGCGCCGACGGCTCCACCTCGCGCAGGGCGCCGAGGAAGTCCTCCATGGTCACCTCGAGCGCCATCAGCTCCTCGTACGGAATGTCCGCGTGGGCCAGATCGATGCTGGGCATCAGCCTTCGCAGCGCGACCATGGCGGCTTCCCGCGCGAGCGATTCGAGGTCGGCGCCACCGAAGCCGTGCGTCGCGGCGGCGAGATGATCCACGTCCACGTCCTCTGCCAGTGGCATGCCGCGGGTGTGGATCTCCAGGATCTCGCTCCGGCCGTTGCGGTCCGGGATGCCGATCTCGATCTCGCGGTCGAAGCGGCCCGGGCGGCGCAGCGCCGGATCGAGGTTCTGCGGCACGTTCGTCGCGCCGATCACGATCACCTGGCCACGCGACTTCAGCCCGTCCATCAGCGCGAGCATCTGGGCGACCACGCGCTTCTCGACCTCGCCCTTCACCTCGGTCCGCTTGGGCGCGATGCCATCGATCTCATCAAGGAAGATGATGGACGGGGCTTTCGCCTCAGCTTCCTCGAAGATCCGGCGGAGATGAGCCTCGCTCTCCCCATAGAACTTGTGGATGATCTCGGGCCCGTTGACGTGGATGAAGTGCGCCGCGGTCTCGTGTGCGACCGCCCTGGCGAGCAGCGTCTTGCCGGTACCGGGCGGGCCGTAGAGCAGGACCCCCCTGGGCGGGTCGATGCCCAGCCGCTCGAACACCTCCGGGAAGCGCAGCGGCAGCTCGATCATCTCGCGTACCCGCGCCACCGTATGGCCCAGGCCACCGACATCCTCGTAGGACACTGTCTGCGTGGCCTGCCCGCTGCCGCGGCGGCTTGCCGCCTTGACCGGGGTCAGCGTCTTGATCTGGACACGCGTTCCAGGCTGGATCATCACGAAACCGTCGGGGGTGGTGCTGCTGACGGTGAAGTTCTGCGGCCGGGCACCGAAGAGGTTGACGCTGACCCGGTCCTCGGCCTGCACGACGAGCCCGTCGATGAGCTGGCCGACGTAGGAGGCGTCCCGTGCCTGCGGCGCGCGCAGTGAGCCGCTGGGCGTCAGCGTCACCGTCTGCGCGCCCTGCGCCTGGGTCAGTTCCACGCTCACGCGGTCGTCAAGGCCCACGCCCGCGTTGTCACGCGCGACGCCGTCGATCTGGATCTGCCGCTTGCCGCGCTCGGCGAGGTGGGCGGGCATGATCTTCAGAGCGGCCGAGCGCTGCCGTCCGCTGACGAGTACGACATCACCCACGCTGGCGCCGAGGCGCTCCATGTCCGCGGGATCCAGCCGGGCCATCCCACGGCCTGCGTCCCTGGGGACCGCCCGTGCGACTCGCAAGGTCAGGCTTTTCTCGGGGTTGTTCTTCGGGGTTGTCATGCTGTCGGTACAAACTCCTCGAAAGCTGATCATGTCCGGATTCCGGACGCGACGGCCTTCGATCGGGCGCGGGATCGCGCTCAGTTTCCACCCGGGGGGTTTGCTGGCCGCACGGGAAGGCGTGGCCAGACGGACGCGCGGATGTGACGCGGGTCAGGGCGGCGAGTTGCCGGAGGCAACCATCACACACGCCGGGTGCTTATAAGAGACCAACCATACCCAAGAACCGTGGTTTGTCCACCCGAAAACGCTATCTAATTCTATGGTCTAGGTCACAGAACGTGGGTTTCATGTCACAAATCAGGTCATAAAGTGCATTCCGCCGCTGCCGGGGCGGCCATCTGCACCGTGACCAGCACACCAGGGAGCATCTTCTGTCCTCGCCGTGCCAGCCATCACCAGGTACCCGGGCTGGCGCCCTCACTAGCATCGTGCTGTGGAGTTGCTGCGAACCTCCCGGCTGGTGCTGCGGACCTGGGACGAGGCCGATCTGGCAGCCTACTTCGACATCTACTCCCGGTGGGAAGTCGCGCGCTGGCTCGGCAGCCAGCCCAGGCGGGCGCTGGCCGACCTGGATGCGGCACGCGCGGGCCTTGCCCGCCAGTACCGATGGAGATCCCCGGCATCTTGATTTCACGGCCCCGGGACACCAGAACCGGGACGAAACAGACATGATCATGGGCCGCAGACGTGAAACGTGATGGGAGAGCCGGCCACAGACGAGCCCGCGGGGCGGTGGGCGGGCCGGATCAGGGTGCCGGAGCCATACAGACGGCACCGGCTGGTAACCTCCCGTCCTTGTGGGCACTCCGGGGACCGTTGCGCAGGATGAGGAGAGCCACCCTGACGCCCGCGTTCAGAATGATGTGCTTTGGCCCTTGCGGGGCTGGCAGAAGGAAGCGTACGAGGAGTACTTCCGCCTGCCGCGGCGGGATTTCCTGCTGGTCGCGACGCCCGGAGCGGGGAAGACCGCCTACGCGCTGACCGTCGCCGCGCGGCTGCTCGCCAGCCGCGCGATCGCCGCGGTCACCGTGGTCACGCCGACCGAGCACCTCAAGCACCAGTGGGCTCAGGCGGCGCACGCCATGGGAATCAGCCTGGACCCGGCCTACCGCAACGGCCAGGGCCGGGCCTCGGCCGACTACACCGGAGTGGCGGTGACCTACGCGCAGGTGGCCGCGCACCCGGCGCTGCACCGGCAGCGCACCGAATACCGGCGCACACTGGTGATCTTCGATGAGATCCATCACGCGGGCGACGCGCTGTCCTGGGGTGAGGCCATCCGGGAAGCCTTCGAGCCGGCCCGGCGGCGGCTCTGCCTGACCGGGACTCCCTTCCGCAGCGACACCAACCCCATCCCGTTCGTGACCTACACCGAGCACGCCGACGGCAGCAGGCGCAGCGCCTCGGACTACGTCTACGGGTACGGCCCCGCGCTGACCGACGGCGTCGTCCGCCCGGTGATCTTCCTGGCCTACTCCGGCGAGATGCGCTGGCGGACCCGGGCCGGTGACGAGATCGCCGCTGCCCTGGGCACCCCGATGACCGCCGACCAGCTCGCGCAGGCCTGGCGGACCGCGCTTGACCCGGCCGGGGAATGGATCGCCCGGGTGCTGGAGGCCGCGGACCGGCGGCTGGCCGAGGTGCGCCGCGGCATGCCCGACGCGGCCGGCCTGGTGATCGCCAGCGACCACGAGGACGCGCGGGCATACGCCGCGCTGCTCCGCCGCCTGACCGGGCAGCGCCCGGTGATCGTGCTCTCCGATGACCGCACCGCCAGCCGGAAGATCGCCGCCTTCGCGGCGTCGGCGGACCGGTGGATGATCGCCGTCCGCATGGTCTCCGAAGGCGTGGACATCCCGCGGCTGGCCGTGGGCGTGTACGCCACCAGCGTCGGGACAGCGCTGTTCTTCGCGCAGGCAGTGGGCAGGTTCGTCCGTGTACGCCAGCGCGGCGAGACCGCGTCGGTGTTCCTGCCGTCCATCCCCACCCTGCTCGGTTACGCGGCAGAATTGGAGACTGAACGAGATCACGTCCTGGCCCGCACCCCCGATGATGCCGAGGAGGCGGAACTCGCTCGCGCCCAGCGCGAGCGCAGCACCGCCGACCAGCTCGACGGGCAGCCGTTCCAGGCGCTGGCGGCGTCGGCGCACTTCGACCGGGTGCTCTACGACGGCGGGGAGTTCGGCACCTCGGCGGAAGAGGAAGACTTCCTGGGCCTGCCCGGGCTGCTCGAACCGGAACAGGTCGCGCGGCTGCTGCGTGAGCGCCGGGCCGGTGAGCACGGACGGCGGGCGGGGCAAACCGGGCCGGCCGCCGGACCCACCAGCCAGACGCCCGCCGCACCCACCAGCCAGGCGCCCACCGGGGCCACCAGCCAGGCGCCCACCGGGGCCACCCGCCAGGCGCCAGCCGGGGCCACCCGCCAGGCGCCAGCCGGGGCCACCCGCGAGGCGCTCGCCGGCCTGCGCAGGGAGCTGAACCTGCTGGTCAGCGCCCGGCACCACCGGACCGGCCAGCCGCACGGGGCGATTCACGCGGACCTGCGCCGGGCCTGTGGCGGGCCACCGCTGCCCGAGGCCACCGGGGCGCAGATCCGGGCGCGGATCGAGATGCTCCGCCGCTGGGCGTCGGCAGGCCGCTGACCACGCCGTGATCACCACTGGCCAGCCGTGATCACGGACGGTTCTGGGTGCTATCGGGCGCACATAAGTATCCGTGATCATGGTGTTCGCGGCGCGATGCCGTCGAGCACGGCCTGCGCGAGCCGCCCGGCCAGACCGGGCGGCATGGCCTGCGGAGTGCCGGGCGGGCTGAACACCAGCCGGGGCAGGACCTCGCCATGGATCACGCCAATGATCAGCGTGGACGCGGCGCCGACGTCGGCTGTCTCACCGATGCGGCCGAGCCGCTGCTCGGCGAGCAGGTAAGCGGTGAGCATGTCCGGAAGCCCGCGGGGGCCCGGGGCCTCCGCCCCGGCCGCCGCATGGTCCGCAGGCTCGATGCCGAAAGCCGCGCCGCCGCCCACCATGCCGTGGAAGCGGGTCAGGACCTTCGGTTGTGCCAGGAGCCCGGCGAAGGCGGGCGTGACCCGCCCGAGAACCTCCAGGCCGCGCTCGATGAACGAGCTGAGGTTCTCCGCCACGGTGCCGGTCCCGGCTGGCGGGAGCATCTGCGGCATGTTGCCCATGACCGAGGCGACGTGCGCGAGGAGGGCGTGGGCGAGCAGGTCCTCTTTGTCCTCGAAGTAGTTGTAGAGCACGCCGTCGGCGACCTGGGCTTCGCGGGCGATGTCACGGACGGCAAGTCCTGCGCTGCCCCGCTCGTCGATCAGCCGTGCCGCGGTGGCGATCAGGTGTTCGCGCAGGTTCGGGCCGTCGCTGTTGCGCAGCACGGCAGGCTTCCTAGGTGACATCCCGCTTGAGTGTAATGAGGGCGGCGGCGGCGAACACGGCCGCGTACCCGAGCAGCACCAGCCCGCCGCCCCACTGGGGGAGCAGCCGGACGCCCGGGGTCAGGTCCGCCTGGCTGAGGGCTTCGCTGGCCGAATAGGGGAGCCAGCGCGCGAGCCCGGCCCCGGCAAGCTGCCCGGCGATCCCTTCGATCAGGGCGATCCACGCCAGCGCGGCGGCGATCGCGCCGGCCAGGTTGCGGATGAGCGCGCCGACACCGACGCCGATGGCGGCCAGCGCGATGCTGGCGGCCATGCCCCCGGCCAGGGTCCGCCACGTGCTGGCCGGCGGAAGGTGGACGGAGGCGCCCTTGGCCGCCCACCAGGCGGCGGTGGCCGCGATGGCCGCCAGGCACGACACCAGGCCGGCGGCCGCCCCGACGAGCCCGTATACGGCCAGCTTGGCGGTGACGACCCGGCTGCGGGCCGGGAAGCTCAGGTAGGTGTCGGTGACTGTGCCGTGGCGGTATTCGCCCGCGACAGCGGTGATGCCGAAGATGAGGGTGACGATCGCGGCCAGGCCGACGTGCGCGAACGCCGCCCGCTGGGTGGCCGGGTCGTGCACGTTACCCCCGGACACGACCAGCCCGCTGACGCCGGCCACGACGATCAGCGGGCCAGCGGCCAGCAGCAGCCACGGAGCGCGGATGGTGGTGAGCTTGCGGAACTCAGCGCGGATGACGGGTAGCACCGGTGGTCTCCTTAGCCTTGCGACGTGGTCATGGTGAGGAACGCCGACTCCAGCGCATCGCTCGTCCCGCCAAGCTCATGCAGCGTCCCCTCGAAGCGGAGTTCTCCCTCGTTGACGATCACCACCTGATCGGCCGTCTGGGCGATCTCACTGAGCACATGGCTGGCGACCACGACCGTCCTGCCCTCGGCGGCCAGGCCGCGCAGCAGTCCCCGCAGCCAGGCGATGCCAGCCGGGTCGAGGCCGTTGGCCGGCTCGTCGAGCAGGAGTACCTGCGGGTCGCCGAGGAGGGCCGCGGCCAGGCCGAGACGCTGCCGCATGCCCAGGGAGAACCCGCGGACCCGCCGGTTCGCTGCCGCGGCCAGGTCCACCCGGCCGAGAACCTCTTCCACCCGGCTGCCGGGGATGCCGTCGGCGGCGGCCAGCACCCGCAGGTGGTCACGGGCCCGGCGCCCTGGGTGGAAGCCCGTGGCTTCCAGCAGCGCGCCGACCGTGCGGCGCGGCCGGGCGAGGCGCCCATAGGGCAGGCCCCCGATCAGCGCCTCGCCCGCGCTGGGCCGGACCAGGCCGAGCAGCATCCGCAGGGTGGTGGTCTTGCCGGACCCGCTGCGCATCCTGTGCCACCTGACCAGCGGAAACCAGCAACCATGCCGCAGCGGCAGCCCTTAGCTGCCAGCAACGCCGTTCTGTTCCTGCCGTCGGCAGGGAACCTGGCCACATCAAGCAATGCCGGTGTCATCACGCAGCGCGGCAAGGAGACGATGGGCAGCGAGGATCACACGATAGGTTGAGCGTGATTCCGCCGCCTGTGGCGCAAGTACTATGCAGCCCAGACGCCGATGTCTTAACCGCGCGCCCCGGCAGTGTCATCGCCGCGGGGGCGCGCGGTGGTCGTGGTGGTTTGTGGTTCTAAAGGCTCCATAGCGCTTCTGTTGGTGACAGGCGTGCGGCGCGGATGGCGGGCAGCAGCCCGGCGATAGCGCCGATTGCGAGCGCGGCGGCCAGCCCGCCGACCCAGGCTCCGGGCGGGATGACGATGGCCCATCCCTTGGTGTGGGCGTAGACAGCGGTCGAGATCACGCCCATGACTACCCCGGCGATGCCGCCGATCAGCGAGAGCAGGATGGCCTCCGACAGGAACTGGATGCGTATCTGCCCCCGGGTAGCACCCAACGCCCGCCGCAGCCCGATCTCCTGTCGCCGTTCCAGCACCGAGATGATCAGGATGTTGGCCACGCCGACGGCGCCGACCAGCAGCGCGACCGCTCCCAGGCCAAGGAACAGCTTGTCGAACGCGCCTGCGGCGTCGGCTTGAGCGGTCAGTGCGCTGGAGGGCTGGGACACGCTGACCCCGCTGGGATCCTCTGGATTGGCCTGGTAGCCGAGCAGGTTGTCGACCCTGTTGGTGACGGACTGGTTATTCTGCGTCCGCACGTACAGTTCCGAGGGATGCCCGTCGAAGCCGAGGTACTTTTCCGCGGCGGGGAATCCGATCAGGACCGAAGAGTCGATCTGCGGCGCCAGCGTGGCCGGGTTCAGTACGCCGACCACGAAGAACCACATCCCCCCGACCCAGATTTTCTCTCCTTGCCAGATCCGGTCGATGCCCAGCCGGTGTGCCGCCTGGTACCCCAGCACGGCGACGGGTTCGTTCTCGGTGGCCGCGTTCAGGTAGGTCCCTTGCGCCAGGCTGGTACTCACCGCAGCCGGCAAGCCGGTGCTGGAGGCATCCACGCTCAGCGCGTTGGTGTCGATCGCCGGGATATGCGGGCTGCGGTAGGCGTTAACGTTGCTGAGCGCCCCGGTGTACTGCAGCGCGGTGACACCGGGCAGCTCAGCGACCATTCCCGGCGCGGTTTTGGGGAGCTCGGCAGTGCCGGTGTAGCTCTGCCCGTTGGTGGCGGTCAGCAGGTTGGTGCCCAGCTTGCTGATCTCGGCCAGCAGCCCGGCCTGGGAGGACCGGGCCAGGCCCAGGACCGCGACGATCGCGGCCACCCCGATCGAGATGCCGAGCGCGGACAGCGCCGCCCGCAGTTTCCTGGTCCGCAGGCCCACGCTGGCCAGCGCGCCCAGATCCTCCGGCCGCAGATGGACCGGGGACGGCCGGGAGGGGCGCGCGTGGGCTGGGGTGATGGTCATGGGGTTCCCTCCCGTACCGTGCGGCCCCCGGCCACGAGGTCAACAGGGTCACTGTCGGCGATGACGTGTCCGTCTAGCACTTCGATGCGGCGCCGCATCCGGGCGGCGACGGCGTGGTCGTGGGTGATCACGATGATCGTGGTGCCCTGGGCGTGGAGTTCCTCCAGCAGCGCCAGCAGCGACGCGCCGGTGGCCGAGTCCAGGTTGCCGGTCGGCTCGTCGGCCAGCACCACCGGCGGCTGGCCCACGATCGCCCGGGCGATCGCCACCCGCTGCCGCTCGCCGCCCGATAGCTGGGTCGGCCGGGCCGCGGCCCGGTGCCCCAGTCCCACCCGGCTCAGCGCGGCGAGTGCGAGCCGGCGCCGCTCGGCGCGGCCGACTCCTGCGTACAGCAGCCCGTTCGCCACGTTGTCTATCACCTTCTGGTGCTCGGCCAGGAAGAACTGCTGGAACACGAACCCGATCCGGAATGCGCGCAGCGCCGACAGTTCCCTGTCCCTCATCCGTGCCACGTCGATCCCGGTCACCCGCACCGTCCCGCTGGTCGGCTTGTCGAGCGTGCCCATCAGGTGCAGCATCGTGGTCTTGCCTGATCCGGACGGGCCCACGATGGCTGTCAGTTCCCCGGCTGCTACCGCCAGGCTGACCTCATCCAGGGCCTGGACCGGCGGCGACCCGGGGTACAGCTTGCAGACCCGGTCCAGCTCCATCACCGGCCCGTCCACGGTGATGCCGCTCATACGTT
>OFHK01000515.1_pt1 | contig 11197 bp, 9 predicted proteins | sample 1521951 | NCBI WGS metagenome assembly OFHK01 (sample SAMEA2468436, study PRJEB22500) | soil metagenome | biome: Glassland; feature: Farmland; material: Clay | place: Australia | collected 2013-01-31 | depth 0.55 m
CAAGTATCCTCTGCATTTGTTGGGTCAATGCGCTCTCCAATAACTGCAAGTATTCAGTGAAAAGTACAATCCTACATAGATAGTGGTTTGGAAGCTGCCATGGAAATCAAAAATTCTTATAGGAACTATCGATAAGAATTATAGGGTGGACGGCGTCCCCGCCCCCCGATCGCGTTGAAAAAAGTGGCGCCGGCAGCGCTTGCGGGCAATCAGGCTTGTGCATGATTCTCTGCGCCCGGCCGCCTGGCCTGGGAGGCTTACCCTGTGATGCGAAGCCGCCTGCGCGCCTCGCACTCATCCAGGGTACGGCGAATCGCCTCGAGCAGCGCCGGCGCCGTGTATGGCTTTTCCACCAGGATGAAGCCCTCGATTTTGTCCGATTGGGAGAGGACCTCTTCGGTGTAGCCAGACAAGAAAACGACACCGATGCCAGCCCGCTGCTTTGCCAGCTCCTCGGCCAGAGCAGGTCCGCGCATGCGGGGCATCACCACGTCGGTCAGCAGCAGATGAATCGGGCCCGGATAGTTCCGCGCCATCTCCAGCGCGGCTATCCCGTCGTCAGCTTCCAGAATCCTGTAGCCGGCGCGCGAGAGAATCACCCGGGTCAGCTCGCGCAGCGCGGCCGAATCCTCCACCAAGAGAACGGTCTCCCCCCTGCCGGCCGAAACCGGCGCAGCCGGCTTCTCCGGGAGCGCCTCCGGCGATCGCTCGGCGGTGAGCGGAAGGATGACCCGGAAGACCGTACCCTCGCCCGGCTCGCTATAGACAAAGATCTCGCCGCCGTTGCGCTTGACGATTCCGTAGACCGTCGCCAGCCCGAGCCCAGTCCCCTTGCCAGCCCCCTTGGTCGTGAAAAAGGGTTCGAAGATATGCGCCACCGTCTCGGATTCCATTCCCGTGCCGGTGTCGCTAATGGAAAGCAAGGCGTAGTTTCCCGCCTTCAGCAGGGGATGCTCGTGCACCAGGCTCTCCTCGACCTCGACGGCGCTCACTTCGAGGTAAAGGCGGCCGCCATTGGGCATGGCGTCGGCGGCGTTGGCCACCAGGTTCAGCACCACCTGCTGAATCTGTCCGGGATCCACCTTCACCGGACACGCCTCCGCGCAGCACTTCACCGCCAGCTCCACGTCGTCGCGCAACAGCCGCTGCAGAATCGGCGTCATCTTCGAGGCCACATCGCGCAGGTCCAGCACCTCTTCAGCCACCGCCTGCCGCCGGCTGAAGGCCAGCAGCTGGCGGGTCAGCATGGCTCCCGCCTCGGCCGACTGCTGGATCTGCTGGACCCGCTCACGGCGCGGATCGCCCTCCGGCAGATCGGCCAGCACCAGCTCGGAGTAGCCCAGCATCACATTGAGCAGCGTATTGAAATCGTGCGCCACGCCTCCGGCCAACCGCCCGATCGCCTCCATCTTCTGCGACTGGCGCAGCTGCTCCTCCACGCGCATGCGCTCGCTCATGTTCTGAATCACCGAGATGCGCGACTGCGGCTCGCCGGCGGCATTGCTGACCATCGACGAGGTCGCCTGAGCCCACACCAGCGAGCCGTCGCGGTGATGGTAGCGCTTCTCCATCTCATAGAATGGGCGCTGTCCCTGCCGCATCTCCTCAATCAGCCGGCTCTCGCGCCGGAAATCGTCTTCGTGGGTGATCTCCTCGACCGTCTTCGTCAGCAGCTCGCTCTCCGCGTAGCCCAGCATGTTGCACAGCGCCGGATTCGCCATGAGCAGCCGGCCGTCGAGTGCCACCTGCTCGATTCCCACCGCGGCCTGCTCATAGATCGAGCGGAAGCGCGCCTCGCTCTCCAGCAGGGTCTGCTCGGCGCGCTGCCGCTCGGTGATCTCGCGCAGAATCACCGTGTACAGCTTCTGGCCGCCGACCTGCACCTGCGAGATCGTCGCCTCTACGGGAAATTGCTCGCCGTTGGAGCGCACCGCGAAAAGAATTCCCAGCGACTTCATCGAGCGCGTGGTGATGCCCGAGGCGCCGAAGCGGTGTATGTTGTCTTCATGGCTTGCCCGGGCCGCCTCGGGCAGGAAGCGCTCCAGCGTGCGCAGGCGTTTCTCGCCGACAAGCACGTTGATGTTTCGGGCTGGCGCTCCGTCGCGTGGCTGGAAGACAACTTTGATCCGGACGCCATCGAGTACATGGAAGAACACAAGTCGGTTCAGGAAACCGACGAGATTTACCGCCAGGCGACCAAACTGGTTTTGTGGCGGGTGCGCTTCTTCCGCCCGCTTGAAAAAGAAGAACACCTGGTGCTCGTGGATCCCACGGACGGCAGCGTCTTCGGCCACTGGCACACTCTGGATGAAGACGCGCCGGGAGCGACGCTGACGCCCGACGAAGCGCGCGCGCTGGCGGAAAAGGCCGTGGTGGAGCACGGATACAAGCTGGACGGATTCGATTTGCAGAATTCAGCGAGCAAGAAGCGCAAAGCACGAACCGATTACACGCTCACCTGGCAGGCCAAACCCGGCGACCCGCGCAACATCGGCGAGGTGGCCAAGGCGCTGACCGCGCGGCTGGAAGTGATCGACCCGGCCAACGCCGGCTACTACGCCGCCCGCGGTGCCGACTTCACCAAGCGCTGGGATGCCGCCATCGCCCGCTGGGAGCAGGAGGCGAAACCGCTGCGCGGCGTGCGCGTGGTGGTGCATCACGACGGCTGGGCCTACCTGTTCAACTGGCTGGGGCTGCAAGAGGCCGGTGCGCTGGAACCAAAGCCGGGCGTACCGCCCTCAGCCGGTCACCTGGCCGAGCTGAAGCAGGAGCTTGCCGGCAACCCCGCGAAGATGGTGATCTATGCGGCGTACCAGGATAGCCGCTCCTCCGACTGGCTGTCGCAGCAGACCGGCATCCCGGCGGTGAAGCTGGCATTCACGGTCGGCGGCACGCCCGGCGCCGGCGACCTGTTCGGGCTGTATCAGGACACCATCGATCGGATGCTCAAGGCACTGAAGAAATGAACCTCTCCAACCTTGATTTCAGCATCATCGGCCCCGCCTTCGTGGCGGGGCTGCTGGTGCTCTCCACTCATGTGCCGCTGGGGCGCCAAGTGCTCTCCCGCGGCATCATCTTCATCGACCTCGCCATCGCCCAGGTGGCCGGCGTCGGCGTCATCGTCGCCGCCAATCTGGGCTGGAACGAGCACGGCCTGGCGGCGCAATTCGCCGCCTTCATCGCCGCCCTCGGCGGCGCCGTGCTGCTGTGGGGCACGGAAAAATTGTGGCCCGACATCCAGGAGGCGCTGATCGGCGTGCTGTTCGTGCTGGCGGCCTGCGCCAGCATCCTGCTGCTGGCCCACAACCCCGAAGGCGGCGAACACCTGCGCGACCTGCTGGTCGGGCAGATCCTGTGGGTCAACTACGCCAGCCTGCTGATGCCGGCGATCATCTACGCCGCCGTCCTCGCCGCGCTGTTCCTGCTGCGCCAGAGCCGCCATCCGCTGCTGTTCTATCCGCTGTTCGCAGTCACCGTGACGGTGTCGGTGCAGCTGGTCGGCGTCTATCTGGTATTCGCCAGCCTGATCCTGCCAGCCATCGCCGTGCGTCGCCGCGACGGCCACGGCGGTCTCTGGCTCGGCTACGTGCTGGGCGCCCTCGGCTACGGCCTGGGACTGCTGCTGTCGCTGATCTTTGACGTGCCGGCCGGCGCGATCATCGTCTGGAGCCTGCTCATCTGCATCCTGCCGCTGATGTTCGCCCACCGCTCGAAGCCACAGGCAGCGGAATAAAAACCGGAACGGGAACCACCGAACTCGCGCGGCAGGGATGTTTTACCCGGCTGCGCGTCCGCTTTAGAATGACACCATGAACGACGAATCACGCTCGCACATGGCCCGCCTCAAGCGGCTGCTATCCGCCGCCCGCTGGGCCTCACTGGCCACCGTCGACGAGGCCGGCATGCCCATGGCCTCGATGGTCGGTTACCTCAGCGCGGAACCACCGGTCTCCGCCTACATTCACCTCTCACGCCTCGCAGCCCACACCGGCAACCTGCTGGCCAACGGCCGCGCCGCCCTGGTGGTGAGCGAAAACGACGACGGCCAGGGCGATCCGCAGGAACTCACCCGCGTCACCCTGCAGGGCAAGGTGCAAGTGATCGAACGTGATGCGGAAGAATATGCGGCAGCGCGCGAGCGCTATCTGCAGCGGCTGCCCGCCTCGGAACGGTTGTTCGATTTCCCCGACTTCATCCTGTTCCGCCTCGACGTTATCGAAGCACGCTTCGTCGGCGGCTTCGGCCAGGCCCGCACCTTCAGCGCGGCGGATATCAAAGGCAGGAAATAACGGCAAGAACGCGGGAAGCGCCGAACACACCGAAACGTTGAATGTAGGGTGGGTTGAGCATGGCGATACCCGCCAAATCGTACAGCAAATCATCAATGGGTTTCGCTACGCTCAACCCATCCTACATGCAATCTCTTTCGCTCTTATGTCCTTCGGTGGTTCCCTACGCCCTACTCCGCCGCCTCCAATGCCTCCTGCGGCATGCGCAGCTTGCCGATGAAGGTACGCAGCGCCTCGACCGCGAGCACCACGGCCAGCAGCAGCAGGAAGCCCGCCACCCAGCGCACCACCTCGGCGGTGCGCGCCTCGAACACCAGGATGCCGAGCGACCAGACCGTCATCACCAGCATGAAGGCCGTCGGCGCAATGACGTACCACACCTTTTTCCCCGCCGCCTGGAGCCATACGGTGACCACCATCAGCGCCAGGGCCGCGAGCAATTGATTGGTCGCCCCGAACACCGGCCAGATCGCTTTCCACACCGGGATCACCTGGCCGGAAACCGGGTCCCTGAAGGTGAGCAGGACCAGAATTGCGGGGAGGATCAGGCTGAAAAAGGTGGCGACGAATCGCCCGCCCCTATTCTTCATCGCGAAGAACTCCTGGAACACGTAGCGGCACAGGCGGGTGCAGGTATCGAGCGTGGTGAGCAGAAAGGTGGAGATCGCCAGCAGCCCGAACTGGGCGCCGAGGCTCGCGGGCATGTGCAGCGCCTCGAAGAAACGGCCCATGCCGAAGGCGAACACCTGGGTGGGCGCACCTTTGGCTTGGCCGAACGGCACGATCAACACCGTAATCAGGGCAATCACCGCCACCAGACCTTCGAGCAGCATGCCGCCGTAACCGATGGCGAGCGCGTCCTTTTCCGTATCGAGCTGCTTGGCGGTGGTGCCGGAACCGACGATGCTATGAAAACCGGAGACCGCCCCGCAGGCGACGGTGATGAAGAGAATGGGGAACATCGGCCCCAGGTGCGGCGCGTCCCAGGTGACGAAACCCGGATAGACCGCCGGCAGGCCGCCGAACAGGATACCCAGCACGCTGACCAGGACTGCGGCGTAAAGCAGATAGGAGGCGAGGTAGTCGCGCGGCTGCAACAGGATCCACACCGGCGTCACCGAGGCGACGAAGCAGTAGATCAGCAACACCGCATCCCATCCCACCTTGGCATGAGTGCCGAGAAAGCCGAAGGCCAGCGGCAGTTGCTGAACGAGCGCGATGCCGATGAACACCAGCGGCACGAAGATCAGGCTGGCGCGCAGGATCGACACCTTCCAGCGGTAGACAGTCATGCCGAACAGCAGCGCCAGCAGGATGTAGAGCATCGACGACGAGGCGACGCCGCCCGACTTGGTGAAGGTGAGCGCGGTCAGATCGAGGAACACGACCAGCACGTAACACAACGTCAGCCAGATGAATATCAGAAACAGGCGGTAACTCAGCGGACTCATATAGAGCGCGGCGATCTCGGCAACGGAACGGGCGCGATGCCGGATCGAGGCCATGATCGAGGTGAAATCGTGGACGCCGCCGATGAAGACCGCCCCCACCAGTATCCACAGGAAAGCGGGGATCCAGCCAAACGCCGCGGCGGCGATGATCGGTCCGACGATCGGGCCGGCACCGGCGATGGAACTGAAGTGGTGACCGAGCAGAACCGGCGCCTTGGCCGGCACGTAATCGACACCGTCGTACTGGGTGTGACTGGGCGTCGCCTTCGCCTGGTCGATCCCCACGGCCTTGCGCAGGAACAACCGGCCATAGGTAAAGTAGGCAACGGCAAAAACAGCAACGGCGATGAAAAAGAGTACGGCGGTCATCGTTGGCTCCCCCCCTGGTTTTTTTCGCAGTATCGGACTGCCTGCTGCGCCGCGTCAAGGCGGGGTGAACGGTGGCAGCGCACCTACTCATGATGTCGACATAGTGTAACTATGTCACTCGGCGCCTGACGAAATGCACCGGGGACGTGAATCAGAATTAAGGTAGTGAAGCCGCGTAGGCATAATCCACCTCACTCATTCAGCCACGCAATGGCTTCCGCCTCCTCACGAAAAACCTGCACGTCGTATCCTACGTTCCGAATAACGGTCGACGCGAAGCTATGCGACTCGTCGGATGGCGCGATCAGGATGGCCGAACGAACATCCCGTTGCAGGTTCATCTCCTCCATCTCCGTGTAGGCGTAGTCGTAATTTTCCAGAACGCTCAACACATTTTGTGCGTCGCGCACATCGGTGAGAAATCGTTTGATATGCAGTTCCCGGCTCAGGCGATCCATTTCCTTGGTGAACGCTACGGCCATCGCCTTCGTCAACGGCCCGCTGACCCGGCAAACGATATATCTTCCGTCCTTCGACGGCTCGACGGTGTAACTCATGTCGCATCCCCCCTCTTTTTACGGCATACATATCGATCATGCCGCCGTCAAACCGGAAAATCGATCGTCCGTTCACCCTGTGGCGTCATTGCTCCACCTCCCCCTGAATACAAACCACCGACGCCACCTTACGCGTCAATCCCACTACCTCGCCGGCACCCACCTCCACCGGCACATCCTTATCTATTCGCCTGCCGCTGGTCGGCTCAGCCCGAGTGTTGTGCCGTCGCCTAGAAGAACAGCATATGCACGCCAAGGACCAGCAGGAACAGGGCGAAGATGCGTTTCAGCGTCGCCGTCGGCAAGGTGTGGGCGAAGCGCGCGCCAAGTGGGGCGCACAGTACGCTGGTCAAGACGATCCCGGCCAGCGCGGGCAGGTAGATAAAACCGAATGATCCGGCGGGCAGATGTACGGCGTCCCAGCCGGCGGCGACGAAGCCGAGCGCACCGGCAACGGCGATAGGCAGGCCGGTGGCGGCGGAGGTGGCCACCGCCTGGCGCACGTCGACGCTGCACCAGACCAGGAACGGCACCGTCAGGCTGCCGCCGCCGATGCCGATGATCGCCGAGACGCCGCCGATCACCGCACCGGCAACACCCATGCCGAGACGCCGCGGCAGTTCGCGGTGTCCTTCAGGCAACAGCGCAAAACCGATCTGCGCCGCGATCAACAACTCAAACACGCCGAAGATGGAACGCAGCGCCGTCGTCGGCAGCAGATCGGCCGCCATCGCCCCGAGCCATGCGCCGACCACGATACCCGGCACCAGTTGCCGCATCAGCCGCCACTGCACCGCGCCGCGGCGATGGTGGGCGCGCACCGACGATATTGCAGTGAAGACAATAGTGGCCAACGAGGTACCGATCGCCAGATGCATGATCACGCCCGCATCGATCCCCTGCGCTGCAAAGACCGACGCCAGCACCGGAACGATCACCAGCCCGCCGCCGACGCCGAGCAGCCCGGCCAGCGTGCCGGCAAAGGCGCCCAGCGCCAGATAGATCAGCCATTCATTCACAATGAGGTCCTGAAGGAAAGTAGGTTAACCACGGGGAACGCTGTGGACGCTGGGAAATGAATTCGTCAGCGAAAATCGGTTCGATTAAACGCCGCGTGAATTAACGGCATCATTCAATATTGAACACGCATCGAGGTCGATGGGAGCGACTTTTTCGCCTCACATATCCCCGTGTCGCCCGTAGCTCGCTCTTTTCGCAGTTGCTTCAACGTCACCGCACCCACACCGTCTTCGCGTTGACGAATTCGCGCAGACCATGATGCGACAGTTCGCGGCCGTAGCCGGAGCGCTTGATGCCGCCGAAGGGCAGCCGCGGGTCGCTCTTCACCAGACCGTTGACGAAGACGCAGCCGCATTCGAGCTGACGTGCCAGGGCCTCGCCGCGCACCGTGTCCTGAGTCCAGACGCTGCCTCCCAGGCCGAACGGGCTGTCGTTGGCGATGCGCAGGGCATCGCGTTCGTCGCGGGCACGAATCACGATGGCCACCGGACCGAACAGTTCCTCGCTGTAGGCGCGCATCCCGGGCGTGACCCTATCCAGAATAGAGGGCGCGTAGGCGGTGTTGCTGCCAGGCAGCGGCTGGCAGCCGGTGAGCGCCACCGCGCCTGCGCCAATGCTGTCGCTCACCTGACGCTGCAACTCGTCGCGCAGGTCGGGACGGGCCAGCGGCGCCAGGGTCGTGCCCTCGTCCATCGGGTCGCCCGGCTTGAGCGCCGCGACCGCCGCCTGGAAACGCGGCAGGAATTGATCGGCGATGGCATCCACCACGATGAAGCGCTTGGCGGCGATACAACTCTGGCCGCCGTTGAGGAACCGTGCGACCACCGCCTGCTGCACCGCCAGCTCCAGGTCGGCGTCCTCCAGCACGATGAACGGATCGGAGCCGCCCAGTTCCAATACCGTCTTCTTCAGGCAGCCGCCCGCGGTGGCCGCCACCTGTCGCCCCGCCGGTTCCGAACCGGTGAGCGTCACCGCATGCACCCGCGGGTCCTCGATCACCGCCGCCACTTGGTCGGCGCGAATCATCAGCGTATGGAACACGCCGGCCGGCACCCCGGCATCACGCAACACCTCCTCGATGGCGAGCGCGCACTGCGGCACATTGGATGCGTGCTTGAGCAGTCCGGTGTTGCCCGCCACCAGCGCCGGCGCGGCGAAGCGGAATACCTGCCAGAAGGGGAAGTTCCACGGCATCACCGCCAGCACCGTACCGAGGGGCTGGTAGGCGACGAAACTGAGGGAGGCATCGGAGCCAATCGCCTCGTCGGCGATGAAGGCGGGACCGTGATCGGCGTAGTAATCGCAGGCCAGGGCACACTTGTCCACTTCGCCCAGCGCCTCGCCGTAGCGCTTGCCCATCTCCAGCGTGATCAGCCGCGCCAGCCCCTCGCGCCGTTCGCGCAACAGCATCCCCGCGCGCCGCACCACGGCGGCGCGCTCCGCCACGGCGGTCGCGGCCCAGCCCGGCGCCGCAGCGGCGGCCTGCGCCAGCGCCTGCTCCAGGTGCTCGGGCTCCCAGGCGGGAAACTCCGCCAGCAGCTCGCCATTGTAGGGATTGATCGACTTGAAACCCATCGGCCCACTCCTCGTCGCCTGCGTCTATTGCACCCAAGTATAACTATCCCGACCCTACCGTGTTCGGACGCTATGCTTAAAAACAAGCTATCGACCACGGGGGCACAGGGTACGCGGGGAAAACTATTGCTGTAATAGCGCGAGACCGGTTCTATACAGCGGCAATAATCCCTGTGTCCCCCATGTTCCCCGTGTTCCCCGCGGCTAACCATTGGATTAAAGGAGCGCCGTCATGAAGCGTCATACCATCGCCATCCTCGGCGGCAGCGGCTTCGTCGGCCACCACCTGGCCAGCCGCCTTGTCCGCGACGAACACACCGTCCGCATCCTCACCCGCCGTGCCGAACCCCACCGCGATTTCCTCGTGCTGCCGACGGCGGAGCTAGTCGAATGCAACGTCCACGATCAGCTCGCCCTCAACGCCGCCGTCGTCGGCTGCGACGTAGTGGTCAATCTGGTGGGCATCCTCAACGAGAGAGGCCACCGCGGCAAAGGCTTCGAACGCGCCCACGTCGACCTGCCGCGCACCGTGATCGAGGCCTGCCGCGCCAACGCCATCACGCGCCTGCTGCACATGAGCGCCCTCGGCGCCGACGCCGCACACGGCGCCAGCCACTACCAGCGCAGCAAGGGCCGCGGCGAACAACTGGTCCTCGCCGCCGACGACCTGCGCGTCACCGCCTTCCGTCCCTCCGTCATCTTCGGCCCCGAAGACAGCTTCCTCAACCGCTTCGCCGGCCTGCTGCGCCGCGTCCCGCTGATGTTTCCCCTCGCCTGCCCGAGCGTCCGCTTCGCCACCGTCTACGTCGGCGACGTGATCGAAGCCTTCACCCGCGCCATCGACAACCCGCACACCTACGGCCGCAGCTACGACCTGTGCGGCCCGCGCAGCTACACGCTGCTGGAACTGGTGCGCTATGTCGCCAAGCTGGGAGGACACCCGCAAATGATCGTGCCGTTACCCGATTGGGCCTCTCGATTGCAGGCGGAGGTATTCGAATGGGTGCCGGGGAAACCGTTCTCGCGCGACAACTATCTATCCACCAAGCACGACAATGTGTGCTGCGGGCCGTTTCCGGAAATATTCGGGATTACTCCCACGCCGCTGGAAACGGTGGCGCCCTATTATCTGGGTGATGCGGGGGAGCGGAAGCGGTATGCGACATTTCGCAGTCACCAGTGACCGGCTGTTTGCCCGCAGGGCGCTATTGAGAATAGGGTGACATTCGTAGTATCGCAAGGGTCTTGTTCATGGAAAGGACGCGAGAAACCACGTTCAATTTTCATGCGTTGCCCGAGTGTGCAGCGGCATCCATCCGCAGTTACCTTTCCTCGCCGGACTCAATCAATCGAGTCCGACACCATTGATTTCTCGACCTCAAAAAAGGCATTGGGGGTCAGATGAAAATCATCCCGATACACCGTTCGGCTAGATGGTATTTTTCATCTGACCCTGAGGTATCCCGACGCAGCGGCAAGGGTGGAGGAGATGAGCAGCCATCAGACGGAAGCACCGGCGAGCCAGCAGGCAACAGGAAAGACCCGTGATTCGCGTGATTCTGCAAACCTTCCTCAATAACTGGAAAATCAAGCCTTGAGCGAGAAACAAAACAGCTCGCACCCAACGCGGAAATATTCAAGAACGGCAAATGAGGGAAACAACAAGGTAACTGGGCAATCAAAGTGCGGAATCAGGGTCAGTTCATGCCTTTTGTCTATTGGAATGCGCTTTGGAGGCGTTGAAGCAAAAGGCAAGGCCTGACACTTCCTGCAAGCTATGTATCCTCATCTCAACATCTCAATCATTGTACCAACAGTGTTTCCGGTCGTGCCAACATCTGGGTATCAATCCAACGTTCCCAAAATAATTCACAATCTGTACCAACGAGGCCAATACATCCCAATGTCCCTGGCACACCGCCATCTGTATGTATTC
>OFHK01000516.1_pt1 | contig 11179 bp, 7 predicted proteins | sample 1521951 | NCBI WGS metagenome assembly OFHK01 (sample SAMEA2468436, study PRJEB22500) | soil metagenome | biome: Glassland; feature: Farmland; material: Clay | place: Australia | collected 2013-01-31 | depth 0.55 m
CGCGGATGGGTTCCCAAGACCGGCTGTCCTGACCAATCCCCCGTCCCCGCGCCAGCTCCAATGCTCATCGAGTTCACAGGCGTGAGCCCAGGAGATCACCCGATCGGCTCGCCCGGCCACGGCAACCAAGCGAGTACCCAACGAAGGGATGGCAACGAGCTCACTGACGGTGATCGCCATCTTGCCCTGCGCCTTCGGAATTCTTCTGAGCGCCCACGGTAGCTGCCAGCTCAGTCGCGAGAGTCCAGTTCCAGCTGCGGAAGGTCCATGATCTTGAGTGCGAGCTCGATCTGCAGGCGGAGGTCGCCACGTGAGGGATCCCCCCCGATCAGCTCGCGGATGCGCCTGAGCCGGTACTTGACAGTGTTGGGATGCACATAAAGACGGCTCGCTGCCTGAGCGACGCTGTAGTCAGCGCTCACCCAGGAGCGCAGGGTGCTGACCAGCTCTGATCCGGTCTCGGCGTCGTACCTCAGCAGGCAGCCAAGGACCTCTTTGGCGAAATCGCGGTGGTTGCTGGCGTCGCTGGGCCCGAGCAGGACCCGGTAGACACCGAGGTGCTCGAAAAAGACGGGGCGGTCGCCGATCTGGAGGCGGCGCGTTACAGTCAGGGCGCGTTCCGCTTCCTCGAGCGACCGGGACAGGCCTGCGGCCCTTGCCGTGGGCGTGCCGAGGGCAAGGCGCATCGCGAACCCGGGGGCGATCCGGCGCCGGGCCTCATCGACCTGGGCCATCAGTGCGGTCACGACCTTGACGTCCTGATCGGGGTGGTCCTGGTCTGCCGGAAGCAGGGCCAGGAAGCCCGATCGCCAGGGCGCGACGGCGGCCGATCCCCAGATCTGGCGGCAGGCTTGTGACAACGCGGCGTACAGGCGGGACTCGGGACCCTGGATGAGCTCGTGCCATCGGCCGGCCCACGGGCCTGCATCTGCGGCCACGGCATCGAGGCGGGCCACCCGGCATGGCCCGTCGAGGGTATAGCCGAGGCGCCGGAGCAAGGCCCTGGCTTCGCCCGCGCCCTGCCATTCACCGGTGAAGAGGTCCTGCAGCAGGTTGCCCTTGATCCGGGATTCAGCCTCATACGCGGTCTGCTCGCGGAGCATCTCCAGCGCGAAAATCGTCGCTGCCTGCTCGACGGCGTGGATGTCAATCGCGTCGAGCGGCTGAGGTCCTTCCAGCACGGCAAGATAGCCGCCGAAGTGCCGGCCGACCGCTACCTTCGCGAGCTGCGGGCGACTGGGAACCTCCCCGGCGTCCGGGTCCGTAACAGCATCCGGCGCTGGCCGTTCCTGCCAGTGGCTGCCAGGTTCGCAGCGGCCCGGCCAGCGGGCGCTGGCCAGCCGCTGGAACGAGGGGTCCACCACCATGACCGGCCGGTCGAGCAGTTCCGCGAGCCGGTCCGCGAGGGATTCCATCCCGGGCGCGTCCAGAGCCGTGCGTGACAACTCGTTCTGCAGGAACATGGCCCGTTCCAGCTGCCGTCTGCCCTCGCTCATCTCCCGGAACATCCCGGCCGAGCGGATGCTGACAGCCAGCAGCGGCGCAAGCAGTGACAGGATCTCCAGGTCACCGCTGCTGAAGTCACCCCGCTTGTTGATGGCGTGGAAAACCCCGATGCAGGCGTCTGCGATGACGAGCGGGACGGTCAGCACGTTGCGGGCAGCGAACATGTCCACGAACCGCCTGATCAGCCGTGAGTCCTCCCAGGCGTCATTGGTCAGGTGCGGCTGGCGGGAAAGGAAGACCTGCGCAGAGTTGCCAGCGCCGGGGATGGGCACGTGGTACTCGCTGACCAGGCGGCTGTCGTGCAGGCCGAAGGCGGGCTCCTCCAGGACGAGCTCGCCTGTCTCCGGATGGTAGAGCATGAATCCGCCAGTCTCGACGTCGAGCAGGTCGCTTACCGTCTCGATCCGCCTTGCAAGTGCCTGCTCATAGCTGGCCGCGGCAGCCATGACCCGGCCTACCCGGACCAGGGCGTAGATCTTGCGTTCGTCGCCCATATCGTTCGCTCCACCGGTTGCCGGGCGTGGCTACACGCCCCCTCTTGGCCGTCTGGACATGCTAACTGGCTGACTATTGTCTGCACAGGACATGGACCAAGACCTGCCCGGACGCGAGCGTATGAGAATCAGTGCCTCGGAGGCCGGAGACCAGCGCGGGCCTCCGGGGCGAGCGAACGGTGATCCGGACGCATCCCATCGCCGAAGCCGGAAGTTCAGCAAAGGGGCTGATGTGTACAACGTTGACATCGACACTGGCGGGACCATGACCGATGGGCTGGTCAGCGGGCCGGAGACGTTCTCCGTCAAGGTCGAGACCACCCCGCACGATCTCACGATCTCCTTCCTCGGAGTCCTCCAGGCAGCTGCCGAACGGCTCGGCTCGCCGTCGCTGCGCGACTTCCTGGAACAGGTTGGCCTGATCCGGTGGTCCTCGACGATCACGTCCAATGTGCTGGCCCAGCGAACAGGACCGAAGCTGGGCCTGCTCGTCACGGCCGGCCACGAGGATGACCTCTACGGCTCCGGCGGCGAGGCGGCGACGGTCGTCGGGACACTGATCGGCCGTGATCACATTGCCGGCATCAGCAGTGCGGCGAGCAGCGAGGACGCGCGACGGGCCGTCAAGGCCCTGCTCGACAAGGGGATCCGCCGCATCAATGTCAGCCTGAGGGGCGCCTTCCCGGCCCGCAGTCCTGCGGGCCGGGAAGAGCACGAACTCGTGGGCATGATCCGCTCGCAGTACCCCGATCATTTCCTCGGCTCGATACCTGCCCTGCCTGCCAGCGAGCTCACGGCGCGACCCGACGACATGACCCGCACCTTCTGCTCACTGGTCAATTCTTACGTGCACTCCGCGCTTGCCTCCACCTTGTACCGGGCAGAGGAGACGGTGCGTCAGGACCACGGGTGGCGCGGCAACATCCTGATCGGGCATATCAACGGCGGCGTCGCGCGGGTCGCCAAGACCACCGCCTTTCACACCATCGAGTCAGGTCCGCTGTTCGGTACCCACGCCTGCGCGGACTACGCGCGGGCCCGCGGGCATGACAAGGTGCTCGCCCTGGACATCGGCGGGACCACCGCGAAGGTGAGCGCGGTGGACGGCGGCCGGGTGGTGCAGCACGACCAGGGGACCCTGTTCGGGATCCCGCTGCGGATGCGCCTTCCGGTGCTGCGGTCGATCGCGCTCGGCGGAGGCAGTATCGCGCACATCGAGGCCGGGACGGTCAGGCTCGGACCCGAAAGCACGGGAGCGGCGCCCGGACCTGCGTGCTATGGACTCGGAGGCAGCCGGGCGACCCTGACTGACGCGATGGTGCTCCTTGGCCTCATCTCTCCCACGGCCTTCCTTGGCGGCCGCCGGGTGCTCGACGTCGGCCTGGCCCGCCAGGCACTCGAACGCGACGTCGCCACGGCACTCGGCACCACTGCCGACGAGGCGGCCAGGCAGGTGGCCGGCGCCGCGCTCGACGCTGTCGCAGACCTGGCGCGGAGCACTGCCGCGGAAATGGGCTGGCAACCCGGACAGGCAACCTTGTACGCGTTCGGCGGCAACGGGCCGCTGCTAGCCACCGGCGTGGCCGAGCGCCTCGGCATCCGCACGGTGGCACTGTTCGGGATGGGCAGCGTGCTGTCGGCGTTCGGGTCAGCCATCTCCAATGTGGTGCACGTCTACGAAAGCGCCGTGGACGGCGCCGGTGACGCGGAAGCGGTCAGCCGGACACTGCGCGAGCAGGCCCAGCGGGATTTGAAGGCCGAGGGCCTCGACCCGGGAACCGCCAGCTACACCTTCGAGATCGAGCACGCCGGCGGCACCGCCATTGCGGACGGAGAGCCCGGCACAGCCCTGGCGCCGGTCGCCGGGAAGCCGACCCTGGTCAGCCTCACCGCCAGCGTGGAACTGCCAAGCATCCGGCTCCCGGCAGCCGACGGCGACGGCCGGGCAGTGCCGGCCGGAGAGCGCGGGCTGCCGACCTATGACTGGGAGCGGCTCGCCGGCGTCACCATGGCCGGGCCGGCACTGGTGGACGGGGGAAACTTCACCTGGCTGGTGGACCCGGGCTGGTCAATGGCCGTTGACGGGCATGGCGACGCCGTGCTCACGAAAGGATGACCGCGATGACCCGGGTGCACATAGCGGAATACCTGGAACTCGACGTGGACAGCGAGCGGTGGCACTGCCGCTCCTGCGGCACCGACCTCGGGCCGGCCCGCGAGGACTACAAGCGCGGGCTCCTCCTCTACGACCGCGACCCGTCGGAGATCCATCCGGCGCACATCGACGGTGAATTCACTTTCTCCCCCAACCCGGACTGGATCCGCATTATCGAGTTCTACTGCCCCGGGTGCGGCCGGCAGGTCGAGACCGAGTACCTGCCACCCGGTCATCCGCTCACCCACGACACCCAGATCGACATCGACAGCCTCAAACGTCGCCTGGCCGACGGCGAGCTGCGCATCAACGACGAAGGCAAGCTGGAAGTGGTGGCATGAAAACGATCGACATTGACGTCGGCGGCACCTTCACCGATCTCGTGCTCACCTGGGATGACCGGCGCATCGTCGCCAAGGCGCCCACCACTCCCTACGACCTATCCGTTGGCTTCGTCGACGTGCTGACCGACGGCGCAGGACAGCTCGGCATGACCATCGACGAGATGCTCCCGCAGATCGACATGGTCCGCTACTCCACCACGGTGGCGATGAACCGGCTGATCGAGCGCAGGGGCCCAAGGCTCGGCCTGCTCACCACCGAGGGCCATGAAGACGCCATCCTCATCGGCCGCGGCGCGCAGTGGGTCGATGGCACGCGGATCTCCGAGCGGCGCAACCTGGCTTCACAGGAGAAGCCAGCGCCACTGGTCACCCGCGACCTGATCGAAGGGCTACGGGAACGCATCGACTCGGCTGGCACGGTGCTGCGGTCCCTCGATGAGGAGGACGTGCGGGAAAAACTGCGCCGGCTGGTCGATAACGGTGCCCGGGCCATCGCCGTATCCCTTCTGTGGTCGTTCGCCAATCCAGTCCACGAGCGGCGGGTCCGGGAGATCATCCGCGATGAATACCGCAGCTTTCACGTGGGATACCTGCCGGTCGTGCTCTCCCATGAGGTGGTCGGCAAGGTCGGCGAATACGAGCGGACGATGACGGCCGTCCTCGACGCCTACCTGCAGACCTCCATCAAGGGCGAGCTCGAATCCACCTGGGATCAGCTGCGCGATCACGGGTACCGGGGCAGCTTCCTGCTCACCCACAACACCGGGGGCAGCGCCGAGATCTTCAAGACCACCGCCAGCCGCACCTACAACGGCGGGCCGATCGCCGGGCTGATGGGCAGTTACCACATCGGACGCGCACTCGGCTACCGCAACGTCATCGCCAGCGACGTCGGCGGCACCAGCTTCGACCTGGGCATGGTCGTCGACGCGTCAGTGCGCAGCTACGAGTTCCGGCCCATCATCGACCGCTGGATGGTCGGCATCAGTATGCTCCAGAGCACCACGATCGGCGCGGGCGGCGGGTCCATCGCCTGGATCAACGACCTCCTCGGAGGCCGGCTGGAGGTCGGGCCGCGTTCGGCGGGCTCATACCCCGGGCCTGCCTGCTACGACCTGGGCGGAGCCGAGCCGACAGTCACCGACGCCGACGTGGTCCTCGGCTACATCTCCCCGGAGCACTATTTCAGCGGCCGGATGCCACTCAACCGCGACAAGGCTGCGGAGGCCATCCGCTCCAAGATCGCCGAGCCACTGGGGCTGGGCGTGGACGAGGCGGCGTCACTTATCCGCCGCGTCGTCGAAGAGCACATGGCGTCTGCCATCAAGCGGGAAGTGCATCTGCGCGGCTACCACCCCGAGGACTTCGTCCTCTTCACCTACGGAGGCGGGGGCCCCACCCACGTCGCCGGTTACGGGGCCAGCGTCCCCACCGCCGTGATCTTCCCCCAGGCACCGGTGTTCTCGGCGCTTGGCAGCTCCGTCATGGACATCGTGCACGTCTACGAGCTGTCCAAGCGGATGGTGTTCCTCCAGGGCATGACCCAGGAGCGCACCACGGACTACGACGCGTTCAACTCCGCAGTCCGCCAGCTCGTCGCTCAGGCTACCGACGACCTGGCGTCCGAGGGCCTGCCCGTCAGCGACGCCGTATTCTCGGTCGAGCTGGACATGCTCTACGGCGGCCAGGTCCAGGTGAAGCGCGTGTCCTGTCCGGTGATCTCCATCGCCGACGCCAGGGACGCCCAGGCCGTCTACGACGCCTTCGAGAAGGAGTACAGCGAAGCGTTCAGCCCCCACGTGGTGAACAAGCCAGGCGGCGCATACATCGACAACATCATCGTGAAGGCGACGATCCCCACCAAGAAGCTGACCCTGCCCAGGTTCGAACTCGGCACTGCTGATCCGTCCGCCGCGGAAACGGGCACGCGCGAGGCGTACTGGCCCGAGCTCGCGAGGCGGGCCGACACGCCCGTCTACTCGTTCGGCCGGCTTCGCCCAGGTCACCTGGTTAACGGCCCGGCGATCGTGGAAGCGGAATTCACCCCCATCGTCGTACCGCCTGGTCATCACGTGAGCATCAACGAGCATGGCCTCGGGCTCTTTCAGCGCACCCGGGCCGTAACGCCCACCACCCCGGCACTGGAGGCCTCGGCGCTATGAGCTACCCAACGCTGGCGGAAAAACTGGCCGCCCTCAAAGTGTCCCCACCCACCGAGTACGAGGTTGCCTGCCTCGACAAGGTTCCCCGCGGAGATTACGAGATCGGCGTCCAGCGCACCGCCGACATCCTCGACGAGGGGTACGAGGTGTTCATGCGCTCGTCGCGCAGCTCCATGGGAATCGCAGGCGACTCAATCGTCGCGATGTTCAACGCCGCCGGGGATCTGGTGAACGCGTCAGCGGGAACGTACCTGCACGCCGTGATCCCGCCGATCGTGATCAAGTACATCCTGAAGAACTATCGCGACAACCCCGGCGTCGCCGACGGGGACCTCTGGTTCACCAATGACGCACTCTACGGCGGGATCCATAACCCCGACCAGGTCGTGATCATGCCCGTGTTCTTCGATCGGGAACTCGTGGCATGGACCGCAGCGCTGTCCCACACCACCGAGACCGGCGCCATCGAACCCGGGGGCATGCCCCTGTCGGCGAAGGCCCGGTTCGAGGAGGGCATGAACCTGCCTCCTGTGAAGATCGGCCAGAACTTCGAGCTGCGTAAGGACGCCCTCGAGCTGTTCGCGGCGTTCGGCATCCGGGCGGAGCAAATGGTCACCGTGGACCTCCGGGCGCGCGCCACCACGGCCGACCGGGTGCGGGTCCGCCTGCTGGAGATGTTCGAGCGGGAGGGCAAGGACTTCGTGACCGGCCTGTTCCGCAAGATGCTCATGGAAGCGGAGGCGGGGGCGAGGAAGCGGCTCCGGCTCTGGCCCGACGGCATCTACCGCTGCGTGACCTTCTCCGACGCCGCGGGCCTGGAGCGGGGGCTGCTGCGCAACTGTGCCATGACGATGACCAAGACCGGCGACTCGGTGCATATCGACTTCACGGGGACCAGCCCGGAGTCCCCGTCCTCCTACAACGCCCATCCGCAGGCGGTGATCGGGCATCTGGCTAATTACATCTACGAGTACGTGTTCCACGACCTGCCGATCAGCAGCGCGACCTTCGCGCCGTTCGCCTTCACCTTCCCGCCGGGCAGCATGCTGTGCCCGGATGCCCGGGCGGCGACGTCCAATTCGGTGATGGCCGCGACCGGCGCGATGTCCGCCATCGCCAACTGCGTGAGCAGGGCGCGGTTCGGCACTACCGAATGGCGGCAGGTGTCGGCGGCCCCCGGCAACGGCGGTAACGCCTCCGTGCTCGCCGGGGTCTCGCAGTGGGGCATGCCGTTCGCGGACATGATCGCCTACCCGATCAACACCGAGGGCCAGGGGGCGCGCTCGCATGCTGATGGGATGAACGCCTACGGGTTCCCCTGGTGCGCGTTCGGGCGGGCACCGGACGTGGAGACGATGGAGAACGAGTTCCCGCTGCTGATTCCGTTCAGTCAGCACTGGGAGGACAGCGGCGGAGCAGGCAAGCACCGGGGCGGCGTCGGCACTGCCCAGCTGTGGATGGCCCACCATGTGCCGTGGGTGGTCTTCATGTCAATCGCTGACAACAGCACCGTCCAGACCCCGCAGCCGCTGTTCGGTGGTTACACCATGTGCACATGCCCGGGCATCGGCCTGCAGGGCACGGACATCCCCGGCCTTCTCCAGGCCGGCCAGGAGGGACGCCTCGACCTCGCCTCCCTGCTGGCAGGCAAGTACGGGGGCCGCATCGTCTCCGAGCCTTATGGCCGCTCGGCCCGGCCGGTCACCGGGGAGCAGGTCCTCACCCTTGGCCTGTCGACCGGGGGGACCGGGCTCGGCGACCCGATCGATCGCGATCCCGCAGAAGTGGAACGGGACCTGGCCGAGGGCATGATCTCCGAGTGGGCGGCAAACCACATCTACGGTGTCGCGCTCGACGAGCAGACCGGGCGAGTCAGCACCGAGGCCACCCGGTCGCGCCGGGATGAGATGCGCCAGCAGCGGATCGCCCGCGGGAGGCCCTACGAAGAGTTCGTCGCTGAATGGTCGGCCCGTAAGCCACCCGACGACATCCTCGGGTTCTACGGATCCTGGCCCGATGGGGCGGTCGTGGAGCCCCTCATGCGGCCATGACGCTGCCTCCGCGTGCCCGCGCCCGCGCCATCACGGCCGGCAACGGCACCGAGTACGCGCTGGTGGTCCCGCTGGCCCTCCGGCTGGCTGCGCGTATCCAGGAACGCCCGCTGCCCGCCTTCTTCACCGATCCCACCCAGCTCGCCAACGGGTTGCGTGACTTCCTGCAAGCCGTCGGGCCTGACGGGGTCGTCGTCACCGACCCGGAGGCACTGGACGGCGAGATCACCTCCAGGGACCCTGGCGCACTGCCCGCCGCGCCGCGGATCTCAGCGGCGCTGGAAGCCACCCGCAGGCTCCGCGTCACGGTAGGCGACACCGCCGTGCTGGTCGCTTGCCTGCCAGGAGGCGGGCGGGCAGCCGAGTTGCTGGGCGACAGCAGCGCGGGCGCCAGCGTTCTGCAGGTGCTCGCCAGGGAATTCCTGGGGGCGGGAGCCGACATCCTCCTGCTCGCCGAACGGGAAGCCGGCGGCGGCGCCGCACAGGAACCGGCCATGCGCACGGTCGCCAACATGGCGCGCTTCCACCGGGCGCTGTGCTACGTGTCCGGCCCGGCGGTCTCCTTCCTGGACCAGCCGCCCGTTGTACCGCTGGACCAGCCCCGCCCGGCCCGCGGGCTTGTGGTGACCGAGCGGGAGCTGCCGGCCGACACGAGCATGACCGTCGTCCGGGACTGGGTGGATCGCGTCCGCGGCTGATCCCGCACGAAACGAGTGCCGTATGCGAGGGAACCGATGGTGAGATACGAGAATGCGGCGATCCCGGCCGGGCTGACCTGGTCAACCCCGTTTACCCGGTGGCAGGGCCCACTGGCCGGGGTGTCCAGCCTCGACCTTGCGGCCGATGTGACGGCCCGCGCGCTGACAGCACGATCGCTGGACCCGGCCGAGCTCACCGGGCTGGTGCTCGGCTGGACCATCCCCCAGCCGGACATCTTCTACGGAGCACCGACGCTGGCAGCCAGGATAGGCGCCCCCGGCGTGACCGGCCCCATGGTCAGCCAGGCCTGCGCGACATCGGTGGCCGCGCTGCATTCGGCGGCCAGCTCGGTGCAAGGCGCCGCTGATGTGCACGCAGTGGTTGCCACCGACCGGACAAGCAACGGCCCGCAGCTGGTCTATCCCGCGCCGTCCCGGCAGGGCGGCGCACCGCTGCTGGCGAACTGGGTCGCTGACAGCTTCGCCCGGGACCCGTGGGCCGGCACCGGGATGCTGGCGGCAGGAGACACCGTCGCGGCGGAGATGGGCGCCAGCCGCGCGGAACTCGATGAGCTGGCAGTGCTGCGCTCCGAGCAGTATGCGAAAGCACTTGCCGACGACCGGGGCGTCCAGCGCCGCCAGCAGGGTGGGCGTGTCCAGCTTGAGCATGGAACTGTAATTTTTGACGGAACCGCGAATGTAAATCTGCGCGGAAAAGACGTTGAAGTTTCCCTCTTCGAGCGCGCGGATGTGATCGGTGCGAATTTTGGTCATTTCGGCGACCTGTTCGACCGTAAGGCTCTTCGCCTCGCGCGCGGTGCGGAGCTTCGCGAAATCGTCGCCGGCATGATCGTGGACATGATCCAGCTGGCGGGACGGGCGCGCCGCGGCGGCACCGACATGACGCTGCACCTCACGGACTACGCATTCCACGAGGACTCCTGGCAATCTGACCTCGCGAATATCCTGCGCCGTATTTACAGCAAGTGGAGCGCAGGCCAGCGCCGTAAGCTGAACGCGATTTACCGCGCGGCGCTGGCAGCATTCCTGGCCTACGCGGGCATCGACACAAGCGACGACTGATCCTGGGTTTCCCGAGAAGCAACGCCTGCATGGCCGAGCCGAAGAACCGGCGCAGACTGGACGTCCTGGCCTACCGATGCACCCCCGAACTGCTCGGCGGCGCCACCGTTCACGTCCGCGAGTTCCCCGAGGGCGTCAGGTGCCTGTGGCGGCTGCTGGAGCACAACTACCGGGACCGCATCGGGCGGGAGGAAGTCCAGCCGCCCTACTCAGTTGCCACCAACGCCATACGGTGCCTGACCGGCGGGTACGCCTACTTCGACCCAGGGCGCCTGTTCCTGGTCACCCGAGACCCAGTCGACGACGACCTGCTATGCGACACGTTTACCCTGATGAGCCGGCTGGCGTCCGGTTTAGACATCGACGAGATCGACCTGGGCGACCCGCCTCCTCTCGCGGAACGGATCGCTGAAACCCGGCAGCAGCAGCGGGCTCTCGCTGACTACCTGCGTAAATCCGAAGGCGGACAGCCGGACGCCGAACCGTGGGTGTATGCGTCAGCGACCTGGGACCTGGCATTGCGCCTGACCCGGCGCGCCTGGGCCGTCGACGGCCTGAACGTCATCTTGCGGCCCGACGGCGAAGGCGGTTTCATCGCCTGGGATCAGCCCTGGTCCAACAGGAACGGTACCGCTCACTCCCTCGCCCGCGGTCGCATGGTCATGAAAACCATGCCGAACATCACC
>OFHK01000517.1_pt1 | contig 11126 bp, 8 predicted proteins | sample 1521951 | NCBI WGS metagenome assembly OFHK01 (sample SAMEA2468436, study PRJEB22500) | soil metagenome | biome: Glassland; feature: Farmland; material: Clay | place: Australia | collected 2013-01-31 | depth 0.55 m
CAACCCCACGCCGCGCGTCGGCCCGCGCGGGGGGACGTGCTGGGGCCCCAACCGGGGTGACCCACACAGACAACGGGCGGGCGCGCGAGGGGGGGGCGGAGGGGAGCAAGCCGGGGAGGCGCGGGAGAGGGGCGAGGCGCGCGGAGAGGATCGCGGCCGCGGCGGGCGCGCGGGTCCCCTCGCGTGCGGACCGGCCCGCAGCGAGGGATGACCCGCCGCAGATCCATCGGCCTCTGCGTTCGAGCCCCTGTCCTTCCGCCCTGCGGCTTCGGGTCGCCTTCCGACGTGACCCGTCCCACGACCGTCATGGAGCGCTCGCCAGCGCCGCCTCCTTCCGCTCCGGTCGGAACTTATTTACTTCAACAGGCCGTTCCGGTCCCGAAGTCCGATTGAGCCCACAACCCGGTGGGATGCCCCTCCTAGGGTTTCGAGAAGGGGTGGACCTGCAAGGGCCCGCTCGACCGCGTTGACCCGGGATGACCGGGCGCCGGTCCCCACCAGCCTCCCGCCGGCCGGGGCTCCAGGAACAAGGAGATGCCGGGACCGGAAGAGGTGCGTCCGGCCGCGGGCCCAGCCCCGGTCATCAGCGACTCGGGTGGAGCGACCGCTCCGGCCCTGGAGATCGCGCCGGTCCAGGCCAGGCCCCTCCCGTTGAGCATGCGCGTCCGCAGGGTGCGGAAGGGGCCGCGGTTCGCGGTCCTCGGCGCGGGGCACGGGGGACTGGCGATGGCCGGGCACCTGGCGCGCATGGGCTTCCCTGTGAACCTCTGGAACCGCAGCCCGGCGCGCGTGGAGCACCTCCAGCTCCGGGGGGCCATCGAGCTCGAGGGCGTCGTGACCGGGGAGGGCGTCGTCGCGCTCGCCACGACGGACCTCAGGGCCGCGGTCGCGGACGCGGAGATCATCATGGTCGCGGTCCCCGCCAACGCCCACCGGGAAATCGCGGAGCGGCTCGCGGAGGTCGTGCACGACCGGCAGATCGTCATCCTCAACCCGGGCCGCACGGGGGGCAGCCTCGAGGTCCGCAACGTGTTCCTCAAGAAAGGGCTGGCCGCGGACATCCTCCTCGCGGAGACCCAGACCTTCCTCTACACGTCGCGCCACACCGGCCCGACGAGCGTGCACCTCTTCGACGTGAAGAACGAGGTCCTCCTGGCCGCCCTGCCCGCGTACCGCACGCCGGAGGTCCTCAAGGTGGTCCGCGCGGCGTTCCCCCAGTTCATCCCCGGCGACAACGTCCTGAAGATCGGGCTGGACAACGTCGGCGCGATCTTCCATCCTGGGGTCACGATCCTGAACGCCGCCCGGATCGAGTCGACCCACGGCGACTTCCAGTACTACCTCGAGGGCATCACACCCTCCGTCTCCGCAATCCTGGAGGCGATGGACAAGGAACGCGTGGCCGTGGCCGCGGCGCTCGGGATCCACGCCCACACCGCGCGCGAATGGCTCTACCTCGCGTACGACTCCCCGGGACGGGACCTCTACCAGGCGGTCCAGGCGACGCCGGGCTACAAGGGCATCACCGCCCCGGCCCACCTCAACCACCGCTACCTGCTCGAGGACGTCCCCATGAGCCTCGTGCCGATGGCGTCCCTGGGCGAGATGCTGGGCGTGCCCGTCCCGACGATCCGCGGGATGATCCACCTCGCGTCCCTGATCCACGGGCGGGACTTCTGGAAGGAGGGGCGCACCGTGGACCGCCTCGGGATCAAGGGCATGTCGGTCAAGGAGATCCGCCTGCTCGCGGTCGGGGGAGGGGAATGAAGGTCCTGGGCGCGTCCCTCGGCAACTGCGTCCACACGGGCGGCGTGGTGAACTTCCTCCATCTCGCCGAGGAGGCGGGCTACACGGCGACGTTCCTCGGCCCCGCGGTCCCCGTGCCGCGCGTCGTCGAGGCGATCCGTTCGGAGAACCCGGAGCTCGTGGCCCTCTCCTACCGCCTCACGCCGGAGAACGCGCGGGCCGTCCTGCAGGAGCTGAAGGTCGCGCTCGACCGCGAGGGGCTGCGCGGCCGCCGGTTCGTGTTCGGCGGGACGCCGCCGTGCGCCGCCGAGGCCGCGCGGATCGGCCTCTTCGACGCGGTCTTCGACGGCACGCAGCCCGCGGGCGAGATCGTCGCCTGGCTGCGGGGGGAGGCGGCCGCCCGCGGCGAGCAAGCCTACGCGGACACCCTCCTCGAGCGGGTCGCGCAGCGCGCCCCGTGGCCCCTCCTCCGGCACCACTTCGGCATGCCGTCCCTCGAGGACACGATCCGCGGAGCGCGGGACATCGCCCAGGCCGGCGTCCTCGACGTCCTGTCGCTCGCGCCGGACCAGAACGCCCAGGAGTTCTTCTTCCGTCCCGGGGACATGCGGCGGGAACTGAACGGGGCCGGCGGCGTTCCCGTGCGTTCCGCGGGGGACCTGCGCCGGATCTACGAGGCCACGCGGACGGGGAACTACCCGCTCCTGCGGTGCTACAGCGGCACGAACGACCTCGCAAAGTGGGCCGCGATGCTCCGCGACACGATCCACATCGCCTGGGGCGCGATCCCGCTCTTCTGGTACAGCCGCCTCGACGGCCGCTCGTCGCGGCCCCTCGAGACGTCCATCGCAGAGAATGTCCAGGCGATGGCCTGGTACGCCGCGCAGGGCATCCCCGTGGAGGTCAACGACAGCCACCAGTGGTCCCTGCGCGACGCGCCGGACGGCGTGGCGGTCGCCGCCGCGTTCCTCGCGGCGTACAACGCGAAGCGCGCGGGCGTGCGGACCTACGTGGCCCAGTACATGTTCAACAACCCCCGCGGGACGTCTCCCGCGAACGACCTCGCGAAGATGTACGCGAAGATCGAGCTCATCGAGGGTCTGCACGACGCGTCCTTCCACACCCTCCGCGAGGCGCGGACGGGCCTGAACTCGCTGCCGCTGGACATGGACCAGGCGAAGGGGCACCTCGGCTCCTCGATCCACACGATGATGGCCATCCGGCCGAACATCGTCCACGTGGTCGGATACTCGGAGGCGAACTACCACGTCGGTCCGAAGGAGCTCATCGAGTCCTGCCGGATCGCGCGGGGCGCGGTGCGGAACGCGCTCCTGGGACTGCCGGACCCCTTGGCCGACCCGGTCGTGCGCACCCGGAAGGGCGAGCTCGTGGACGAGGCGCACTTCCTCCTGGACCGCATCCGCGAGACCGCCCCGGAGGGCGTCCCGGACCCCTGGACCGACCCGCCCACGCTCGCGAAGGCCGTGAAGGCGGGCCTCCTCGACGCGCCGCACCTCCTGGGGAACCCCGTGGCGTGCGGGAGGACCGTCACCCGGATGCTCGACGGCGCGTCCCGCGCGGTCGATCCGGCGAGCGGCGAGCCGATGACCGAGCGGCAGCGGGTCCGCTGGCTCGAGGCGGCCTGAGGGGGCGCGGCGGGTGTGCGGCATCGCCGGGATGGTCGGGGAGGTCGACGAGGGCCTGCTGCGCCGCATGCTCGAGGCGATGCACCACCGCGGCCCGGACGACCTCGGGGTCCACGTCGCCGACGGGGTGGCGATGGGGCAGACGCGGCTCAGCATCATCGACGTGGAGGGCGGCCACCAGCCCATCCCCGACGAGGAGGGCCGCCGCGCGATCGTCGTGAACGGAGAGATCTACAACTTCCGGGAGCTCACGAAGACGCTCTCGAAGCACGTCCTCAGGACGCGCTCGGACAGCGAGGTCCCCCTCCACCTCTACGAGGACCTCGGGCCCGACGCCGTGACGCGCCTCGAGGGGATGTTCGCCCTGGCGCTCTGGGACGGCGACCGCCTCTTCCTCGCGCGCGATCCGATGGGCATCAAGCCCCTCTACTACGCGATCGAGGACGGCACCTTCTACTTCGCCTCGGAGATCCGCGCGCTCCTCCTGGCGTCCTCGAACGTCCGCGAGTTCCCGAACGGGTCGTGGTACCGCTCGGACGCCGGCTTCCACCGGTACGCGGCGTGGCCGGAGCACGTCCAAGACGGCTGGACGGAGGAGGCGGCCGTCCGGCGGCTGCGGGAGCTCCTCGTCGCGTCCGTCCGGAGCCGGCTCGTCTCCGACGTGCCCCTCGGGACGTTCTGCTCCGGCGGGCTGGACAGCACGCTGGTCACCGCCCTCGCGGCCCGGGAGCTCCCGAAGTTCCACACCTTCTCCACGGGCATGGAAGGGGCGCCGGACCTCGAGGCCGCGGAGCGAGCGGCCTCGTTCCTGGGGACGGACCACCATCTGCGGGTGTACACGGAGGACGAGGTGCTCGACGCCTTGCCGCAGGTCGCGGCCCACCTCGAGTCCTTCGACGCGGCCCTGTTCCGCAGCGCCGTCCCGACCTACTTCGTGTCCGAGCTCGCACGCAGGCACGTGAAGGTGGTCCTCACCGGGGAAGGCGCCGACGAGCTCTACGCGGGGTACCGGTACCTGAGGGACCTGCCGGAGGGGGAGCCGCTCCACCGCGAGCTCCTGCGGATCACGAAGGACCTCCACTACGTGAACCTCCAGAGGACGGACCGCATGACCATGGCCCACTCCCTGGAGGGCCGCGTCCCGTACCTCGACGCGGCCCACGTGCGCTTCGCGCTTTCCCTGCCCACGTCCCTGAAGATCCACGGCCCGGAGAGGACCGAGAAGTGGCTCCTCCGCGCCGCCTTCCCCGGACTGCTGCCGGAGGACCTCCTCTGGCGGACCAAGCAGAAGTTCGCGGAGGGCACCGGGTCCGCCGGCGTCATCCGCAAGGAGGCGGAGCGGCAGATCTCGGACGCCGAGTTCGAGCGGGAGGCGTCGCGGGCTCCCGTCCCCCTGCGGACCAAGGAGGAGGTCTACTGCTACCGCCTCTTCCGCGAGAACGTCGACCTCCCGCCGCAGATCGTCCGGGAACTCGTGGGTACGACCCATGTCTATTGAGAACGGTTGGTGCAAAGCCCTTAAGGAGGATGGTTCGGTGACGAAAGAATCCATGGAAAGCAGCGCGCGTCGTGCGACGGGGCTCGTGGCCCTCCTCCTCGTCTTCCTCGTGACGATGGCGGCGGCCCCGGCCCGGGCCCAGGACCCCCTCCAGGTCCTCTCCATCGACTCGTACCAGCGGAGCCTGGCGCCCGGGAGCTCGACCACGTTCAACTGGACCGTGCGGAACGTCGACGTCCTCCCCTACAACGTGACCGTCGACGTGACGTCCGCCGCGGGCTGGGAGGCGAGCGCCATTCCCAGCGTCATCACGGCGCTCCAGCCCTCCCACGCGGCCCCCGTCCAGGTGACCGTGCAGACGCCCTCCGAAGTCCCCGCGGCCACGACGGTCACGATCGGCGTCGTCTTCACGGTGTACGAGGACGGCGCGGTGATCTTCGTCGCCTCCCGCACCGCGAACGTGAGCATCCCGGCCCTCTACGCGCAGAAGCAGGTCCTCGGGCTCTTCGCGAATCCCCTGCCGGCGCCCCTGGACAACGTCTGGGGCGTCTTCCTGCTCGACGTGCTCTCGTGGCTCGCGATCGGGGCCCTCCTGCTCCTCATCCTCGTCCCCTTCGTCCGGCGGCTGGACCGGGGGACGAAGACGCGGCTCGGGACGATCGCCATCCGCATCCTGCGCTTGCCGATCCTCGTCCTCCTCGTCCTCTACGGCACGATCCAGTCCCTGTCCGCCCTGGACCGGTACGTGCCCGCGGCCGTCCAGGGGGACCTCCTCACGGTCTACCAGGTGGTCCTCGCCATCGTGGGGCTCTACCTCGCGTACCGCCTGTTCAAGGACGTGGCGGTGGCCCTGGGGCGGAACATCGCGAAGCGCACGTCCACGAACGTGGACGACGTCCTCGTCCCGATCGTCGAGAAGGTGGGGGTCGTGATCATCGCCCTCGTGGGCCTGGGTCTCCTCCTCGGCTACCTGAACATCGACCTCACCCTCTTCGTCGCGGGCGGGGTCGTCACGAGCATGGTCGTCGCCTTCGCCGCGCAGGACTCCCTCTCGAACTTCTTCAGCGGCATCTTCCTCCTGACGGACCGGCCCTTCCAGGAGGGCGACGTCGTCATCCTGAACGACGGGGACTGGGTCCAGGTGCGGCGCATCGGCATGCGGACGACGCGGTTCTTCCGCTTCTCCGACGCCAGCATCGTCAGCCTCCCGAACAACAAGCTCGTGAACGACAAGATCGCGAACTTCAGCAACCCGAAGGACATGGGCCGGATCATGAAGACGTTCAACGTCGCCTACGGGAGCGACCCGCTGAAGGTGAAGTCCATCCTCCGGGACGTCATCTCCCGCAGCCCCCTCCTCCTCCAGGACGACCCGTACAAGCCCATCGTCCGGTTCGACGCGATGAGCGCGTCGAGCCTGGACTTCTTCATCCTGGTCTGGGTCAAGAACCGCGACGACCGGTTCGACGCACAGGACTACCTCAACACGGAGATCTACAAGGCGCTGGGCGAGGCGGGCATCGAGATCCCGTTCCCCCAGCACACGGTCCACATCCGGATGGAGGGCGGGACCTCGGGGAGGGAACCCGCTCCCCCGGACGTGGACCGGATCCTCGGCGGCGCGCGCCCCCGCGACCGGGGGGACCCGGATGGGGACCCCTGAGGGGCGCGGAGGTCCGGACATGTTCGCAGGAGACTCGGCGAGCCGGGAGCGGTTCGAGGCGGCGCAGAACGTGGGGGACGTCTTCGCGGAGATCGTCACGAAGCCCGCGGTGGTCCGCGAGGATGCGGTCCTCCGCGACGCGGTCGCCGCGATCCTGAGCTCCGAGACGACCCGGAAGGCGTACGTCGTCGACGCGGAGGGACGGCTCAAAGGGACGATCGGGATCGAGACGCTCATGCGCCTCGTGAGCTACCGCATCGGCGCGCGGCCGCCGGGCGTCGTCTCGTTCGTGCGATTCCTCAGGGACATGCAGTCCGAGGACGTCGGGCGGGTGATGGACCGTCCCAAGCCCGTGACGCGCGAGACCGCGATCGCGGACCTGGTGCGCATGGTCGTCGAGGAGCACCTGAACGACTTCCCCGTGGTCGACGGACAGGGGATCCTGGTCGGCGAGGTGAACACGCAGCACCTCCTGGCGGCGACGAGGGCCCTCTTCGATCTCCCGACGGAGGGCTGAGCCTCCTGGTTCGCGAGCGGCAACTCCCGGACGAGCGTCCGGACGTCACGATGGAGGGAGAGGTGCGATGGCAGGCGCAGGGGCGCTCTACGAACAGCTGACCGTCCTCCTGACGCTGGCCGTCGTGAGCCACCTCTTCATCAAGCGGTTCCGGCAGCCCACGATCATCGGCGAGATCTTCATCGGCATCCTCGCCGGGCCGAGCGTGCTGGGGAGCCTGGGCGTGTTCCAGTTCGACCCGGGCTTCATCAGCACCCTGTCGGCCCTGGGAGCGATCTTCCTCCTCTTCCTCATCGGCCTCGAGTCGGACCTGCGCGCCATCTACACGCGGAAGAACCTGTTCGTGGGGCTCGGCGGCGTCCTCCTGCCCCTCGCCGTGGGATTCCTCATCGCCTGGTACCTCGTCCCGCCCAGCGGCCTGGGAGCGGACGGCATGCCGTTCGCGGTGGCTGCGTTCGTTGGCGCGACGCTGACGGCCACGAGTGTCGCGATCGCGGCCTCCGTCCTCCTGGACCTCGGGCTCATGAGGAGCGAGGTCGGCCAGACCATCCTGGGCGCCGCCGTGGTCGACGACGTCCTCGGGCTCGTGGTCCTGTCCATCGTCGTGGGGGCCACCCAAGGCGGCGTGGACGCCCTCGGAGTGGCCCTCCTGATGGCGAAGGCTGCGGCGTTCCTCGTGATCGCCGTCCTCGTCGGCACGCGTTTCTTCGGACCGCTCGTGGTCCGCGTGCACGCCGTGGGCCTGCGGTACGGCCTGTCGCATGGCGGGTTCCTCACGGCCATGGCGATCGCCTTCTTCTACGGGCTCGTCGCGGAGACCATCGGGCTGTCCGCGATCATCGGGGCGTTCCTCGCGGGGACGCTGTTCGCCTCGGCGCCCCTGAAGGAGGAATTCGCCGAGGGCGTGCGGTACCTGGAGGCGGTCTTCACGCCCATCTTCTTCATCTCCCTGGGCCTCGAGGTGAACCTCGTGATCGCCTGGGGCACGCCGGATCTGCTCCCCTTCGCGGTCGCGCTGACGCTCGGCGCCCTGGTCACGAAGGCGGTGGGATGCGCCATCCCCGCACGCCTCCAGGGCCTGTCCCGCGACGAATCGCTGGCCGTTGGCTGGGGGATGACGCCGCGGGGCGAGGTCGGCCTGATCGTGGCCGTGGCGGCGCTGGACGCGCTCGTGATCTCCGAGGCCCTGTTCAGCGTCATCGTGCTCGTCATCATCGTCGTCAGCGTGCTCCCGGCGCCGCTCTTCAAGCGCTCCTTGCGCGCAGTCGAGGCGGAGCAAACCCGGGAGACGACCCCGACGCAGGCCAAACCCTAGGGCGGCGCCCGGGCGGGAGCCCCCCGACGGGCGAATTGGCCCGGGAAGTGGAAATGCTCCCGACGGAATCGTGCGTCCCTTGACGCAGAGCCCCCCGTCCCTCCTTGCTTGCATGATGCAACTTGCAGCACCACCGAAGGCGTGCCCGCCCCCGCGATGACCATGGAGAAGGCGAGGCACTCCGGCCGTCCCATCGGCAGCAGCGCCACGGCCTCAGGCCGTGATGGCTGCGACGTTCTTCCTAACCTGTTCGAGGTCCTTCATCCCGACGAGGAGGGCGTCCACGAAGTCCAATCCGGCAACCGAGGCAATCGACGCACGGTAGTCCCTGACCAGAGCCGGAGCGCCCGTTCCAAGGACCTTCATGGCGACGGTCCCCTTCCCGGCCGCGTGGACGGAGCGGACCGCGTCCAGCATCTCCCGCATCGAGCCATCCTCCAGCGGCACGTTCTCCGGAAGCTTCTGCAGCACAGCCTCGTTCGCCTTGGAACCGACGGCCAAGACCACATCCGCATCCTCCATCGCAGCGGCCTTCCGAGCGACCCTGACGCTGTGAGTGGACAGGCCGATGGCCCTAGCCTGGCCCGAGCCCTTCGCCTCCGCAAGCTGCTTCAAGACCTTTCGGCACCCATCGGTCCAGTCTGATTTCACGTCGTGTAGGAAGAAGATGTCCACGTAATCCGTTCCGAGCTCTCTCAAGGAGCGTTCAAGACTGCGCAAGGCGGCGGGTCCGGTACGGGCGCTCGTCTTCGTGGACACTACGACCCGCTTCCTCGGCACCTGTTCCAGAGCACACGCGACGTGGGGCTGGCTCCCGTAGTCGTCCGACGTGTCCCAGAAGTTGACACCAAGGTCGAAGGCCCCGGCGAGAGTCCGACCGCCTTCTTCGGGGGTGATGCGATTGGCCCCGACCCCAAAATCGTACGTCCCGAAACCCAGCTTCGATACCTTCAGCCGAGGGTTCCCCAGCTTCACCAAGGGCAGGTGTTGCAGAGCCTGAGGTTCCTTGCTCGCCACGACCTCCACTCATGTGGCCCATCGACGCCTCACCGCATAGCCCTTCCGGCCCCTCATCGGGCGAGCGGAAACGGGCTAGAGCGTGAAAGACGCCGAACCATCTGCCACCTGAAAGTCGACCTAACGTTAGGGTGCTACCGTCGCTCCCACCCATCTGCTACCGAGAAAAGAGCCTAGTGTGAGAGTGCTCCCGGCGGGCAGCAATCCTGCGCATGCTCGAATCCGATCTCCCTCGCCCTTCCGGCCGATTGTCGGCGAGGGAATGGGGGGCGTTCCCGTTCACCGGGTACGCAGTGACGTACCTCAGCACTCGCCCACCTTCCCTGACGACAACGAGCGTCTCGCTGGTTCTATACCGCCCGCGGCTCACATCCCTCGATTAATCGCGGCAGTCGACGGAAGTGTATTAGGGCACAGGCGACTCCGGATGCATGGCCTGGAGGCGGTGAGGTTTGACCGTCCCTGATCAGCCCGGTCTTGCGGACACCAGCTTGGACAGGGGTTTGACCGCCCAGGAGGCGGAGAAGCGCTTAGCGAGATACGGCGAGAATGCCATTGCCGAGAAGAAAACCCACCCTGTTCTGAAATTCCTCTCCTATTTCTGGGGGCCCATCCCGTGGATGATTGAAGCCGCAGCGCTCCTCTCCGCGGTCGTCCAGCACTGGGCCGACTTGGCCGTCATCTTGTTGCTCCTGTGCGTCAACGCGGGCGTCGGCTTCTGGCAGGAATCCAGAGCGGACAATGCGATCGCCCTGCTGCGGCGGCGGTTGGCCCCGACCGCACGCGTCCTCAGGGACGGTCTCTGGAAGGAGCTTCCCGCCAAGGAGGTCGTGCCCGGGGATGTCGTGCTCGTGCGGCTGGGGAACATCCTCCCGGCCGACCTGAAGCTCGTCGATGGGGAATACCTTAGCGTGGATCAGTCGGCCCTGACCGGCGAGTCGCTTCCCGTGGACAAGAAGGTCGGAGACGTCGCATACTCTGGATCGATCGCCCGTCGTGGCGAGATGAAAGCCATCGTGACGGCGACGGGCATGAACACCTACTTCGGGAAGACCGCGAAGCTCGTCGAAACCGCGGCGACCACGTCCCATTTCCAACGTGCCGTCCTCAGAATCGGCAATTTCCTGATCATAGTGACCTTGGGCCTGGTCGTCGTCATCCTTGCCGCTGCATTCCTGCGCCACGACCCTCTTCTGGAGACGGTCCAGTTTGCTTTGGTCCTGACGGTGGCCGCGATTCCCGTAGCGATGCACACGGCGCCTCCGGGTGCGTCCATTGATTACACCACCAACGGTCCGCCACCGACGCAGTCACCAACCCCCACCAGTGGCACGATCACGTTAACCAACACCGCCGCCATAAGAGCAGCGGCATTCGAGAGCGGATATAATCCAAGCGCCCAGGCCATCGCTTCGTTTACCGTCACCCAGCCCTTCGATTTCTCTGTCGTGCAGATAACTTCGCGTGGACGACTGGAGGCGGACGAAGCCTAACGGCCGACCGCGCGACTCGGTCACGACGGTGAGCAATGTCTCGTCGTCCACACGCTGGTAACTACGTTCGAGCGATCGGAGATCCATGCTCGATCATCTGCTCTGGGGCGCCGAACCTAACGCGAGTGATCCGCTCGTGGAACTCGCGCCGGTGACGCCGCAGGTGGCTAATGAGCGGTGGGAGCAACTAGCGTCGCTGATTTCGCCGAGAAATGCAGGGGAGTGAACTCC
>OFHK01000518.1_pt1 | contig 11125 bp, 9 predicted proteins | sample 1521951 | NCBI WGS metagenome assembly OFHK01 (sample SAMEA2468436, study PRJEB22500) | soil metagenome | biome: Glassland; feature: Farmland; material: Clay | place: Australia | collected 2013-01-31 | depth 0.55 m
AGGGAAAGGGTGTGGCCGTAATCGGCATTCAGGATCTTTTTGACGAGTTCAATTTCGGAGAGCGCAACCCGGACTCGATCAAGGAATTCCTGCGTGCGGCAAGTACCGGCTGGCAGAAAAAGCCGCACTACCTGCTGCTGGTCGGAGATGCCTCTCTTGATCCACGCAACTATCTCGGCTTCGGGTCCTTCGATTTCGTGCCGACGCAGATGTACTGGCCCATCACGCACATGGTGGCGCCGGCCGAGAAGAGCCTGCGCTGCGCCCAGTGCCATACGGACGGCGGCCGCCTGCAGAATATACCGGGCGTCTACATCCCCGGGCGTTCGGCCGACCATCAACCGTGGATCGAGCGCATCGGCCTGCTCGCGGTCGTAATGGCACTGCTGGGCGTCCTGGGCCATGGGGCCATTCGCACCATTCTGTGGCTGCGCCGTCGCAGCCGGACACAGGAACATTGAGGAACGCGGCCATGCCGGCACATCGCATCTATCTGTTCAAACGTTTCGAACGTTTCTGGCACTGGAGTCAGGCGCTGCTCGTCATTACGCTGATGCTCAGCGGCTTCCGCATTCACGGGCTGTACCGCGGCGTGGATTTCGTCAGCGCACTGCGGCTCCACATCTATGCCGCCTGGGCATTGGTGTTGTTGTGGGTGTTCGCCGTCTTCTGGCATTTCACCAGCGGCGAATGGCGGCAGTACATCCCCACGCTGAACAATATCCGGCAGGTGATGCGGTACTATGCGTGGGGCATCTTCCTGGGTGAGCACCATCCCTATCAGGTGACGGCGGCGCGCAAGCACAACCCGCTGCAGCGTCTCGCCTATTTGTGGGTCAAGTTGATGATCAACCCGATCATCTGGATCAGCGGCCTGGTGCTGCTGTTGTTCGCCTACAACTGGACCACGGACATCAGCCTGCAGGCGGTGGCCTGGCTGCATACGGCCGGCGCCTACATGATGCTGCTGTTCTTTGTGCTGCACGTCTATCTGACCACCACCGGCGCCACGCCGCTGGCGCACATCAAGGCCATGATCAGCGGATGGGAGAGCAGCGAAGAATGAAACGAAAACAACACTTGCCTGTCATCGCCGGCCGGATGGTGTTTGTCGTATTGCTGCTCGTGCTGGCGATACTGTTTAGCGGCGGCCCGCTCCACGGGGAGGAAAACGGTGACGCCGCGCCGCCGACCCCATCGTTGCCGTCCGGCCATGTGGAGCTGCACGACGCCTTTCAACTTAAGGCCTATTATTACGCCTATTCGCACGCAAAGATCGACACCAACGAGTTTGTCCGCTATCCCGGTGACGCGGCCGGCGCACCCCAGGACGCTGTGCTCGAACGGGCGGTCGATGGTGCGGTAACAGGGGCCAGGGCTCATGCGAATGTGGTGCTCGATCTGAAGCCGATTGCATTGCAACGGTACGACACCGCGCGCCGAGCCTTTCCCATGGACAACCGGTTGTTTGTGGCGGGCATGAAATATTACTTCGACGTATCGCCCTATCACTACAGCTACGAAGCATCTGGAGTGAGCAATGCGATACCGTGCCGCAATCCACGCACTGTGGCGTCAATAGAGAAGATGGTGCAAGGCTATCGCCAGTTCCACCTGCGCATATACGGCCGAGTCGCTTCAGCCGATGCTGCCAGCAAAGGTATCGCGATACGCGTGGTGAAGGTTCAGCTGTTCGACGATACGGGGCGGTTGCTGACTGCGCTGGCGTTGAGTCACTGATGCCGTGTATCGAATCTTATGCACGATTACGTATGTGTACCACGTGGGCCAAGTCCGGATCACTGTTCGCGGCGAAAAGATGGCGTAAAGCGACTCGGGTTTTTGCGCGATTCAACCTTCGATATGCCATCCCTCACGAGGAAGCAGCCGAGATGGGGGGCTGGCAATCCAATACTGCTATAGAGGAAATATCAATGTACCAATCATTCGGATGCGGCCGCAGGGGCCAGAGGAATAATCGCATGTGTGGCGGGCATCGACAAGCGCATTTGGCGCAGCTGCGTACCGCAATCACAGCAAGCGCGATAGTGCCGCTGAGCCGGGCTGAACGGGACGATCTCCTGCAAATGCGCGAAGAAGAAAAAATCGCGCGCGATGTTTACCTGCGCCTGTTTGACCGTTGGGGCCTGCCACCCTTTGCCAACATCAGCGGCTCGGAGCAGATCCACATGGATGCCATTCTGTCGCTGATTGAGCATTACGACCTCAGGGATCCTGTGCAAGAGTTGGATATCGGCCAGTTTTTCAACCCGGACATGCAGAAGCTCTATGAGCAGCTGGTGGCTCGCGGTTTGCGAAGCCTGGAGGATGCCGTCCAGGTCGGCCTGCTCATCGAAGAACTGGACATCGCCGACCTGCGCGCCGCTGCACAGCGTACCGATAAAGTGGCGCTTCTGACGGTCTACGCGGATTTGGAACGAGGCTCGTGCAATCATCTGCGCGCCTTCCATGGCTGGATGATGCGCCTCGGCATGAGTTATGTGCCGACCCATATCAGCCAGTCGGACTTTAAATCGATCGCCAGTTCCCGACATGATGGCTGTCGCTGATCTCCGGGTCTGATTTACCCGGCATCAATGGGGCTGCGCCCGATAGCGCTGTGCGCGATCGGGTCTACGGTGACCTCCATTTGGCGTCCACCCGTCTGCACGGCATAAGGCCATCCCTGTCAAAGCCGCTCCTGGCCATCCCTGACCTCCGCGGCATAAGGCCATCCCTGGCCAAAAAAAAGCCCCGCACTAAGCGGGGCTCAAGCCAGTCTTGGTGGACGGCTTGTTGTTATTTCTTCGCGATCTCTTCCAGCCGGGTGGCGCGGATCATCTGCCCGTCGAGGGCGGCGTCCTTACCGTTGCGGCCGAAGGCGACGGCCATCAGCGTGGAGTAGTAGACCACCGGGATCTTGAACTTGGTGCCATAGGTCTTGTTGATGTGACCCTGATAGACCTCCACGTTCATTTGGCACACCGGGCACGGGGTGACGATCATGTCGGCGCCGCCGTCGTAGGCCGCTTCGATGATGTCCTTGACCAGCGCCTGGCTCTTCTCCGGCTCGGAGAACATCAGGGCGCCGCCGCAGCAGGAGGCCTTCTTCTCGTACTTCTCCACCGGCTCGGCGCCGACGATCTCGATCATCTTGTCGAGGTACTTGGGATTCTCGTAGGACTCGCCGTCGATGCCGAACGGGCGGTTGGTCTGGCAGCCGACGTAGCCGGCGATCTTGAGACCCTCCAGCGGCTTCTTGACCTTGGACTGCATCTCTTCGTAGCCGACGTCTTCGATCAGCACTTCGACCATGTGGCGGGTCTTGGGCATCTCGCCCTCGATCTTGATGCCGATCTCGCCCAGCGCCGCGTCGATGCCGCTCCTGACCTCGCCGTCGTGCTCGATGCGCTCCTTGGCCTCGCGCGTGGCGAGCCAGCAGGCGGCGCAGGTGGCGACGATGTCCTGCTGGCCGTGGGCCTGCTGCGACAGGGCGATGTTGCGCGCCGACAGGCTGATGCGCGGCAGCTCGCCGCCGCCGCCGTAGCCGATGGAGGCGGAGCAGCAGTTCCAGTCCGGGATCTCGTTGAGCTGGATGTCCAACTCTTCGCAGATGGTCTGGGTCGACTTCAGATAGTTAACGGAGGATGCCTTCGACTGCGAAGAACAACCGGGGTAGAAGGAATATTCACGCTTCGCCATGGGAATCTCCTCAGCCTTTATACTCGGCGATCTTGGCTTCTTCGATTTCGAAGGCCTTCTTCAACATTTTCTGCAGCCCGCCCGTATCCTTGATGCTGTGGCCACCCAGGATCTCCAGCGGGTTGAGCCGCCCGGTCTTGTACATGCCGAGGCCGACATCCTGCATCTTCAAAGCGGTCTTGATGCCGTTGGCGAAACCGTTCATGAAGTAGAGCGACAGGCCCAGCTTCAGTTCGTTGACGCGGCCGGTCTTGGTCAGGTTGTTCCAGAACAGCTGCGAGAACTTGGCGGTCGGCTGCGTCTTCGGCTGCAGGCCGAGACGTTTCGCGTAGGTGGCCAGGCCGTGCATGATGTGGGTGATCGGCAGACCGCGCGGGCAGCGTGCGATGCAGTTGTAGCACGAGGTGCACATCCACATGGAGCTGGAGCCGAGCACCTCTTCGCGCTTGCCGGCACGGATCATCATGAAGATCTCCTGGGGCGGATGCTCCCAGTGCGGACCGAGCGGGCAGGAGCCCGAGCAGACGCCGCACTGCATGCACATCTTGACCCAGTGGCCTTCCTCGACATTCGCCTCGACTTCCTTGAGGAAGTTGGAGCGGTACTTCTCGACCATCGCCTGATTCGGATTGCTCATCGTGGTCTCCTCAGAACTTGAACGGGCTCATGCCGATCTCACCGATCAGCTTCTCCATATCGTTGATGATCTGCGGAATGCGCTGGATGTCGGTAATCGACACCTCGTACGTCTGCACCCGCTCCTTCTCCAGATTGAGCTGGGTCAACGTGTCGTCGATCTTGCTCATCCGGTAGTGGGCCATCTCGGAGCCCTTCACAAAGTGACACTGGTAGTTGTCGCCCTTCTGGCAGCCCATCAGCATGACGCCGTCGTAGCCGCTGTTCAGTGCGTCGGTGATCCAGATGGTGTTGACCGAGCCGAGGCAGCGCACCGGGATGATACGGGCGTAGGCGCTGTACTCCTGGTGGGTCATACCGGCCATGTCGAGCGCCGGGTAGGCGTCGTTCTCGCAGGCCAGCACCAGCAGGCGCGGCTTCTCGGAGAATTCGTCCGGCATGTCGACGGCCTTGAGCTGCTGGCCGACGGTCTCGACGGAGTAGTTCTCGAAGGAGATGACGCGCACTGGGCAAGCGCCCATGCAGGTGCCGCAGCGGCGGCAGCGCGCTTCGTTGTATTGCGGATAGCCCTTTTCGTCCTCGTTGATGGCGCCGAACGGGCACTCCACGGTGCAGCGTTTGCACTGGGTGCAGCCTTCCACGCGGAAGGTGGGGAACGACAGGTCGCCGGAGCGCGGATGCGCGGCGCGGCCCAGGGCGGCGTTCTCGCAGGACTGGATCGCCTTCAGCGCGGCGCCGGTGGCGTCTTCGATCGCCTGATGGGCGTCCATCGGGCGGCGCACCGGGCCGGCGGTGTAGATGCCGGTGCGGCGGGTCTCGTAGGGGAAGCAGATGAAGTGCGAATCGGTGAAGCCGTTCTTCAGGTGCGGGACGTCGGTACCCTGGCGGTACTGCAGGTTGAGGATGGAGGTGACGGGCGCCTCCTGCTCGGCCTTCAGCTTGGCCGTCAAATCGGCGTTGCCGTCTTTCTCTGCGGCTTCGATATCCTGCGCGATGTAGGGGTTCGGGCCGCTGGCCGGCACCATGCCGGTGGCCAGCACCACGATGTCGGCATCGATGGTGGTGTCGTCGGCCAGGATCTTGTCGTTATAGCTGACCTTGAGGCCGCTGCCGGCCGCTTCCACTCCCTTCACCGTACCCTTGGAGAAAGCGACGCCCGCCTCTTGGCCGCCGCGGTAGACGTCTTCACCGTCGGCACCGGGGGTGCGCAGGTCGTCGAAGATCACCGTGGCGTCGCCGCCGGCGTCCTTCACGTAACGGGCCTGCTTGATGGAGGTCATGCAGCAGTGGCCGGAGCAGTAGGGCAGGTGGCCCTCGGTGTCGGAACGCTGGCCGGCGCACTGCACGAACACCACGTTCCTGGCGTCGGAGCCGTCGGCCTTCTTGATGGCGCCGCCGTTGGCCTTGACCATCTTCTCGAAGGCCAGCTGGTCCATCACGTCCGGGCTCTTGCCGCCGCCCAGTTCCGGCAGCTTGGCGATGTCGTACGGGTGGAAGCCGGTGGCCTGGATGATGGCGCCGACCCTGATGTCGTTGCTGTAACCGCTCGCGGTGGCCAGGGTCACGCTGAAGCGGCCCGGCGCGCCGTCGGTGCTGGCGACGGTGGTGTTGAGGTGCACGGTGATGGCGCTGTTGCCTTCGACCGCCGCGATCATTTCGCCGGTGGTATTGTCGGCCAGCACGTCGTAGGGGGCCTTGGCGGGATACTTCTTATACATCTCGCCGGCCACGCCGCCGAGCTTGCCGCTCTTCTCCACCAGGTCGACCGTATAACCGGTCTTGGCCGCTTCCAGTGCCGCGGTCATGCCGGCGATACCGCCGCCGACCACCAGCAGGTGGCGCAGCAGACCCTGCTCGCCGGAGGCGGCGGGCATCTTCATGTATTTGGATTCGGCGCAGGCCATACGCACGTAGTCGTCGCCCATCTCCTGGGTGGTCTCGCGCGCCTCGTCGGTGTCGGGCCGGACCCAGATGACGCCTTCGCGCAGGTTGGCGCGCGACAGGGTGACGCCCTCGAAGCTGAATGCGTCGGTCTTGGCGCGGCGCGAACAGGCGGCGATTACCACGTGGTTGACGCCATCGTTGTCGATGTCGTCCTGAATCATCTTCACGCCTTCGGCATTGCACAGGAACTCGTGTTCCTTGGCCACGGCGGCCTTGCCTTCGCGCTTGGCGACGTTGGCCAGCTGTGCGGTATCGAGGCGATCGCCGATGCCGCAACCCTGGCAGATATAGGCTCCAATCTTCATGTCAGCCACTGTTTAACCCTCCTGACCCGCGACTCGAGTGACCACCTGGATGGCGCGCAGCGCCGCCGCGGTGGCGTTCTGCGCGGCACGGTTGACGTCCAGCGCATCGGACGAGCAGCCGGCACCGTAGATGCCGCTGTCGCTGTCGAGTTCGATGAAGTTGTGTTCGTTGATCTCCACGCCGGTGGGCAGCACGCCGGCCGGTACCGTCGACTCCATGCCGGTGGCCAGCACCACCAGGTCATGCTCGTTGCGGTAGCGGTGGTAGCCCTCGGTGTCCACGCCGTTGAGCAACACGTTGTCGTCGGCGCCGCCGGTGATGTTGGCGACCTTGGACTTGACGAAGGTGACGTTGGGGTCGGCCTTCACCATGCGGTGGAAGTCGTCGATGCGGTCGATGGCGCGGATGTCGATGTAATAGACGGTCGACTTGCAGTCGTCACCCAGCTGCTCTTTGATGTAAGTCGTCTGCTTCAGCGTCGCCATGCAGCAGATGCGCGAACAGTGCTTCAGGTGGTTCTGGTCACGGGAACCGGCACACTGAATGAAGGCGATGTTCTTCGGCGCCTGGCCGTCGGAGGGACGCACGATCTTGCCGCCGGTGGGACCGAACGGGTCCAACATGCGCTCGAACTCGACGTTGCTGATGACGTTGTCGTAGCGGTCGTAGCCGTAAGGCTGAATCTTGGCCGCGTCGTAGGGCTTCCAACCGGTGGCCCAGACCACGGCGCCGACGTTCAGACTCAACTCCTGCTCCTGCATCTCCAGGTCGACGGCGTTGTACTTGCACGCCTCTTTCGCCTTGGCGCCGTCGTCGCCGGCGACGATGCGCGGGTCGATGACGTAGCGCTGCGGGTAGGCCATGGCGGAGGTGAGGTAAGCGCCCTTGCGCTTCTTCATGCCGTAGTTGAATTCGTCGTCGAACTCGGTGCTGACGGCCTTTTCGCATTCGCCGCAGGCGGTGCAGTTCTCATTGACGTAGCGCGGAGAGACCTTCACGCTGACGTTGAAGTTGCCGGCTTCACCCGTGACGCCGGTGACTTCCGCCATGGTCAGCAGGCGCACGTTCTTGTTGGCCTTGAGACGGCGGTACTGGATCTCCAGACCGCAGGTGGGGAAGCACAGCTTGGGGAAATATTTGTACAGCTGGCTGACTCGGCCACCGACACTGGGTGCTTTTTCCAGCAGGATGACCTGCTTGCCGCACTCGGCCGCTTCCAGGGCCGCCGTCAGGCCGCTGATGCCGCCACCCACGACCAGTATGGTCTGGTTGGTTGCGATTACCTCAGACATTGAATTTCCTCCATCAACGGATGAATACGTCGTTCTGCTCTGCGCATGGCGCAAAGCGACCGGCTCGCGGATACGGGACGGCCGCCACGGATAGAGAGTCCTTTCGGAGTAAGGTCGACACGATACCTGCTCTCCGGGCGAATTTACATAAGCACAACATCGAATTTTCCGATGCGCGAATAGATTCGATGTATGTATGCGCATTCATTGCCGTTGTGGAACAGCGAGAATTTACATAAGCTTTTTAATCAGGATTTAGCTTAGACCGAGGATGACGTTGTGCAAGTGAGCGAATTGAAACCGGAGCAGCATTTCATCACCGACGAACCCTATTACGTTGCCACCGGCAGCGAGATCGCCGTATTCGAGGCGGCCTACCGCAATCGCTTACCCCTACTGCTCAAAGGGCCTACCGGTTGCGGCAAGACCCGTTTCATGGAGTACATGGCATGGCGGCTCAAGCGGCCGTTGATCACCGTCTCCTGTCACGACGACCTCACCGCCTCCGATCTGGTGGGACGTTATTTGGTAAAGGGCGGAGAGACCGTGTGGGTGGACGGGCCGCTGGCGCGCGCAGTGCATGCCGGCGGCATCTGCTACCTGGACGAGATCGTCGAGGCGCGCAAGGACACCATGGTGGTGATCCATCCGCTGGCCGACGACCGCCGCGTGCTGCCGATGGAAAAGCTGGGTACATTGTTGCAGGCCGGTCCCGAATTCTGTCTCGCCATCTCCTACAATCCCGGCTACCAGAGCGTGCTCAAGGATCTGAAACAGAGCACGCGCCAGCGCTTCGTGGCGCTGGAGTTCGACTATCCCTCGGCGGAGCTGGAGCAGCGCATCGTCGCCAGCGAGGCGGCGGTGGACGCGGCGATGGCGGAGAAGCTGGTGAAGTTTGCCCACATGACGCGCAACCTCAAGGGCAACGGCCTGGAGGAGGGCGCCAGCACCCGCCTGCTGGTGCACGCCGGCAAGTTGATCGCCGCCGGCATCGCCCCGGTCACCGCCTGCGCCGGCGCCATCGCCCAGGCCCTCACCGACGACCCCGAAATGCTCGCCGCCATCAACGAGCTGTCGGCATCGTTGTTTTAATAAATATTCAACCACGGGGAACACGGGGTGATGAATGTGAACACATCGTCCGGTGCCGGAGTTAAGTCGCTGTGCGGGATGTTGTGACGGCGTACGAATGTGCGGAGAGGGTTTTTCCTTTAATTCCCCCGTGTTCCCCGTGCCCCCCGTGGTTAATTTTTGTGTGTGAGTAGTGAACCATGCCGACATCAGAACAGATAGCCGCGCAGCTGGACGACACCCTCGAAGCGGAGTTCACCTTCATTCGCAGCGAAGAGCTGGTGCCGTTGCTGTCGCCGTTGAGCGAAGAGGAGCAGTTGTTCGTCCTCGACTGGACGCGGCGCATCGCCAGCACCAATGTCGAGATCGCCCATCAGTTCGCGCGCCGCGCGCCGCAGGCGCTGGCGGCGCTGGAACCGCGGGTGCTGGAGGCGTGGGCGCTGCACGCCATGGATGTCTACGATCGCGGCGGGCTGCGGCCGGCGCTGGAGGTGATCCGCGATGTCGACAGCTTCATGCGCCTGGCCCACGAGCGTACCGCCGGGGCGCTGTTCGACGAGGTGAGCGGGGTGCTGTTGCCCTTCGTGCGCGGTCTGTCGGGACGCCGGCTGCTGCTCGATCAGGCCGGCACCATCTACACCGACAGCGAAACCCTGTTTCTGCCGTCGCTGATGGCGCAGCTCGCCAGCCGCGAGGACAACTTCCGCCTCTATAAGGTTGCCGTGGCGCTGCTCTGGGCACAGACCCGTTACGGTACCTTCCGCCAGCCGTTGCAGGCGGCGCTGGCCGGCTATCCCGACCCGCAGCGCGCCCTGGCGCTGTTCAATGCCCTGGAGACGCGGCGGCTGGAGGCCTGCATCGCCCGCGAGCTGCCGGGGCTGTACCGCGAGATGGGCGCGCTGCGGCGGCAACGGGGCGAGGCGGAGGAGCCGGCCGCGTGGGGCGAGGCGCTGGCGCAGTTGCAGGCGGCCTGGCGCGCGGCGCCGCGCACGCAGCTGGTCGCCTCGGCGCGCTACGTCGGCCGGCAGCGCTACGACAACGACCAGGCGAACACCTTCCCGGGGCTCATGCCGGACTACGCGCTGGCGAACCTCGAGCTGATCCGCAGCGTGGCCGGTTGGCGGATTTCAGCCGCGCTCGACAACGTCTTCGACAAGCATTACTACAGCTACGGCATCGTCGACTCGTTCGGCTGCGCGACCGCGATCTGCGCCTACCCGCAGGCCGGCCGGACCTGGTTCCTGAGCGCGGAGCATGCGCTGCACTAGCGCCGGCGGTGGTATCTTCGCCGCATGGCGGAGAGGACAACCAGGCTCGCGATCGTGCGCGAGCGCTACGAGGCGCGCGGCGCGGCCGAGCGGTTCATCGCCGGCGTGCTGCCGGCGCTCGAGGCGGCCGGCCTCGAGCCGACGCTGCTCGCGCGCAGCGGCGAGGATTTGCCCGCGCGGCGCCTGCTCAAGGTCGACCCGCCGGGCTTCGGCCGGCCGTGGCGCGAAGCTTCGGTCGCCCACGCGGCGCGCGCGGCCTTGCCCCCCCAGGGCTTCGACCTGGTGCAGTCGCACGAGCGCATTCCGGGCTGCGACGTGTTCCGCGCCAGCGGGGCGCTGGCGGCGCCGACCCGTGCGGCCTCCGGTCCCTACGCGCGCTACCTCCATGCGGTCGAAAAGGAGATGTTCGAGCACCCGCGCCTGCGCGCGGTGGTATGCGCCACGCAACGGCTGTGCGATGCGATCCGGCACGCCTACCGCATCGCACCCGAGAAACTGCACGTGATCTACGACGGCGTCGATCTCGAGCGCTTTCATCCGCGCGAGCGCGAGGCGCGGCGCGGCGCCGCGCGGGCCGGGCTCGGGGTGCACCCGCGCGACACCGTGTTCGCGTTCGTCGGCGCCGGGTTCGCCGAGAAAGGCCTCGGCGCGGCGATCGACGCCCTCGCCGCGAGCAGCGCGCGGCACCTCTGGCTCGTGGTCGCGGGCGCGGACCCGGAGGCGAACCGCTTCGCCGCGCGCGCGCGCCAGGCCGGCATCTTGGAGCGGGTGCGCTTCCTCGGTGCGCGCGAGGACCTGCGCCCGGTCTACGCGGCGGCCGACTGCCTGCTCCTGCCGGCGCATTCCGAAGCCTTCCCCGACGGCGTGCTCGACGCGCTGGCGATGGGGTTGCCCGCGATCCTGGGC
>OFHK01000519.1_pt1 | contig 11118 bp, 8 predicted proteins | sample 1521951 | NCBI WGS metagenome assembly OFHK01 (sample SAMEA2468436, study PRJEB22500) | soil metagenome | biome: Glassland; feature: Farmland; material: Clay | place: Australia | collected 2013-01-31 | depth 0.55 m
CGTTCACGCCACGGCCTTCAAAGACCCCCACGCGGAGGCGGCGGAACTTTCCGTCAGCCTTGGTGTTCGAAGTTGTGTAGCCAATCAGGTAATAATTTGAATTTGCGTTTTGCACTTATTGGAAAGCCGGGGAAAAGTTGGTAAGGTCTAAAAACATGCACCCGCCGGTGTCAGTGGCCAGTGTAGAGAGAGTCTCGCGGCTGTTGTGCATTGAGCTGACCTGCGACGACACCGCACTCGCTGTATAAATAGCTGTGCCGGCAGGACTGGCCGCAGAGGCCCCACCACCGGGCGGCATGGCCATCAATCCGCGCGCATCCATGGTGTAGAAAGAAACGTTGGCCCGGTTGGCCGCGTCAATGGTTGCCTGGAGCTGCGCTTCATTATCCACGCCGGTCTGCTCGATGCCGCTCGAAAAATGGATCACCGATTTGCGGCCCGGTACTGCCCGAAGCAGGTCAGCCAGCGACTGCACAGCTGAGAGCTTTTCATCGGTGTTGAAAATGTTGAACTCCGTCTCATCGGCCGTGAAGGCCGCAACATCCGGGCGCTGGAACAGGCCACCGGAGTCGACCTGACTATCGATGATACCCCGGAAACGGTCACCCGCTCCAGCTTCGACCCGGTGCGCCGGGAGATCGGCAGGCCCACCCCGGAGCGGCTGGGCGCCGACGGGGGGATCCACCCGCAGCGGATCGAGGAGGCCTATGAACGCAGCAAGTCTGAGGTCGAGCAACTGTGCGTGCGGGCAGGCGACGATGCCATGGTGGAACTGGGCATCACGGATCTGCACCCGGAACTGGTGACCCTGCTCGGCCAGTTGCGCTACCGGACGTCCTACGGCCAGAACGTGCTCGGGCACCTGGTGGAGTCTGCTCACATCGCGGGCATGATGGCCAGCGAACTGGGCCTGGACCCGGCCCTGCTCAAGCGGTGCACGGTGCTGCACGATATCGGCAAGGCGCTCACCCATGAGGTGGAAGGCAGCCACGCCCTGATCGGCGCCGAGATCGCCCGCCGCTATGGCGAGCCCAGGGACGTGGTGCACGCCATCGAGGCGCACCACAACGAGGTCGAGGTGCGCACCGTCGAGGCCGTTCTCACGCAGGCCGCCGACGCCATCAGCGGGGGCCGGCCCGGAGCGCGGCGCGAGTCGCTTGAGGCATACGTGAAGCGGCTCGCCCGGCTGGAGGAGATCGCCGGTGCACACGAGGGCGTGGAGAAGGTGTTCGCCATGCAGGCCGGCCGGGAGATCCGGGTGATGGTCAAGCCCGACCGGGTCGACGACATCCAGGCTCAGGTGATCGCCCGGGATGTGGCCAAGCAGGTCGAGGAAGAACTGACCTATCCTGGCCAGATCCGGGTGACAGTGGTCCGCGAATCCCGCGCTATCGAGTTCGCGCGCTGACCTACTTCCTGGCCGTGATCTTCAGCTCGGGGATGCCGGGTGGGGTGAAGCCAAAGATCTGGGCGTAGAAGGAGAGCTCGGCTTCCAGGCAGGTAGTGATCGTTTCGGCCCGGCGGAAGCCGTGGGACTCGCCCTCGAACGCGAGATAGGTGTGGCGGATGCCATGCGCGGCGAGCTGGGCCGCTATGGCCTCGGACTGGGCGGGTGGGACGACCGGGTCGTCGAGCCCCTGCAGCAGCAGGATCGGGCAGGTCGCCTCGCTGACATGACCCACCGGCGAGCGCTCCACGTAGACCGCTTCATAACCGGGCAGTGGGCCGATCAGGCCGTCGAGGTACCGCGACTCGAAATCGTGCGTCTGGGAGGCGAACTCGCGCAGGTCCGCGACGCCGAAGTAGGACGTCACCGCGCCGAACGCCGGCCCCTCACCCGCGTGCGTGGTGACCGCTGCCAGCGCTGTCCAGCCGCCGGCCGATCCGCCCCGGATGGCGAGGCGGGCACCGTCAGCCTGGCCGGATTCTGCCAGCGCCCGGGCGGCGGCGATCGCGTCCTCCACGTCCACCACGCCCCACTGGCGGCGCAGCCGTTCACGGTAGCTGCGGCCGTACCCGGTCGAGCCGCCGTAGTTCACGTCGATGACGCCGATACCCCGGCTGGTGAAGTAGGCCTTCTCAGGGTCGAGCAGTCCCAGAGCATGGGATGTGGGCCCACCGTGGACCCACACCACGTAAGGCGGCAGCTGCCCCTGCGGAGGCGTCACGTCACTGTTGGCCGGCGGGTACACCAGCGCATGAACCGTGCGCCCGAACCGCCCCTCAAGCTGCACCTCGCGCGGCACCGGCAGGTAGCCGGAGTCGGGGACGGCATCGGCCTCCTGGCACAGCACCTCCACCTGACCGGTGGCGGCATCGACCCTGACCAGGGACAACGGCGTCACCGGGCCGCCCGCGACGCCCAGCACCGACATCCCGTCCGCGGACACGCCCGAGACGAAGACCGGGAACGGGAGATCGAGATCGGCCAGGTCCCCGGTTTCCGGGTCGAGCACCCCCAGCCTCATCGCCCCCTGGCCGTGCAGCACCGCCAGCCGGCCGTCGCCCAGCACGGCGAAGGGACGTCCGCCGAGCTGCCAGAGCGGGTTCGCGAACTCCTCCTCGGCCGGGTACAGGGCCTGCGCTGGTTGGCCGACCAGGCCCACCTGGTAGATGTTCCACCAGCCCGGCCAGTCAGTGACCACGTACAGGCTGGTCGCGTCGCGCCACAACGGTGCCAGCACCGACTCGCGCATGCCGCCCTTGACCAGCCTGCCCTGGCCGGGAACGCCGTCCTCGATCAGCGCCACCCGCAACTCGGTGCCATCCCAGGGCATGCGCGGATGGTTCCAGCAGATCCACGCCAGCCGCCTGCCGTCAGGGGAGGGCGTCGGGAAGGCGTAGAAGTCCGCCCCGGTGACCAGTTCACGGATCGCGCCGGGGTTCCCGGCAGCCGAGCCGTCCAGGGGGACGGCCACGATGGCGCGGGTCACCTTGCTGCCGGCGTGGCGCTCCTGGACGCACCACACCTCGGCCTGATCGGGCGACAGGGTGAAGTCGGCGTACCGCAGCGACGGGTGCCCGGGGCTGCCACCAGGCTCGGGGGTGAGCGGCTCCGGCTCGCCCGGGGTGTCCTGGCCGGCCAGCCGCACCAGGTACAGGCGCTGGTCGGAGTAGTTCGCGAACACGACCGCGCTGCCGTGCGCCCCACCGGCACGGGGGACGGGCAGGTAGGACAGCCCGCCGTACTCGTGTACCCGGGTGCGGGCATTCCACGGCGCGGCAAGCAGCGAGCGCTGCTCGCCGTCGGCGCTGCGGTGCACCACCGTGACCCGGCCAGCCTCGGCGGGCAGCCGCTCCTGCCACCACACGTCGTTGCCGATCCCCCGCGGGTAGGAGACCAGCCGCTGAGCGCGGGCTACGTCCGCCGCGCTGATCGGTGATGGCCAGGTGCCGTAGGGGAGCGCAGGCGGGGGTGGCGGCGGAGGTGCGGCGGGTGCGATCGTGCTCTCAGTCATGTCAGTATCGTCCCCCACTCCTGCCCTTGCCACGGGAGATTCCGGACATGGCAGCCGGCGCGCGTACCCTCGTATGTTGACATGAACGAGGCGCGCACTTACCAGATCCGCACCTACGGGTGCCAGATGAACTTCCATGACTCCGAACGCCTGGCCGGCCTGCTGGAAGAAGCTGGTTACCAGCGGGTTCCCAGTGGCGAGACACCGGATGTGGTCGTTTTCAACACCTGCGCCGTACGGGAGAACGCGGACAACCGGCTGTATGGCAACCTGGGCCACCTGCTGCCGGTGAAGAACGCCCGGCCGGGCATGCAGATCGCGGTTGGCGGGTGCCTGGCGCAGAAGGACCGGGCGGGCATCGCGAAACGCGCGCCGTGGGTGGATGTGGTGTTCGGTACCCACAACATCGGCTCCCTGCCTGCCCTGCTGGAACGTGCCCGGGTGCAGGCGCAGGCGCAGGTGGAGATCGTCGAGTCGCTGGAGCGGTTCCCCTCCGTCCTGCCTGCCCGCCGGGAATCGGTGTACGCGGCGTGGGTCGCCATCTCCGTCGGCTGCAACAACACCTGCACGTTCTGCATCGTGCCCAGCCTGCGCGGGCGGGAGGAGGACCGCCGCCCGGGCGATGTGCTGGCCGAGATCCGGGCGCTGGTCAGCGACGGGGTACTGGAAATCACGCTGCTCGGGCAGAACGTCAACTCGTATGGGCTGGGATTCGGGGACCGCAAGGCGTTCGGCATGCTGCTGCGGTCCTGCGGGGAGACCGAGGGCCTGGAGCGGGTCCGGTTCACCTCGCCACATCCGCGGGACTTCACCGACGATGTGATCGAGGCCATGGCGGCCACCCCCAACGTCATGCCCCAGTTGCACATGCCGCTTCAGTCCGGGTCCGACACGGTGCTGCGGGCGATGCGCCGCGCCTACCGGCGGGAGGCGTACCTGGGGATCCTGGAGCGGGTCCGGGCGGCCATCCCGGACGCCGCCATCACCACGGATATCATCGTCGGCTTCCCCGGCGAGACCGAACGCGATTTCGCTGACACCCTGGATGTGGTGCGGCAGGCCCGGTTCTCGGGGGCTTTCACCTTCCAGTACTCGCAGCGTCCCGGTACCCCGGCCGCCGCCATGGACGACCAGGTTCCCGCCGACGTGGTGGCGGACCGCTACGAGCGGCTGGCCGCGCTGGTATCCGAGATCGCGCTGGCTGAGAACGAGGCGCTGGTCGGCAGGCAGGTCGAGGTGCTCGTCGCCGAGGGCGAGGGCCGCAAGGACGGCCTCACCCACCGCCAGTCCGGGCGGGCAAGGGACAACCGGCTGGTCCATTTCACGCCGGCCGGCACCGAGCCGCGCCCAGGTGACGTAGTGACCACGACGGTGACCAGGGCCGCCCCGCACTACCTCATCGCCGACACCGTCCCGCTGGCCGTGCGGCACACCCGTGGCGGCGACGCCTGGCAGGCATGGCAGGAGGGACCAGGCAAGGGCGCTGCCGGGCCCGCGCGCAACCAGGTGCCGCTCGGGATGCCCGCCGTGGGCGCGCCCGCGTCATGATCGCGGCGAGTTGCCTGCGCCAGGCGCATGCAGACAACCACGATCATGGAAGCCGGCCATGCTGATCGCCGCCGCCGTCTGCCCGCATCCACCGCTGCTGATCCCGGGCGCGCTGGGTGCTGCCGCCGGGAGCCCGCCCGCGGCACTGCGCGCTGTCGCCGATGCGTGTGCCGTGGCAGTTCACGCGCTGGTCGCGGCCGGGCCCGACCTGATCGCAGTGGTCGGCGGCGGGCCCGGCGACCGCGAGTACCCGGCCGGTGCGGCGGGCTCCCTGCACGATTTCGGGGTACCGGTCACGGTGGGGGAGGGAGAGCCGGTGCTGCCGCTCTCGCTGACAGTGGGCCGGTGGCTGCTGGACCAGGCAATGCAGGCGCCGGGAGCGGGTGGGCATGGCCAGGTGCCGGACATCCTCTTCCAGGCCGTCGATCAGCGGGCGCCCGCCGCCGACTGCCTCAAGCTGGGTGTTCTGATCGCGGAGCGCGCGCCGCGGGTTGCCCTGCTGGCCATGGGCGACGCCTCGGCGCGCCGGGCCCGTGACATCGAGGGTGCCGCCGATCCGGAGGCGCAGGAATACGACGATGAGGTGGCCGAGGCGCTGGCCGCCGCGGATGCCCGCTGGCTGGGGCGGCTGAACCCAGCACTCGACGACGAGCTGATGGTGGCTGGCCGGGCTGCCTGGCAGGTGCTGGCCGGTGCCGCCAGCGGGCGGCGGCTGCACGGCCGGCTGCTGTGCCTGGCCATCCCCTACGGCGTCACCTACCTGGTCGCCTCCTGGGAGGAACTCCGGGCAGACTGACGGCATGCCGGAACGGGTGATCGCTGTCGTCGGGCCCACCGCGGCAGGGAAATCGGAACTCTCGCTGCGGCTGTGCCTGGCACTGCACGGCGAGGTGGTGAACGCCGATTCCATGCAGCTGTATGCGGGCATGGACATCGGCACGGCGAAGCTCACCGTCGCCCAGCGCCGCGGCGTGCCCCACCACCTGCTCGGCATCTGGGATGTCAAGCACACCGCGAATGTCGCCGAGTACCAGCAGCTGGCCCGGGAGACGATCGCGGGCATTCATGCCCGGGGCCATGTGCCGGTGCTGACCGGGGGATCCGGGCTCTACGTGCGGGCAGCTGTGGACAATCTGGAGTTCCCCGGGACCGACCCGCAGGTCCGGGACCGGCTGGAAGCCGAACTGGCCGCGCAGGGCCCCAGGCCGCTGCATGAGCGGCTCGCCGCGCTCGACCCGGCCGCCGCCGCGGCGATCCTGCCCTCCAACGGGCGGCGGATCGTGCGCGCCCTGGAGGTGATCGAGGTGGCGGGGCATCCCTTCACCGCCACCCTGCCCCGGTATGAGGCCCGGTATCCGGTGGTGCAGATCGGGCTGCGGGTGGACCGGGACGAACTCGACCAGCGGATCGCCCGGCGGACTGAGCAGATGTGGCAGGAAGGATTCGTGGCCGAGGTGGCCGCCCTGGAGCACGCCGGGCTGCGGGAAGGCAGGACAGCGAGCCGCGCCCTCGGGTATGCCCAGGTGCTGCGGTTCCTCGCCGGGGCGTGCACCGAGGAGGAGGCGCGGGCACAGACCATCCAGGCGACGAGGCGGTTCGCGCGGCGGCAGGAGTCCTGGTTCCGCCGTGACCCGCGGGTCATCTGGCTGAACGCCGGTACCGGGGACGCCGACGACCTGCTGGAGGGTGCGCTGGCGGCCCTGGACGGCACGCTGGCCGGGCCTCACGGTGACTCCCGCAGCCGCCCGGGGGGGCACTGGCGGTAGCCGCCGCTGCCGATCGACGTAGCGTCGTGCTCTGCGGGCATGGGGTGAACGGAATTCGGTGGACGGCGATGAGATGACGGTGTGCAGTAGGCCAGGCAGCTGTGACCATGATCACGGACACTTTCCTGTGGTATTCACGGAAAACTGTCCACGGTCATGCCAGGCAGGTGCCGGGCAATCTTATGATCACGGCCGCCGGGGCTAGGCGATGGCCCAGGTCGCGGTGACGGTGGCGGACATGCTGGCATACGGGTAACCGGGGCACGGCGAGTCGGCGGGACACGCGATGGCGGGGGTGCCGCGGCCGCTGGCGGCCGGCCCGCCGCCCGCGGTGCCGGGTCCGCCAGGAACGGGGCTCGGCCCGCCGGAAGCTGCGCCCATCGGCGGTGGATACGGATAGTAGGCAGCGGAGACCTGCATGTTGATGATCCGCCCGAGGGAGATCCCGGCCGCGCCCGCCGCGGCCTTGGCCTGGGCTGTTGCATCGGTCACGGCCTTGGCGATGGCTGCGGCCCTCGCCGCCGCCCCGGTGCCGTGCACCGTTGCCTGGCCGGTGACGGTGAGACCGAGTGGGCTCCCGGCCGAGCAGCACCAGACCGGGTAGGGCAGCGACGGCCCGCCTGTGCTCACCGTAGCGGTGCTCACCCCGGCGGTGCTCACCCCGGCGGTGCTCACCCCGGCGGCGCTCACCCCGCGGGGGATCGCCGTGGCGGGCAGCGCCGTGGCGGGCAGCGCCGTGGTAGCGGTCAGCGCCGAGCCGGCCGCAGGTGAGGAGCGGGTGTCAACGGCATGGGTGGCCCATATGGCACCCGCCAGCATGAGGGCTCCGAGGACCGCCCATGAGAGGTGAGCACTGCTGATACGGCGCATCGGACTCCATCTCCTCCTGCGTGACCCGGGTTCGCCCGTTGGACGGCCGCAGGAGGGCGGCGGTTCCCGCTTTCCCGGCGGTCCTGGCTGCGGTTCGCTTGCAGCCAACCTGGCCAGCAGCAATCGTGAGGGCCGGACCCTGCCACCCGGCCGTTGCCCTACCATCGGGCCCATGCGGTTCGCGAAGGGACATGGCACCGAGAACGATTTCGTGATTCTCGTCGACCCCGATGATGCACAGGGCCTTTCGCCTGCCCTGGCGGCGCGGCTCTGCCACCGGCGGACCGGCATCGGTGCGGACGGAGTGCTGCGGGCGGTGCGGACAGCGGCGCTGGTGCGCGACGGCGGGCTCGGTGCGCTGGCGATGGCGGGCACCGGTGGTGAAGGTGGCAGGGCGCGGGACAGGTCAGGCAGTGCCCCCGCAGTGGGGGATGACCGTGGCCACGGGACCGCCCAGTTCCCCGGGTGGTTCATGGACTACCGCAACTCCGACGGGAGCCTGGCCGAGATGTGCGGCAACGGCGTGCGGGTGTTTGCCCGGTACCTCGCCGACCGCGGGCTGGCCGAGGGGCCAGCTTTCACCGTGGCGACCCGGGCCGGGTTCCGTCACGTCAGGCTGGAAGACGACGGCAGTGTCACGGTGGACATGGGTGGTGTCGCGGTTCTCGGGCCCGGCCGCACAGTGATCGGGGGCAAGGTCTGTGAGGGGGTGCGGATCTCGGTCGGCAACCCGCATCTGGCCTGCCTGGTGGATGCGCCCCTGGCCGGATTCGACCTGTCCGAGCCGCCCGGCCTTGACCCGGATCAGTTTCCCGACGGCGGGAACGTCGAACTGGTCAAGGTCAACGGGGCCGGGTCGGCGCAGATGCGCGTGCACGAGCGCGGTTCGGGCGAGACCAGGTCGTGCGGCACGGGGGCGGTCGCGGCCGCCGTCGCCGCCACCAGGGCCACCGGGACCGACCACGGCAGGTGGCAGATGGCCGTTCCCGGCGGGCAGCTCACTGTGGTCCTGGAAGCTGGGGGCAGCTGGCTGAGCGGCCCAGCTGTGATCGTCGCCGAAGGTGAACTGGACCCGGCCTGGCTGGCCGCCGCTGAGGCCGGCCACGGCTGACGGGCACTGCGCGGTCACGGGCCCGCCCGTAGCCGGGCAGGCCGCGGGCGGCCGTACCTGGCTACTGCGCCGACAGGGCCGTGACGGGCAGCCCGCGCATAGAGGCGTCGAGGACTTCGGCGATGTGCGCCATAGCGGGGACATCGCCGCCGTCAGCCGACAGGGCGGCGGCGATCTGCAGGCTGCAGCCAGGATTCGCGGCCACGACCAGCCGCGCGCCGGTTGCCCGGACCGCGGCCGCCTTCCGCTCACCGAGTTCGCGAGCCGCCGCCGGCTGCAGCAGGTTGTACACCCCGGCCGAGCCGCAGCACGTCCCGCCGTCGCCCACCTCGACGATCTCCAGGCCGGGGATGGCGCGGAGCAGGTCGCGCGGCTGCTGCCGGATCCGCTGGGCGTGCGCGAGGTGGCAGGCGTCGTGGTAGGCGGCGGTGACCGGCAGTTCGTGCCGGGCCGCCCGTAGCCCGCCACGGTGGTCGGACAACTCGATCAGGAACTCGCTGAAATCCCGGACCTTGCCGCTGAGCGCGGCGGCCCGGGCGGCCCAGTCGCCCGCCGCGTCGCGGTGCTGGCCGGTCTCCGCCAGTGCCTGCTGGCCGGTGTCGGCCGGCGCCTGGCCGGCGTGGCCATGCGGGCCCGCGAGCAGGGCACCGTACTCCTTCATCGCCGAGCCGCACCCCGCCGAGTTGACCACGATCGCGTCCACCCCCGCGCGCTCGAACGCTGCGATGGTGCGCCGGGCGAACCCGGCCGCCTCCGATGCCCGGCCCGAGTGAAGCGACAGCGCTCCGCAGCAGCCCTGGTCGCCGGGAATGATGACATCGCAGCCCTCAGCCGCGAGCACCCGGGCGGTGGCAGCGTTGACCCCGGGGAAGAAGACCTGCTGCACGCAGCCGGTGAGCATGCCCACCACGGCGCGGCGCTCGCCCTGGGCGGGCACCCGGCCAGGCAGCCGGGTCGCGCGCGCTCCCGGCCGCGCACCTGACGGCCGCTCCGGGGCCAGCCGCAGCGCGGCCATGAGTTCGGGAGCCAGCCGCCCGGTCGCACGGCTGCCCCGGACCAGGCGGTCGAGCCCGGTCCACTGGGCGGCGCGCAGCGGGCCGGCCAGCGCCTTCAGCCGCCGGGGATAGGGGAAGGTCGCGAAGATGGCCGACCTCACCGCGCGCTCCCGGCGGGATCGCGCCGGGACGGGGCTCGGTCCGGCCGGCGGTTCCTCGGTCCAGGTCCGTGCCGCCTCGATGAGCCGGTCGTAGCGCACCCCGGACGGGCAGGCCGGGACGCAGGCCATACACCCGAGGCAGCGGTCGATGTGGGCGGAGGCCGCGTCACTGAGCTGCGCACCGTCCAGTGCCTGGGTGATGAGGTGGATGCGGCCCCGCGGCGAGTCCATCTCCTCGCCCCAGAGCTGGTAGGTCGGGCAGGAGGGCAGGCAGAACCCGCAATGGACACAGTCCGAGGCCGCCGCCCGCAGTTCCCCGCCCGGGTCCAGCGCGCCCGGCGCTGCCTGGTGCTGGCCGGGCCCGCCGCCAGCGGGAGGCTGCGGGGTCTGGCCGCCACGGTCCAGCGCCGTCATCAGATTCCTCCCACGAAACGACCGGGCGCCATCCGGTGACCCGGGTCGAACTGGTCTTTGACAGCCCGCATCAGCGGCAGTCCCGGCACCGGCCCCCACAGGTCAAGCTGGTCCCGCACCGGCGGCGGGGCGTGCACCACCACCGCGCTGGCCAGCACCGGAGGGCTGTCCGGCCGGGGGGCAGCGGCGGGTCTCGCGTCCCCTTCGCCGCGCGCCAGCGCGGCCCGCGCCGCGGCGACGAAAGCCGCGATCGCGGCCGGATCGGCGCCCGGCTCCAGCCCGGCATAGATAACCCCCGCCACAGCCGATCCCGACACCAGCGGATCGAGGCCGGCGCCCGCCGCGGCGGCATCGATCATCGCCAGGACCTGGGGCAGCCCGGCGGCCCAGAACGCGAACCGGATCAGGGTGCCGGCCCCGTCCGCCGCACCGTTGCGGCCCCACCAGTGCGGAGCACCCGGTGAGGTCGCCACCGCGCCGCCGAGCAGGCCGCGCAGGTGCGCGGACCTTTCGCCGACACTTTCCGGGTCTCCCTCCAGCAGCACGCCCACCCGCACCGGCTGGCTGCGGCCGGCCCGGCTGATCTCCACCGCCGTGGGAGCAAGCTCGCTGGCAGCGGCGGTGGCGACAGCCCCGGCCCCCCGCGCCCGGCCCCCTCCGCGCCAGGTCGGGTAGCGCGGCCCCCGGGGCAGCGGGGGCAGCCCGAACACCGCCCTCCCCGCAACGCCCACCGGCCCGGCGGACCCGGGCAACAGCCTGCCCCGGCGCGAGACGCGGACGGCCTTTGCCCCTGTT
>OFHK01000520.1_pt1 | contig 11096 bp, 8 predicted proteins | sample 1521951 | NCBI WGS metagenome assembly OFHK01 (sample SAMEA2468436, study PRJEB22500) | soil metagenome | biome: Glassland; feature: Farmland; material: Clay | place: Australia | collected 2013-01-31 | depth 0.55 m
GGCAAGAAAAGCAATACCGAATGGTTCGCCCAGTAGCCCCGCTCGCCGAGAGGCTCGGGAGTTAGTCAAACAGAGCCCCACCTAGGGTCCCGGACATCGGCCCGCCGGTCCCGCCGGGCAGGATCACGGGATCGAAGCCACCGGGCCCCTGGGGCCGACGCCGAGTCTATCCGTCCGATGCCCCGATTTCTTTCCCTTCCACCCCTCGACAATTACGCCGCCGAGAAAGAGGGCTTCGCCCACGATCTTGCGCATGCTGATTTGCGCCTCCGCGGGCGTTTTTGGCATGCCTGCGATCTGCCAGGGGGATTTCTTGATGAACGCCTCCGCGGATTCGCGGATGTCGTCGTACCCCGTTCTCTTCATCCTTTCGATCGCATCCATCCATCCAGGCATGCCGAAACAGTCGATCGGCATGATCGTACTGAGGTCGGCGCACATGAGGAAGTAGCAACCCATCAGCGGGTAGGTCTCGAACAGGCGAATATCCAGATGGTCTTCGTCCTCCAGCAACACCTTCACCTTGACAGTGGCGTTGTACTCGATGGCGAGCAAGGTGACCTTGAAAACAATCTCCGCAAAGGCCTTCACCAACCCGACGATAATCTGGCTGGACGTTCCCAAACACCGCCGGCCCTGCTATTGACCCGTCCAGCGTCCCGCGAGCGCCCGCGGCGGCTGCGCAATCGACTGGAATCTCACCAGGCGCACCACGTCCTGACCCTTGAGCGAAACGAGGGCCATCAGGCCGCGTTCGAGGATGTGCTCGGCGGCAGCCTCGGTGAGCAGGGCTTCGGCGCAGGGTTTCAACTCGCGCTCGCCGTCGCGCTCGTAGACGTGCAGCGGCAGCCCGTCGATCGCGGCCACCGCTCCCGGCCGCATCTCCCACTCCTCTTCGCTGAACGTTTGCGCCAGCAGCAACGCCGCGGCAAACGCCGGATTGCCCCACAGATAGTCCTCATGTGCCGGCTCCTGCGCCATCTCCTCGAACGCGAACGTTTCCACCGCCCGCGTGTCCTTGCCGTAAGGCAGCCGCAAGAGAAACCGCGGCAGCAGCAGTCCGACGGACGATGCTTCGGGAAGCCCGCGCACGGCTGCCCACGCCTCGGCGTCTTCCTGCTTCTGCTGGAGACGCCAATCGCGCGGGCTCGCAGTCTCGGCGAACGATGCAGAACCCACGAGCGCCGGATCGGCCCCGCCGAGAAACGGCGCGCCCGCCGCCGCGGCAATTTTCCCTAGTCTTCCGAGCAACTCGGCATCGGCGCGATCTGGCCCGAACGTGTAGTTTCCCGCAAGCAGCGCCCAAGGCTCCGCCCCGGGCGTCCCCACGCTCTTCTCGACGAGCAGCCGGTAGAGCCCGCTGGCGCTCAAATCGCTCTCCGCGCCGAGATCGGCGGCCAATTCCTCTTTCGAAACGTCGATCAGATAGATCTTCAATTGCGAGCCGGTTTCCATCCGCCGCACCAGAAAGAAGACGGCGCGCCACGCCGCTTCGAGCGCCTGCAAATCCGGCACGTGCAGCAGCGCCCGCATCTGCGCGCCAATGGCCTTATCCACCAGGCCCAGCACTTCCCCTTGGCGCGGATCGCTCGGCGCCACCAGATGCGGCTCGGTCACCCGCCGCACGAATTCCTGAAGCTCGTCGGGAGCGCGGGATGCACGCGTCTCGCCCCCGCGCGCTTCGGTCTGCTCGACCATCTGGTCCAGCAGGCTGCCGCCAGCCAGGCGCTCCGGGCTGGGAGCGGGAGCGTTCGGCTGCGCCGCCGGGGCAGGTTTTTCACCACGCTCGGAGCGCCCGCCAAGCCCGAGTTCCGCCGCGGCCGCGGCAAACGTAGCCGGATCCTCCAGGCGAAGCCGCAATTCGCGCAGGCGGCCGAACATCTCCACCTGCCCGAAAAGACGGTCGGGCAAAAAATCGTCAAGTTCGGCGAACCGCAGGCTCTCCATCGCGCCCTCGCGGCCGACTGGAAGCCGGATCTCCGGCGCGGATTTGGCAAGCACTTCGTCGAAATTGTCGCGATCCACCAGAACGGCCCGGCGGCCGGCCATCTTCACGCCGGTCTCGCATACGCCGCGGTTCCCCCGCCCGCTGAAATCTCCCAGCACGGCCATCCGGAAAGGGGTTTCGGAATCGGGCGTGCCGGGCGCGGCGCTCGAGCCGGCGGTCACGTCGAGGTTGATTTCGCCAAAATCGAAAGGTTTAGGCATGGAATTTCGCTCCTTCGTTCCCTCTGCTCCGGTGGATATCGATCGGGAGCCGGTTCGTTTCCTGCCGGGCGCCGGGAGCACGGGGCGGCTTGCGCCGCGCTGCGCTACTATCCGTCGGCGAGTGGCAAAAGTCCACCCTCCTTCCGCCCCTTCCGGCCGTTTCTTTGCCGGCCTCGGCGCCGTGGCGGCCATGCGCGCCGCCCGCCGCCGGCGCGGGCAATTTCTCTTTGACAGTCATTCGGCAGTCCTGTAGCTTGAGGCGCTATGCGCCAGCTTCAGCCGGTCATCTGGGCGAAAGGTACCTTCCTCACCCCGCAGCATTTGCAGGCGCAGGAACGCTTCATCGAGAGCACGCTCGAATTCCGCCTGGAGGCGCTGAGTTTCCGCCCCTGGGGTTTTCACGAACTGCTCTTCAACGAGGAGGCGCTGGGGGAAGGAAACCTCGCGATCTCGCGTGCCGCGGGCATTTTCCCCGACGGCCTGCCGTTCGAGATTCCCGATTCCGATCCCGGCCCGCAGCCCAAGCCCTTCGTCCCGTTTTTCGAGCCGGATCAGCAGACCCTGGACGTCTACCTGGCGATTCCCCATTACCGCGAGCGCGGCCTGAACGTTTCCGTGGCCAGTCGCGGCGCCGACGCCCGCTATCAGGCCGAGGTCGAGACGCTTCGCGACGAAAATACCGGCCTGAACGAAAAGCCCATCCAGATCGCCCGCAAGAATTTCCGCCTGCTCACCGAGGCCGAATCCCGCGAGGGATGCTCGGCGATGTGCGTGGCGCGCGTGAAGCGGACCGCCGCGGGCACGTTTCAGATCGATCCGAGTTTCGTTCCGCCGCTGCTCGACGTCGCCGCCAGCGATCATCTGCTTTCGATCCTGCGGCGCCTGGTGGAAATTCTCTCCGCCAAGAGCAGCATCCTGGCCGGCGGCCGCCGCCAGCGGAGCCAGAGCCTGGCCGACTTCACCGCCGCCGACGTGGCCAATTTCTGGCTTCTCTACACCGTCAACAGCTACCTTCCGCTGCTGCGCCACATTCACGAGACCCGACGCGGCCATCCGGAACGCGTCTTCAGCACGCTCATCGGCCTCGCCGGCGCGCTGACCACCTTCTCGCTCAACATTCAGCCGCGCGACCTCCCGCTCTACAGTCACGACGACCTGAGCGGCTGCTTTTCCGATCTCGACGAGAAGCTGCGCGCCCTGCTCGAAACCGTCGTGCCGAGCAATTTCGTCGCGCTCCCGCTCAAGCTGGCCCAGTCCTCGATCTACGCCACGCTGCTCGACGACGACAAATACCTGGTCGGCACGCGCATGTACCTGGCGCTGACGGCTGAAATGGATCAGGGCGAGTTGATCAAGAAGGCGCCCAACCTGATCAAGGTGGGCTCGGCGACGCAGGTGGAACAACTGGTGCGGCAGGCCATACCGGGCATCAAGCTGACCCACGCACCCAAGCCGCCCGCGGCGATCCCGGTGAAGCTCAACTATCAGTATTTCAGCCTGAATCAGTCGGGCCCGGCCTGGGAGGGCGTAGGCAAGGCGCGGAGTCTGGCGGCTTACGTTCCGGCGGACATCAAGAATCCCCAGCTCGAACTCATCGTTCTGCTGCCCCAGGCCACCTGATTCCCCGGGGAGGGAAAGCGTCGCAGGCCATGCCGCCGTCATTGGGGGATGGATTGCTTGTAACTCACGGCACAACTAGGGACTTGCGCTGCTTGACATCCTTTCTGGCAATCGCCATAGTAAGCCCTCCGCGATTCGCATGGCTGCACGTTTTGCAGCAAGTGGGATAGGGTAGACCGCCTCTATGAAACATCTTTCCCGCATAGTGTGGTTCGAGGGTATGTACCTCGGCCCGCACCATTTTCAGGCGCAGAATCGCGCTTTCGAGGATCTGGTCCAGTTTTCCACCTCGAGCCTCTGGTTCGAACCGAGCGGGCTCGTCGGCCAGGAACTCGACCCGGAGGCCCTGCGCAACGGAACCGTGGCGTTGGTGCACGCGCGCGGCCTGTTCCCCGACGGCCTGGCCTTCCACATGCCCGATTTCGATCCGCTGCCCGCGCCGCGCGAAATCGGCGACCATTTTCCTCCCACGCGCGAATCGGTGACGGTGCTGCTCGGTGTGCCCCGGCGGCGGGAAAGCGGCCCGAATTGTGCGATGAGTCCGGAGGAAAATTCCGACGGCCTTCGCTACCTCGCCGAGGAGCACCTTCTCTACGACGAAACCACCGGACTCGACGAGAAGCCGGTGCGCCTGGGTCGAAAAAACATCCGCTTCCTTTTCGAGCAGGAGGATGCCCAGGGCTACGTGACGCTGCCCATCGCGCGCGTATCGCGCGACGGCACCGGCCATCTGATCTACGATCCCGCCTTCATCCCGCCCTGCCTCCAGATCGGCGCCAGCGAGCGGCTGACGGTGATCGCGCGCCGGCTGATCGAAATCCTCGACGAGAAAAGCGCAACGCTCTCGCTGGCCCGCCGCGGCTCTTCGAAATTCCAGGCGGGATTTTCCTCGCAGGACATCGCCGCGTTCTGGTTCGTCCACACCGTCAACGCGAGCCTCGCCGTGCTCCGGCACCTTTATCTCTCGCATCGCGCCCACCCCGAGCAGCTCTACGTGGAAATGGCGCGCCTCGCCGGCGGGCTCTGCACGTTCGGCCTCGACTCGCATCCCCAAACGCTGCCGCTCTACGATCATCTCCATCTGGACCGCTGCTTTCAGGCGCTCGACGAGCATATTCGCGCCCATCTCGAGCTGGTCGTGCCCACCAGCTACATCTCCGTGCCCCTGCGGCCCGTCGGCCGTTATCTTTACGAGGGAGACATCACCGATCAGCGGTGCCTCGATCGTGCGCGCTGGATTTTCTCGCTCCATTCTGACATCGGCGAGGCGGAATTGATTTCGCGGGCCCCGCGTCTGGTAAAAATCTGCTCGGCCCAGCTGCTGCCCGAACTGGTGAAGACCGCCCTGCCGGGCCTCAGCCTGACGCACCTTCCCGTGCCCCCATCGGCCATCGCGCCGCGCGTCGAATATCAGTATTTCGGCGTGAGCCGCGCCGGCTCGTGCTGGGAGCACATCGTCCAGACCCGCAAGGTGGGGATTTACATTCCGGGCGATATCCCCAACCCGGAGCTGGAACTGGCCATCATTCTCGACTGACAGGCAGGCAACGATGGGAGCAACACTTTTTGGCTCGACCAACATTCAGCAGCCGGAAGCTTCCTCCGGCCCGCGGCGCCCGGAAAATCTGGCGTATCTCTTCCAGGAAATCCTGACCGTCATCGTGCGCATCCGCGCCAGCCGCCAGCCGGTCACCGACGCCCAGAAATTCCGCCTCGACATGAAAGCCGCCCTCAAGCGCGCCGAAAAAGACGCCCTCACCAAGGGCTACATGCCGAACGACATTCGCCCGGCCACCTTTGCCGTGGTCGCCTTCCTCGACGAATCCGTTCTCAATTCCACCAACGTCGCCTTCGCCGACTGGGCCCGCATGCCTCTGCAGGAGGAGATGTACGGCAATCAGCTCGCCGGCGAAGTCTTCTTCGAGAATCTCCAGCGGCTCGTCACCCGGCCCGACAATCAGGATCTTGCCGATCTGCTCGAGGTCTACCTCCTGTGCCTGCTGCTCGGCTACAAGGGCCGCTACGGCCTCAGCGGCCAGGAAGCGCTGCGGCCGATCATGGATTCGGTCGCGGGAAAAATTCGCCGGATTCGCGGCCCCTTGCGCGGTTTTTCACCGTCCTGGACGCTGCCCGAGGGCCCCGTGGCCGTCAGCGGACCCGATCCCTGGATTCGCCGCCTGCTCTGGACCGCGGGAATCTGCCTCGTGCTGGCGGTCATTCTGTTCATCGGATTCCGATGGAGCCTCGGCAGCGGCGTGGCCGGACTGAGCGCGCTCGCCGGACTGAAAGTCGGTTAGGACATTCGCATGACAGCGCCCAACACTACACTCAGCTACAGCGCGGCCCTCGTGGTCATGCTCCTCGTGGCCTGGTTCCTCGGGACCCTTTCGAAACTCACCGGCGTTAGCCTGTGGGTGCTGCGCATCGGCATCGCCGTGCTCGGCGCCATCGTCATCCTCGGCGTCTGGTGGCTATGGACGCGCCGGAAAAAAGCCCACGAAGCGCAGCAGCAGGCAGGACAGGCCCCCGAAGCCGGCGCGGCGGCCGCTCCCGACGATATCGACCGCCTGGTCCATGAAGCGGCGGCGAAGATCGCCTCCTCGCACCTCGGCCACGGTTTCAAGCTTTCCAGCCTGCCCGCGTTTTTCGTTCTGGGAGAAAGCGGCGCGGGAAAAACCAGCGACATCGTCTTCAGCGGACTCGAGCCGGAGCTTCTGGCCGGCCACGTCTATCAGGACGGCGTTGTCGTCCCCACGCCGGCCGTCAACATCTGGTTCGCGCGCAAGACGCTCTTCGTCGAAGCCGGCGGCAAGCTGGCTGCGGAATCGCGCCCGTGGGTGCTGCTGGTCCAGCGCCTGGCTCCGGGCAGGCTCCGGGCGATTTTCGGCGGCAAGAATCGCGCGCCGCGCGCGGCGATTGTCTGTTTTGACTGCGAAAAGCTGGCCAAGGCGAAGGATCTCGACGCGATCACCGGCTCGGCCCGCGCCCTGCGCACCAAGCTCGAGGAGATGTCGCAGCAGCTCGGCGCCAGCTTCCCCGTCTACGTTTTCTTCAACAAGCTCGACCGGCTTCCCTTCTTCGAGGAATTCGCCGCCAGCCTCACCAACGACGAAGCCGGCGAGGTCATCGGCGCCACGCTGCCAGCGGCCGCCGCCCAGCAGTCCGGCGTCTACGCCGAGCAGGAGAGCCGAAGGCTCACCGAAGCTTTCAACGGAATCTGCTCCTCGCTCGCCGATTGCCGCCCGGGCCTGCTCGCCCGCGACGCGGCCCCGGGGAAATTGCCCGGCGTCTACGAATTCCCCCGCCAGTTCCGCAAACTGAGCCGCCCGGTGGTTCAGTTCCTCGTGGACCTCTGCCGCCCGAGCCATCTGCGCGCCGGACCGTTTCTGCGCGGCTTCTACTTCACCGGAATGCGCATGATCACGCCCAACGCCACGCCCTCCGGCACGATCATCGCCACCAAGACCATGCTCCAGCCGGCGCCGAGCATCTCGACCAGCGCCACCACCATCCTTCGCCCCGAGGATCTGGCCACCGCCACTTCGACTTCCGACTGGGCCGGAGCCACGCTGAGCCCGGGCGCCACGGAAATGCGCCAGGTGCCGCAGTGGCTGTTCCTCGGCCACGTCTTCAGCGAAGTTCTCCTCAAGGACAACGCCGCCCTCGGCGCCAGCGCGGCCAGCACCAAGGTAAGTTTCTGGCGGCGGGCACTCTTGGCCACAGCCGCCGTCGCCGGCCTCGTTCTGATCGTCGGCTTCCTGATCTCGTTCCTCGGCAACCACGCGCTCGAATCGCGCGTCGAAACCGCCGCCCGCGCTATCGAGTTCAGCCCCGTGCCGGCCTCGCAGCTCGCTTCCCAGGATCAGCTCCAGCATCTCGACGCGCTTCGCCAATCGCTCGGCGATCTCAGCGGCTACGCCAAGGATGGCCCGCCGCTTCACCTCCGCTGGGGACTCTACGTCGGCGATCGCGTCCGCCAGGCCGGCCTCGCGGTCTACTTCCGCCGCTTCCACCAGCTCCTGCTGGCCTCCACCCAGGACGCCATGCGGCAATCGCTCATCGCGCTTCCGCTCACGCCCGGGCAGGGCGACGCCTATTCGCCGGTCTACGCAACACTGAAGGCGTACCTGATCACCACAGCGGATTCCGACAAGACCTCCTGCTCCTTCCTCACGCCCGTGCTGATGGAAAAATGGGCCGCTGGGCGCACCGCCACCGAAGCCCAGAGCCAATTGGCGAGCCGCCAGTTCGATTTCTACTGCCAGGAACTCAAGACCCGGAATCCCTACTCGACCGACTACGACTCCGCGGCCGTCACGCGCTCGCGCAACTACCTCAGCGAGTTCGGCGCCACGCAGCGCATCTACCAGGCCATGCTCTCCGGCGCGGCAAAAGCCACTCCCGCTTTCAATTTCCGCGCCTCGTTCCCGCAGGCCGAAGCCGTGATCCGCGATCCCGGCGAAATCTCCGGAGCCTACACCAAGGCCGGATTCACCTTCATGCAGGACGCCATCGCGCACTCCGACCGCTATTTCAGCGGTGAGGAATGGGTGCTTGGCAAGCAGGGTGCGCAGAGCATCGATCGCGCCAAGCTGCAGCAGGATCTGCTGACGCTCTATCAGAACGATTACATCCAGCAGTGGCGCAACTTCCTGAACGCCGCCTCCGTTGTGCGGTATGCGGGAGTCGACGACGCCGCCAAGAAGCTCCTCGAACTCTCCGGGAACCAGTCCCCGCTCTTGCTCTTCTTCTGCCAGGTGTCCCAGAACACCGCCGTCTCCTCGCCCGACATCCAGAACGCCTTCCAGGCCGTGCAGCAGGTCGTGCCGTCCAAGTGCCAGGATCAATACGTGCAGCCATCGAACACCAGTTACGTCAATGCCCTGCTCCAGCTCCAGGCCTGCCTGAGCCAGGTGGCCTCAACGCCCGCGGCACAGCAGGACGCCGCCCGCGCCGCCTGCCTCAATAACGCCAACCAGGCCAGAATCGCCACGCTGCAGATCGCCCAGAAATTCAAGATCGATCAGCAGGGGCATACCGAGCGCACCGTGCAGCGCCTCATGCAGGAACCCATTGATTCCGTGCAAGGGTTCCTCAAGGCCGCCGGCCCCGGCGACGCCAAGGACCTCTGCGCCCAGTTCGACGCCATGCGCGCCGCTTATCCCTTCAATTCCTCCGGCACGCGCCTGGCTTCGCTCGACGAGATCAACGCCTTCTTCGCGCCCACCATCGGCGCCATTTCCCAGCTCTACCAGACCAAACTCACCAGTCTCCTCATCCCGGAAGGCTCGCGCTATATCCCCAAGCCCAGCAGCCCGGTCCGTCTCGAACCGCGATTCCTCCAGTTCTTCAATCGCGCCATGGAGATTCAGCAGGCGCTTTATCCGAACGGCGCCAAGCAGCCGCAGTACGCCTTCACCGTGACGCCCTTCCCCAGCCAGGGCATCGAGAGCTTGACGCTCGCGATCGACGGCGCCTCTTACTCCTCCAAGGGGAAAAATCAGAAACCGATGCAATTCCTCTGGCCGGGAACCGGCCCGCAGGGCGTCACCCTGACGGCGAAATTTTCCGGCGGCTCGCAACTGAACCTGCTGAATTTCAACGGACTGTGGGCGGTGTTCCACTTCTTCGGCGCCGCTTCGCACGTCCGGCAATCCGGCAGCGGGTGGCTCGTCCAGTGGTCACCCACAACCTCCGGCCAGCCGATGACGCTTCCAAACGGCCAGCCGGTCACCATCCAGTTCCAGGTGGAAACGAACGGCGCGCCCTTCGTCTTCCAGCCCGGCTTCTTCTCCGGAGTCTCCTGCGTCTCGCGCATCGCCCGCTGATACACCAGCGCCGCAATGCGGACGCAGAGCCGCGAACAAGGAAGCATTGTCATCCTTCTCTGACGAATTTGGCCATGTCAAGCGACACGAGAAGCAACCGGCTCCGGCGATGCCGTGGCCGGTGATTTTTTCTTTCTTACCAGGGCCTTTGCCAAGACCAAGCTCGTATTTCAGGAATCACTTCGGTGGACGGTAACGCTCCACCACCCATCTCTTCGGTCCCGTACAGCGACCATGATTCGCGACTTCGAACTCCCTCACCCTTCGAGGGAGGCAGGGTGCCCACTCAAGTGCTCGGTCTCAGCCTGCGACCACAGAATGACCCGGGCTGCCCTGCATAGGAGCGAACCGGAGCTGCGAGTACGGCCGGTTCTCCCGCAGCATCCAGTACAACCGTACCGCCAGCTTGCGCGCGACCATCACCTTCGCCAGCGCCGTATGTTTGCGCGCGGCCAGCCGGCGATAGTCCCGCCGCAACTCCTCATCGAACCGCGAAGCCGTTTGCGCCGCTTCGACCAGCAGTGTGCGCATCATGGTGTTGCCTTGCTTGCTGATCGCCCCCAGCCGTTGATGCCCGCCCGAGGAATGCTCGCGCGGGATCAGCCCCAGGTAGCTGGCCACGTGCTTGCCGCGACGGAACCGGCCGATCGGACCGATGGTCAGCACATACGCCAGTCCCACCACCGGCCCCACGCCCGGGTGCGTCATCAACAGCCGCACCGCGGGCCGCTGCTCGGCTTCGACCCGCACCGCATGATCCAGTTCTTCCACCTGGGCGTCCAGCCGGTCCAGCATCTCCAGCAAGTCGGCCCGCCGCCGCGCCGTCCAGCCTCCCAGCGGCAACTGCTCGAGCACCGCCCGGCCTTCGCGACTCCACAGCCGCCGCTTCCGCTGCACTCCCTGGTTCAGCGCCAGATGCTGCAACTGGTTCTTCACCTGGGTGCGCAGCTCCACCAGCTTCTGCCGGTGTCGCAGCAACTGCCGCACATCCCGGATCTCCGGGCTCGGCACCCACAGCCGGGGAAACCGTCCGTCGAGCAGCAGCTCGAGAATGTGCCACGCATCGCGCCGGTCGGTCTTCTGCGCCCGCACCACCAACCGACGAATCTGCGCCGCATCTCCGATCCACAACTCGTGCCCCAACTCGGCCAACAGCCGCTCGAACCAGAGCGAGTTGCCAACGGTCTCCATCCCTACGCGGACCCTCCCTTGCAGCGAACGATAGAACCGCTCCGCTTCTCCTGCTTCGTGCCTCAGCCGACCTTCCCAGCACTCGCCACTCTCGGTGTCGACCATGGCGATCTGCTGGTAGCTCGGGTGAAAATCACAACCTATAATCCACATGGCGGCTCCTTCCTCCCGAGCCTTGGTCTTGGTGCTCAAGTCTACTCGGTCAGGATGAGCAGCCGCCTTCGTCATACAATCAAGCGAAGCGAAGGA
>OFHK01000521.1_pt1 | contig 11091 bp, 13 predicted proteins | sample 1521951 | NCBI WGS metagenome assembly OFHK01 (sample SAMEA2468436, study PRJEB22500) | soil metagenome | biome: Glassland; feature: Farmland; material: Clay | place: Australia | collected 2013-01-31 | depth 0.55 m
TCTGTCGCCTGCTCGTTCGGAACCGTGGGGTCCTGCGCGGTGACCCCCGCATGCAGTTACGGGCAGGTGACCGTCTCGCCCCGGAAGAACCGCCTCTGGAGGTTTGCGCCGCATCGAGGGCACGTGTCGACGAAGTTCTCCTGGCCCACCGCTTCTTGGAGGACGAACTCGTCCGTGTCCCGGTCGATGAAGCCCTTGAGAAGCCCTCGATCCACGACGGTCACGAGGAGCTGCTCGGCCTCATACTGTGACTTGCCGAGCTTCGCCGCCAAGTCCCGGAGGCCGATGCGGCGGTACGTCTTCACCCAGGCGGTGAACTCCACAAGCGTCTTCTCGCGGGCCGAGGCCCGCCGGCCGAGGAGCAACAGGAGGACCCCGGCAGAAGGGCGGTCGGGACGCAGACCGCGGTGAACAACGGGAGGTTGCTCGGCTCGTAGTAAGGCACCCCGAAATAATAGAGGAGACCAATGACGATTCCAATCCCGAACAGGAGGAGGAAGAGGATTCCGAGGGTCTGGTACAAGCCGCCTTTGACCCTCCACAGGTTCGAAGGCATTGTCCGATATTCGGCTCAGGGGTATTTCAAGCCGTCCCACTTATTCTTCAGTCCTCTCGCGATAGTCGCACGGTTGACATTCACCGCGGAATTCTTAAGTAGCGAGGCGATGACGAGGAGCCGACCCAGGAGGAACTCCCCTGTACTGCAACAAGTGCGGCCGACAGCTCCCCGACGGATCCGTGTTCTGCAACTTCTGCGGCGCCCAGCAGGGCGTCACGCCCCGGGCGCGCCGCGCCCGGGCCCCCCCGGGCCACCCCGCGGCCCGCGGCGCGCCGCACACCCCCGCGCCCGGGGCCGCGCCCGCGCCGGCTCCGGCGATGCCGCAGAACCTCAGGTGCAACTCCTGCGGGGCGCCCCTGAAGCCCTCCTCCGGCCTCGCGGTCGTCGTCTGCGAGTACTGCGGCGCCGCGACCACGATGGGCGCGGGCGGCGCGGCTCAGATCATCCAGAAGCACTTCATGCTCGCCAGCACGATCGGCCAGGAGCAGGCCCTGAACGCGGGCGGGCAGTGGCTCAACAAGGGTCTCCTCCGCCGCAAGGTCGCGGAGACGTCCGATCTCGGCAACACGGTCCTCAAGTTCGTGCCGTACTGGGTCGTCCCGACCACGATCGTCGCGGACTACGTCGGCACGCGCGGGTCCGGCGTCGCGCAGATGCGCGCCGAGACGACCGGGAGGAAGGTCCTCGGGGGCGCGCTGTTCGCCCTCCAGGCCGCGTCGATGGCCAACCAGAACCGCAACGTCCAACCGCAGGTCACGCGCGTCCGGGACCGCATCCAGATCTCCAAGAACATCCCCGTGGTCGCGGTCCGCGGCTACAACAAGTACCAGCCCGAGGGCGGGTACGAGTTCAACGAGGCCGCGAAGATCAACTTCGACAAGCGGCAGAGCGGCGGCGCCGAGGTCATGGACGGCGACGTCGCGGAAGCGGAGGCAAAGCAGCTCGCGGGCGGGCAGGCGCAGAAGATCGCGGAGCGCGAGGCGAAGAAGCGCGTGGACAGCCTGGAGTCCATCCAGGTCTACCCCACGATGACGGACGGGGAGCTGCTCCACGTGCCCGTGTTCTTCGTGGAGTACACGCACAAGGGCAAGGCCATGTTCATCGCGATCGACGGGAACGCAGGGCATGTGATGAACGGCGAGCGGCCCGCCGTCTCGCTGTGGTGAACCGATTGGGACATCCGACGGAATGCCATGCACACCCCTAAATACATAGATTTCAAGAACGATACCGTACAAGGCTAGGCGAACGACATGCCGGACATACGAGAGCGCGTCGAGGAAGATCGTGGCCTCATCAAGAAGATCCAGTTGAAGATCCCCGGGTACGCCGGGTACCGCCGCCGCGAGGACATCCGCAACGCGGACATCCTCCTGCGGAACCAGGTGGCGGACCAGGTGAAGAAGGTCCGCTCGGACCTGGAGGGCGTCCGGGACGACATGGCGGCCGCCGGGAAGTACCAGGGCCTCCAGCCCATCGGGAACCTGATCTTCAACCTCCAGGCCACGGAGGCGAGGGTCCGGCACTCGGAAGGCGGCTACTCGGGCATCAGCGCGAACATCCGCGTCGAGGAGCCGGAGCTCGACAAGCTCTACGAGTACGACTGGTCGATGCTCGAGAACCTGGACAAGCTCGCCGCGGTGATCCCGACGATCCAGGCGGCCCCCGATCCGGCGTCCTTCAACACGGCCCTCAAGGCCTTCGGCGACGCACTCAAGGCGTTCGACCAGGCCTTCGACCAGAGGATGATCATGATCACGGCGACGAACGCGAGGTGAGGACGATGATCCCGACTCTCTTCTTCTTCGGCGGTGCGAAGCGGACGGACGCGACGGCAGGCCGCAAGGAAGGCCTGACCTCCAGCATGACGATCGCGTGGGACGACCAGTTCAAGCGGAGCAACATCATGTGGAAGGTCCCGCGCAACATCCGGATGAACGACAACATCGTCGTGCGCGAGGACGAGATCGCGGTGTTCTACCGCGATGGGAAGGCCCTCGCGTACCTCGACAAGCCGGACCGCTACGCGCTCACATCGCAGAACGTGGCGATCCTGGGCTGGCTCCAGAAGGTCTTCACCGGCGTCGTGCAGCAGGCGGAGGTCTTCTACCTCCAGAAGCGCATCTTCGACGGGAAGTTCGGGACGCAGGAGCCGTTCCTGTTCCAGGACCCGGACTTCGACATGATCCAGCTGCGCGCCTTCGGCGACTTCCGCTACCGGATCGGGGACCCCGAGATCTTCATCAACCAGTTCGTCGGGACCTTCGGCGCCGCGACCTCGGCCGACGTCGAGGACCGCATCAAGGACGAGCTCGTGAAGCAGCTCAACGTCACCCTGGGCAAGATGAAGCAGAACGGCCTCAAGGTCGTGGACTTCGCGGCGAGCCTGAACGACATCGAGCAGGGCACGCTCGCGAACTCCAAGCCCCACTTCGCGAACCTGGGCGTCGAGATCGTCCAGGTCAGCGGCATGAACATCCCGCTTCCCGAGACCGTCAAGGCGGCCATCGACAAGATGGGTGCGGCCCGCACGCTGGGCCGGACGAGCGCCGCGGCGTACCAGCAGTTCGCCGTGGCGGACGCCCTGACGAGCGCGGCCGCGAATCCCAGCGGCGGGGCCGGCGCGACGGTCGGTCTCGGCGCGGGCATCGGCCTCGGGTACGGCATGGGCGCCCAGCTCCCCGGCATGATCGCGCAGCCCGCCCAGGCGCAGCCGTCGCAGCAGATGAAGGCCTGCCCGAAGTGCGGCACGATGAACCCCGTGACCATGAAGTTCTGCGGGAACTGCGGCGCGGACACGTCCGCCGCGGCGGGCAGCAAGCCGTGCATCAAGTGCGGCAAGCCCGTGGCCACGGGCCTGAAGTTCTGCGGCGAGTGCGGCGCCCCTCAGTTCCTCAAGTGCCCCGACGGCCACGAGGTCCCGGGCAACATGAAGTTCTGCCCGCAGTGCGGCAAGCCGGTCGTGCAGGGCTGAGCGCGAGACGCGCGAATCCGGGTGGGACTTCCGTCCCATCCGGACCTTCCCTCTTTCCATCGCTCCCTCCTCGAGCCCGTGGCTTGCTTCCGTCCTCCTTACGGCCCATGGGAGTCCCATCGATACATCTAAGACAGGACGCGGGAATCGCGTCGCACCTCGGAAGTGAGACACCATGGAACCCGTGCCCGCCTCCTCGATCCCGCCCGCCGCGCCCGCGGCCCCTCCGCCGCGGCTCAAGCTCTCGAACGTCGTCCTCTACGCCATCCTGGGGATCACGGTCGTGGTCGTCGCCGCGCTCTTCGGCTTCATCCTGGTCAGCGTCGTCCTCCTCACGAACCAGCTCTGGGACATGGGGCTCGTCAGCCTGATCCTCGCGCTCCTGTTCTACCTCGTGTTCGCGGGCACGCACAACCGCACGATCGTCATGCCGCTGTCCGCGGCCTTCTTCGTGATCGGCATCGGGAGCTTCTACGGCTCCATCCTCGCCAACCCGGGGAGCGGCTCGCTGAACCAGCTCGTCCTCATCGTCCTCGAGTCCATCTTCGTGGTGATCGTCCTGGCCGCGATCTACATCATGTCCCATCAGGCCGAGTCCGACAAGGCGCGCAAGAGCCAGCGCCGGATCACGCCGTAGGCGAGCGGCCTACTGGACGCAGAACTCGTTCGCCTCCGGATCCGCCATCACGACCCAGTACTCGCCGCGGTCGCTCTCCGTCCGGAGGCGGGAGGCTCCGATCCCGACGAGGCGCTCGACCTCCGCGTCCACCCGCGCCTTCCGCTCCTCGAGCGGCGCTTTCGACCCGCCCCCGACGTTCAGGTCGAGGTGCAGGCGGTTCTTCGCGAGCTTCGGCGTGATCATCTTCTGGAGGTAGATCCGCGGCCCCTTCCCCTCCGGGTCCACGATTGCGCTCGCCGAGTTCCGGTCCTCCGGCGGCACGTGCATCGCCGTGAGGAACGCCTCCCAGGAGGCGTAGCCCGGGGGCGGCGGCTGCAGGACGTAGTGGAGGGCCTCCGCCCAGAAGCGGGCGATGCGGTCCGGGTCGGAGCAGTCGAACACGATCTGGACGGGCGTGGCCATCGTCTCTCCTCGTCCTCCGCCGGGAGGTGCGGCAGGCTATCAAGCTTGCGCGGGGTGGAGTGAATCCGCCCGTTCACACGAACTTGTAGATGTTCGCGGGGAGCTGGCCGCCGGACTGGTCGATCTCGTGCTCCATCTCCTCGAGCATGAGGATCCTCTTGATCGTCGGGGGGTGCGTGGCGAAGAGCTCGTTCGCGCGGCGCCAGTGGCTCTTCTTCTCCTGTTCCAGGGCCTTCTGGAGCTCGTACTGGTCGATCTGCCCGTCCTGGTTCAGGTCGTACGCCTGCATGCGCGCGCGAAGGTCCTCGCAGTCCGCGCGCGCCTTCACCGGGTCGCCGATGTAGAAGGCCCGGAGCCCGGACGGCTCCGCGTCGGGCCGCGCGAGGCTCAGGCCGTACGTGATCTTCGTGAGGGCGGAGGCCAGCAGGTGCGGGTCCTTCGTCGCGGCGCCGCTGTACGCGTCCGCGTACGACTCCCGCGTCCGGGACAGGTAGAGGACCAGGAGCTGGGTGATGAGGTACACCACGTAGGAGAGGATCGCGACCGCGATGGCGATGAGGATGGCCGCGCCCGCGTTCTTCCCGCGCCCGCCCATCCCGACGCGCAGGGCGTCGAACCCGAGCCTCGCGAGGACGTAGGCCAGGAGGGGGACCGCGGACACCCAGGTCATGATGACGACGTCGCGGTGGCGGAGGTGGCCGATCTCGTGCGCGAGGACCGCGCGGACCTCGTCCTGGTTCAGCTGCTCGAGGAGCGGCTGGGTGACGACGAGCTCGGACGAGCCGACCGTCCGTCCGAAGACGAAGGCGTTGGGGTCGGGGCTCGCGCTCACCCAGATGTGGCGCGGCACGGGGACGTTCGCCTGCTGTGCGAGCTCCGTCACCGTGCGGTAGAGCCACGGGTTGGTCTGGGGCGTGACCTCGGTCCGGCGGCGCGTCGCCCAGCGGACGATCACGGGCGAGACGGCCCACTGGAGGAGCATGAAGACGAACGCCAAGCCGACGACGATGGCGAGGGCGCCGGCGACGTCGGCGAAGGAGAGGAAGTAGTCCACGATGGCGAGGACGAACAGCAGGAGCAGCGCCAGGACCGCGTAGACGAGGACGACCGTGAGCTCGCTGCCGCGACGGAGGGCGCCGAGGGAACCCATGGAAACGGCTATAGGAGGATTCGTCATGAGTCTTCCGACGGCATGCCCGAGCTCGTCGAGTCAATCAACTGCCCGCACTGCGGCGGCCCGCTCAACCTGACCACCGGGGAGGTCATCGTCACCTGCCCGTACTGCGGCTCCGCGGTCCGCATCCGGAGCGACAAGCCCTTCCTCCTGCCGCACTCCATGCTGCCCGCGCGGTTCGACCAGGCCGGGGCCACCGCGCAAATCCTGGGCTGGATGGAGGGCGGCGTGATGAAGCCGGACGACCTGCGGCGGGGCTCGCGCATCACGTCCCTCGAGTGCCTCTACATCCCCTTCTACGTCTTCGAGGTGGACGCGACGACCGCCTACGCCGGCGTCCTCACGCGCACGGGGACGAACGAGCGGCGCGCGGGGGACCTGGTGCGGAACTACTTCTGGAAGGTCCTGGGCCGCCGCAGCGGCGAATACGCGGTCGCGGAGTACCACATCCCCCTGACCCTCAAGGTGCCCTTCGACACGACGGCGATGCTGAAGCAGGCCCGGCTCCTGAACGCCGAGGTGGACGAGGACGAGGCCGCGCGGATCGCGCAGGAGGAGATCGACGTCCGCCAGAAGGAGCTCCTGAAGGACGTGGTCGACGTCATGGAGAACGCGACCACGACCGCGACGGTGAAGGACTCCGAGTTCGTCCACGCGCCCCTGTGGTTCGCGTCCTACGAATACCGCGGGAAGGCGTACAAGATCGTTGTCGACGCCGCGTCCGGCGACGTCGTCCAGGGCGACATCCCGATGGCGAGCGGCGGCTTCGGCGAGTTCCTCAAGGACTCGACCCGCGGCCTCTTCCGCCGCTGACGGCCCTCACTCCTCGGTCTCCTGCTGGTCTTCGTAGTCGGCCAGGTAGGCCCCGCAGTTCGGGCACATCTCCGCGTCGGGGTCGACCTCCCAGCCGCACTCGGGGCAGTGCTCCATCCCTTGCCTCGCACCCCATAGGCCTCTCCCGGGCCTATAAAGTAGCGGCTTTCAGTAGTCGTCCAGCGTCGTCGGCCCTCTCTTGGGGGCTACCCGGCGGGGCGGCTCCGGCGCCTTCGCCTCCGCCGCGGCGGCCTCGCGCCTCGTCTCGAGGACCCTCTCCGGGCTCGCGGTCACGAGCATCTCGCCGCCGGGCTCGCCGACGAAGATCTTCTGCTTCAGGTCGCGGCGCAGGCGGTCGAGCTCCTGGTGCATCCTGCGCTCCTTGCGCTTCGCGCTGTAGAGGAACGCCTCGTCCCGCGTGTCCTTCGTCACGAGCATGATGACCTTCCCCTTCGCGCTCCGACCCGTGCGGCCGCGCCGCTGGATCGTCCGGATCTCCGAGGGCACGGGTTCGTAGAAGACGACGAGGTCCACCTGGGGGATGTCCAGGCCCTCCTCGCCGATGGACGTGGCCACGATGACGTTGATCTCGCCGTTGCGGAACCGGTCGAGGATCTCGACCTGCTCCTTCTGCTTCAGGCCCACGTCCTCGCCCTTGGAGGACTGCCCGACGAACCGCACGGGCTTGATGCCCGGCAGCTTCGTGAGCTCCCGCGTCACCGTGTCCGCGGTCTCGCGGTAGTGCGTGAAGACGATGACCTTGGAGTCGGGCTTGGCCATGAACTGGTCGCGGACGACCCACGCGGTCTTCTTGAGCTTCGGATGCTCCGCGCTCGTCTCGCGCGCGATCTTGATGGCCTCCTGGACCTTCGCGTGCTTGACGAACTGCACGTCAGCCCGGGACTTGGCGTCCGTCTCGAGGCGGTCGAAGTAGGAACGCAGGGAGCCCATGCCCTGCGTCTCCGCGAGCGTGATCGCGTGGTTGGCCTTCATCGCGATCGCCTGCGCGGTCATCGCGCCGAAGAGGCGGCCGTCCTTGTCGCCGCCGTCCAGGCGCCTGCGGACCTCGTCGCCCGCGGCCAGGATGTCCTTCGTCGTGGGCTTGGCCTTTCCCGCGAGGAAGCCGATCTTCTTCAGGCGCTCGACCTGCTCCTCGTAGACCGTCTCCAGGAGGGCGCGGATGTCCTTGGCCTCGTCGGGCGCGTCGATGGGGATGCGCTGGATCTCGAGCCCCTGCACGTACGGGACCACGTCGGCGTCGAACTCCGTGCGGATCTCGACGGCGGTGATGCCGAGGTTGCCGCAGACCTCGAGGATCTTCTCCGCGGAGGAGCCCGGGGACGCGGTCATCCCGAGGACGAGGTGTCCCGCGACCTCCTTGTACGCCGCGGCCACGTCCACATAGGCGTAGTCGCCCACGGCGCGGTGGGCCTCGTCGAAGACGACCAGGCTCGCGTCCTCGAGGTCGTAGCGTCCGGCCTTGAGGTCGTTCTTGATCACCTGGGGCGTCGAGACGATGATCTTGTTCTCGCGCCATCCGAGCTCCCGGTCCTCGGGGGACGTCACCTCGCCGGTGAAGACCATGATGCGTTCGACGATCAGGATCTCCTTCAGGGAGGCCGCGTGCTGCTCGACGAGCGGTTTCGTCGGTGCGAGGAAGAGGATCTTCCCGCCCTTGGCGCGCAGGGTCTCCGCGATGACCATCGCCGCGACGACGGTCTTGCCCATGCCGGTCGGGAGGACGACGAGGGTGGACCGCGAGAGGCACGACTTCGCGATGTTGACCTGGTAGGCCCGCTCCTCGACGGCCCCGCGGCGGAGGAGCTCGTGGGTGACGAACACCGTGCGTGCAACGCCGAGGCGGCGGGATAACCTTTTGTGTGGGATCCGCGGAGCGAGGCGAGCGTCAGTACGTCTCCACGACGAGTCCCCGGACCCGGGTGAAGCCACGATCTCGCGTGATGAGGCGCTGGCCATGCCGCTTCGAGATCGCGGCGATCAGGAGGTCGTTGCTGCTCATCGCTTCCCCCCGGGCCATGAGGGCTGCGCCGAGCTGGCCAACTTCGTGACAGGCTTCCAGGTCGAACTCCAGCAGCGTGAGGCTGTCGACCAGCGCATGGGCCTGCTCGAGCTCGTGTCCCCCGATGCGATAGGCTCCGATGAGCATCTCGGCGACCGCGGGGGCGGTCGTGCACTTCGGTTCCCCCGCGGCCTCCAACGACCGGATGCGCGCGATGGCCTCGGGGTTTCCTCGCAGCAAGTCCACCAGGATGGTGGTCTCTAGGCTCGCCACCGCATCACCGGCGGGAACGGCGCAGCTGCTTCTGGAGCTTGGCGATGGAGAGTTCGTCCCCGGCACGGAGGAAGTTCTTGATTTCGTTCATGGTCTCCGCAGGGACATCCTTCCAGGCGCCGGCGAACTCGAGCAGGGACCGGTTCTTCTTGGTGAGTCGACGTACAACGTCGCTGAAGCTCTCCCCCGGACGCTTGAGCGCCGCGAGCGCCTCGTAGGCGTCCGCGGAGAGGGTGACGGTCTTGACAGCCATGTTATGTGTTTATGTCAACACACTTAGATAAACATTGCTCGGAGTGGAGCGAATCCGCCGTCGTGCTCCAGGGATTGTGCGTCAATCCAGGGTGGCCTTGTCGAACATCGCGGGGTCGCCGCCCAGGGGCTTCGTCGCGTCGATGCCCACCTTGGACGTGAAGCCGTCCTGGGCGCTCGGGTCGATGGACGATCCGCGCACGCCGTGGAGGACGACGAGCCCGCGGTCCGCCTGGAAGCGCGTGGCCACGGCCCACTCCACGTCCCGGTCGTCGTACACGTCGATATCCTCGTCCACGATCGTCACCTGCTTCATCGAGGTGTGCGCGCCGAAGGCGGCCAGGATCGCGTTCTTGCCGTCCCCTTGGTGCTGCTTGCGGATCGAGACGACGCCGTGGAGCCAGGCGCAGCCGCCCTCCGTGAGCCGCACGGCCTTGACGTGCGGCACGGCGCGGGACACGGCTTGGTAGATGACCGGCTCGCGCGGCATGCCCATGAACATGAAGTGCTCGTCCAGGCCGCCGACGATGATGTGGAAGACCGCGTCGTCCCGGCGGTAGATGCGGTCGATCACGAGGACGGGTTCCTTGCGCACGCGGTCGTACGTCCGCACCGCATCGACGAATGGGCCCTCGTCATGGGTCTCGTGGATCAGGCGGCCCTCGAGCACGTAGTCCGCTTCCGCGGGGACCGTGAGCCCGCTCGCGATGCGGACCATGTCGACGGGCTTCTTCAGGCACGCCTGCGTCAGCGCGGAGGCGATGCGGCTCTCGTCCACGCCATATTCGACGGACGTGCCGCCGCCCAGGAGGTTCCAGGGGTCTAGGCCGATGCACACGGCCACCTTGAGCTCGTGGCCCGCCTTCGCGGCCTCGTTGTACATGTGCCGCAGATGCCGCGGCACGATGCGGCAGGCGCCGCGCTTCGCGTCGAGGACCTGGATGCGGTGGAAGGAGAGGTTGCGCACGCCCTCCCACTCCGCGACCCACACGCCCGCGGTGATGAAGCGGCCCGCGTCCTTCGGGTAGAGCTTCGGGATAGGCAGCGAGGTCAGGTCGACGTCCGTGGTCGCGTTCTTCTGGAACGGCGCGCGGTCGACCAGGCGCGTGTCCTTAGGGTACGTCTGCGCCTCGAGGAGCCGGGCCAGCAGCTGGTCCTTTGAGATCCCGAGGGCCGCGGCGACGCGGTCCCGGGTGGACCACAGGTTCGCAGCCGCGGGGCCGCCCTCCATCTTCGGCAGCAGGACGGGCACATTCGGGTGGGCCAGGAAGGCCCGCGTGGCCTCGATCTCGCGGCGCACGGGCTCGTTGATTGTCACGACGTCGGCGGCGAACCGGTTCAGCCACTCGCGCATCGCCATGGGCAGTCCCGCGCGCGGTATGCCGAGGACGTGATAGAAAGCTTTGCGGCTGGGCTCTCAGGGTGGCCAGATGGGCGGGGGGCTTTGGTCCGGCGGCATCGGAGGCGGCGGCTCGAGCGCCCTCGGCGGCCGCGGCCGCGAGAAGAGGTACGCCGCCCCGGCCCCCGCGGCGACGGCCGCGAGCACGAGGCCCGTGGTCAGCGGGGAGAGGCCGAGTCCGGCACCGCCGCCTCCCGGTTTCGTCGGCGTGGTCGGCGGCAGGACGGCCACGCGGAGGTCCAGCTCGTTGTTCGACGAGTTCGTTTCCTGCGGCGTGACGTTCGCCAAGACGATCCGCAGGGTGTGGTTTCCCGCCGTCCGGAAGACGAACGGTCCGACCACCACGGACGCGGTCTGGGACGGGAAGAGGGCGTGCGGGAGCGCCACGGTCCCCAGGTCGACCGCGGTCGCGTTGGGGGGCACGTCGTATGCGGCCACCGTGGCGGCGCTCGCCTCGTCCCCGCCACGGTTGCGGACCACCACGGTCGCGTTCACGGCCTCGTTCACACGGGGCGCCGCAGGGCTGAGCTGGCACTGGCTGGGGCC